>Ga0247719_1000133_pt1 | contig 52243 bp, 32 predicted proteins | sample 41E_DmetaG_FD_189046 | JGI IMG/M metagenome (GOLD analysis project Ga0247719, IMG submission 189046) | Soil microbial communities from hillslope of Landscape Evolution Observatory, University of Arizona, Oracle, AZ, United States - 4-1-E_D | ecosystem: Engineered > Artificial ecosystem >...
TCGCGCGACGCACCGGCGTCCCGGAGGATCGCCGCACCGTCGTCGGCGTCGACATCGGCGGGGGCGCACGGCACCGGCGCGGCGCGCGCGTGACCGCCGGCCCCGCGCCGCTCCGCGAGACGCTCGCGGCGCAGCTGGTCATGCTGTCGCGGTGGGACGCGCGCTCGGAGCCGCTCGTGGACCCGATGGCGGGCAGCGGCACGATCCCGATCGAGGCGGCGGGGCTCGCCGTCGGCGCCGCCATCCGCCATCCCTCGCAGCTGCCCTTTCGGCACTTCGGTGCCTTCAAGGGGCTCCCGAACGAAGCGCCCGACCTCTTTCCAGGCACGGTGCCCCGCATTCTCGCCCTCGACGCCGATGCGGAGCGGATCCCCACGATGGTCGGCAACCTGCGCGCCGCCGGGCTGACCGGCGCCTCGCACGAGGGCTCGATCGTGATCGGCCGCCGCGACGTGCGGTCGCTGACGCCCGAGATCATCCGCACGCTGCTCCCGCCTGCGGCGGCGGGCGACCGCGGCGTCTTCTGCTTCAATCCGCCGTACGGGGTGCGGCTCGGCGGCGACGCCGCCGACGAGCGGCTGCTGGACCTGTATGCCGCCATGGGGCGTGCGCTCGGGCGCTTCACCGGCTGGCGGGCCGCCTGCTTCGTCGCGAACCCGCGCTTCGTGGAAGCGTTCGGCCACCTCCCCACGATGACGAAGCCGGCGAGCAATGCCGATCTGCCGGGCGCATTCCTGACGTACCAGTTCTGAGTTCGTCACGATCCGCGGGGCCTCGGCACACGGCTTGCCCTCGCCCGCGTCACCTGCCGCCGAGGGAGGCGATGTGAACCGAATCGAGTCGCTCGTCGGAGAGAGTGTCGCAAACGCGCGCGTGCCGCGGCGGGTGATGGCGGGGCTCTGGGGGGTGGCGCTGCTGGCCGGGCTCCTTCACGTGTGGCCGCGGCGGTTCGCGCTCAACAACCTCGACGCCGTCTCCTACCTCGATCTCGCCGACGCGTGGCGGCTCGGGCGGTGGGGGGATGCGGTCAACGCCTACTGGAGTCCTGCCTATTCGTGGGCACTCGCGGCGGCGCTCGCCGTAGTGCGTCCGTCGGCCGAGCACCAGTACGTCCTGCTGCATGCCGTCAACGTCGTGCTGTTCATCGCCGCGCTGGCGGCGCTGCACCTGCTCGTGACCGAGCTCGTTCGCGACACTCCGGGTCCGGACACCGCGTCGACGTTCTCGCCCGCCGGCTTCGCCACGATGGCGTTCCTCCTCTTTACCTGGTTTGCGGTAACGCAGCTCAGCGTCGCGACAGAAAGCCCCGACCTCATTCCCACGGCGGCCACATTTGCGGCGGGGGCCCTGCTGGTTCGCCTGCGACACCGGCCGGGCACGATGACGACGGCGGCGCTCGGCGGGATCCTGGGAGCCGGTTATCTCGGAAAGGCGGCGATGCTGCCCGTGGCGCCGGTCTTCATTCTGGCCGCGGCGATGGCGGCACGGTCGTGGCGCGTGGCGCTCGTCGCCACAGCGGCCCTGGCGGCTGTCGCCGGACCATGGATCCTCGCGCTGTCGATGGCGACAGGGAGGTTCAATACCGGGGATGCGGGACGCATCAACTATTTGTGGCTGGTAAACCGCTCCGACGACTGGCCGCGGCACTGGCCGCCGCACTGGCCGCACTGGGACGGCGTCGAAGGACGCGGCGAACCGCTGCACCCGGCGCGCCGCCTGCACACCGCGCCCGCCGTGTACGAGTTTGCGACCCCCTTCACCGCCGCGACGTACCCGATGTGGTTCGCCCCCGCGTATTGGTACGAGGGGGTGTCACCGCGGTTCGACCTCCGCGACCAGTTGCGGCGCCTCCGCATGAGCGCCGCCGACTACCTCCGGCTGCTGACCGTCACGCGTGACCAGCCGGAATACTTCAACCCGCAGCCGGCGCTCGCCGCCCTCCTGCTGGCGCTGTGGCTCGCAGGGTCGGCTCCGACCCGGTGGAGAGTCGCGTGGCACGTGCTCCTGCCCGCCGCCGCCATCCTCGGTACGTATGCACTCGTGCGAGTGGCGCCGCGGTACGTGGCGGGAGGTGTCATCCTCACCTGGGTGATTCTGCTGGCCGGCGTGCGCCTGGAACGCGGCGAGGCGGCGCGTCGCCTCGCACGGGCAGCGCAATGGACCGCCGGCGGCATCCTCGCCCTCTCGATCGCCGTCGTGACGATCAGCGACACGTGGGCCCGCTGGAGCCGGATGGGTGGCGGCGACCTGCACGTATCGAACCCCGACTGGTACCTCGCCTCACGGCTGCAGCGGGCCGGACTCGCGCCGGGGACGACCGTCGGCGTCATCGGCAACGCGCAGGTGGCGTCGCGCTGGGCGCGCCTGGCCGGCGTGCGGATCGTCGCGGAAGTGCCAGCCGCCGATGTCGAGCAGTTCACCGAGGGAGACGACGCGACGGTTCGCTCCGTGATTGCCGCGTTCGCACAGACGCCCGCGCGGTTCGTCCTTGCCGAGCGTCCGCCGCTCTCTGCTCCTGCCGACGGGTGGCGCCGGGTGACCGGCACGCCCTACTGGCTGTTCACGCCGGAGCCACGCTGAGGCCCCGGCGCCGGTTCACGCCGGCCGCGCTGAGCGGATCGACTGCGGATTGATGAACCGCTCGGCGAGCCGCGTCAGGTGCGCGTCGGCGTTCTTCTCCTCCTCGAGCGTCTGCTGGAGCAACTGCGCCGCCTGCGTGTACGCGAGCGTCTCGGCGAACGTCCGCGCCGTGCCGTAGTTGGCGATCTCGATGTGCTCGATCCGCTGCGCCGAGGCGATCAGCCAGGCGTCGCGCACGTCGGCGTCGACGCGGCGTTTCAGCAGCCGCTCCGCTTCGACGATCACGCCCGTGACGGCGTCGCTGGCGCCGCGTCTCGGCCGGACGCCGATGGACCGGAAGACACGCACCAGCCGGTCGACGTGTCCCATCGTCTCGACGCGATGCTGCTCGAACGCCTGCTTCAGCTCGGGATTCGTCGCCCGCGCCGCCATGCGCGCGAGTGCGGGGACGAGTTGCTGTTCGCTGGCGTACAGGTCGGCGATCTCCTTCACCAGCAGCTGCTGGAGCGAGCTCACCGAGCGCCGGCGGCGCGCCCACCACCAGAGGGCGCCCACGCCGGCGGCGATCGGCGCCGCCGTGCGGGCCCAGCGTGCCGTGTCGATCCGGCGCGGATCCATCTGCTGCATGCGCACGCGCAGCAGTTCGAGATCGTTGTCGATCGCGATACGCTTCGCGCGAACCTCCTCCGCTAAGACCTCCGGGCGCGCGTCCATTGCATGTTCTCCTTCATCGTCTCCATCGTCAGCGGCATGTGCCGCTGTCCGTAGAACTGCTTCTTCCCCATCAGCCCGAGCACCACCGCCGCGACGAGCACCAGGCCGCCGACGAGCGCGAACCCGGTCCACGCGGGCCAGCCGAAGGCGAGCGGCAGGCCGAGCGCCAGCGCCGTCAGCAGGAAGACGCTCGCGATGAGCGCTCCGACGCACGCCGCCGTGAGTTCCGCCGCGCCGGCGCCGAACCGCCGCGCCTCCTCGCGCAGTTCCGCTTTCGCGAGCGCGATCTCGCCGCGCACCAGATCCTGCGCGTCGTGAAGCGTCGTTCGTATCAGGTCTGCCACCGAGTTGTCGTATCCGTGCATCATGCCTCCCCTGTGGTTGTCCATTACCGCCGCACCCGCCGTCCGAACAGCAGCGCCGCCGCGGCGGCGATCAGTGCGCCCATGCGCGTCGCGCCGTGAAGCCCCGGGCCGCCCGTTGCCGCGCGCGGGTACGAGGTCGACCCGTCGGCGTGTGGCGCCGGTCCGGGTGACGGGGCCGGCCGCGCGGGTACCGACGGCCGGCTGCGCTCGCGCTCCTGCCGCTCCTGGAACTCGCGCGCGGCACGGGCGCCGATCGCCTTCCGCTGGCCCGGCACCTTCTCCCCCGGCGCCTTGGCGTGCGGCGCCGCATGCTCGATCTCGGCATTCATCTCGGCGCCGACGATGATGCAGAGTCCGGTGAGGTACAGCCAGAGCATCAGCACCATCACGCCGCCGATCGCGCCATAGGTCTCGTTGTACGAACCGAAATTCACCACGTAGAACCGGAACGCCAGCGAGCCGACGAACCACAGCACCGTCGCCAGCAGCGAGCCCGGCGTGATCCACGCGAAGTCCTGGTCCACGTCGGGCGCGAAGTAGTAGATGAGGCCGATCGCGGTGGCCACGAGCACGAACACCAGCGGCCACTGCAGGATCTTCCACGTCCACGTGAAGGCGGCGCCGAGCCCGATCCGCGCCGCCAGCCAGTCGGCGAGCTGCGGCCCGGCCACGACGAGCGCGAACGAGACGAGGATGAAGAGCGCGACGCCGACCGTCAGCAGGATCGCGGTCACCCGCTGCTTCCACCACGGCCGCGCGTCCTCGACGTCGTACGCGCGGTTGAGCGCATCGATCACCGCGACCATCGCGGCGGAGCTGCTCCAGAGCGCCGCGAGCACGCCGAATGACAGGAGCCCCGCCTGCCGCCCGCCGGCGATCTTCTCCAGCTGGGTCCGGATGATCTCGATCACCTCGGCCGGCGCCGCCCCCTGCAGCATCCCGACGACGCGGCCGACGAGGTCGTGTGCCGGCAGGTAGCTCGCGACCGCGATCAGGAAGAGCAGAGCCGGGAAGAGCGCGAGAAAGAAGTAATAGGCGAGCTGAGCCGCCAGGCCGAGCCCGCGATCAGCCTGCGTCTCGCGCAGCGTGCGCGTGAACAGTTCACGCCACGTCAACGAGCTCTCGAAATACGCGAGCATGCAGCCGCGCAGTGCAAGCCGCACTCCACGTCCCGGAACAGCCGCGGTGCGTCGAACCCATCCGTCGGGTAAGATGCTCGCGCACCGCACCACCTCGGGCGGCTGCGTGCCAGAAGGCGGAAGGCAACCTGGACGCGACGGTACAGACAGGCACTCGGGTCGGCTCCTACGTCGTCACCGGTGCGGTGGGCGCGGGGGGCATGGGGCAGGTGTATCGCGCTCGCGACACGCAGCTGAACCGGGACGTCGCGCTGAAGATCCTGCCCCCCTCGTTCGCCGAGGATCCCGACCGCCGCATGCGCTTCACGCGCGAAGCCAGGACCCTGGCAGCGCTCAATCACCCGAACATCGCCACCATCTACGGAATCGAAGGGCAGGCGCTCGTGATGGAGCTCGTCGACGGGGAGGACCTCTCGACGGCCATCGCACGAGGACCGCTGCCGCTCGCCGACGTGCTGTCGATCGCCCGGCAGATCGTCGATGCGCTCGACGCCGCGCACGAGCAGGGGATCGTGCATCGTGACCTCAAGCCGGCGAATATCAAGGTGAGGCCCGACGGCACCGTCAAGGTCCTGGACTTCGGACTCGCCAAGGCGCTCGATGTTGCCGCCGGAGAGGGCTCCGGCCCCGCCCTCCAGAACTCCCCCACCTTCACGTCACCGGCCGTCACCGCCCTCGGCACGATCATGGGGACGGCAGCCTACATGTCGCCGGAGCAGGCGAAGGGCCGCGCTGCCGATCGCCGCGCCGACATCTGGGCGTTCGGCGTCGTCCTCTTCGAGATGCTCAGCGGACGTGCCGCCTTCGGCGGAGAGACCGTGGGCGACGTGATGGCGTCGGTGATCAAGGATGCGCCGGATCTCGACGCGCTCCCCCCTTCCGTTCCGGCTCCCCTCGTGCGGCTGCTCCGCCGTTGCCTCGAGAAGGACCCGCGACGACGGCTGAGTGCGATCGCCGATGCGCGGTGGGATCTGGAGGAGAGTGCGCTCGTTCCCCCCAATTCGCCGGCGCTCCCGCGGGACGCGAGGAGCGCCTGGCTGCCGTGGGTTTTCGCCGCCGCCGTCTCGACGCTCGCCGTGGCAATCGCCTGGTGGGGGATCTCGACGCGATCCTCCGCCGTGCCGCCCGCCGTCGCCGGCCACTTCACGATCGACCTCCCGCCGGGCGCCGCGCTCGTGACCGATGACACGCCGACGTGGACAGTGGGGCCGCTGGCGCTGTCACCCGATGGGCGGCACATGGTGTATGCGGCTGCCGCCGGCAGCGGCACGCAGCTGTTCGTGCGGGCGATGGACGACGTGACGCCCCGCGCGCTGGCCGGCACCGACGGCGCCTGGCTTCCGTTCTTCTCCCCCGATGGCCACTGGGTCGGCTTCTTCGCGCACGGCAAGCTGAAGAAGACCCGCCTGGCGGGGGGCACGCCGGCCACGCTGGCGGATGCGCCCCACGGCACCGGCGCGAGCTGGAGCGCCGACGGGGAGATCGTCTTTGCCCCCACGCGCTCCTCGGGCCTGTTCGCCGTGCCCGAGGCCGGCGGCACACCCCGTCGCGTCACTACCATGGACCGCGCGGCGGGTGACGATGTCCACGGCTGGCCGCAGGTGCTCCCCGGGGGACGTGCCGTGCTGTTCACGGTGATCGCCTTCAGCCGCGAGGCGTCCGAGATCGCGCTCGTCGACCTGCGCTCGGGCGAACGCCGGCTCGTGCAGGAGGACGCGTCGTTTGCCAGGTACGTTCCGGGACCCGGCGGCTCCGCCGGCCAGCTCGTATTCGTGCGCGACGGCGCGCTGATGGCGGCCGCGTTCGATCCCTCGGTGTCCGCGCCGGCAGGCGCGCCCCTCGCGGTGCTGGACGGCGTCGCACAGGGACAGTTCGACGTCTCCAGCAGCGGCGTGCTCGTCTATGCGCCCGGCGCCATGGCCGCGCCGGATTTTTCTCTCGTGTGGGTCGACCGCTCGGGTGTGGCGACGCCGATCAACGATCTGCGTCGCGGGTACGAGGACCTTCACCTGTCGCCGGACGGCAGCCGCGTAGCGCTCACGGTCGAGGAAGCCGGATCGGACTCCCCTGCGCACGTCTGGCTGGCGCACACCGAACGCGGCACCCTCACACGCTTCACTTACGAGGGCTTCAGCCGCGATCCCGTGTGGGCGCCAGACGGGCGGTCGATCGTCTTCGGGTCGAAGCGGGGCAAGGACACGTTCGGCCTGTACGTCCAGCGCCTCGATGGGCAGGCGCCCGCCGAGCTCGTATGGGCCAGCCCGGTCCGGATCTGGCCGGATCCGCAATCCTGGACACCCGACGGCCGCACGGTGGTGTTCAGCACGAAAGGCGGCGAGACGGGCGACGACATCTGGACGCTGTCGCTCGACGACCGCACGGCGCGGCCGTGGCTCGCCACTCCCGCCGAGGAGTGGGGCGGCCGGCTGTCACCCGATGGCCGGTGGATGGCCTATACGTCGGAGGTGTCGGGGCGGCAGGAGGTCTACGTCCAGCGATATCCCGGCCCCGGCGCCCGCCACCTGGTTTCGCAGAACGGCGGCTTCAACCCGATCTGGTCGCGCGACGGTCGTGAACTCTTCTATCGACTCGGCGACGAAGTCCTTGTGGTGAAGGTGGAGACCGGGTCCGACTTCACCGCCGGCAGCCCTGCTGTACTGTTCAGCGGACGATACCGCGCCTCGGGACGCGACTTCGACGTGTCGCCGGATGGCAGACGTTTCGTGATGATGCGCGCCGAGAACCCGCGCACCACCAACCGCGTCCACGTGCTGCTGAACTGGTGGCACGTGCTCGACGCACGCCTGAAGGCGACGCGCTGACGCTCGACCGCGTGCGCCGCGGCCGCCCGTCGCGCCGATCGGGCCACGTATAATCACCGCACCGAAGGAGTCATACGATGCAGATCCGCCAGCGCCTCACGCTCGGCCTGTGGACGGCCCTCCTGCTGACCGCGTGGGCCGCCGTGCCGACCCCGGCACAGTCCACCGCCCCCTCGACGCAAGCGGGCGCGTCGATCGTCGACGCGATCCGTTTCCGCGAAATCGGTCCCACACGGCAGGGAGGACGCTACGTCGACTACGCCGTCGTCGAGAGCGATCCCCGCGTCTTTTACGCCGCCACCGCGACGGGCGGCCTCTGGAAGACCGTGAACCACGGCATCACCTTCACACCGGTCTTCGACAACCAGCCCGACTTCGCGATCGGGGCGGTCGCGCTCGCACAGAGCCGGCCCGACGTCGTCTACGTCGGCACCGGCGAGGCGAACAACCTGCGCTCCAGCTATGACGGCAACGGCATCTACAAGTCGGTGGACGGGGGCAAGAGCTGGACGAAGGCCGGCCTGCCGAATGCCGGCCGCATCGGCCGCATCGTCGTACACCCGACGAACCCCGATATCGTGTTCGTGGCAGCGAGCGGGCGGCTCTACTCCGAGAATCCCGACCGCGGCGTCTACCGCTCGACCGACGGCGGGCGGAGCTGGACGAAGACGCTCGATCACAGGGTCGACGGCCGTGAGATCGGCGCCATCGACGTCGCCATGGATCCCTCAAACCCGAACGTCCTCTACGCGGCGACGTACGACAAGGTGCGGCGGCCGTGGACGTTCGCCGAGGGGGGGCCGGGGAGCGCCATCTTCAAATCGACCGACGGCGGCCGGACCTGGCGCCAGCTCACGACCGGGCTGCCCACCGGGATGATCGGCCGCATCGGGCTGTCGATCGCGCGCAGCGATCCGAAGACCGTCTACGCGGTCGTCGAGAACGCGAACGCCCGTGATCCGAAGGTGTCACCCGAAGAGCGCCGCAAGCGGCTGGCCGAAGGGTTCGGCGACGGCTCCATCGGCGACGAGCTGTATCGGTCCGACGACGCGGGCGCGACATGGCGCAAGGTCGCGCCGCCGGCGGCTCCACCGGCCGGCGAAGGCGGACAGCCGCAGCAGGGCGGCCGCGGCGGCTGGACGGGAGGCAATCCTCCGTATTTCTACGGCCAGATCCGCGTCGATCCGCGCGACAAGGAACACGTGTACCTGCTCAGCGTGAGCGTGACGCACACGACCGACGGCGGCAGGACGTGGTCGTCGCCGTTCTCCTTCGGCGGCGACAACCACGCGATGTGGATCAATCCCGCCGACAGCCGGCACCTGATCCTCGGGCACGACCACGGCATGGGGGTCTCGTTCGACGCCGGCCGCACCTGGCTGAGCCCCGACAACAAGCCGCTCGCGCAGTTCTACGCGATCGGCTACGACATGGAGCAGCCGTACAACGTGTACGGCGGCATGCAGGACAACGGCTCGAGCCGCGGCCCGAGCACGATGAAGGGGGGCGGATCGATCCCGTTCGAGGCGTGGTACCGCGTCGGCGGCGGCGACGGCTTCTACAACGTCGTGGATCCCACCGACTCGCGGTGGCTCTACAACGAGAGCCAGTTCGGCGCCATCCAGCGGATGGACCAGAAGACCGGGCAGGCGCGGTCGATCCGCTACAGCCGGCCGCAGAACCAGGAGCCGCTGCGCTGGAACTGGATGTCTCCCATCCTGCTCTCGCCGCACAACCCTGAAGTGCTGTACCACGGCGCCAACGTCGTGCTCCGCTCGACGAACCGCGGCGACACGTGGACCGAGATCAGCCCCGACCTGACGAAGAACCTCCCCGAGCGGCGCGGCGGCACCGGCAACATCCAGTACGCGACGATCACGACGCTCGACGAATCGCCCGTGATCGCGGGGGTGATCTGGGCCGGCACCGACGACGGCAACGTGCAGATCACGAGGGACGGCGGCCGCACCTGGACGGACGTGACCGGGAAGATCACCGGGCATCCCGGCTACTGGGTGAGCCGCGTCATCGCGTCGCACCACGATGCCGCCACCGCCTACGTGACGGTCACCGGCTACCGGCACGACGTGTTCAAGCCGTTCGTGTGGAAGACCACCGACTACGGCGCGACGTGGACGTCGCTCGCGGCCAACCTGCCGAACGAACCGATCAACGTCATCCGCGAGGACCGGAAGAACCCGAACCTGCTCTTCGTCGGCACCGACTTCGGCGTCTACGCGTCGCTCGACGGCGGCAAGGCGTGGCACCAGATGAAGAACGGCATCACGACGAACCCGGTGCACGACATGCACATCCATCCGCGGGAGCAGGAGCTGATCGTCGGCACGCACGGACGCGGGATGTTCATCGCCGACGTCTCGGGGCTGCAGGCGCTCACGCCGGCGGTGCTCGAGTCGGATGCGCACCTGGCGCCGATCGTGCCGACCGTGCAGCACGTCGCCGGCCTGCGCCCGATGGTGGCCTCGCTGAACTTCAACGGCCAGAGCCGCGAGCCTGGCGTGCACATCACCTACTACCTGCAGTCGGCGGCGAGCAACGTCACCGTGCGCGTGTACGACGGCGCGAGGCTGATCGCGGAGCACGCGTCGGCCCCCGGGAAGGCGGGCCTCAACACCGTCCGCTGGACGATGCAGTCGTCGCGTGCGATGACCGAGGCGGAACAGCAGGCGGCGGGACGCGGCGGACGCGGACGCGGCGGGTTCGGCGGCTTCGGCCGCGGCGGCGAGCCGCCGGCGACGCCGCAGTTCCCGGCACCGGCGGCGAACACGGTGCTCGCGACGGTGCCGCCGGGCGAATACCGCGTCGTCCTCAGCGTCGGCGCGCGTGAGTACACGCAGCCGGCGCTGGTGATGGCGGAACGATAACGCGCCGCCGAGGCACGGGCGGCGCATCTCGCCCGAGTTGGGGCGAAGGCAGGGGCAGCCCATCGTCGGGCTGCCCTTTGCACTTCTGCGGAACGAATTCCGCGGTATGCTCGTAAAACTAGCATCGTAAGTATTAACCTCCTTTCATCCTCGGTGGAGCCATGCCATGAGCCGCCACGCGCTCGGTGAATTCGAACAGATGGTGCTGCTCGCGATCCTGCACCTCGGCGACGGCGCCTACGGCGTGCCGATCGTCGACGAGATCCAGCGGCGTACGGGACGCACCGTGGCGCCGGCCGCGGTCTACATCGCGCTCCGTCGGCTCGAGCAGAAAGGGTTCGTCTCGTCGTGGATGAGCGAATCGACGCCCGAGCGCGGCGGCAAGGCGCGGCTGTGCGTGAAGGTCACGCGCGCGGGCGTCGAGAGCCTGCGCGAGGCGCGCCGGGCGCTCGACGGAATGTGGAAGGGACTGGATCCCACGCTCAGGACGATCCGGTGACCGGCACGACCCGGCCGCCGGCGCTGGCACGGCGGCTGATCGAACGCGCGCTGCCGGCTGGCGTCGCCGAGGCGGTCGTCGGCGACCTCAACGAACTGTTCGCGCGCGAGTGCGCCGCGCTGGGAGCCCGGCGCGCCCGCCAGCGGTACTGGCGGCAGGCGCTGTCGTTCGTGTGGCACTTCGCGATGGAAGGATGGCGCGACCAGCGCCGGGGAGACGTGATGCGTATCGGGATGTCGTGGCTGGACCTGAAACTCGGGCTGCGGATGCTCGGCAAGTATCCGGGGCTGTCGATCGCCGGCGGCCTGGCCCTCGCCGTCGCGATCGGCCTCGGCGCCGCCTGGTACGACCTGTCGGGCGACATCTTCCGGCCGACGCTCCCGCTCCCCGCGGGCGAGCGCATCGTCGAGATCGAGATGCGGGATCCCGTCGGCGGCGGCGACGAACGGCGCCTCCTGCACGACTTCACCGTGTGGCGCGAGCACGCCCGCTCGTTCGAGGACCTCGGCGCGTACCGCACCATCGAGCGCAACCTCGTGCTCGGCGACGCGCGGCCGGAGCCGATGACGATCGCCGAGACGACGGCGTCCGCGTTCAGGATTGCGGGCGTGCCCCCCGCGCTGGGGCGGCCGCTCGCCGACGCCGACGAGCGGCCGGGAACTCCGCCGGTCGTCGTGATCGGGCACGGCATCTGGCAGCGCCAGTTCGGCGGGCGGGCCGACGTGGTAGGGCAGACCGTGCAGCTCGGACGCACGGTCACGACGATCGTCGGCGTGATGCCCGAGGGCTTCACCTTTCCGGTGAACCATCGAATGTGGGTGCCGCTCCAGCTCCGTCCCTCCGGGTACGCACCGCTCGAGGGGCCTCCGATCCGCGTGTTCGCGCGACTCGCCGAGGGCACGACGCAGGTCCAGGCGTACGCGGAAGTGGTGGCCCTCACGGCACGGACGGCTGCGACGTCGCCGCGGACGCACGAGCACCTCCGGCCCCGCGTGCTGGCGTACGGCGGCGAGTCGCCCGGCGACCGCTCGGTTCTCGAGCTCGCCGTCACCCACCTGCCGATCGTGCTCGTGCTGCTGGTGGCCTGCGCGAACGTCGGCACGCTGGTGTACGCGCGCACCGCGACGCGCGAAGGAGAGATCGCGCTCCGGCATGCCCTCGGCGCCAGCCGCGGCCGGATCGTCGCGCAGCTGTTCGCCGAGTCGCTCGTGCTCGCGACGCTCGCCGCGATCGTCGGCCTCGCGGCCGCGAACGCGGCGTTGAAGGTGGGGGTCACCGCCTATTACTCGGGCGCGCCCGAGGGGATGCCGTTCTGGATCGATCCCGGCCTGAAGCTGACCACCGTGCTGTATGCGACCGTGCTGACCGTGGTCGGCGCGGCCCTCCTCGGCGTCTTCCCCGCGCTGAAAGCGACCGGGCGCCGGTCGCAGGCACAGATCCGCAACATGGGCGGCCAGTCGACGCTCCGCTTCGGCGGCGTCTGGACGACGGTAATGATCGCGCAGGTGGCGCTCACGGTGATCTGCATTCCGCCCGCGCTCGGAATCTCGACCGAAGCGTTGCGCGATCGGCAGATCCGCGACGCGTTCCCGGCGGAAGAGTATCTCGCGGTGCGTCTCGAGCTCGACGAGGGGGCCGCCGCCGCGCCCGACGACACGCGCGACGCCGTCAACCGGCGGCTCGAGGCGACGTACCGCGAGTTCGAACGGCGCGTGGCGCAGGAGCCCGCCGTGCGCGCGGTGACGTTCGCCGATCGTCTGCCCGGCATGGGCGTCGCCGTGCGGCGTGCGGAAGTCGAAACGGCGCCGGATCTGCCGCCCGTGTTCGTGCCGAACCTCTGGACGTCGGCAGTCGGTCCCGGCTTCTTCCAGGCGTTCGATGTCGCGATCCTGTCGGGGCGCGATTTTCACGACGGAGACCGCGCGGCCGAGTCGCGTACCGTCGTCGTGAACGAGGCGTTCGCACGCCGGTTCTTCGGCGGGGCGAATCCGGTGGGCCGCCGCGTCCGCTATGCGGGCGGCGACGGGGGCACCCCACAGCCATGGCTCGAAGTCGTCGGCATGGTGCGCGACGTCGGCATGACCCCGACGGATCTCGGGGAGGCGCCGTACGTGTTCCATCCCGCCTCGGCCGCGGCCACGCGCCCGCTCGTGATGGCGGTGCGCACCGAAACGGATCCGGAGGCGCTGGCGGCGAGGCTCCGCGCGATCGCGGCGGAGGTCGATCTGGGGCTGCGGCTCGACGACATCCGTTCGCTGGATGCGATCGCGTGGCAGGTGGACGTGCCGATGGTGGTCTCGGCGGTGGCGATCGTCGGCATCGTCGTGCTGGGGCTGTTTCTGTCGGCGGCGGGGATCTTCTCGCTGATGTCGGTGAGCGTCGCGCGGCGGACGCGCGAGATCGGGCTGCGCGCGGCGCTCGGCGCCACGGCGACGCGGCTGCTCGCCGGGATCCTGTCGCGCGCGCTGGTGCTCACCGGCAGCGGCGTCCTCGCCGGCAACGCGATCCTGGGGCTCTTCATCGCCATCGAGCCCGAGATCGCGCTCGCCGATGCGCTCGGTGCGCTGCTCCTCACCTCGGTCGTGATGCTCGCGGTCGGCCTTCTCGCCTGCCTCGGCCCCGCGCGGCGCGCCCTGCGCATCGCCCCGCTGGACGCGCTGAAGGAGGCGTGAGCAGCGCCCCTGCCCCGGGGGTCAGAGCTTGAATTTTGCACGGGCGGCGACACCGATGCGCCACAACCCCTTGCCGATGTGGCGTTTGCGGCCACCTGCCGCGCCGCCCGATGCAAAATTCAAGCTCTGACCCCCGCGGCTATGTGGCGGCGGCCTGGGGCACGACAGCGCGTATCACCGCAATCAGCTCCGCTGGATCGACCGGTTTGGGCACATGCATCTGAAACCCCGCAGCGAGTGCCCGGATACGATCTTCGGCGCGCGCATACGCGGTCAGCGCGATCGCCGGCAGCTCGCGCCCCGAGCACCCCGGCAACTGACGGACGCGCGAGATGAACGAGTAGCCGTCCTCCCCCGGCATCTCGATGTCCGAGATCACGAGCTGCGGTTGCCACTCCTGGACGAGCGGAAACCCCGCCGCCACGCTCTCGACCGCCCGCACGTCGGCCCCCGCGTGACTGAGGATGTGTGTCACGATCTCCCGCCCGTCCTCGTCGTCTTCGACGACCAGCACGCGGATGGGCGCCAGCCGGAGCAGCGTCGACGCAAGCCGGTCGGACGCCGCCGGGTGGACCTCGGTGCCCGGCCGCTCGCTGCGGACCACCATGAGCGGGAGTTTCACCGTGAAGGTGGCGCCGAGATCGGTGCCGTCGCTCGCGACCTGGATCGTGCCGCCGTGGAGTTCGACCAGGTGCCTGGCGATCGCGAGGCCGAGGCCGAGCCCACCGGCCCGCTCTCCCCTCTCGGTGCCCTGCGAGAACCGGTCGAACACGTGGGGCAGCAGGCTCGGCGCGATGCCGCGCCCGGTGTCGCTGACGATGATCTCGACGTGTGAATTGACGCGCTCGAGCCGCACCTGCACGCGCCCCCCCTTCGGCGTGAACTTCACCGCGTTGGAGAGCAGGTTCCAGACCACCTGCTGCAGGCGATCGGGATCACCCGAGATCGGCGCCGCGCGCGGATCCACGATCTGCTCCACCCGGATCTGCTTCGCTTCGGCCGCCGGCCTGAACGCGTCGACGGCCGCTTCGACGACGCGGCTCAACTCGACCGACCGGACGTCGAGGCGCAGCTTGCCGGTGATGATCCGCGAAATGTCGAGGAGGTCTTCGACGAGCTGCGACTGTGCGCGCGTGTTGCGCTCGATGGCGTCGAGCGCCCGCGCGCTGGTCTCGGTATCGAGCTCCCCTGCCCGCAGCATGCGCGTCCAGCCGAGGATGGCGTTCAGCGGCGTCCGCAGCTCGTGCGACAACGTGGCGACGAACTCGTCCTTCGTCCGGCTCGCGCGCTCCGCCGCTTCCCTCGCGTGGCGCTCCGCCTCCAGCAGGCGCGCACGTTCGCCGTCGGCGCGCTGCCGCTCGATCGCCAGCGCGACCGCCCGCACCATCAGCTCCACGACGGCGAGGTCCTCCTCAGCAGGCGCCCCGGGCGTGCGGGAATACAGCGCCATCGTCCCGACGACGCGTCCCCCCGAGTCGCGAATGGGCGTCGAGCAGCAGGCGCGGATGCCGAACGTCACCGCGAGATCCCGGTGCGCGGTCCACAGCGGATCCGTGAGCACGTCCGAGACGATGACCCGCTCGCCGAGAAACGCCGCGCGCCCGCAGCAGGCCGCGTTCGGTGCGACCGGCAGGCCGTCGAGCGCGGTGACGAACGGCGCCGGAAGCAGCGGCGCCGCCGCAGGGCGCAGCCGCCGTCCGTCGTCGGTCACGATCTGGATCGCCGGCAACACGCCGCGCATCGAGTGGTCGGCGACGGCGGTGACGACCGCTTCGAACACCGTGTCGAGCGGCTGCCCGGTGGCGATCAGCTCGAGCACCCGCTTCTGCGATTCGAGCAGCAGCTGCGCCTGTTTCAGGTCGGTGACGTCGAGTCCCAGCGACATGACGCCGATGGCGGAGCCGTCGGCGGCGCGCAGAGGGGCATAGCACGCGTATGACCAGACCTGCCGTCCGTCTGGCAGCGGGATGAGACGCGCCGGCGCCGTGACGGTCTCGCCCCGGTAGTAGGCGCGGTCGTACAGCTCGCGCACGACCGCGAACGCCTCGGGAAACGTCTCCGCGATTGGCCGGCCGATCAGCGCCTCGCGGTCCATCCCCACGATCCGCAGCGCGAACTCGTTCACCATGGTCAGGCGATAGTCGGGTCCCTCGCAGACGCTGATGCCGAGCGGCGCGTGCTCGAGCACGAGCCGGACGAAGTCGCGCTGCCGCTCGGCCTCCTGGCGCAGCCGCTGCTCCGCGTCGAGCGCCACCCGGCGCTCCATCTCGAGCCGCGCGCGCTCGGTGATGTCGCGCATCATGAGCGCGACCTCGGGACCGCCGGATCCCGCGATCGGCCAGCACACCGCCACGCAATGACGCTCCTCGCCGGAAGGATCCGTGAAGTTCGTGAACACCTCGGCGGGCCTCCCCGTCTGGAGCGCCTGCGCGAGTCCGCCGGCGAGAGGCGCGCCGCCGGCGCCCAGCGAGTCGGCGGGTCCCCGCCCCAGGTGGACGCTGGCGGACTGGCCCGTCAGGCGCTCGTACGTGGCGTTGACGTGGACGTGCCGCAGGTCCGCGGCGAAGACCGCGATGCCGATGGGTGCGGAATCGAACAGGGCGCGGATCGTCAGGGGCGATTCGGAGAAGGCGGGGTCAGGCTGCACCATGGGGGCGCTCTCCTGAGCGCAGCGCACCGGGAGGCAGGGCGCCTGCATCACGGAGCGGCCGGCATTCTATCTGCGATCGGCCTCCGATGCCAGCCGCGCGTTGTCCCCCGCGCGCGATGCGGGTAGAGTGCTCAGCATGCCTGCTTCTTCCCTGCGTACCCTCTGTCTGCTCGTGCTCTGCCTGGCGCCGGCCGCCGCGCAGGCCCCCCCGCCGCCCGATGCCGCGGCCGCCGCGCGCGCGTTGACGCTGCGCGGGATCGGCCCGGCGATCATGAGCGGCCGGATCTCGGACATCGAGGTCCACCCCACCGACCGCAGCACGTGGTACGTGGCCGCGGGATCCGGAGGCGTCTGGAAGACGACGAACGCCGGCACCACCTTCACGCCGGTCTTCGACGATCAGCCCTCGTACTCGATCGGCGAGATCACCCTCGACCCCGCGCGGCCGGAGATCGTCTGGGTCGGCACCGGCGAGAACGTCAGCGGGCGTCACGTCGGGTGGGGCGACGGCGTGTACCGCAGCCGCGACGCCGGCCGCTCGTGGCAGCGCGTCGGCCTCGAGAAGTCGGAGCACATCGGCCGCATCCTCATCGATCCGCGGGACGGCGATGTCGTCCTCGTGGCGGCCGAGGGCCCGCTCTGGTCGTCCGGCGGCGAGCGGGGCGTCTATCGCAGCAGCGACGGCGGCGCGACCTGGACGCGGGTGCTGCACGTGGACGACGACACCGGCGTGACCGACCTGGAGTTCGATCCCTCGAATCCCGACGTGGTGTACGCCGCGTCGTACCAGCGGCGCCGGCATGTCTGGGGATTCCTCGCGGGCGGACCGGGGTCCGGCATCTGGAAGTCCACCGACGGCGGCCGGACGTGGCGCAGGGTCACGAGCGGATTGCCGAAAGGCGACATGGGCAAGATCGGTCTCGCAGTGACCCCCGCCGATCCGTCGATCGTGTACGCGACGATCGAAGCGGGGCCCGACGAGCGGGGCTTCTACCGCTCGCGCGACAAGGGAGAGAGCTGGGAGCGGCGCAACGCCTACATCTCGGGCGGGACCGGGCCGCACTACTACCAGGAGATCGAGGCGTCGCCCACCAATCCGGATCTCGTGTATCAGATGGACGTCTTCCTCCAGGTCACGCGGGATGGCGGCAAGACGTTCGCGATGCTCGAGACCGGCTACGACAAGCACAGCGACAATCACGCGCTGTGGATGGATCCCGCCGACGGACGGCACCTGCTCGTCGGCACCGACGCCGGCGTCTACGAGAGCTTCGACGAGGGCGTCCGCTGGCGCCACTTCCCCAACCTGCCGGTGTCGCAGTTCTACAAGGTGGCGCTCAACGAGCGCGAGCCGTTCTACGACATCCTCGGCGGCGCGCAGGATCTCGGCACCCTGCACGGCCCCTCGCGCACGATGAACCGCGACGGCATCCGCAACCAGGACTGGTACGTGCCGATGGGGGCCGACGGCTACGGCGTCGCGTTCGATCCGCGCAATCCCGATTTCATGTACCTGATGTGGCAGGAGGGGAACCTCTTTCGCAAGGACCGCCGCAACGAGGAAGCGGTGAGCATCAAGCCGCAGGGTGCCCCCGGCGACCCGCCCGACCGCTGGAACTGGGACTCGCCGATCCTCGTCAGCCCGCACAACCCGGATCGGATCTACTTCGCGTCGCAGCGGCTCTGGCGGAGCGACGACCGGGGCGACAGCTGGACGCCCGTCAGCGGGGACCTGACGCTCGGCCAGAACCGCTACGAACAGAAGTTCTACGGCCGCGTCTGGAGCGTCGACGACCTGCACGACACCGCCGCCATGTCGAAGTACGCGACGATCACCGCGATCGCCGAATCGCCGCGCGACGCCGGTTTCCTCGTGGTCGGCACCGACGACGGCCTCGTGCAGGTGAGCGAGGATGACGGCCGCACCTGGCGGCGGGCGAGCGCGCTGCCGGGGCTGCCGCCGCTGTCGTTCGTGAACGACGTCGAGGTCTCGATGCACGCGCCGCGCACGATCTTCGTCGTCGCCGACGCGCACAAGATCGGCGATTTCACGCCGTACGTGTACGCGAGCACCGACGCCGGGCGCACCTGGAGGTCCATCGCGGGCGACCTGCCGAAGGGGACGATCGCCTGGGCGATCCAGCAGGATCACGTCCGCCCGGACCTGCTCTTTCTCGGCACGGAGTTCGGCATCTACTGGACGCCGAACGGCGGCCGCACCTGGCACAAGCTCGGCGGCGGCGTGCCGACGATCGCGTTCCGCGACCTGAAGATCCACCGCCGCGACAACGATCTCGTCGGCGCCACGTTCGGCCGCGGCTTCTACGTGCTCGACGACTACTCGCCGCTGCGCGAGATCGCCGGCGGTGCGCTCGAGGCGGAAGCCGCGCTCTTCCCCGTGCGCGATGCGTGGTGGTACGTGCCGTACCAGGTGGCGCAGGCGCCGGGACGCGTCGAGCTCGGCAGTGATGACTTCACCGCGAAGAATCCGCCGTTCGGCGCGCTGCTCACCTATTACCTGAGAGAGGCGCCGACCACCGCGCGCGAGGCGCGCCGCGCCGACGAGAGAAAACTGCGCGAGAAGCGCGCCGACGTCCCGTTCCCCGGCTTCGAACGCCTGTTCGCCGAGGCGCTCGAGACGGGGCCGAAGGTGATCGTGGCGATCGCGGATGCGACGGGGCAGCCGGTGCGGCGCCTCGAGGCGCCGGCGAGCGCCGGCCTGCATCGCATCAACTGGGACCTGCGCGGGCCGAGCCCGGAGCCGATCGATCTCAATCCGCCGGGATGGGTTCCACCGTGGGGGGATCCGCCGAAGGGACCGCTCGTCGCGCCGGGCCGCTACACGGCGACGTTGATGATCGTATCGGCGAACGGCGTCCGCACCCTCGGGGCGCCGCAGTCGTTCGAGGTGAAGCCGGTGGCGAACCTGCCCGCAGGGACGGATCTCAACGCGGTCGCCGCGTTCCAGCAGGAGGTCGCCGGGCTCCGCCGGCGCGCGGCGGCGGCTGGCCAGGAGATCAACCGCGTGCGTGATGAGCTGCGGCACATGCGTGCGGCGGTGGCCGCCACGCCGAAGGCGGATCCGGCGCTGTTCGGACGCATCGACGCGGCGAACGTCCGGCTCGCGGAGTTGAACCGGCGGCTGAACGGCGATCCGGCGCGCCAGCGGCTGAACGAGGCGACCGCGCCCTCCATCTCGGGGCGGGTGTGGTCGGCGATGAGCGCCTGGGAGACGCGGCAGATGCCGACCGCGACCCAGCGGCGCGACGTCGAGATCGCGACGACGGAGCTCGCCTCGCTGTCGCGGGATCTTCAGGCGCTGGTGTCGGACGAGGTCGCGAAGCTGCGCGCCGCGCTCGACGCCGCCGGCGCCCCGTGGACCCCGCGGCGGTAGCGGCGAGTCCCGGGGTCAGAGCTTGAATTTTGCAAAAATGCAAAATTCAAGCTCTGACCCCATGTTCTACCCCTCGCTGAGGACGCGGGACAGGTCCACACGGATGCCGCGGCGTGCCGGGATCCAGCAGGCCGCAGCGGACACGGCCAGCAGCACCAGCGGCACGGCGGCGAACACGATCGGATCGAGCCGCTGCTGCGGCGCGAGGGCGGCTCCGGCTGCCGCAAGGCACCATCCGATCGCGGCACCGGCGGCGGCGATCGCGAGATGCTCGCGCAGGATCCCGCGCAGCACGCGCCCCTCCGTCGCGCCGATGGCCTGCCGGATGCCGATCTCGCGGCGGCGCAGCGCCACCGCGTGCGCCACCACCGCGTACAGGCCCACCGCCGAAAGCGCCAGCAGCATGGGCGCCAGCACGGCGAACATCCGTGCCGGGATGCGCCGGAAGACCAGGTTCGTCTCGACGTGCTCGTCCATCGTCCGGAAATTGAAAACCGGCAGATCGGCGTCCACCGCGCGCACGGCCCGCGCCAGTTCGGCCGGCGCGTTCGCCGGAGCGCCTGGCCGCAGCCTCGCGTGGATCTCCCCGCGGCCCGGCGGCGCACCCAAGAACGGCGTATGGACGATCGGCGTCGCCGGCTCGCCGAAGGCGTTGTAGAGCGAATCGCGGACCACGCCCACGATCCGGAACTCGGACCCGCGCACGCCGATGGGCCGCCCGACAGGCTCCGCGGCCCCGACGTACTCGCGGACGAACGCCTCGTTGACGACCGCCTCCAGCGGCGGCTCCGCGTCGGGACGTTCGCTGAAGTCGTGCCCGCGAACGATGGGGATCCTCATCGCATCGAAGTAGCCCGCCGTCACGGTATTCACCAGCGCCTCCGGATCGCGGCCATCCGCCGCATCGCGGCCGGCGATGGTGACGGTGCGGACCGGCATGCCGTGGATGTCGAGCGGCACCGATGCGGCGATCGCCGCCGACTCGACGAACGGCAGCGCCCGGACCCGCTCCAGGATGCGGCGCGCCAGGTCGGCGCGGACGCGCGCGTCGGAGGGGCGCCCCGACAGGTCGTAGGCGGCCAGGAGGAGGTTCGCGCGGTCGAACCCCGTGTCGGCGGTGCGCGACTCGAGCACCGCGCGGAAGAAGAGCGCCGCGATCGTCAGGACGACGAGCGCGAGCGCGACCTGGGTGGCGATCAGCGTGTTGCGCAGCCGTGGGCGCGCCGCGCGCAGCGACTCGCTCCTGGCGGCAGCCGGCAGCCCGGTTCTGGCGAGGTGTGCCGCCGGCGCGGCACCGAAGACCACCCCCGACAGCACGCCGAGCGTCATCGCAAACCCGAGCGCCGTCGCGTCTATGTCCGTCTGAAACCGGAGCGGCATCCCCAGCGACGGCAGGATCAGCAGCGCCTGCGTTCCCCAGACCGCCACCAGGATCCCGACGGCCGAGCCCGCCGCCGCGAGGAGGACGTGCTCGAACAGGACGAGCGACGCGATGCGCCACCGCGGCGCGCCGAGCGCGAGCCGGATCCCCATCTCGTGGCGGCGGCCGCTGCCCCGCGCGAGCGCCAGCGTCGCGAGATTTCCGCACACGCCGAGCAGCAGCAAAAACATCACCGCCTGCAGCACCACGAGTGCCGCGTTGATCATCCGTTGCGGGCCGCGCGGCGCCTGGTGAAGCGGAAGGACTTCGGCACCGACACCCGAGTTGGTCTCAGGGTATCGCGCGGCGAGTTGCGCCATGGCGGCGGAGACCTCCGCCTGCGCAGCGGCGGTCGAACGCCCCCGCGCGAGCCGCCCCATGACGCTGTAGCCGCGGATGCCGGGATCGCGCAGCTCACGCGGCGACCCTCCGACGACCGGCGCCGCGGCGGCCGGCACCCACACGTCGTACTGCAGCCCCGGCGTCGTTCCCTGAAAACGCGGCGGCGTCACACCGATCACGACGAACTCCCGTCCGTTGATGCGCAGCGTGCGGCCCGGCGCGTCGGGCGAGGCGTGGAAGCGCGAGCGCCAGATGCGGTCGGAGATCACCGCGACCTCCGCCGGCGCATCCGCGCGCAGATCATCGGCCGAGACCAGACGGCCGAGCGCCGGCTGCAGCCCGAGGACGGAGAAATAGTTGTCGGAGACGAGTACGCCGAACACCCGCTCGACTGTGCCCGGTTCGCCGACGTAGAAGGGCGCGGTGCGCGCGGCAAACACGCTCTCGAACGTGCGCAGCCGCTCCCGGAGGCCGAGGAACTCGGTCCACGAGGATCCGACGTACAGCCCTCGCGCCGACCGCGGCTCGATCAGGCGGAGCTGCGATCCCGCGGACACGCCCGGCACCGGCTCCAGAAACCGGGCCTGCAGCCACGAGAACACCACGGTGTTGATGCCGACGGCGGCGGCAATCGACAGCACGACCGTCGCCGAGGCGAACGGCCACCGGCAGATCGATCGGAAGGCATCGCGCAGATCGGAGACCATGGGCGCAGGGTATCGTCGGCCGGCTGAACGCCAGGTGAACGGCCGTTCAGCCGCCGTTCAGCGGCACGGGTGCTATAAACGATCGCCTCTGTGAAGATCCTCATCGCCGAAGACCAGGACCGCCTGCGCACCGAGCTCGCCGCCTCGCTCGGCGAGGCGGGGTACGCCGTCGATGCCGCGAGCGACGGCGCACGCGCCGATTTTCTCGCCCGCACCGAGCAGTACGACGCGATCGTGCTCGACCTCGGGCTGCCGAAGATCGACGGTCTCACGCTGCTGCGGCGCTGGCGCGACGACGGGCTGGCGACGCCGGTGCTCGTGCTGACGGCGCGGGGAAGCTGGCACGAGAAGGTGCAGGGGATCGACAGCGGCGCCGACGACTACGTGGCCAAGCCGTTCCGCACCGAGGAGCTCCTCGCACGGCTGCGCTCGCTGATCCGCCGCGCGACCGGCCAGGTGACGCCGGTGTTGCGCGCCGGGCCGGTGGTGCTCGACCCGCGCAGCGCGAAGGTGACGCTCGACGGGGCTGCCGTCAGGCTCACGGCGCACGAGTTCCGCGTCCTCTCGTACCTCATGCACCACCGCGAGCGCGTCGTCCCGCAGTCGGAGCTCACGGAGCACATCTACGCCCAGGACTTCGACCGCGACTCGAACACCGTCGAAGTGTTCGTCGCGCGCCTGCGGAAGAAGCTCGGATCCGGTGTCATCGAGACCGTGCGGGGGCTCGGGTACCGGATCCGCGAGGGGGCATGAGCCGGTCGCTGCGCAGGCAGATCCTCTACAGCGCGCTCTTCTGGAGCGTCGGACTCTTCCTGGGCGTGGGGCTGCTCGCCGCCGTCCTCCTGATCCAGCATCCCGTGCAGCACGTCGCGGTCTACGGCACCGTGCGAACGCACTGGCACGTCCTGTGGGTGCCGGTGATCGTGCTGCTCGCGGCGGGACTGCTCCAGTTGCGGCGTGCGCTCTCGCCGCTCGATCCGCTGCGCATGCGGCTGGGGGCGGTGCGCGCGCGCACCGCCGTGCGGATCGAAGGGCAATATCCGTCGGAGATCCAGCCGCTCGTCGACGATCTCAATGCGCTGCTCGAGCATCAGGAGCAGGCGGTGCGGCGCGCGATCGCGAAGGCCGGCGACCTCGCGCACGGGCTGAAGACGCCGCTCGCCGTGCTGGCGCACGAAGCCGAGCGCGCCCGCGCCGCGGGGCACACCGAGCTCGCCGACCGGATCGTCGAGCAGATCGACCGGATGCGCCGTCAGCTCGACTACCACCTCGCGCACGCGCGCGCGGCGGCGTCGGGTGCGGCGGGCGCGACGGCCTCGAACGTCGCGGAAGCGGTCGAGGCGCTCGTGCGGACGATGGCGCGGATTCACGCGGCGCGGCCGATCGCGTTCGACGTCAGCGTCGGCGCCGCGCACGTCGTCCGCGTGCAGCGCGAGGATCTCGACGAGATGCTGGGCAACCTGCTCGACAACGCGTGCAAGTGGACGCGTTCGACCGTCCGCGTGAGCAGCGAGACGGATGGCGGTGACGTCCTGGTGGTCGTGGAGGACGACGGCCCGGGGGTGGCGGCGGAGTTGCGCGAGGCGATCCTGCAGCGGGGCGTGCGCGCCGACCAGGCGGCGCCGGGCTGGGGATTCGGCCTGGCGATCACGCGGGAGCTCGCCGAGGTGTATGGCGGCGCGATCGAGCTCGGCGAGGCACGCGGCGGCGGGCTTCGTGTACGGCTGCGGCTGCCTGCGTGGGAGCGCGTTGGCACACCGCCGCGTCCGTGATCGTCGGACGAGCGGCCGTCAGGCCCCAATCGCCGAGCCCGCGATCTCGCGCTCGACGAGCTTCGCCAGGTCCGTCAGGGTTTGCCGGTCGGCGTCGGTGAACTGGCGCGGCACGCGATCGATCACGCACAGCGTGCCGACCTTGTAGCCTTCGGGCGTCGCGATGGGGCAGCCCGCGTAGAACCGGATGTGTGGATCGCCGTCCACCGACGGGTTGTCGCAGAAGCGAGGATCGAGCCGCGCGTCGGGGATCACCATGACGTCGTCTTCGTGGATCGCGTGGGCGCAGAAGGCCTCTTCGCGGGGCGTTTCGTCGGAGGTGAGACCGACCTTCGACTTGAACCACTGCCGCTCGCGGTCGAGCACGGTGACGAGGGCGATTGGCGTATCGAACGTGCGGGCCGCAAGCCGGGTGATGCTGTCGAACCGCTCTTCCGCACCTGAATCCATCAGATTCCACCGCCGCAGCGACGCCAGCCGTTCGCCCTCGTTGGCGGGCAGCCGCGGGGTCATGATGTCGCGTCCTGGCGAGAAGTCACCGGCGCGCGCAAGCACGGCCTGGAGCAGAGGCACCGCGAGAATGTCGAGGTGCCGGACGTCGAGCAGCTCGCTGGCGCCGGCGGCGAGCGCGTCGCGCCGCAGGTCGCCGTCTTCGTCGTCGTACATCGCGATGATCGGGAGCGCCGCGAATCCCGCCTGCGCCCTGACGTAGCGGGTGAAGTCGACGCCGGACATCATCGGCAGGCGCAGGACCGTCAGGACGGCGTCGGGCGGTTGGGTCGCGATCTTCGCGACCGCGGCGGGTGTACTCTCGACCGTCTCAGGCCGGTACCCCGCGCCCGACAGGATGCCGCAGAGACGCTCGCGCCGGCCGCTGTTGTCGTCGATCACCAGTACTCGCACGCCGCCACGCGAAGGACTCCCGTGCGAGGACGCCGGCACCTCGCGATCCTGCGATCCCATGGCCATCCCCTCCTGCGCTTCGACATACAGGAGCGCGTCGTCGGCTGCCAGGTGTCCCTGCGTGAAGTGCCACAACGCGTCCTTCTCCAGCGGCTCGAGCACCCCGAGCTCGGTGGCTCGCGCCCGCAGCTCGGCCGCGGTCGTCGTGGCGGCGATCTTTTCGGCCAGCGTCGCCGTGACTTCGAGCAGCTCGGCGATGAGCACTCGCTGCGCGAACCCGGTGAACTGGCAGGCGCCGCAGCCGCGGGGCGCATAGCCGACCTGCGGGAGGCCATAGCGCCGCAGCCCCTCGCTGATCTGCGGCGGCAGTTGATCGGCCGCGAGCGGTTCCCGGCAGCCGCACAGGCGCCGCACCAGGCGCTGCGCGGTCACCGCTCGCAGCGACGTGAGGATCTTGTAGCGATCCACGCCGATGTCGGCGAGGCGGGTCACGGCGGTCGTCGAGTCGTTCGTATGCAGCGTGGAGAGCACGACGTGGCCCGTCATCGCCGCCTGGCACGCGGTGTCGGCCGTCTCCCGGTCGCGGATCTCGCCCACGAGGATGACGTCAGGATCCTGACGCAGCACCGACCGCAGCACCGACGCGAAGGTGAGCCCCTGCCGTTCGTTGATCTGGACCTGATTGATGCCCTCGAGGTGGTATTCGATCGGATCCTCGATGCTGACGATGTTGGTGGCGGCGTCGGTGAGGGCCGAGACGGCCGCATAGAGCGTGCTCGTCTTGCCTGAGCCCGTCGGCCCCGTTACCAGCAGGAATCCCTGGTCGGCGTCGAGATGGCGCTTGAACCGTGCGGCGATTTCGGGGCTGAAGCCGAGGTCCCCGAGCGACAACCGCGCCTGTCGGGCGTCGAGGACCCGGGCGACGACCTTCTCGCCGAATTGCGTCGGCAGCGTGGACACGCGCAGCGTGATCGGGGCGCCGCCCACGCGGATCTTCGCCTGCCCGTCCTGCGGCCGGCGGCGCTCGGCGACGTCGAGCTTCGCCATGATCTTGAGCCGTGAGGCGAGCGGTCCGGCCGCCAGGTAGCGCGGCACGATCAGGCTGGTGCGCAGAACGCCATCGACCCGGTATCGCACCTGGCTGGCGCGCTCCTCGTGCTCGAGGTGGATGTCGGACGCCCGCAGCTCGATCGCCTTGGCGATGATCGCATTCACGAGGCGCACGACCGGCGCGTGGACGGCATCGACCTCGTCGTCGCCCTCCGCCGAGGCCATCAGCTCCACGACCTGGCTCACTTCGATCTTCTTGAGGAGGTCGTAAACGATCTCGTCGGGGTTCAGCACGCGTGCGAGCAGGTCGTTCAGGTGATCCGGAGGGCAGTACAGAAACACGGGTTTGCGGCCCGTGGCGAACCGGATCTCCTGTTCGGCCTGGAGGTCGAGCGGGTTGGCCGTCGCGACCTCCACGTGGGTGCCTGTGGCGCGCAGCGGGAGAACGCCGTACTGCCGGCAGATGCGTTCCGGGACCGTGGTGAGCAGCTCGCGGTCGACCTCGGCGGGCGTGGGCGCGGCGAACCCGCAGCCGTAGCGCTTGCGGACGCACGTGCCGAGCGCGTCCGGGGTGACGAGCCCGGCGCGGATGAGTGCCGCGGCGAGGAACTGGTTCGAGGCCGCGACGCGCGCCGATTCGATGAACTGCGTCGGCACGCCGAGCGCCTCGCGCGCCACGGGAACGAGCCATTCGTCTTTGAATCGATGTTTCATGAGGATCCCCGGGGTCCTGCGAGGGCGCATTCTACACTGGCGGGGGCAGCGGGAGGACCCGTGCCAGTGCGGTCGCGGCTCGACCGTTCGTCGGGCCTGGGCGCGCCGCGGACGTGGCGATCCGCACCTCGTCGTGTTAGAATTTCGTCTTGCCTGTGACGCTGCGGACGCGGCCGTGCAGGCGCCATCCCCAAGCGCATCGCGCCTCGTGGGCCGCTAGCTCAATTGGCAGAGCAGCAGACTCTTAATCTGCGGGTTGAAGGTTCGATTCCTTCGCGGCTCACCACTTTTCCCGGACAACACTCGGATTTCGGAAGCCGGCAGTGCGGAGCAGGGGTCCGGGCTCGATCAACGGGCACTCAGGATCACGCCAAAGTTGGTGACTTTCCACAGCTCCCGTTTCGGCTTCGTCCACTGATCCAGGGCGACCTGCGAGCCATCCGGGCTGAGCTCGAACCGTGTGGGAATGAGCCCTCGAAGATCGGCACGGAAACACGAAGTCGTTTGTCCAGCCTTCGGGAGAAGCGCTCACCAGGATCCGCTCACTCCCCGTGAGGAGATCGCGAAGCAGCAGGTCTTCGTACCCAGCCGTCCCCTTCGGCCGCCGGAGTGCCGCAAATCGCCCCTGTTGACTGATGTCCACCACCCAGTCATTGCCGGTCGGGATCTGAACGGCTGGCAGCGGCGACTGCACCCGGACGACAGCGGTACTGAGAGCGGCGAGCAGGGGGAAAAGCACACAACGTGCGAGGCTCGAACGTTTCATGCATCGGGCTCCGGTTGGATTCGGCAGGCGCGGATTATAGCCGCCCCTTCGCACAGTGCGTTGCAGGACCGGACGCCGGCGGAATGGACCCAACGCGTGGCCGACTCACGATGTGCCACGTGAGTCGGCTGTCAGCCGAACTGAGCTTTGTTCACCAATCGGCCGTTCTGGAACATCGCGTTCATGTTCGAGCCATTCGGATTTACCCATGAATACACGACTGTGCGGTAACCCGCCATGTCGCTGCTGCTATGTAGCTCGCCAGATGCTCCAATGATTCGGGCGACTTCGTCGTACGACATGCCTTCCGACGATGATGCACCTGCCCTTCAGCTCGTCCATGACCGACGGGACGGTCGGCCGTTCCACAGGCCGCCCCAAGCGGCTCGCCCCGGGGCGTCCTCGCCGGCGGCCTCGTCGGAGACCCCACCGATGTCGCGCAGTAACCGCATGCCTCGTGTCCTCTGTGCAGAAGCGCCTGAACGGCGGCTGCGCCGCATCCTAGGCTGCGGCCGGATGACAGCAATGCCGGCTCGGGTTTTCCGCGCACGCCCCGTCGTGCCAGCGGTCATGGACGCTGCACCACATCCAGTTCCTGTCGCGTTCGGCTGCATTCACCGGAGGCTTGCCGCACCGGCTGCAGCGGCCCCGCTCGTCGCACGGGCACGCGTCGGTTCCGCACGTCATCCGATCTTCGGGACAATACAGTGCCATCGACGTCCTCCTCCTGCCGTTGCGGCGTGCAAGCGGGATACCCGGCTGCGGCAGGACGGACGCTCGCGGGCCGCCCGGCGCACAGGGAGCGACCGTTTAGACTGTCTCGATATGGGCGACAGATCACGAATGCCGGTACTCGGCGGCATCCTCGCGCTGTGCGTGCTCGCCGGCCTCGTGAATCACGCATCGCACGAGACGGCGTTGCCGTTCGATCCGCACGAGGCGACGATCGAGGGGATCCATCGTGCCTTCGAGTCCGGCTCCCTCACCTGCGTGGAGCTGGTCAGCTTCTATCTCCGCCGGATCGCCGCGTACGAAGATGCGGGTCCGCGGCTGAACGCCATCACGACGCTGCACCCGGCGCCGCTCGAGGCTGCTGCCGCACTCGACGCGAAGGCGCGGCGCGGAGGCCCGACGGGCCCGCTGCACTGCATCCCCGTCCTGCTCAAGGACAACATCGACACGCGTGACATGGCCACGTCGAACGGATCCGTGATCCTCAAAGATGCGGTGCCGCCGGAGGACGCCTTCATCGTCAAACGTCTGAAGGCCGCGGGGGCGCTCATTCTGGGCAAGGCGTCCATGGGCGAGTTCGCCGGCGGCAGCTACAACACGATCGACGGGCAGACGTTGAATCCGTTCCGCTTCAGCCGCGCCACCGGAGGGTCGAGCAGCGGATCGGCCGCGGCGGTGTCGGCCGATCTTGCGGTGCTCGCCGTCGGCACCGACACGAGCACGTCGGTACGCGGCCCTGCGGCGTTCACCGGCGTCGTCGGGCTGCGCCCGACGACGGGGCTGATCAGCCGCGGCGGAATCGCGCCGAAGAACCTGCTGTTCGACACCGCGGGACCGATCGCACGCACCGTCAGGGATGCAGCCATCCTGCTGAACGCGCTGGCGGCGCCGGATCCCGCGGATCCGTTGTCGGTTGACGTCTTCTCGCGCTACCCCGCGGCCGGCAAGGCCGGCGGGGGGTATGCGGACTTCACCGGCGATCTTCGCAGCGACGCGATGCGCGGTGCGCGGCTCGGCGTGGTCGAGGACTTCTTTGGCGGGGATCCGGAAATCGATGCGCTCGGGCGCGCCGCCCTGGAAAAGATGGAAGCGCTGGGGGCGACGCTCGTGCGCGTCCGCCTCGACGCCGAGCTGCTCGATGTCTACGTGCAGAACGCGACACGCAACATCCGCAGGATCGCCGACTATCGCTTCCGTCCCGATTGGGAGGCGTATCTTGCGCGCTTCGGCGATGGAGTCCCCCGCACGACGGCGGAATTCGTGAAGATCTATGAGTCGCAGGTTGCGGCGTCGCCCCTGCCTGTAGAAGCCAGCGTCCTCGACCTGCTCAAACGCAGTCTCGCCACGTCACCCGCCGACGCGCGGTATCGAGAGCTCGTCGAGAAAACGCTGCCGCGGGGGACGGCACTGAAACTGGCGATGTTCGACCGGTACAAGCTTGACGCGCTCGTCTTCCCCTACCAGCCGGCGTTCGCCCCCCGGATCGAGAATCCCGTGCGGCACGTGGAGGACCCGACGTATGTGCCGGCCCGTGAACGTCCGAATCCGGCCACGCTCGCCGGGTACAGCTCTGTCGGATTTCCGGGAGTGGTCGTGCCCATGGGGTATGGCACGCACGGACTGCCGATGGGGATCTCGTTCATGGCGCGCCCGTACGCCGAGCGCAGGATGCTGGGGTTCGCGTACGCGTACGAGCAGGCGACGCGCCACCGGCGGCCCTCACCGCTGCTGCCGCCCCTGCCGCGCCCGCCTGCGTGATATGGTCGGACCATCGATGCTGTGCCGGCGCGTCCTTCTGTGGCTGCTGCTCTGCCTGCCGGTCCCCGCAGCCGCACAGCCCGCCGCTGATCCGCCGGGCGTCCCCCCCGCGCTCACGATCGGCGGCTACGTGCAGTTCGACTATCTGGCGCCCCCCGCCACTTCCCCGCCCGAGCACGACAGCTTCCGCTTCCGCCGGGCGCGTCTGCAGCTGTCGGGCGGCATCACCGACAGCGTCGCGTGGGCGGTGTCGGTGGAAGGGACCCGCACGCCGATCCTGCGCGACGCATTCGTCACTTTCAGTTACTTCCCGGCGGCCGTCGTTCGCGTCGGACAGCTCATGATGCCGTACGGCCTCGAGCAGTACACCTTCTCGTCGAATACGCTGGAGTTCACCGAACGCCTGCTGACCGATCTCGTCCCCGCGCGAGACGCGGGAGTCATGGTGTCGAACGAGCGGCCGTTCTTCGAGTGGTTCACCTACGCCGCCGCCGTGATCAACGGCACGGGACAAAATACGCCGGATGACAATCGGGCGAAGGACATCCTGCTGCGGCTGACCGCGACGCCGCCGCGTCCCGGTGGGCTCGCCGTCAGCGCGAACATCGCGCGCGGTGATCAGCCGCCTGGAATGCGGACGAGACAGGGGATGGACGTGACGTTCGAGCGCCGGGCGTACCACCTCGCCGCGGAGTTCGTCCGGGAGGAGACCGTCGGCTCCCCTCCGCTGAGCGGCATGTACATCCTGGGGGCATGGCGGGTGTACCCGAGCCGGCCGCGCACCGGCTTCGACCACGTGGAGTTCGCGTCGCGCTTCGGCAGGAACACGCGTCGCGTGGCGAATGCGTCGCAGCTGGATCTGGCGGCAAACTATTACGTGCACGCGAAGATGCGGTTCATGTGGAACCTGACGATCTACACGGATGCGGAGCCCGGATCCGGCAGGACCGGCTTCCAGGCACGCGCGAACGTCCGGTTCTAGCTGCCGCGACGTTATTCACTGACGGGACCAAGATCATGAGGACACTCTTCACTCCGTATCTGCTGGCCGCCTCGCTCGCCTTCGGCGGGGCCGCCACCACCTCGACCTCCGCTCACGACACCCAGCACCACGCCGATCGGCTGCAGCAGATTCCCGCCGCCTCATCTAGCGACGCGCTGCAGCGGCCGATCGGGCTGACAGCTGGCGCCGGAAAGCTCCATCAGCGCGTGACCACCACCTCCGCCGACGCGCAGGCGTACTACGATCAGGGGGTCGCGTATCTCCACTCGTACGTCTGGGTCGACGCGGCGCGCTCGTTCCACGAGGCGCTGCGCCGCGATCCGAACCTGGCGATGGCGTATCTCGGCCTCGCCAAGGCCTACACGGGGGCCGAAGCGTACGCCGAGGCACTGCAGTATGCGGACAAGGCGGTCGCGCTCGCCGCACAGGGACGCGTCACACCGAAAGAGGCGAAGTGGATCGCCCTCGGCAAGCAACAGCTGGAGGCGACGTTCGCCCCGGCGGCCGAACACGACCGCCTCCACGAGGCGTACAAGCGAGCGATCGACGAGCTGATCGTGATGGACCCGGCGGACGCGCACGCCTGGGTGCTGCGCGGGAACGCAGAAGAATCGCGGGTGACGGGACGCGGCCAGGGCGGCGGCGTCGGCTCGATCGCGTACTACCAGACGGCGCTGACGCGCGATCCACACCATTGGGGTGCCGACCACTACCTCATTCACTCGTATGAAGGCGTGGGGCTGTACAAGGAGGCGGCGGAGCACGGCGCGAAGTACGCAGCGGCGGCGCCGGCCGTACCGCATGCCTCGCACATGTACGCGCACGTGCTGCCACGCCTCGGCCGCTGGGAGGAGGCGCTGAAGTTTCTGACGAAAGCCGACGCCGCTCAGCGCGCCTACTTCGCGTCCTCCGGCATCGCGCCCGAGGACGAGTGGCACCATGGCCACAACCTGCACCTGAAAGGCATCGTGCAGTACCGCCTCGGGAATGATGCCGCCGCCGAGCAGCTGTTTCAGGAGGCTTTCGCGCTGCCGGTACGCAGCCTCCGCGACGGCCGGTTCGTCGATCCGCTGCTGGAATTCCTGCTCGTGAAGGGACGCTTCGACGCCGCGCTTGCCGCCGCACAGGAGGCACGGAAGCGGGATCTCACGCTCGCGCGGTTCATCGGGGCCGTCCGGGGGGCTGAAGCGCTCATTGCGCTCGGCCGCCCGGACGAGGCGCGCCAGTGGCGAGACGATGCTGAGCGTCTCCTGGCGCAGTTCCGGGAAGAAGTGAAGTCGCATCCCCTCTACCAGCGCCTGACCGACAGCTACCGCGGCAGCCACCTGGAGCCGCTCGCGTGGCAGCTCGCGCTCGCCACCGGCGACGACGTCAAGGCGGAAGGGCAGCTCCTGGAGCACGCGAAGCGATTCGTGGATCGGAAGGGCTTTGACGGCTGGGTGACAGGGCTGATCAGGCTGGAGCAGCTCGTGCAGGTCGCGCGCCAGATGAAGCGCGACGAGCTCGCCCGCTCGCTCGCCGGCGTGCTCCGGCAGATCGATCCGCAGTACGGGAACCGCGTCGGAGGCTAGGCGCGCTCGGCTGCGGACGCCGTCGGGGTCACGTGCAGCAGTCGTGCGGCCGCCACCAGTGCGGCGGCGCCTGCGGCCCCCGTGGTGAACGCGGCGACCACGCCGGAGGCCGCGATGAGCGCGCCCACGATGACCGGTGCGATCGCCGCCGCCGTCTGGTTCACCGCCGCGCGCATGCCGAGGGCCACGCCGCGCCGTCCCGCGGGCGCGGCTTCCCCGATGATCGTGAGAATCACGGGCAGGCTGAGGCCCTGACCGATGCCGATCAGCGCCGGGGGCAGGAACACGAGCGGCACGGACGTGAGATGCGGCGCAATCAGCAGGGCGATCGCGCCGCAGCCCATCGCCACCGTCGCGACCGTCGCGGCGCTTGCAAAACGGGTCCAGAACGCCATCGTGGGCGCGATTGCCGCCGCGACAATGCCATACGTCGCGAGCACGATCCCGATCACCGCCGGCGACAGGCCGTTGTCCGTCAGATGGATCGGGATGAAGGGCGTGTAGATCCACGTGATCCACAGCCTCAGACCGCTGATCAGGAGGACCACCTGGAGGGGGCGCAGCTTCAGCAGCTGGAGCGCGGAGTACAGGCCGGTGCCCTGGCGGCCCCTCCCGCCAGCCGGCGGCGGATGCGACCCGACATCCGGCAGGAACAGGGCGACCGCCGCGAAAGCGGCCGCGTATGCGGAAAGAAAGAGGAAGGCCCAGCGGAATCCGGTGAACTGCGCGACCGTGCCGATCATTACCGGCGCGGCCATCTGCCCCGCGCTGGTGAAAAACGAGAAGCGCCCCGCGTTTCTGTGCCGGTCGCTGCCGCTCCCCAAACTGCTGATGTACGTCTGCGAGGCGAGCCAGCCGAGATTGCGCGAGATGCCGATCAGCGGCTGAAGGACGAGAAACCACCAGTAGACGGTCACCAGCACGCTCGCGGCGGCGAGCGCGGCCGTTGCCGCCGTTCCGAGCAGGAAGGTCCGCCGCGCACCCAGCCGGTCGATGACCGCGCCGGTGGTCACCGACAGCAGCGCCGGCGCTGCGGCGCCCGCCCCGACGATCAGCCCGATCATCTCGAAGCTGGCGCCAAGCTCGCTCGCGCGGAGCGGCACCAGGAAGTTCACCTGACCACTGACAGCCAGGCCGAATGCGCCGCTGACGTACGGCAGCCAACCCGGGATGTGGGATTGTGCGGCCGTGTCGTGAGACTCAGCGGGAGTCAGTGAGAGCGGGGACGGAGACACGAAGCCTTCAGCATACCCGCTCGGTTCTCCCCATTGCTGCGCGGTGTCCGGCATTGCGCGCCGCTCGCATCGATCTCGCCCACGTGCTGCACTCGGAATGAGTGGGTTCGGCGCGCACTCGCCTCGTCGATGTGATCGATCCTCGATCAGCCCCGATCCTCGGCGCCGAAGGTGTACCGGAGGGTGCGGCGGAAGACTTCGAGATCGCGGTGCGGCGCGAGGCCGTACAGCCGCCGCAGGCGGCCGTCGATCGTGCGGTCTTCGACATGCACGATCCGGAACTCCCCGCGGTCGCTCAGGACGACGGCCCCGAGCTCCCAGCCGTCCTTCACGCGGGATGCGACCACGACGAGCTCCGCAGCCGGGATCTGCAGCCGGCGCCCGGGGACGACGCGGTCGCGAACCGCGGGCCCCTCGCGCGCGTGACGCCGTTCGACGGCCATCCGCCTCGAACCGCGCCTCCAGGCGCGCCGCACGGCGGCGTCCACGACCGTGAGCGCGTAGTCGCCGCGCGGCTCGTCGATGAGCGCCTCGGCCAGGCGCGCCATGCCGCTCACGGTGAGGTAGGTCGAGAGCCACCCCACGGGCGTGAGCAGGATGAACACGAAGACCGACAGCACGGCGAGCGATGACGGCAGCGGCAGGGTCGCGGTCGGGGCGCGCCCCGCGGCCGCCAGGTACGCCGCCTGGTTCGCGGGAATCACGTCGCGCAGGAACTCGAGGAAGCCGGTAATGCCGAGCGTTCCTCCGGCCAGCGCCGTGATCGCTGCCGCGGGCAGGGCGCCCCGCCACACGGGGACGTACGGCTCGAGCGCGGGCCAGTAGCGGCGCGGCAGCATCGCCGCGACCGTCGCGAGCACCGCGCGGCACGCCGCCAGCAGGAGGTCGATCACGCAGGCAATTGTAGGGGCTACGGGAAGGACGACAGATGTTTTCGAAGGCCCCGGCAGCCAGACACTCGAGACTGCGGGCTTGTGATCATGCCGACGGCGACGCCGACGCCGGTGAGCCAGCCGGGTGCGCGTCGAGGCACTGGCGCACCCGCGCGACCAGTTCCCTGGGCGTAAACGGCTTGTTCAGCAGCGGCACCCCGGGGTTCAGCTTCTGCACTTCGGCCGAGGCCGCGTACCCGGTGATGTGCATGACCTTCAGGCTGGGGTACTGAGCGACGAGAGAGCTCGCCAGATCCGCTCCACTCATGCCAGGCATGATGAGGTCGCTCACCAGCAGGTCGATCCGGCCGTGATGCCGCGCGACGAGATGCACGGCCTCGTCTCCATTTTCCGCGGCGAGCACCGTGTATCCCTCCCGTTCGAGCGTGGTGCAGATCAACCTGCGGATGGCCGCTTCGTCCTCGGCGAGGAGGATGGTCTCGGTTCCGCGGCCTGGTGCACTGGAGCCGCGGGGGTCGGGGGACTGGGCCGCTGTCTGTTGCACGGCGGGCAGAAACACGGTGAACGTCGTGCCGGCGCCCTGCACGGAGTCGACGGCGATCTGCCCCTGGCTCTGGGAGACGATGCCGTAAACCGTCGCCAGCCCGAGCCCGGTGCCCTGCCCCGGCGGCTTCGTGGTGAAGAACGGCTCGAAGATGCGGGGCAGGACGTCGGGCGCAATGCCGACGCCGGTGTCGCGCACCACCAGCCGGACCCACCGGCCGGCTTCCAGCCGCGCCTGCTGGAAGACGGTGGGCTCGTCCAGCACCGTGGCGCTCGCTTCGATGGTCAGATTCCCGCCATGTGGCATCGCGTCGCGCGCATTGACGGCGAGATTCAGCAGCACCTGCTCCAGTTGTCCCGGGTCCGCGAACACCGGCGGCAGATCGGCGTCGAGGGCGACCGCGAGTCGCACGTCCTCGCCGATCACGCGGCGCAGCATCTTCTCGAAATCCGTGATCAGTCGGGGCAGCGCGATGCGCTGGGGCGTCAGCGACTGCTTGCGGCTGAAGGCGAGTAGCTGACGCGTCAGTCCGGCGGCACGCTCACCGGCCCGGACGATCTCATCCAGATCCTCGGCGAAGCTCGACCCGTCGGACAAACGCTCGCGCAGGAGATTTCCGTAGCCCAGGATGGCCGTCAGCAGGTTGTTGAAGTCGTGCGCGACCCCTCCTGCGAGCTGACCGATCGCCTGCATCTTCTGGGCCTGGCGCAACTGCTCTTCGAGGCGTGTGCGCTCCGTGATGTCGCGCGCATTGACGATCAGGCTTTGCGCGCCCGCGCGCGACGCCCCCTTTGCGACGGCTTCCATCGTGCGCCACTCGCCGTCGTCGCGCCTCACGCGCACCACCAGCGAGACCGGCCGCTGAGGCTGGCCCATCGCCTCCCGGAATGCCGCTCGCGCGGTGCTCGCATCGTCGGGGTGGACCCAGTCGAACACCGATGTGCCTGTCACGACGGCGGCCCGGCGGCCGAGAATCGTCGCGATCGACGGGCTGACGTACGTCACCCGACCGGCGGCATCGACGACGACGATCAGATCGGTCGCATTCTCGATGAGCGAGCGAAAATGCTCCTCCCGTTCCTGCAGGGCCGCCTGCGCACGACGCCGATCGGTGACGTCCTTGACGACGCCGAGGACGGAGGTGATCCGGCCGCGCGAATCCATGATCGGCGCCGCGGAAATCATGACGTCCAGCAGGGTTCCGTCCTGCCGCCGCCGCTGCGTCTCCTTCACGATCGACGTGCCGCTCGACAGCTGGCGGAAATCGTCGACGTCCTCCGCGTCTTCATTCGAAAGGAGCGGGTTGGGGCGGCCGAGGATGTCACCGGCCGTCCAGCCGAACATCTGCTCGGCCGCGCGGTTCCACATCGTGACGCGTCGATTGAGGTCTATCTCGATGATGGCGAGGGGTGAGGCGTCGATCAGCGTCCTCAGCGCGTGGGCGCTGTCGCGCACCGCCTGCTCGGCCAGGACGCGCTCGGTCACATCCACGACGATGCCATGGAGGGACAGCGGTTTGCCCGCGTGATCGCTGAGCAGCGTCGCCTCGTCGCGCACCCACAGTATCCGTCCGTCGTTGTGACGGACGCGGTACTGGAGGACGTCGGAGGGGCTGCCGAGGCGCAGGGTTTCAGCTCGTGCGCGCGCAATGGCGCGGTCGTCCGGGTGTATCTGTCCCCACCAGCCCTCGGCGCACGCCGCCACCTCGTCGGGCGTGCGGCCGACGAAGCGCTCGACCTGAGGACTGACATAGACGGTGTTGCCCTCGAGATCGATGGTGTACGCCATCGCCGGCATCTGCTCGACGAGCGCCCGGTACTTCGCTTCTGATTTCTCGAGACTCCGAATGAGCGCGCGGCGCTCCTCCTCGGCGTACTTGCGTACCGTGATCTCATGCCCCACACCGACGATGGTGTTCCGCGGGCCCCGTTCATCTCTCCACTCGAACCAGCGGCTGCGTCCAAACACGTCGACGAGCATCCTTTCGTATGCCGCCGAAGAGACCGCGGGCGCTGCGGCTTCACGGCGCAGGCGCAGCCGCTCCTCCTCCCCTTCCTTCAGGGTGAGTCGCGTCAGCCGCCACCATCCGTCCCCGAGCAGGTCGCCGCGTTGAAATCCGAGCACGCGCTCGACCGAAGGACTGCAGTACGTGATCGCCCCCGCCTGGTCGGCGACCACCACGAGCGACGGCACGTGTTCCAGCACCTGAGCCGCCAGGTGCACGTCGCGTTCGCTGCGCCTGCGTTCGGTGACGTCGCGCGCGATGCCCTCGGATGCCTCGACATCGCCGTTCGCGTCGTGAATCGCCGAGGCGATGATTTCGGTCCACGCCCGCGTGCCGTCCGTGCGGAGCCACCGGACCCCGGTGGGCGCGATCGACGGCTGCCTGGCAGCGAGCACCTGCTCCAGCAGGGCCCGGTCGTCGGGGTGCACGAGGCTGAGACTCAGGTGTGGGTCACGGTAGAAGTCGTCAGGCGAGTGTCCGGTGACCGCGGCAATGGCAGGGCTGACGTACTCGAAGCCGCGAGGCTCCTTCAGCCGGTAGCGAAAAATGACATCGCGGGCACCTTCTACCAGGCGACGGAAGCGGCGTTCGCTCTCCTCCAGCGTCCGCTGGGCCTCGCGCGTCGCCGCGCGCGCCGAGCGCTCCTCGAGGGCGCGGCCGATCGCATCCGGCAGCCGCGCCAGGCGGTCCTTCAGGAGGTAATCCACCGCGCCGAGCCGCAGGCACTCGACCGCCTTGTCTTCTCCGGTCGCCCCGGTGACCACGATCACGGGGACGTCGAGTTCGCGGGTCTTCAGGTGATGCAGCGCGTCGAGAGCCGTATAGCTCGGCAGGGTGTAGTCAGCCAGCACGAGGTCGAGGTGAGGCCCCAATGCCGCGGCGAACGATTCCCGGTCGTCCACACGCTGCCACTCGCATGCATAGCCGCTCGACTGCAACTCGTGCACGAGCAGTTCGGCATCCGACGCGGAGTCCTCGAGCACGAGCAGGCGAAGCGGCTGGCTCACGGTCAGGTGGGCGGATGGTTGAACAGCAACCAGTAGAGGCCGAGCTGCCGCACCGCTTCGGTGAACTGGTCGAAGTCGATCGGTTTGACGATGTAGCTGTTGACGCCGAGCTGATAACTCTCCACCAGGTCCCGTTCTTCCCGCGACGAGGTCAGCACGACCACGGGGATCAGCTTCGTGGACGGTTCGGACTTGACGCGGCGGAGCACGTCCAGGCCGTCGATTTTCGGCAGCTTCAGGTCGAGCAGAATGACCTTGGGACGAACCTGCCGTTCGGGATCGAACAGCAGCTGCAACGCTTCGGCGCCGTCTCTCGCCACGGCGACGTCGTTTGCCAGGTTGTTCGCCCGGAACGCGTGGAGGGCAAGCTCCACGTCGTTCGGGTTGTCCTCCACCAGGAGAATCTCGAGATTGGAATGCATTCAGGCGCTCCCTCGCGTTCGAACCGTGAAAGAAAACGTCGCGCCGCCGTTCAGGATGGCGTGGGGCCACACACGCCCGCCGAGCCGTTTCAGCGCGCGCTGCACGATCGCCAGCCCGACGCCTGTGCCTTCGTAGTCCTCGGCTCGGTGCAGGCGCTGGAACACGCCGAACAGCTTGTCGGCGTACTGCATGTCAAAGCCGACGCCGTTGTCGGCGACGTGGAACACGAGTCCCCGCTCAGGGTCGGACGCGCACGACACGTCGACCACGGCAGGCGATCGGCCGCGCGTGAACTTCACGGCGTTGGAGAGGAGGTTCAGGAAGACCTGGTGCAGCAGCCGGGCGTCGGCGTCCACCTCCGGCAGCGGGTGAATGCGCCAGTCGATCGCGCGCCCTTCGGTATCCGCGTGCAGCTCCTGGATCACCTGCGCCACGATCTCGGCGGGACGGCACCGCTGCACCTGGATCGCCTGCCGGGACAGCCTCGAGAATGCGAGCAGATCGTCGACCAGGCGCGCCATCTGCGCAGCACCATCCGCCACGAGGCCGAGGTACCGCGCCGCCGCGGGAGAGAGCTCGGATGCGTGTTCCCTCTGCAGAATGCGGCAGAACCCGCTGATCGTCCGCAATGGCGCACGCAGGTCATGGGAGACCGTATACGAGAACGCCTCGAGCTCGCGGTTCGCCGCCTCCAGATCGCTCGTCCGCGCCCGAACCCGTGCTTCCAGGTCCTCGTTCAGTCGCAGCACCCGATCCTCGATCTGCTTGCGGGCGGTAATGTCCACCACGATGCCGACCGCTCCGGCGTAGCGTCCCTCGGCGTCGGCCAGCGAATTGGTCGACATCAGCGTCCAGACTTCGCTCCCGTCCCTGCGGCGCAGCCGAAGATCATGCGTCGCGGGCTGTCCCCCCTGCCGGCGGACGAGGTTATGGTCCGAGAGATCGATCGACGGATCGACGAAGTCGGTGAGCGACCGTCCGACGATGTCGGCCGGCGCACAACCAAGCAGGTCCGCCAGGCGACGGTTCACGTACGTCGTCACGGCGTTGGTGTCGACCACCCACACCCCGTCGAACATCGTTTCGACGATCGTGCTGTATGTCTTCTCGAGGCCGGCGGCGGATTCCGGGAAAGGGCCCTGTCGCGGCGGCTGATCGTTCCTGGAGCCGCAGCGAGGACACGCCCGCTCCGCCGGCCGCGAGATTTCCCTCGGCAACACTGACAACGTCCCTCGCGCTGTTCTGAATGTGCAGGGGCTCGCAGCAAGCGAGATGCCACCCGGCACTGTTCAACGACGAAGGCGTGTGGGAGCCCGCTCACGGGTTGCCGGCATGATGCACCGGCATGATCAACGCGAACTTTTTCGCGCGGTGGGGGATTCTCCCCGGTCGGGCAGGCGCGACATCAGAGTCCTCGCGCTGGAGCGCAGCGCGACCAGCGGCCGGAAAAAGGCGGCTTCAGGTCGCGACGGATTGAGGTGCCCGGCCGCCGCCGGGCACTCCGTTCACCTCGAAAAGATGATCCAGGCGGCCCCATCGCTCACGAGCACCACCTGGTCGAACTGCCGCTCGAGTACGACCGCCTCGGGCTGGGCGCCGCCGACGATGGCGCCGGAGGGCGGACGCACCAGGAGACGCCCGCGATGCGTGTCGACACGCCGGACGACGACGAACCGCGAGGTCGCATCGCTGGCGTCCGGCAGCGTGACAGTCGTCGAGTCCGATGGCTTCTGCCCCTCGCGCGCGGAGGCGAGCACGATCACGCTGGCGCCGCCGGCCGGCAGCGCGACGGCCCCCCCGGCTGCGAGATGCTGCACCGTGAAGCTGAGTCCGGGTCCCGGCGGTCCCGCGGGACCCGGTGGTCCTGCCGGCCCGTGTGTTCCGCCGCCGGTGGGGAGATGCACGGTGATCACGGCCGTGTCGGTCGCCGTCAGTCCGCGAGCATCGGTGGCCGTGAATGCGAACTCGTGGACGCCCGGCGACAGCACGATCGTTGCGGCCGGGGACGCCGAGAGGACCCCGCCAGGTCCCGTCCACCGATACTGCAGCGGCGCCCAGCCGCCGGTGACCGTGCCGGCGAGGTGCACCGTGGCCTGGCCGAAGCTGTTGGTCGTCACCGTCTGGTCCGCCCCCGCGTTCGCAACGGGCGGGTTCGACACATCGGCAACGACGGTGATCGTGACGCTGTCTGTCGCGGTCAGGCCGCGGGCGTCGGTGACGGTGACGTCGAACACGTGCGCGCCGAGCGGGAGCGTCGCGTTCGTGCTCGCCGTGCCGGCGGCGAAGCCGCCGGGGCCGGACCACGCGAAGGTGAACGGCGCGCGCCCGCCGGTCACCGTGACGTCGAGTTCCACATACGCGGTGGCGAAGCCGGTGCTGACGGTCCGGTCGGCGCCGGCGTCGGCGGCCGGCGGCGCCACCCACTCGAAGATCTCCGCCGCCGTGGTGACCCCGTCGTCGCTGCTTCCGCCCGCCACGAGCACGGACCCGTCGGCCAGCCTGGCGGCCGCATGGAAGTAGCGGGGCGAGCTGAGATCCTCGAGGCGGCGGAAGGCCGCAGCCGCCGGGTCGTACCACTCGGTGGTCCGGCTCGCCTCGGCCCCTGCCCCGCCGGTGAGCAGCAGGGTGCCGTTCTGGAGCACGACGGCCCGATGGCCGGCCCGCGCGGTCCATGTCGGCGGTCCGGGCGAGAAGCTGTTGGTCCGGGCATCGAACGCCTCAGTGGACGCGAGGACACCCTCCTCACCCATCCCGCCGGTGGCGAGCACGGTACCGCCGGCGAGGGTGTCGAGGGTCAAGTACAGGCGCGCGGCGTTCATCGACCCGGCGGCCGAGAAGGTGCCCGTCACCGGATCGAACAGTTCCGCGCTCGCGAGCGGGGCTCCGAGCCCGTCCGAGCCGCCGGCGACGAGCACACGGCCGTCGTCGAGGCGCGCCGCCCCGTGAACATAGCGCGCGGTGCCAAGCGCCCCGACCGTCGAAAAGGCTCCGGCCGCGGGGTCGAAGAGTTCCGCTGCCGCCAGCAGCTCCGCGCCGTCCGGGCCGATGTGGACCCCCCCGGCGATCAGGATCCGGCCGTCCTTGAGAACGGTTGCGGTGTGCGCGGCCCTGGGCGTGCGAAGGACAGCGGCGTCGCCGAAGGTGCCCTGTGCGGGCCTGAAGATCTGCGCGCGGTCGGTCGTCTGCCAGCTCTCGCAATCGAGCCCACCGGCGATGAGAACGGTACCGTCGCCGAGCAGGGTGGCCGTGTGATACACGCGCGCCGTGAACCCCGGAACGACCGTGAATGCGCGGGTGGCGCGGTCGTAGATCTCCGCCGCGCGGCACTCGCCCTGCGGGCCGAAACCCCCGGTGATCAGCGCGCGTCCGTCCGGCAGCGCCGTCGCCTCGAACAGGTAACGGGCCTCGGCCATCGCGCCCACCGGCCCCGGCCCCTGGGCCGCGGCGGCGGCCGCGAACAGGCACAAGGCGCTGACACCGAACCCGATGTGGCGATTTCGTGCAGACATGCCCCCCTCCTGGCTGTCGGATGTCGAGTGGGGACGATAGCGCGGGGAGGCACACGGCGCGCCTCATGATCCGCTCATGGTGGGCTCATGATCGCGTGAGGGCGTCGGCTTGGACGGCCGCAACAGCTCGGCTATCCTCTGCCGCATGCCTGCTCCCGGTTCCGCGGCTCCCCCGGCTTCCCGGGCGTTCCACGCGGAGATCGACGCGATCAACGAACGGCGGCTGACGCCGCTGACGCTGACGATCATGGCCCTGCTGGGCATTGCTGCGGGCAGCGGCTACGCGCAGAGCGGACGGCTCGACCCTCTCGAGAGCAACGTCCTGGGGCTCGTTCTCGGGCTGGTACAGCTTCCGCTGCAGCGCTGGTCCTCCTCCTCGCGCCTGAAGGCCAATGTGTTCGGCCTGACGATCGTCGGATGGGGCGTGACGTCGGCCAGCCTCTATGCGGAGGCGGTCTTCACGCGGCGAGCGGCGATGGCGGCGGCGGCGCTCGTGGCGTGGTTCGGCACCCGGGTACTCGCCGGGTTGAGTCTGGTGTGGCGGCCCTGGGACATCGCGCTGATTCTCGCCGCGGGCTACCTCATCTCCGCGCCCGTGCTCGCCACGGTCAACCCTACCAACGCCTTCGTGCTGATGCCCATCTGGACGTTCGTGGCATGGCTCGCCGCGTTGCTCGTCTATCGGGCGCAGCGCGAGGCGTTCGCGGCGCGCGCGGTGCTCCAGCAGCAGCGCGACGCACTGGCGGCCGCCAACGCCCGGCTCGAGCAGCTCAATCAGGAGAAGAGCGACCTCATGGCCATCGCGGCGCACGATCTTCGCAGTCCGCTGACGGGGATGGCGATGCTCCTGACGCTGACCGCCGAGGAAGCGGGCCGCGCCTGGCGGGCGGGCGTGGATCGGCTGAGGGCGCTCGAGCGAAGCTGCCATGACCTGGCAGGGCTGGTGTCGCGTGTGCTCGACCTGCAGGCCGCCGAGGACCAACTCGGGCAGCTCACGCTGCGCGGTGGCGACATCCGGCCCGTCGTGTCGGCCGTCGTGGAGGCGCACCGCGCGCGCGCCGCCGCGAAGCAGATCGCCCTGACACTGGACGCGCCGGGCGTCTCGTGCGAGGCCCTCCACGATGCTGAGGCGCTGGCCCGCGCCGTGGACAACCTGGTCTCGAATGCGATCAAGTTCTCGCCGGCCGGCGGGCACGTCCGCGTCCGGGTGGCGCGCAATGGCGACGCAGCGCACGTCTGGGTCAGCGACGAGGGCCCCGGGATCGCGCCCGAGGACCGGGACCGATTGTTCCGCAAGTTCGCCCGGCTGCGCGCGCAGCCGACTGCAGGGGAAGAGTCGTCAGGCCTGGGGCTCTACATCACGAAGCGGCTCGCCGAGGGGATGGGGGGCTCCATCGCCCTCGGCGACGGCGCGCGTGGCGCCACGTTCGTGCTGAGCCTGCGATCCTGAGACCGGCGACAGCGGCCTTCCCTCGAGCACGTCCTGCGTAATGGCGCGGCCGATGCGCGGGCTCACCCAGATGCCGCCGGACATGACGGTGTCGATCGCCGCCACCAGGTCCGCGAGCATCTCGGCCTTCATGACGTAGCCGCGCGCGCCGGCGGCGAGGGCGCGGCGAGCCCACTCCGCTTCGTCGAGCATCGAGAGTACGATGACGCGCAATGCCGGAGCCGCGGCGGCAAACCGGCGGATGTGGGGCAGGCTCGGCTCCCCTCCGAGCATGAGATCGAGGATCAACAGGTCGGGCTGGCGCTCCGCCACGAGGAGGGCGGCCGCCTCGATCGATCCGGCCTCGCCGGCGACCGCGCAGTGTGGTTGCTGTGCCAGCAGCGTGCGGAGGCCAAGGCGCACGATCTCGTGGTCGTCCACGAGCGCGACCCGGCAGGCCGGTCCCTGGGCCAGGCGGGGTAGCGTGGGCGCCACGGCGCTCGCCGGCCCGCGCCAGCGATAGCCGCGCCCGGCAATCGTTTCGATCCACGGCGACGCCTCCGGTCCGAGTGCCTGGCGCAGGACGGACATCGCGGCGTTGAGACTCGAGGCCTCGACGACCGTGTCCTTCCAGACCGTGCGCAGGAGTTCGTCGCGCGTGACGAGCTGGCCAGGCCGCGCCACGAGGGCGGCGAGCAGGTCAAAGGGCTTGGGCGGCAGCGGCACGACGCGGCCGTCCCGGGTGAGCCGGAACTCGTCGGGATCGAGCTCGAACGTCCCGAATCTGTAGGTCATGCGGCGGAGTGCCCGCCATCATACTCCCCATGCTGCACGCGCGTTGAGCGTTCGTGTGGAGACAGCGGCGGGGCCACGGGAAGAACACGACGGGTATATCATGTCGCCGCTGCGGCGTTCGAAGGCCCGCGGCTTCCCCGCGCGGGATGCACCGCGGCAGCACCCGGCGTGCGGCGGCGGTGCCGGCGCGAGCGCAGTGAGGCGATGTGGCGCACGAGGAACCAACCCGCAAGCTCCAGCAGGCCGCCGAGCGGCTGGCCGCGGCGGCACGCACCGCGCCTGCCGAGGCCGCGCGGCACCTGACGACCGTTCAGGAGCAGATCGAGGCGATCGGCCGGGGAGACTTCGACGCGGTGCTGCGGCAGGCGCACCCGGATGTGGAACTGCAGATCCTGGCCCCGCCCGAGTTGCCGTTCATCCGGTCCGCCCGCGGGCCCGCCGAACTGCGCCGCGCCATCGAAGCCAACTTCGGCGCTTTGACGAACCAGCAGCCGGAAGTCACCAACGTGCTCGTGCAGGACGACCTCGTGGTGATGTTCGGCACGGAGCGCGGCCAGGTGCGCCGCACCGGCGCGCCGTACCACATCGAGTTCGTCCACCGGTTCGCCTTCGAAGGCACCGCCCTCCGCAGCATCAGGATCATCGCGGCACGCGTGCCGTAGCCCCGCCCGCACGCTGCATCATCGCCGGACCCGCCCTCGACCGAGGGAACATTCAAGCTCTGACCCCCACCGCGGTGCCGATGAGCGGCAGGTCGACCGTGAACGTGGCGCCGTGTCCCTTGCCGCCGCTCGCCGCCCGGATCGTTCCGCCATGCATCTCGACGATGCTGCGGGCGATGGCCAGCCCGAGCCCCAGGCCGCCATGGCTCCGGGTCGTGGAGGCGTCGCCCTGCCGGAAGCGATCGAAGACGTACGGCAGGAACTCCGGCGCGATCCCTTCGCCGCTGTCGGACACGGCCAGTACGACCGAGTCGCCGGCGCGGCGCAGGCTCACCTGGATGACGCCGCCGGGCGGCGTGAACTTGATGGCGTTGCTGAGCAGATTCCACAGGACCTGCTGGAGACGCCCGGCGTCGCCGCGCACGACCGCGACGCCCGCCTCGACCTCGCGGGTGAGCCGGATCTGCTTCGCTTCGATCGACGGCAGCACCGCGCCCACGGCATCGTTGACGACCTCCGCCACGTCGACCGGGTGCAGATCCAGCCGCAGCTTGCCCGAGATGATGCGGCTCATGTCGAGCAGGTCCTCCACGAGCTGGACCTGGACGCGCGCGTTGCGATCGATTGCTTCGAGACCGCGGGCGAGATTGGGATCGAGGCCGGCTCCACCGTGGCGCAGGAGCTGCGACCAGCCGGCGATCGCATTGATCGGTGTCCGCAGTTCGTGGCTGAGGGTCGACAGGAATTCGTCCTTGAGACGGCTGGCCCGCTCCGCCTCGAGCCGTGCGACCCGCTCGTTCTCGAGCAGCTGGGCACGCTCCGCCTCCGCCTCCTTGCGCACCGTGATGTCCCAGTTGACGCCGGCGAGCCGGACGCGGCCGCCGCTGTCGCGAACGGCGTTGCCGAGACCCGCCAGCCAGCGCACCGGAGCGTCGGGGCGGCAGACCCGGAACTCCACTTCGTAGCGGTCGGCGGTCGCCACCGCGTGACGCGAGGCGGCGTCGACGCGCGCGCGGTCGTCGGGGTGCACCAGGGCCATCAGACGATCGGCCCCGAGCGACGTGTCGGCGGGCAGGCCGAAGAAGGCGGCGCAGGTCGCATCCATGAGGCACGTGTTCTCGTCGACGTTCCAGCTCCAGAAGCCGATGCCGGCCGCCTCGCCGGCGAGCCGGAGCCGCTGCTCGCTGTCGCGCAAGGCCGCCTCCGCCGCGCGCTCCGCCGTGACGTCGCGGATCTCGACCACCGTCGACACGGGGCGGCCGTTCTTGAAGATCGGGCTGGCCGCGCACGAGACACGGAAGCTCGAGCCGTCCTTGCGGAAGAACAGGTCCTCGTGCGCGCGGACGTCGCTGTTCTCGGGCAGCGCACGGTCGATCGGGCATTCGTCTTTCGGGTACGGCCGGCCGTCGGGATAGTGGTGATGCACGAGGTCGTGCAGCGGCTTCGACCCGATCTCCTCGGCGGTGTAGCCGGTCATCGCCAGCCAGGCGGGGTTCGCGTACGTGCAGTAGCCCCGGGCATCCATCACCGCGACCCCCTGCGTGGAGTTCTCGGCGATCGTGCGCGTCAGGGTCTCGCTCTCGCGCAGCTTCTCCTTCGCCCGCCGCTCGTCGGCGACGACCGCCAGCAGCAGCGACGTCACGGCCGCGACGGCGAGAAACTGCTGGAGCAGGAGGAAGCGGTACGGTTCGGGCAGCTCGTCGTGCGCCATCGGGCCGTAGCCGAAGGTGGTGCCCCAGATCGCGAGCGCCGCGGCTGGCAGCAGGGCCGTGGCCGCTCCCCGCACGCCGCAGGCCACGGCCGCCCACGCGAGCACGGGGAACAGCAGGAAGGTGCGCAGGAGCGGCGTGTCGATGGGCCCGAACACGAACCACGCACCAAGGGCGGCGGTGAGCGTGCTCAGCGTGAGGTGCGCCCACCACCGCGTGGAGCGGCTGACCGGCTCGGGCGAGAGCCACCCGAGCACGAGCGGCCCGATGAGGAGCACGCCGGCGACGTTGCCGATCCACCAGTTGAGGCCGGCAAAGAGCGGCAGCGACCCCGTCGCCACGGTCAGTGCCGCGGTGCCGATGCCCGCGGCGATGCCGGAGTGCGCGATGGCCACCGCGACGAACACGAGCACGTCGCGCAGGCGCCGCAGGTCGAGGTCGAATTCGAACCGGCGCAGCAGGCCCGCACCGACGGCGGCGGCGAGCGCATTGCCGCCGGCGATCGAGGCGTCGGCCCACAAGGGAAGCGACGAGCCCTCGACGAACGCCGCGGCGAGCCGGCCGACGAAGATCGCCGGCCATGCGCGCGGACCGAGCAACAGCAGGCCCGCAAGCGCGAGCCCGGCCGCCGGAAAGACGGGGGACGCGGCCCCGCTCACCGCGGCCCAGCGGAGTCCGAGCAGTGCGAGAACGAAATATCCGAGGGTGAGCGCTGCGACGCGCGCCAGGGAGGCCTGCATCCGGAGTGATCCCGACCGCCTGCGATTGTATGGCAACACGCGCGGGATGCGCGAAGCGGAAGTCGGTAGGTGGCGCGCCCGGCAGGATTCGAACCTGCGACCTTTGGCTCCGGAGGCCAACGCTCTATCCAGCTGAGCTACGGGCGCGAACGGCGGTTCACGATTGCTGTGGAGTGGCTTGCCCGGCCGTAGCTCCTCGAAAATTCCATGGAGCGAAGGCTGGCGCGCCCGGAGGGATTTGAACCCCCGACCTACGGGTTCGAAGCCCGGCGCTCTATCCAGCTGAGCTACGGGCGCAGAGGCCGCAACACCGTCGTGAAGCCGAGCCGCAATGATACTGGCCGGCAGGAGGCCGGCGCAAGCCGGCCTCCTCGATGACATACCGGATCACTTCTTCTTCAGCGACTCCATGTAGGCGACGAGCCCGTCGAGCTCCTCCTTCGGGAGGTTCGAGTACGACTTCTTCATCGGCTTCCGCGTCGCCTTGTGCTTCGCGGCCATCTCGGTGGGGTTGACGAGCCACTCGCGGAGCTCGGCCGCGGTGTACTTCGTGCCCACGCCGTCGAGCGGCCCCTTGGCGTTCCCCTTGCCGGCGATCGAGTGGCACATCGAGCACTTGTTCGCCGCGAACGCCTTCTCTCCCTTCTCGATCAGCTTCGCATCCTGTGCAGACGCCACGCCTGCCGAGAAGGCGACCGCAACCACCGCCAGAACGATCTTCTTCAACATGATTGCCTCTCCGTGTATGACGACGAACGACTGACCAGCGACGACTACCGACTACCGGTCGCGCGCTCGATCGCGCTCCAGCGCGCCTCGATCTGTTTCGTGAGCTGCGCGACGCGCGGCGCGTCCTCGAGCAGCGCGCGGAACCTCCCCTGCCCCTGCAGGTACGATTCGAGCGGACGCCGCGGCGGATCGACCGTCAGCTTCCACTCCGCGCCATGCTCGATTTCGACGAGCGGAAAGACGCGCGCGTCCACGGCGCGGCGGGCGTAGTCGATCGCGCGCTCCGACGCGATCTTCCACCCCGGCGGGCACGGCGACAGCACGTGGATGAACCGCGTCCCCCTGATCTCCTTCGCCCGCTGAAACTTCGCCAGCAGGTCGTCCGGGTACGCGACCGTGGCGGTCGCGGCGTACGGGATGCCGTGCGCGGCGAGAATCGCCAGCAGGTCCTTCTTCGACTGCGTCTTCGGATTCTGCGACGGCGTCGTGGTCGTCCAGGCGCCGAGCGGCGTCGCGGAGCTCCGCTGGACGCCGGTGTTCATGTACGCCTCGTTGTCGTAGCAGACGTAAAGGATGTTCTCGTTGCGCTCGGCGGCCGCCGACAGCGCCTGGATGCCGATGTCGAAGGTGCCGCCGTCGCCCGCCCAGGCACACACCGTCGTGCCGGTGCGCCCCTGGACGTCGAGCGCCGCGCGCACGCCAGACGCCGCGGCCGCCGCCGACGCGAACGGCGTGTGCATCAGCGGCACGCCGGCCGCGCTGAAGGGGGCGGGGCCGTCGATCACCGACCAGCAGCAGGCCGGCACGACGAGCACCGTGTCCCGGCCGAGCGCCTTCAGCGCGAGTCGCATGGTGAGCGTGGCGCCGCAGCCGCCGCAGCCGAGATGTCCCGGCGCCGTGATCTCGTCAGGCGGCACGTCGTAGGTGATCTGCGTCACGGCCTACTCCTTCAGCCCGAGCCAGAGCATGTCGTCGCGGCTCTCGTGCGAGGCCATCGCATGATCCACCGCCGCACGCAGGGTGTCGGGCGTCACGTCGCGTCCCCCGAGACCGCCGACGTACGAGAACACCATCGGCTGGACCCTCGATCCGTACAACGCCGACCTGAGCTCCCCCGCCATGATGCCGCCGCTGCCGAACGACAGGTTCCGGTCGAAGACGACGACGCGGCGTGCCGGCGCGAGGATGCGCCGCAGCTCCGCGGCGGGGAACGGCCTGAAGAGACGGATCCGCGCGAGCCCCACCGCGTGACCCTGTGCGCGAAACGCGTCGATCACCGCACGCGCGGTACCGGCGGCAGTGCCCGAGGTGACCAGGATGGTCTCGGCATCGTCGGCGCGGTACGGCTCGACGAGGCCGTAGCGGCGTCCGAAGCGGCGCCCGTACTCCGCGTCCGCCTCGACGGCGACGTCCAGCGCCTCGCGCATCGAGCGCTCCATCCGCGCGCGCAGCTCCATGTACGAGTCGTTGGCCGGCAGCCCGCCGAACGCGTGCGGCTCGCCGGGGTCCAGCCTGTACTTCGGGTCGAACGGCGGCAGATACTCGTCGACGGCGTCCTGATCGGGGATCGTCACCGGCTCGCAGGTGTGCGAAAGAAAGAAGGCGTCGAGGCACACCATCGCCGGCATGAGCACGCGCTCGGCGACACGGTACGCCTGGACGATCGTGTCGAGCACTTCCTGGTTGTTCTCGCAGTAGTACTGCAGCCAGCCGGTATCACGCTGCGAGAGGCTGTCACTCTGGTCCACGAAGATGTTCCACGGCGACCCGACGGCGCGATTCACGTTCGCGAGGACGATCGGCAGACGGGCGCCGGCGCACCAGTGCAGCATCTCGTGCATGTAGAGCAGGCCGTGCGACGAGGTCGCCGTGAACGCGCGCGCGCCGACCTGCGCCGCGCCGGCGCAGGTCGCCATCGCGGAATGCTCGGATTCCACCGGCACGAACCGTGCGTCGAGCCGCCGGTCGGCGCACATCTCCGCGAGCAGCTCCACGGCGCCCGACGACGGGGTGATCGGGTACGCGGCGATCACCTGGACGCGGCTCCGCTGCACCGCGTACGAGATCGCGTGCGTCCCCTCGAGGACCCGCGTGTTCGTCATCGCGCCTCCTCCGCCACGAGCGTCATCGCGCCGCGCGGGCATTCGGCCACGCAGATCCCGCAGCCCTTGCAGTGCAGGTAATCGATCTCGAAGCCGCCGGCCGCGGCCCTCCGCACGGAGGCGTCGGGGCAGAACAGGTGGCAGTTGCCGCACTCGTCGCACGAGCCGCACGCGAGGCAGCGCCGCGCTTCCGCGGACGCCTCCTGCCAGAACAGGCCGCCCGCCACCTCGCGAAAGCTCGTGGTCGCGTAGGTGCGGTGCAGCATCGGGACGCGCACGCGCGGGGAGCGGCCGAAGTAGAAGAGGTTCAGATCGTCGGCGACGACGCGATCGCCGGTCGAGGCGTCCCCCTCGAGCTCCGCTCCGGCGAGCCACGCCGAGATCGCCTCGGCGGCGCGGCGGCCCGATCCGATCGCCTCCACGACCGTGCCGGCCCCCGTCGCCGCGTCACCGCCGGCAAAGAGCGGCGCCGTGGCCGTGCGTCCCCACCGATCGGCTGTGATCCGCCCTTTCGCGACGTCGGCGATGGCTGCCACGGCTTCAGTCTCCAGCTCCTCGCCGATCGCGGTGAACGCGTGCTCGCAGCGGACGTTGAACGTGGCGCCGGGAATCGGCTCCGGCCGCCGGCGGCCGCTCGCGTCGGGCGGCCCCGGACGCGTGCGCTGGAAGCGCGCTCCCTGCAGCGTCCCTCCCCGGCCGACGAACCGCAGCGGCATCGCGTGGAATTCGAACCGCACCCCTTCCCGCTCGGCCTGCGCGATCTCGTCGGGGTGCGCGGGCATCTCCGCGCGCGAGCGGCGGTACACGACCGTGACCTCCGCGTCCTGCCGCAGCGCCACGCGTGCCACGTCCATCGCCGTGTTGCCGCCGCCGATCACGACGACGCGTCCGCTGACGCGCGCCGGCCTGCCGGCGTTCACGTCGCGCAGGAACGAGAGGCCGGGGGCTACGCCGCGGAGGTCCTCTCCCGGCACCCCCGCCGCCTTCGAGCGCTGGATGCCGACCGCCAGAAACACCGCGTCGAACCGGCCGAGACCATCCCAGCGAAGCTGGTCGCCGAGCCGCATGCGCGTGCGGATCGTGACGGGGAACGACAGGATCTGCGCGATCTCGTCGTCGAGGACGTAGCGCGGCAGGCGGTACTCGGGGATGCCGTAGCGCAGCATGCCCCCGGGTTCGTCCGCGGCCTCGAAGATGGTGACGGTGTGACCGCGCAGCGCGAGGTGGTACGCGCAACTGAGGCCGGCCGGACCGGAGCCGACGACCGCCACGTGGCGGCCGCTGGAAGGCGCGCGTGACGCGGTGAGCTCGCGCCCGACGTCCATGCGTTCTGCTTCCGAGGCGACCGCGCGCTCGACGGCGTGCACGGCGACCGCCGTGTCGACCGCGCCCCGGTTGCACCCGCTCTCGCACGGGTGATAGCAGACACGGCCGCAGACGCCCGGCAGCGGGTTGTGCCGCAGGATGGTGCGCCACGCCGCTGCGGCATCGCCGGCTGCGGCGAGCGTCAGGAACGAGCGGACGTCGGTGCCCGCCGGGCAATCGAGGTTGCAGGGTGAGGGTCGCGTGACGTAGAGCGGCCGGAACGTGCGCCAGGTTCCGGTCGCCAGTTCCGCGGTGCTCCGGAGCGAGACCGCCATGGGCGTCCCATCCGGCACGTCATCCGGACGCCTGATGGAAACCTTCACGTCATCACTCCTTCCTCAGGGGTGGCCAGCGCCGGCCCGGCGGCGAGCCGCACCTGCGTGCGTCCGAAGGCTTCCTCAGCGGCCGACTGGTTCGCGGATGTCTCCACCGGCACGACGTCGGGAATCGCGCGCAGCACCGACCGCAGGGCGACGAGCCCGGTCGCCGCGGCGAACGCCCCCGCCACGGCGGTGTTCACGATCGGCATCGTGCGCGAGCCGAGGCCGTGTGCGAGCGCGATCCCGGTGGCATCGCACGTGGCGACGTTGAACGCGCCCGGCAGTTCGAGCCGAGCCGGCGGCGCGGAAGCGTTGACG
>Ga0247719_1000134_pt1 | contig 52231 bp, 60 predicted proteins | sample 41E_DmetaG_FD_189046 | JGI IMG/M metagenome (GOLD analysis project Ga0247719, IMG submission 189046) | Soil microbial communities from hillslope of Landscape Evolution Observatory, University of Arizona, Oracle, AZ, United States - 4-1-E_D | ecosystem: Engineered > Artificial ecosystem >...
AGGCCGGCTCCCGCATGGTCATGCGCCGGATGAAGACGCCGCCGGACTACAAGGAGCTCGAGAACGACCTGTCCCGCGTCCGCAAGGAGAAGGAACAGGCCATCGAGAACCAGAAGTTCGAGCAGGCCGCCAAGCTCCGCGACCAGGAGAAGGCGCTCGAGGAGCGCAAGAAGGTCAAGGAAGCGGAGTGGAAGGCCGAGGGCATCGACCTCTTCGACGAGGTCGACGAGGAAGGCATCGCCGAGGTGCTGGCCCTGTGGACGGGCATCCCCGTCTACAAGCTCACCGAGGAGGAGACGGCCAAGCTCCTGCGCATGGAGGAGGAGCTGCACCGCCGGGTCATCAGTCAGGAGGACGCCATCAAGGCCGTCTCCCAGGCCATCCGCCGCACCCGGGCCGGCCTCAAGGACCCCAAGCGCCCGTCGGGCTCGTTCATCTTCCTGGGCCCCTCCGGCGTGGGCAAGACCGAGCTGGCCAAGACGCTCGCCGAGTTCCTCTTCGGTGACGAGAGCCACCTCATCCAGCTCGACATGTCCGAGTACATGGAGAAGCACACGGTCTCCCGTCTGGTCGGCTCGCCCCCGGGCTACGTGGGCTACGAGGAGGGCGGTCAGCTCACCGAGGCCGTCCGCCGCAAGCCGTTCTCCGTCGTGCTCTTCGACGAGATCGAGAAGGCCCACCCCGACGTCTTCAACGCCCTGCTCCAGATCCTGGAGGACGGGCGCCTCACCGACGCCCAGGGCCGCACGGTGGACTTCAAGAACACCGTGATCATCATGACCTCGAACCTGGGCACCGCCGACCTGCGGAAGGCCTCCATCGGCTTCCAGAAGTCGAGCGAGGCGGTGACGTACGAGAAGATGAAGGAGAAGGTGGCCGAGGCGCTCAAGCAGCACTTCCGGCCCGAGTTCCTGAACCGTATCGACGACACCATCGTCTTCCACGAGCTCAGCCGCCAGGAGGTCACCCAGATCGTCGACCTCATGTCCAAGCGCCTCAAGGACCAGCTGGCCAGCCAGGGCCTCACCCTGGAGCTGACCGACGGAGCCAAGCTGCTCCTGGCCGAGAAGGGCTACGACCCCACGCTGGGCGCCCGGCCGCTGCGCCGTGCCCTCCAGCGCATGGTCGAGGACAAGATGTCGGAGCGGATCCTCTGGAAGGAGTTCCGCGCCGGCGAGACCATCATTGTCGACGCCGAGGACGGCGAGATCGTCTTCCGCTCCATCGAGGGCATCGAGCCGCCCCCGGTCGAGCTGGCCGAGACCGGCCCCGCCGACTAGCAGCTTCACCTCACTCTCCAACTGGCTGCAGTGACGTGCCCTCCGGCACGTAGCTGCAGCCGGTTGCGCGTGATCCCCGGGGCGCTACTGCGACCCGGATCGACCGGACCGCGCTGAGCTTCGGGCGCCACTACGGTCCGTCAGCACATGGCCCGCCGCCTCCTGCCCTTCCTCGTCGCCGTGCTGGCCTGGGCCACGACCGCGTGCCAGCTCACCGTGGCCGCCGGGATCGACGTCCACCGGGACGGCACCGGGCGGGTCACCGCCGGCCTGGGGCTCGACGCCGACGCACTGAAGGAGGTCGGTGACCTCTCCAGCGCCCTCCGGCTCGACGACGTGCGGACGGCCGGCTGGCAGGTCGACCAGCCCCGGAAGGAGGGCGACGGGCTGACATGGGTGCGGGCGTCGAAGCCCTTCGCCGACGCCGAGCAGGTACCGGCCATCCTGGCCGAGCTCAACGGTCCCGAGGGGCCGTTCCGGAACTTCCGCGTCGAGCGCACCAAGTCCCTCACCAGGAGCAAGACCACCTTCACCGGCACGGTGGACTTGGCCGGCGGCCTCACCGGGTTCTCCGATCCGGAGCTGAACACGACGCTCGACGACGTCGACCTCGGCCTCGACCTCGAAGGCCTGCGCCGGCGCTTCGGCGACCAGCTCGACGTGCGGGTGACCGCCGGCCTGCCCGGTGAGGTGAAGACCAACGCCGCTGCCCGGGAAGGCGACCGGGCCCTCTGGGCCCCCGAGCTCGGCCAGACCGTCCAGATGGAGGCGTCGAGCGAGGCCCTCCGCATCGATCCCCGCATCCCGATCACCGCCGGCGTGGTCCTGGTGGCGGCCGTGGTCGGACTCGTCGCCCTTCGCCGTCGGCGCCGGCGGGCCCGCTCCTAGACGGACGGCCTGCCCACGACCACGCCCGTGTCGGTGACGCCGACCAGCCGGGTCTCGTCGGGGCTCAGCACCAGTTGGCCCACTCGCTGGGCGGCGAAGCCCATACCCGCGTTCGAGCACCCCCCGAGGCCGAACCGGCAGGTGAGGATGCCGTGCTGGGTGTTGGCGTACGCCAGGTCGCCGGCGGCCGGGACGGCGACGCCCTGGGTGCAGCACCCGAGGTCCGTGGCCGTGGTCAGCGTGCCGGACATGACGTGGCCGCCGCCGACGATCATCGAGCCGTCGGCATCAGTGGCGACGCCCCCGGAGCCCCGGGGCACCTCCAGGGCGCCGGCGAAGGCATCGGTAGCAACGCTGTAGCGGTGGACCTTGGTCGGAGGGCCCTGCCCTGAGGCGATCGCCACATACAGCCGGTCGCCGCTGGCCTTCAGCCACGTGTACGGCGTGGTGCCGCCGAAGTCGGTCCGCAGGGTGGCCGCACCGGTGCTCAGGTCGACCTTGTACAGGCTGGCGCCGGCCCCCGACCCACCGAACGTCGTGGTCACGAGGGCGGTGCCGTTGGCCAGGACGGCCACGTCGAAGGGCCGGTTCCCCAACTGGTCGGTCGGGATGCTGATCCGCCCGAGCTCGGACCTGGCGGCCACGTCGACCACCGAGACGCCGGCGGCGGTGCCGGCGTACAGGCGGTCGCCGGCGGGCGACAGGTCGAGGCCCATGGGCCTGGCCCCGACAGCGATGGGCGCCTCGAACAGGCCGTCGGCCAGGCGCAGCACCTCGATCCGGTCGCTGGCACTGTTGGAGATGAAGGCGTGGGTCGACGTGGGGCCGATCACCACGTCCGACTCCCAGTCGACGATGCCAGCGATGTCCCGCTGGTACACGGGAAGCTCGATGTCTCCGAGGTTGTCGAACCACCCGACCAGGTCCACCACCACGTGGACCGGCCCGCCGGCGTTGTAGACGTTCGCGTGCCACAGCTCGTTGACCGGCACCACCACCAGGTTGGGCACCGTCTCGCCCGCCCTGTAGTTGAGGTTGGAGGCGTAGGGGCGCTCGCTGCCGCCGGCGAAGAGGGTGAGCCAGCCGTCGGTCGTCGGCTGGGTGACGGCGACGTTGAGGACGACGGCGGCCGCCCCGCCGGGCTCGGGGTGGAAGCTCGGCAGCGCGGTCGGCACGAGGAGCGTCTGCTGAGCGCCCAGTGGCCCGTCGAAGGGAGCCCAGCCCGGGACGCGGGTGTCCATCACCCGGGTCGGCACGATCGAGTTGAGCCGGCCGCTCGACGTCGGCGCCCAGTACCCGAGGAGGTCGACGACCACATGGGTCGAGCCGCTGTTGTTGAAGATCTTCACCTTGCCGTCGGTGACCTTGACGGTCACGAAGTTGCCCCGAGTCTGGCCAGGCACGACGTTGAGGTTGGCGGCCAGGGGCAGCGACTCGCCCGCGGGGTACACGGTGAGGAACGTGTCGGTCGTCGGCTCGGTGGCGGTGACGTTGAGGGCCACCGCCTCGATACCGGGCACGCCCCGGCTCACGTTCACCGTGGCCGTGGCGCCGGGGCCGATCGCCTCGAGCTGGCGGCTGTCGAAGACCCGAACCGGCGACACTGGCGTGTACGGCGTCCCCGCCTCCCGGTAGCGGGCGTGCCAGCCACCGACGTCGGCCACGATGTGGCTCGAGCCGGACGAGTTGAAGATCGTGATGCGGCCGCCGGTGCCGAGCTTGACGACCGCCGCGGTCGACAGCGTCTGGCCGGCGACGAAGTTGGTGTTCGATGCCACCGGTCGCGCCTCGCCGGTGGGGTAGGCGGTGAGGTAGCCCTCGGACGTGGGCTCGGTGACCGCGATGTTCAGGGCCACGGCTGAGACCTGGTCGGTCGGGACGCCGCCACGGCCGGTGACCTGCAGTTGGATCTCCTGACCCGGCCCCACCTTGGCCGGCGCGGTACCGACGCCGTAGCGAGTGTCGAGCAGGCGGGCCGGCGTCAGCGCGAAGAACCCCCCCGGCGGCTGGTCGATGTGGTCGGCGCCGGCGGGCGCGGTTAGGCCACCTAGCGCGGCGGACAGCAGCAGTAGGGAAGGAAGGACGCGGAACCGCCGCAGCGTCGCCATGGAGCTGGTGTCGGCACGCCCACCGGCGAACTTGAACCGCGAGTGTGTCCCAGCCCGTCGGTAGGGTCGGCGGCGATGGCAAAGGTGCGGTCGACCTACCGGTGCGGGGAGTGCGGGTCCGAGGGCCCGCAGTGGACGGGCCGCTGCGCCGGCTGCGGCGCGTGGAACACCATCGTCGAGGAGCGGGCCGCCTCGCCGGCGCCGCCGGGCTCGCTGGTCGCGCCCAGCCGGGCCCTGCCCATCGCCGAGGTGGAGAGCGAGGGGTGGGCGCCCCGCCCTGTCGGCATCGGCGAGCTCGATCGGGTGCTGGGCGGCGGCCTGGTGGCGGGATCGGTCAGCCTCCTCGGCGGCGAGCCGGGCATCGGCAAGTCCACCCTCCTCCTGCAGGCGCTCTCGGCCATGGCCGCCCAGGGCATCGGCTGCCTCCTGGCCTGCGCCGAGGAGTCGGCCCAGCAGGTCCGCATGCGGGCCGCCCGCCTCGGCGCCCTGCAGCCGAACCTGTGGGTGGTCGCCGAGACGGACCTGTCGGCCATCCTGGCCCACGCCGCCGACGTGAAGCCCGACGTCCTAGTCGTCGACTCGATCCAGACCGTCTTCGACCCCGAGCTGGCTTCCGCGCCGGGCTCGGTCGCCCAGGTGCGCGAGTGCGCCCACCGCCTGGTGCGGGCGGCCAAGGACGCCGGCCGGGCCACGGTCATCGTCGGTCACGTCACCAAGGACGGCGCCCTCGCCGGCCCGCGGGTCCTCGAGCACGTCGTCGACACCGTGCTGTCCTTCGAGGGCGAGCGCCACCACGCCCTGCGCCTGCTGCGGGCGGTGAAGCACCGCTTCGGCCCCACCAGCGAGCTCGGCCTGTTCGAGATGACCGACGACGGCCTCGCCGGCGTGCCCGACCCCGGGCGGCTGTTCCTCTCCGACCGCCAGGCCCACGCCCCCGGCTCCGCCGTGGTCCCCACCCTCGAGGGCCACCGCCCGCTCACCGTCGAGCTGCAGGCCCTGGTGGCCAAGTCGCCGCTCAACATGCCCCGCCGGTCGGCCCAGGGCCTCGACGCCGGCCGCCTGGCCATGATCAGCGCCGTGCTCGAGGAGCGGGTGGGCATTCAACTGGCCGGCGCCGACGTCTACGCCCTAGCCGTGGGCGGCGTGCGGGTGGTGGAGCCCGGCGCCGACCTCGCCCTGGCCCTCGCCCTCGTGTCGTCGGTCACCAAACGGCCGCTCCCCGCCGACCTGGTGGCCTGCGGCGAGCTCGGCCTGTGCGGCGAGCTGCGCCAGGTCGGCCAGACCGGCCGGCGCCTGGCCGAGGCGGCTCGGCTCGGCTTCCGCCGGGCCGTCGTGCCGGCGTCGGCGCCGCAGCCGCCGCCGGGGTTCGAGGTCCTGCGCGCGTCCACGCTCGCCGAGGCGCTCGCCGCCGCTGGGCTGAACGTCGGCGGCAAACCGGTAGGATTTCCGCGTGCCGTCCCGGCGTGACCTCGCGATCACCGACGCCCTGACGATGGTGGCCCCGGGGCAACCCCTTCGGGAGGGGCTCGACCGGATCCTGCAGGCCAACATGGGCGGGCTGGTGGTCGTCGGCGACGGTCCGGAGGTGTTGGCCATCTGCTCGGGCGGCTTCCTGCTCGACGCCGAGTACAGCCCCCAGCGCCTCTCCGAGCTGGCCAAGATGGACGGCGCCATCATCCTCGCCCCCGACGCCAGCCGCATCGCCCGCGCCAACGTCCACCTCGTCCCGAACCCCAACGTCCCCACGTCCGAGACCGGCACCCGCCACCGCACCGCCGAGCGGGTGGCCCGCTCCATCGCCGTGCCGGTCATCTCGGTGTCCGAGGACCTGTCGGTGATCGCCGTGTACTACGGCTCGATCAAGCACCCCCTGGAGCTGACCGCCCGGCTGCTCAACCGGGCCAACCAGGCCCTCCAGACGCTGGAGCGCTACAAGAACCGCCTCGACGCCGTGGCCGGCACCCTCACCGCCCTCGAGGTCGAGAACCTGGTGACGGTGCGCGACGTGGTCACGGTCCTGCAGCGCACCGAGATGGTGCGTCGCATCGCCGAGGAGATCCACGGCTACATCATCGAGCTGGGCACCGACGGCCGCCTCGTGAGACTGCAGCTCGAGGAGCTGATGGGTGGGGTCGAGGACGACCGCCGCCTGGTGATCCAGGACTACTCGCACATGAGCGAGAAGTGGAACCTTCCCGAGGCCATGGAGGCGCTGTCCCAGCTGACCACCGAGGAGATCCTCGACCTGCGCGCTGTCACCTCGGTGCTGCACCTGCCCACCGGCGGCGCCGAGCTCGACTTCCCGCTCCAGCCCAAGGGGTACCGCCTGCTGAGCCGCATCCCCCGAATGCCGGACGCCGTCATCGAGGCCATCGTCGCCCGCTTCGGCACCCTGGACAAGATCCTGGAGGCCGACGTGAAGGACCTCGACGACGTCGAGGGTGTGGGCGCGGCCCGGGCCAGGGCCATCAAGGAAAACCTCCTCCGGGTCGCCGAGGGCACCGGCTTCGACCGCTTCTAGAGGGCGGCCTTCCGCCGCCCTCGGTACCCCGCCGTCCTCCCGTTCCGAGCGACCGAAGCCCTTCGGGCCGGTCGCCGAGCGGGCGGCGCCAAACGCCGTCTGTTGGCGGAGCCTGGCGAAGCCTGGCACTCTGGAGGAGTTCCTTTGACCGTCTAGTTCGGGAGTTGTATGGCCTTCGATGTAGGTGACAAGGTCGTCTACCCCCATCACGGAGCGGCGGTCATCGAGCGACGGGAGCGGCGCGACGCCTTCGGAGCGGATCGCGAATACCTCGTGCTGCGGCTGGCCTACGGCGACCTCACCCTCATGGTGCCGGCCGACAACACCGACGAGGTCGGGCTGCGTGAGGTCATCAACGACGAAGAGGTGGAGGAGGTCTTCGCCGTCCTTCGCAAGAAGGAGGCCCGGATGCCGACCAACTGGTCCCGCCGCTTCAAGAACCACGTGGAGAAGCTGAAGTCCGGCGACATCTACCAAGTGGCCGAGGTGGTGCGGAACCTGTCGATCCGGGAGAAGGACAAGGGCCTTTCCGCCGGCGAGAAGCGAATGCTCACCAAGGCCCGCCAGATCCTCGTCTCGGAGCTGACCTTCGCCCTGAGCGTCACCGAGGAAGAGGCCGAGAAGAAGCTCGACGAAGCCCTTCCGTAGAGCTTCATGACGGTGTGGGCGATCGTCGTCGCCGCGGGCAGTGGCTCGCGCTTCGGGGGCCCGAAGCAGTTCGCGGAGCTGGAGGGCCGGCGCGTCGTCGACTGGGCGCTGGCCGCGGCGCGCTCGGTGGCCGACGGCGTCGTGCTCGTCGTGCCCGCCGACCACCTGGTCGACGAGGCGCCGGCGGCGGACGTGGTCGTCGTCGGCGGGGCCACCCGCTCGGGGTCGGTCCGGGCCGGTCTGGCCGCCGTTCCCGACGGCGCCGAAGTGGTCGTGGTCCACGACGCGGCCCGGCCCTTCGCCGGCCCGGCGTTGTTCGAGGCGGTGGTGTCGTGCGTCCGGTCCGGCGCCGACGGGGCGGTGCCGGGTGTCGCCATCGCCGACACCGTCAAGCGGGTGGCCGACGGGCGCGTCGTGGACACCCTCGACCGGGCCGAGCTGGTCGCCGTCCAGACACCACAGGCCTTCGCGGCCGGAGCCCTGCGCCGGGCCCACGCGGCGGGGGCCGAGGCCACCGACGACGCCGCGCTGGTCGAGGCGGCCGGCGGCCGGGTCATGGTCGTGGCCGGCGATCCGGCGAACACCAAGATCACCCTTCGAGCCGATCTCGGATGAGAGTGGGGATCGGGTTCGACGTCCACCCCTTCAGCGACGACTCCTCCCGGAAGCTCGTGCTCGGCGGCGTCCACCTTGCCGGGGAGCGGGGGCTCGCCGGCCACAGCGACGCCGACGTCGTCGCCCATGCCATCGCCGACGCCCTGCTCGGTGCCGCCGGCCTGGGCGACCTCGGCCAGCACTTCCCGGACACGGACCCGGCGTGGGCGGACGCCGACAGCCTCAGGCTCCTCGCCGGCGTGAGCGACATGGTCCGCCACGCCGGCTGGTCACCGGGCAACGTCGACTGCACCGTGGTCCTGGAGGCGCCGAAGCTCGCCCCCCACCGCGACCAGATGGTGTTGCGCCTCGCCGGCGTCGTGGGCGCCGACGTCAGCGTGAAGGCCACCCGGGCCGAGGGCCTGGGTGCCCTCGGGCGGGGCGAGGGGGTGGCGTGTTGGGCGGTCGCCCTCGTCGAACGGACCTAGGCCGTACGCCTGCACCGAGGCGCGGGCTCGGTGGTGAGCAGGTCGAAGGGCGCCAGGCGGTCGCCGAGCTGCTGGCCGCCCGGCGGCGCCCCGTCACCGACGTGTGGATGGCCCAGGAGCTGCAGCCGGCCCCGATCCTCGAACGCATCGAGCAGCTCGCCGCGGGCGCACGCGTGCCCGTCCGACGGGTCAGCCGCAGCCGCCTCGACGCCGCCGCGGCCACCGACGCCCCGCAGGGGGTCCTGGCCCACGCCGGCCCCTTGCCCGAGGCGGACTTCGACGACCTCTGCCGCCCCCCGTCGGGTCCCACGCCCTTCCTCCTCGCCGTGGACGGCGTCACCGACCCTCACAACCTGGGCGCCCTCCTGCGCAGCGCCGAGGCCGCCGGCGCCACCGGGGCGATCCTCGCCCGCCACCGGGCAGTGCACGTCACCCCCACGGTGGCCAAGGCGGCCGCCGGCGCGGTGGAGCATGTTCCCATGGCGGTCGTCGCCGGCATCCCCGCGGCGCTGGCCCGGGCCAAGGAGCTCGGGTGCTGGGTGGTGGGGCTGGCCGAGGACGGCGACCAGTCGCTCTTCGACGGCGTGGCCGTGGCCGACGAGGCGATCGTCGTCGTGGTGGGCGCCGAGGGCACCGGGCTGTCACGCCTGGCCCGGGCCCGGTGCGATGTGGTGGTGAGCATCCCCATGAAGGGGCGGTTGACATCGCTCAACGTGAGCGCGGCCGGTGCACTCGCGCTCTTCGAGGTCAGCCGGCGACGCTGAGGGGCACTTTCCGGGGCAGGCCGTTGACACGGCTCCAGAGCGTGGCTAGAAAGTGGCACCTCGCTGTAGTCACTTCTCACTTACCGACACTCAACGTCATCGCTGTCGCAGTGCCAGGAGGCCGGATGCCGCAGTCGACCGCAACCTGTTCCGACCTTCCGGACGAGGTGCTGGTCCGCCTCTTCCACGAAGGCGACCTCGTGGCCCTCGACCTGCTGCTGGCCCGGTACCGCCGCTTCATCCGGGGCAAGGCACGCGGCTACTTCCTGGCTGGCGGCGACACCGACGACATCGAGCAGGAGGCCCTGATCGGCCTGTTCAAGGCCGTCCGTGACTTCCGCCACGGTCAGTCGTCGTTCCGGGCCTTCGCCGAGCTGTGCGTCACCCGGCAGATCATGACGGCCATCAAGGGGGCGTGCCGCCAGAAGCACCAGCCGCTCAACCGCTACGTCTCCCTCTGGGGCCTGCGGGTGGTCGACGATCCGTCCGAACGCCTGGTGGAGGAGCTGTTCGACCAGCGGGTGCCCGACCCCGCCGACGAGGTGGTCAGCCTCGAGGGCCAGGCCGACATGCGGGCCGCCCTGGCCACCATGCTCTCCAGCCTCGAGGTCGACGTCCTGCGCCTCCACCTCGACGGCTGCTCGTACCAGGAGATCAGCGACCGCCTCGGCCGCCATGTCAAGGCCGTCGACAATGCCCTGCAGCGCATCAAGCGCAAGCTGGAGGCCCATCTCGCTTCGGCCCCGGCCGCGGAACGGGCGCCGGCGGCCTGAGCTCGCCGCTCGAGGCCGCAGACGTCTCCGGGTATGGAGCCGGTGGTCGGATTCGAACCGACGGCCTGACGATTACAAGTCGCCTGCGCTACCGGACTGCGCCACACCGGCGTGAACGCCACGGTAGCCGGGGGTGCTTGACCTGGCTGTCAGATGCGGGCAGCCTTGGCGCCGATGCCTCTCACCGATCGCGACCGCGCGATGCTCGACTTCGAGCGCACGTGGCGGTCGGAGCCGGGGCCGAAGGGCGCGGCGATCCAGGCCCGGATCGGCTTGTCGCCGGCCCGGTACTACCAGCTCCTGGGCGACCTGATCGCTTCCGCCGAGGCCGAGGCCTACGACCCGCTGGTCGTCCGGCGCCTGCGCAAGCTCCGGAGCAGTCGCCGCCGCGCCCGGATCGAGGGCGGCCCTACGGCGCAGCCCCGCGGCCGATGAGCGGCCGCCGGGTGGGCGAGGAGGGCAGCACAGTGTCCGCCGAAGCGGGGCTGCCGCCGAAGGCGGCGGCGGTTTGAGCCAGCGCAGCCGCATACCCGGCCGGCCGTCGCCGCCTCCGGCCGGCAACGGCGCCCCCAACGCCGGCGCCCGAGGCGCCCTGCTGCTGGGGGTGGCCGTGATCCTGGGCATCGTGCTCCTCCAGCAGTTCGACACCCCGAGCGTCCCGAGCGGGCAGGTCTCGGCCACGTCGGTCCCCGACGACGCCGAAGCAACCACCACCACGAGACGCGTCGGGCTGACCACCGTCCCGCAGGTGACCACCACTACGGCCCGGGCCCGTCCCAAGGCCGAGGTCAAGGTCCTGGTTGCCAACGGCGCCGGCGTCGCCGGCCTCGGCGGGCGCACCACCACCGCCCTGCGGTCCGCCGGGTACACCAATGCCGCCCCGCCGACGGACGCCACCACATCGGTGGAAAAGACCGCCATCCAGTACGTGGAGGGCTACGAGGCCGAGGCCCGTGAGCTGGCCGCTGTCCTTTCCCTGCCCCCCACCGTCGTCGCCCGTCTGGCGTCGCCGCCCGTGGCGGCCGCCGACATCGACGACGCCAAGCTGATCGTCATCCTCGGTGCCGACGCGGCGAGCGCAGGCACCACGACGACGGCGCCAGGGGCGACCACCTCCACCACCCGGCGGCCCTGACCACCCGGCTGTCGGTCCTACTCCGCCAACCGCTTCGTCTGGGCCCGGATCTCCACGGACATGGTGCCCAAGACCGGCGCCCCGCTCCCGGTCACGGGCGTGAGCACCAGGTTGTAGCTGCCGGTCGTCACCGAGCTGGCCTCCTCCACGACGCCGTCGGCCAGGGCGCGCACGGCCGTGCTCTCGGTCCGCTCCGTGCCGGTGATGGTGACGGTGGCGTCACCCACCTGGCTGGTGCTGGACAGCGGCACGCTGGTGTCGGCCTTGATCGACGCCACCTTGCGCCCACCGGCCGTCATCACCTTTACCAGGCGACCGGTCCCCTCCAGCCGCGTCGACGGCGTCGGCGAGGCCTCGATCTTCCACTTCTCACCGGGCGACAGCGGCCTGTCGGGCGGGGCGGTGGCCGCCGCGGGCAGGAACTCCGGCAGTCCCACCGGGCCGAGCACCGCAGGCGGCAGCCCGTCCACGGCGTCCACGCCGGCCAGGCGGCCACCACGGTCGAAGCGGACCTGGAACGTCCGGTCCGGCGAGCCGGCCCGGCGTAGCTGCACCTGCACCCGGACCTCCTCGGGCGCCGCCGACAGCACGGTGTCGCGCGACTCCAGCCTGACCTCGTCCACCGACCGCTCGGGGGCTTCGTCGCCCAGGACGGTGGTGGTGACCGACTGGACGTTGATCTCGTAGCGGTAGCTGGCGCCGGCCTCGGGGCGGAAGCCCACGTGGACCGCCTCGGTCTCGCAGGCGGTCAAGCCGCCGATGGCCACGGCGGGGAGGAGGAGATGCAGAGCCACTCGGCGCACGGCGACGCAGCGTACAGGCGCTCCCGTGGTGGCGGTAGGGTCTCGAGCCGAGTTGCCTTCCTCACTGTCGGTCACCGAGCTGCTGGCGCCCTTCCGGTCCGACCCGGGCGGCACGGGCGTGTTCTCCGACTTCGACGGCACGCTGGCACCGATCGTCGACGACCCCGCCGCCGCCGTGCCCCTGCCCGGCGTGGCCGACGCCCTCGCCGAACTGGCCCAGCGGTACGGGCGCGTGGGGGTCATCTCCGGCCGCCCCGCGACGTTCCTCGACACCCACCTGGGCGGCCGAGGCCTCTTCCTCTCCGGCCTCTACGGGCTGGAGCTCGTCGACGAGCACGGCGGCGTCGAGGTCGCCGCCGAGGCCGCCCCCTGGCGCTCGGTGGTCGAGGAGGTGGTGGCCGCCGGCGACAGCCTCCCTGCCGGGCTGAGCGTGGAGCGCAAGGGCCTGGCGGTCACCGTGCACCACCGACGCGACCCGTCCATGGAGCCGGCGTCGAGAGCCTGGACCGAGGCCCAGGCCCGGGCCACGGGGCTCGTCGTGCACGACGCCCGGATGTCCTTCGAGCTGCGGCCCCCGGTGCAGCGCGACAAGGGGACCGTTCTGGCCGAGGCGGCGGCGGGCCGGCGGCAGGTGTGCTTCCTGGGCGACGACCGCGGCGACCTCCTGGCCTTCGACGCCCTCGACCGCATGGCCGCCGAGGGCGTCACCGTGGTCAAGGTGGGCGTCCGCAGCGAGGAGGCACCGCCGGAGATCCTCGCCCGTGCCGACGTGGTGGTGGAGGGCCCCGAGGGCTCCCTCAGCCTGCTCCGCGAGCTCTTGTCCTAGAACCGGCGCCCGAGCGGCCCGCTGAGCGGGCGACGCCGACGTCCGGCAGCCCCTCGGCGGCGCCGGCCACCGCCAGCATGTCGTCGAGCCAGTGCCGCGGCACCCGGGCCGAGGCCAGCTTGGCCAGCGCGTCGGCATGGGCGGCCCTCTCGGCGGGCGCCATGGCGAGAGCCGTGGCCAGCACGTCCGCGGTTCCGGAGACGTCGAAGGGGTTCACCTCCAGGGCGGTCGCGCCCAGCTCGTCCCACGCGCCGGCCTCGCGGCTGAGGGCGAGCACGCCGTTGTTGGTGTTGAGCACCGGGCCCTCCTTGGCCACCAGGTTGAGGCCGTCGCGCACGGGGTTGACCAACAGCACGTCGTAGCGCACCAGGGCGGCGATCGACCGGGGGAAGTTGTCCGAGGTGTCGAGGACGATCGGCGTCCACCCCGGCGTCGCCCACCGGTCGTTGACCACCCGGGCCACGGCCTCGACCTCCTGGCGGTAGGCCAGGTACTCGGGCAGGCCCTCCCTCGACGGGTACACCAGGGCGACGAACACCACTCGACCCCGCCACTCCGTGCGGGTGCGCAGCAGGTCGTCGAAGGCCCAGAAGCCGCGGAGCAGGTTCTTCGACGGCTCGATGCGGTCGACGCGCGCGATGAGGGCCCGGTCGCCCTTGACGTCGTCGATCCAGGCCTGCTCCCGCACGCAGTCGTCCTCGGCGGCCCTCGCGGCGATGTCGTCGTAGTGCGGGCTCAGCGGGGCCACGAACGTCGCCGGCGTGAAGCCCAGGACCTCGTCGCAGCAGGCCTCGAAGTTCGCCGCCCACCGCCGGGAGTGGAAGCCGCACGAGGCGTGGCTGCCCATGCCCACCAGCAGCTCCTCGGCCACGTCGGACGGCAGCACGCGCAACGCGCCGGGCTCGCAGAACGGGATGTGGCTGAAGTGGACGGCCCGCAGGTCCCGCCGCTTCTGGGCCAGCCACGTGCCCACGAGGGCGAGGTGGTAGTCCTGGACGAGGACGATGGCGCCCTCGGGGGCCTCGTCGATCACCGCCTGCGCGAAGGCGTGGTTGACGCCGCGGTACGCGTCCCAGGCCTCCCGCCAGCGGCGGTCGAGGCGTGGCCGGCGGGTGAGGTCGAACAGACCGTGGTGCAGGAACCACAGCGTGGAGTTCGACACCACGTCGTAGGCCATCTGGTACGCCGCCCGGTCGATGGCGAGGGAACGGAACCGGTACCCCGCCGCGTCGATGACGCCTGCCCTCGCCGCCTTCACGTCGGCGTCAGTGGCCGCCGCCGCCATCCACGTCGCCCCGATCTCCCGGACGAGCGGCCCGAGGCTGGACACGAGTCCGCCCCCGCCGCGCTTGGCCACCAGCTCCCCGTCGTCTCCGAAGGAGAACGAGATCGGGCCCCGGTTCGACACGACGAGGACCGGAGCGGCAGCCATTCGTCGGCCAACATAACCCGCGTGCTCGTAAGGTCTTCGCGCCCCAAGAAGGGGCGACGCCGGGCCAGGTCGCCCTCCTACGCCGGCGCCGGCCTGGTCGTCACCGGCTAGGGCGGACCATGGCCGACGCCACTGACTGCGTCGTCGAGGTCGTCGAATCGGCTCTCCGTGGGTCGGCGTGGTGACGTATCATGGGATCTTCATCCAGAGCGGTCGAGGGACCGGGCCCGCAGAAACCGCGACAACCAGCCGTCACCGAAGCGTTCGGGGGCGACCAGGTGCCAATGCCCGGAGCGATGAGGAGGAGCAATGTCGTTCGTGCAAGGGCTGCGGTGTCGGGAGTGCGGCCACGCCTTTCCGGCCGAGGCGCTCCATGTCTGTGAGTGGTGCTTCGGCCCCCTCGAGGTCGTCTACGACTACGAGAAGATCGCCGCCGCCACCTCGCGGGACAGCATCGCCGCCGGCCCTCCGTCGATCTGGCGCTACGCCAACCTGCTGCCCGCGGTCAACGACGGTGCCGTCGATCTCGGCGCCGGCTTCACCCCGCTCGTGCGGGCCGATCGTCTGGCCGCCGAGCTCGGCCTCGGCGAGCTGTGGCTGAAGAACGACACGCTGAACCCGACAGGCTCGTTCAAGGACCGCGTCGTCTCTGTCGCGCTGGCGAGGGCCCGGGCCATGGGCTTCAAGGTGGCGGCCTGCGCCTCCACCGGCAACCTGGCCAATTCCGTCGCCGCCCACGCCGCCCGGGCCGGGATGCGCCACGTCGTGTTCATCCCCGCCGACCTCGAGGCCGGCAAGGTCGTCACCACCGCGGTCTACGGCCCCACCCTGATCGCGGTCGACGGCAGCTACGACGACGTGAATCGCCTGTGCGCCGAGCTGGCGTCAGAGCAGCCGACATGGGCGTTCGTCAACGTCAACCTGCGCACGTACTACGCCGAAGGCTCCAAGACGCTCGCCTTCGAGACCGTGGAGCAGCTCGGGTGGGAGGCGCCCGACCACGTGGTCGTGCCCGTCGCCTCCGGCTCGCAGCTGACCAAGATCGCCCGCGGCTTCCGGGAGCTGCACAAGGTCGGGCTGCTCGACGAGGAGCCCCACGTGCGCATCTCCGGCGCCCAGGCCGAGGGCTGCTCCCCCGTCGCCACCGCGTTCGCCGAGGGCCACGACTACATCCGCCCGGTGAAGCCCAGGACCATCGCCAAGTCGCTCGCCATCGGCAACCCGGCCGACGGGCCCTACGCCCTCGAGGAGGTCAAGCGCAGCAACGGTGGGCTCGAAGCGGTCACCGACTCGGAGATCGTCGACGCCATGCTCCTGCTGGCCCGCACCGAGGGCATCTTCGCCGAGACCGCCGGCGGCGTGACCGTCGCCACCCTGGCCCGGCTGGCGGCCAAGGGCGTCGTCCGCTCCGACGAGAAGGTCGTGGCCTACATCACCGGCGCCGGCCTGAAGACCATAGAGGCGGTGGCGCCGGTCGCCGGCCCGACCGCCACCATCCCGCCCACGATGGACGCGTTCAACGCGGCGTTCGAAGGTGAGGAGCACTGAGCATGGCCACCGTCCGCATCCCCACCCAGCTGCGCACGCTCACCGGCGGCGCCGCCGAGGTCGACGTCGACGGCGCCACCGTCGGTGAGGTCCTCGAGTCCCTCGACGCCGCCCACCCCGGGTTCTCCGCCCGCCTCTTCGACGACGCCGGCGGCCTTCGCCGGTTCGTGAACGTGTTCGTGGCCGACGAGGACGTCCGCTTCGTCGACGGGCTCGACACCAAGGTCGACGCGGGCCAGACCGTGAGCATCATCCCCGCGGTCGCCGGCGGCTGACCGCCTCTCGAGCTCCGGAGCGTCAGAAGCGCACCGTTTCGGTAGACAGGACGGATAGCGACCGGGCGACGCCCGGACGAGGCGAGGAGCTCTCATGACACTCAGGCGCCGCAACGGGTTGGCATTGCTGATCGTCGTCCTCCTCGGCGCCGGCATCGCCTCGGCCCTGCTCGTCGACGAGGACGACGGCGAAACCACTGGGACCGCCGCCGGCCAGCCCGGCCCGGCCACGACCACCGGCGGCGTCACTGACACCTCGGCGCCGCCGAGCACCCTCGAGGGCCCGCCCTCGGCCGCCGGCAGCAGTATCCCGCCGGGCGTCGACCCCACGACGACGGTCGCTCGGGCCGCCACCGGAGCCGCGACCAACAGCACCACCGCCGCCACGGTCACCACCCTCGCCCGCGGCCCGGCGACCTCGGCGCCGCCGAGCACCCTCGAGGGCCCGACCTCGAGCGCGGGCAGCAGCATCCCCCCCGGCGTGAGCCCCACGACCACGACGGCCCACCTCACCCGCCAGCCCCGCACCGGCGGTCCGGCCACCCTCGTGCCCGGAGCCGGCCTCGTGGCGCTCGGTGCCCTCGGTCTCCTCTCGAGCCGGCGTCTGGTTGCGCATCCCCGCCGTACGTGGTTTGCTGGTTAGCACTCGACAGTAGAGAGTGCTAACGGCTCGGTCGTCCGGGCCAAGAGGAGGAAGCACATATATGCCGAAGATGATCGCCTTCGAAGAGAGCGCCCGCCGCGCCCTGGAGAGCGGGATGAACCAGCTGGCCGACGCGGTGCGCGTCACCCTCGGCCCCAAGGGTCGCAACGTCGTTCTCGACAAGAAGTGGGGGGCGCCGACCATCACCAACGACGGCGTCTCCATCGCCAAGGAGATCGACCTCGAGGACCCCTACGAGCGCATCGGCGCCGAGCTGGTCAAGGAAGTAGCCAAGAAGACCGACGACGTAGCCGGTGACGGCACCACGACCGCCACCGTGCTGGCGTGGGCCATGGTCAAGGAGGGCCTCCGCAACGTGGCCGCCGGCGCCAACCCCATGTCGCTCAAGAGGGGCATCGAGCAGGCGGTCGTGCGGGCGCTCGAGGGCATCAAGGAGATCTCCGTCGAGATCGAGTCCAAGGAGCAGGTCGCCCAGGTGGCGTCCATCTCCGCCGCCGACCGTGAGATCGGCGACACCATCTCCGAGGCCATCGACAAGGTCGGCAAGGACGGCGTCATCACCGTCGAGGAGTCGCAGACCTTCGGCATGGAGATGGAGCTGGTCGAGGGCATGCGCCTCGACAAGGGCTACATCTCGCCCTACTTCGTCACCGACCCCGAGCGCATGGAGGCCGACCTCGACGAGCCCTACATCCTGCTCGCCGGCTCGAAGATCTCCGCGGTGCGTGACCTGCTGCCGGTCCTCGAGAAGGTCATGCAGTCGGGCAAGCCCCTGCTGATCGTCACCGAAGACGTCGAGGGCGAGGCCCTGGCCACCCTGGTCGTCAACAAGATCCGGGGCACGTTCAAGTCCGTGGCGATCAAGGCCCCGGGCTTCGGCGAGCGCCGCAAGGCCATGCTGCAGGACCTCGCCATCCTCACCGGCGGCCAGGTCATCACCGAAGACGTCGGCCTCAAGCTCGAGAACGTCACCCTCGACATGCTCGGTCGGGCCCGCAAGGTCACCGTCACCAAGGACGAGACCACCATCGTCGAGGGCGCTGGCTCGGCCGAGGAGATCAAGGGCCGGGTCAACCAGCTCAAGGCCGAGATGGAGAACACCGACTCCGACTACGACCGGGAGAAGATCCAGGAGCGCCTGGCCAAGCTCTCCGGCGGCGTGGCCATCATCAAGGTCGGCGCAGCCACCGAGGTCGAGCTGCGTGAGAAGAAGCACCGCATCGAGGACGCGGTCAGCACCACCAAGGCCGCGGTCGAGGAGGGTGTCGTGCCCGGCGGTGGCGTGGCCCTGCTGCGTGCCCAGGCCAAGGTCAACGAGCTGGCCCTCACCCTGCACGGCGACGAGGCCACCGGCGCCCGCATCGTGTCCCGGTCCCTCGAGGAGCCCCTCAAGCAGATCGCGGTGAACGCCGGCATGGAGGGTGGCGTCGTCGTCGAGCGGGTCCGCAACCTCGACGGCCCCACGGGCCTCAACGCGGCCACCGGCGACTACGAGGACCTCTTCAAGGCCGGCGTCATCGACGCGGCCAAGGTCACCCGGTCGGCCCTGCAGAACGCGGCCTCCATCGCCGCCCTGTTCCTCACCACCGAGTGCGTCATCGTCGACAAGCCGGAGGAGAAGAACGGCGGCGGCCACGGCGGCGGTGGCATGGAGGGCATGGGAGGCATGGGGGACTTCTAACCCCCAGGCCCTCTCCGAGACGAAGCAGCCCCGGCCTCGGGCCGGGGCTGCTTCGCGCTACGATCCGGCCGTGACTGTCTCGAAAGCTCGGCTTCGTCTCGTCGCACTCTTCGTCGCTCTCCTCGCAGGTGCATGTACGGCTAGCGACGACTTGTCGGGCGCCAAAGCGGCATACGTCGCCCAGGTGGACCCGATCTGCGCCGAGCTGCACGACAAGATCGGCCAGTTGGGTGAGAACCCCGAGAAGCAGGCGGCCGACGTCGAGGCCGCAGTGATGCGAATAAGGGCCGTCGACAAGCCGAGGGACGACAGTTCCATCGCCGACCTGCACATCGCGGCCATGGAGAACCTCTACCTGGCCCTGCAGGACGTCGACCAGTCTCGGCGGGTGAACGACCAGCCCCGAGCCGAGCGGGCGCTGGAGACCGCGCGCCTGAACAACAAGAAGGCGGCCGACGCGGCCAAGAGCTACGGCATGGTGGCCTGCGCCCGGGAGCTGTGACGCCTGAGCCGGTGACCTCCGCCGCGGGCTGGGGTGTGCTGCACCTGTTCTGCACCCGCGGCCCCTCGGCCGACCCGGAGGCCGTCACCGCCGCGGTGAAGGCCGCCCAGGACGGCGACCACCAGGTCGTTACTTTCGCCGTCCTCGGCCACAAGGCCGAGATGGGCTTCATGGCCCTCGGTCCCGACCTGTGGCGGTTGCGCCGGCTCCAGGCCGACCTCACCGCCGCCGGCCTCACCGTCGCCGGCTCGTACCTCTCGATGACCGAGGTGTCCGAGTACGCCCAGGGCGTGCCGCCCGAGCGCCTCGAGCCCCGGTTGCATCCGAGGCTGCCGCCGGAGGGGAAGCGGGTCATCTGCTTCTACCCGATGTCCAAGCGGCGGAGCGTCGCCGGCAACTGGTACATGCTCCCCTACGACGAGCGGCGCGACCTCATGGAGAGCCACGGCCGCAAGGGTCGCGAGTTCGCCGGCCGAGTGGTGCAGTTGGTCACCGGCTCCACCGGTCTCGACGACTGGGAGTGGGGCGTCACCCTGTTCGCGGCCGACCCGGCGGACCTGAAGCAGTGCGTCTATGAGATGCGGTTCGACCCGGCGTCCGCTGTCTACGCCGAATTCGGTCCTTTCGTCACCGGCCTCGTGGCGCCGGTGGAGACGGTATTGGAAGAGCTCGGTCGCGGGTAAAGCGCGGCCACCTAGAGGAGGTTGGGAAAATGAAGAGTCCTCGTCCGGTTCGATTCCTGGCCATGATGGCCGTGGCCAGCCTGGTGCTCGCTGCCTGTGGTGGTGGCGACGACGATACGACGTCCGCAGGCGGCGGCCAGGGCCGCGCCCAGACCTACACGATCGGTTTCGTGGGCGCGCTCACCGGCGACAACGCCAACCTGGGCATCAACATCCGGGACGCCATCCGGGTCGCCATCGACCAGGAGAACGCAGGCGACGGCCCGAAGATCCGCATGAAGGAGTTCGACACCGCCGGTGACCCCGCGGTGGCCAGCACGGTCAAGGACCAGTTCCTGAACGACCGTGAGGTCCTCGGCATCGTCGGACCGGCGTTCTCCGGCGAGACCAGGGCCCTCCTGCCGTCGATCCAGCAGGCCGGCCTGGTCATGATCAGCGCGTCGGCCACCAACAAGGATCTCCCGAACGTCGTCCCCAACGCCAGCGTGTTCCACCGGGTCATCGCCGACGACCTCCTTCAGGCCAACGGCATCGTCGAGTACCTGAGCCGGGAGAACCCCCGCCCGACGAGCATCATGGTCGTCCACGACAACACCGACTACGGCAAGGCCCTGGCCGACGACGTGGCCAAGGGCGCCACGGCCAAGGGCCTCTCCGTGGCCGCCACCGAGGTGATCGACCCGAAGGCCCAGGACTTCTCTGCTGCGGTCAACCGCATCCGGTCGGCCAACCCGTCCCACGTCTTCTACGGGGGCTACTACGCCGAGGCGGGGCGCTTGAAGAAGCAGCTCACCGACGCCAACGTGCGGGCCACGTTCGTCAGCGGCGACGGCTCCCTCGACCCCGGCTTCATCACCTCGGCCGGCCCCGCGGCCGCCGAGGGCGCTCGGCTGTCCTGCCCCTGCAACCTGGCCCTGGAGTCCTCCACGGGCAAGCTGAAGACCTTCTACGACGACTTCCGGCGCATCGTGGGCAAGGAGCCCGGGCTGTACTCCCCGGAGGCCTACGACGCGGCGAAGATCCTGATCCAGGGCATCAAGGCCGGGAACACCGACCGGGCCAAGCTGCTCCAGTACGTCGAGGGCTTCGGCCAGATGGACGGCATCTCCAAGAGCATCCAGTTCGAGCCCAACGGGAACCTGAAGTCGAAGACGTTCTTCGTCTTCCAGGTGCGGGGCGGCAAGATCACGCCGCTCACCCAGGTCGAGGTCGGCTGAGAACCCCTCGTCCTTCCGACGGTAGGGAGGGGCCATCCGCTCCTGTTTCAGCTGCCTCGCCGACCAGTTCTGGCCACAGACGGTCGACGGGCTCACCCTCGGGGCGATCTATGCACTGATCGCCCTGGGCTACACCCTCGTCTACGGGGTCCTGCGCCTCATCAACTTCGCCCACTCCGAGGTCTTCATGATCGGGGTGTTCGGCAGCCTCTTCGCCATGCACGCCGTGGGCATCGACGTCACCGACCCGACGAAGACGGGCCTGGCCCTGGTCGGCACCCTGGTGTTGGTGACACTGGTGGCCATGGCCGCCTCGGGGTTGACCGCGGTGGCCATGGAACGCGTCGCCTACCGTCCGCTCCGCCGCCGGGGGGCGCCGCGGCTGGCCTTCCTCATCACGGCCGTGGGCATCTCCCTGTTCCTCCAGGAGCTGTTCGCCATCCGCTACGGCCGCAACCAGCTCGGCTTCCCCCGAGTGCTCGAGAAGCGTGAGCTGTTCTCGCTGTTCGGCGCCAACGTCCGCACCGACAAGGTCCTCGTGGTGGTGGCCGCCCTGGTCCTCATGGTCGGCCTCGACCGCTTCGTGGCCCGGTCGAGGCTGGGCCGGGGCATCCGGGCCACGGCCCAGGACCCGTCCACCGCGGCCCTCATGGGCGTGGACATCAACCGCGTCGTCACCGTCACCTTCCTGTTGGGGGGGCTCCTGGCCGGGGCGGCAGGGACGCTGTTCGGCGTCTTCTTCGAAGCGGCCCGGTACAACATCGGCTTCCTCCCCGGCATCAAGGCCTTCACCGCGGCAGTGCTCGGCGGCATCGGGAACATTCGCGGGGCCCTCCTCGGCGGCTTCCTGCTCGGGCTCCTGGAGAACTGGGGGTCAACCGTGCTCGGCGGGGAATGGAAGGACGTGTTCGCCTTCACCGTCCTGGTCCTCGTCCTCATGTTCCGGCCCACCGGTCTGCTCGGCGAGAGCCTGGCCCGAGCGCGGGCATGAACACCGCCGCCGGGGCCACGCTGGCCCGGATGGGCAAATTTCGGACCGGCCTGGTCAATGCACCCAAGCGCGTCCGCCTCGGTATCGGTCTGGCCCTGCTGCTCGCCGCCATCGTGCTGCCGTTGGGCCTCGACCCCTACTGGCAGGGCGTCCTGTTCTTCCCGGTCGGGATCTACATCCTCCTGGCCCTCGGCCTGAACATCGTCGTCGGCCAGGCCGGCCTGCTCGACCTCGGCTACGTCGCCTTCTACGCCGCGGGCGCCTACACCACGGCGAAGCTGACCACCGCCGCCGGCTGGGGTGCCTGGCAGTCGCTGCCCCTCGCCATCGTGGTCGCCTGCGTGGCGGGGGTCATCCTCGGGGCCCCGACGCTTCGACTACGGGGCGACTATCTGGCCATCGTCACCCTCGGCTTCGGCGAGATCGTCCGCATCGTGGCCCAGAACTCCGAGACGCTCGGCGAGGCCCGGGGTATCACCGGCATCCCCAACCCCCAGGGCGGGTTCGGGCTCGAGTCGCTGCCGTACTACTACCTCGCACTGGCGGCCATCGTGCTCGCCATCGTCATGATCGTGCGCCTCAACGCGTCCCGCGTCGGCCGGGCCTGGGCCGCCATCCGCGAGGACGAGGATGCGGCCGCGGCCATGGGCGTCCCCGCGTTCCGGATGAAGCTGTGGGCCTTCGCCATGGGCGCGTCCACCGGGGGACTGGGCGGGTGGATCTATGCCAGCAAGGTGAGCTTCATCAGCCCCGACAACTTTCCGTTCTTCTTCTCGGTGCTGATCCTCTCCGGCGTCGTCCTGGGCGGCATGGGGTCGATCCCCGGCGTCATGCTCGGGGCCTTCCTCATCGCCTTCCTCCCCGAGTACCTCCGGGAGGTGGCGGCCGGGGCGACCCTGACCCGTTGGTTGAACGCCGTCATCGGCGGCAACGCCGGCACCATCACCGAGTACCGGGTCCTCCTCTTCGGCGCCGCCCTGGTGTTGACCATGGTGTTCCGGCCCCAGGGGCTGTGGCCCAGCCGCCGGCGGGCGGCCGAGCTCGGCGCCGACAGCGACCTCGAGGGCGACAGCGAGGTCGTGCCCCTGACCGCGACGAGCGAAGCCCGCCGGGTGGAAGCTGCCGCCGACGGCGACGGGTTGGCGCGGGCCGACGGGCAGCGAGGCGACCCCGTCCTCGAACTGGAGGCCGTCCGCGTGGCGTTCGGCGGGGTGGTTGCGCTCGACGGGTTGGATCTCACCGTCGGGCAGGGCGAGATCGTGGCCGTGATCGGTCCCAACGGCGCCGGGAAGACGACGTTCTTCAACGCCGTGACCGGAGTGTTCCGGCCGGCCTCGGGCGACGTCCGCCTGGCCGGCGAGCGGCTCGTCGGCCGTCACCCCCACGAGTGCACGGCCGCGGGCGTGGCCCGCACGTTCCAGAACATCCGGCTGTTCCCCGAGATGACGGCACTCGAGAACGTGATGGTCGGGGCCGACGCCCGCCACCGCACGAGCGTTCCCGGCGCCCTGCTCGGCCTGCCCCGCCACCGCCGCGAGGAACGGGAGGCCCGCGAGGAGGCCCAGCGCCTGCTCGACCTGGTGGGCATCGGCGACCGGGCCGGCGACCTGGCCCGCAACCTCCCGTACGGCGACCAGCGCCGCCTGGAGATCGCCCGGGCCGTCGCCACCCGGCCCCGGGTCCTGCTGCTCGACGAGCCTGGCGCGGGTATGAACCAGACCGAGAAGCAGCGGCTGGTCGACCTCATCCGCACCCTGCGCGACGCCGGCCTCACCATTGTCCTCATCGAGCACGACATGAGCCTGGTCATGGGCATCTCCGACCGGGTGGTCGTCCTCGACTTCGGCCTGAAGATCGCCGAGGGCCGGCCCGCCGACATCCAGACCGACCCGAAGGTCATCGAGGCCTACCTGGGCGCGCCCACCTGAGCATGGCGTCCCTCCTCGAGCTCGACGGCGTCTCGGTCCACTACGGCCAGATCCACGCGCTGCGGGCCGTCTCGCTCCACGTGGACGAGGGCGAGGTCGTCACCCTCATCGGGGCCAACGGGGCGGGGAAGACGACGACCCTCGGCGCCATCTCCGGCCTTCTGCCCGCCAGCGCGGGCGCGATCCGGCTGGATGGCCGAGACCTGGGCACCGTGCCCGCCCATGAGCGGGTGAAGCTCGGGATCTGCCAGGCGCCCGAGGGCCGGCGCATTTTCCCGGGCATGACGGTCATGGAGAACCTGGAGATGGGGGCCTACGCCCGCCGGGCCAAGGGCGCCGAGCTGAAGCCCGACCTCGACCGGGTGTTCGACCTGTTCCCCCGTCTGGCCGAGCGCCGCAACCAGCCCGGCGGGACCATGTCCGGCGGCGAGCAGCAGATGCTGGCCATCGGGCGAGCCCTCATGGCCCGGCCCCGCCTTCTCCTCCTCGACGAGCCGTCCATGGGCCTCGCTCCCAAGCTCGTGAGCCAGATCTTCGAGATCGTCGGCGAGATCAACGACCAGGGGACCACCGTCCTCCTCGTCGAGCAGAACGCGGCCCAAGCCCTGAAACGGGCCGACCGGGCCTACGTCCTCGAGACCGGCCGCATCGTCCGGAGCGACGAGGCCGCCGCCCTGCTCGACGACGAGTCGGTCAGAGCCGCGTATCTCGGCGGCTCGGTGACGTGAACGACCGCCACCGCTTGACCTCGTCGCCGCCCACCCCCTGATCGCCTCGTCGCCGGTACGGTGGTCGTCGTGATCGACGCCCTGCGCAGCCGGCTCCGGGAGCTGGACCGGGTGGCCGTGGCCTTCAGCGGCGGCGCCGACTCCGCCTTCCTGGCCTGGGTGGCCAACGACACCCTCGGGCCCCGGCGCGTCCTGGCCGTCACCGCCGTGTCGCCCTCCCTGGCGACAGAGGAGGCCGCCGACTGCGCAGCCCTGGCCGAGGAGTGGGGCCTGCGCTGGTCGCCGGTGCCCACCACTGAGCTCGACCGGCCCGACTACGTCGCCAACGGCCTCGACCGCTGCTTCCACTGCAAGACCGAGCTGATGGACGTTGTCGCGCCTCTGGCCGCGGCCGAGCGGGCCACCGTGGTCCTGGGCGTCAACGTCGACGACCTGGGCGACCACCGCCCCGGCCAGCAGGCGGCCGGCGATCGCGGGGCGGTCTTCCCGCTCGTCGAGGCCGGCTTCACCAAGGCCGCCGTCCGCCAGGCGTCCCGGGAACTCGGGCTGCGCACGTGGGACAAGCCGTCCGCGGCGTGCCTGGCCTCGCGGATCCCCTACGGCACGCCGGTGACACTGCAGACGCTCGACGGCGTGGGCCGGGCCGAGGCCGCCCTGCACCGCCTCGGGTTCCGCCAGGTCCGCGTCCGCCACCACGGCGAGCTGGCGCGGGTGGAGGTGGAGCTCGGTGATCTCCCTACCGCTGTGGCCCGTCGAGAAGAAGTGGTCGCCGCGGTCAAGGGCGCCGGCTACCGCTGGGTCGCCCTCGACCTCGAGGGCTTCCGCTCGGGCAACCTGAACCCCGTCTAGGCGCCGTACTTGGCCAGCCGGCCGGCGACGTTGAGCATGATCGGCATGAGCTCGCGGGCCGGACGCCGGCCCAGCGCACCCGAGATGCAGTAGCGCTCGCCGAAGCGCTCGACCGGATCCCGTCCCACCCGGTCACCGTGCAGCAGCACCGGCACGGAGTGCCACGAGTGGGCCGCCATCTGACTCGGTGTGGCGTGGTCGCCCGTGACGGCCACTACGTCGGGACCCATGGCCATGAGCTGAGGGATCACTGCATCCAGCGCCTCGATGGCCGCCACCTTGCCGTCGAAGTTCCCGTCCTCGCCAGTGGAGTCCGACGGCTTGTGGTGAAAGAAGAAGAGGTCGTAGTCGTCCCAGTGCTCCTTGAGGAGCACGATTTGCTCGTCGATCGTCACCGGCGGGCCCACGGGGTCCATGCCGACAAGGCGCCCGATCCCGCGGTACATGGGGTAGACGGCGATAGCCGCGGCGCGAACGCCGTAGCGCTCCTGCACGGTCGGCAGCTGGCGGTGGGAGTCGAGCCCCCGGAGGAGCAGGGCGTTGGCCCGGGGCTGCTCGGCGAGGATGTGGCGGGCCTGGCGGTCGATCTCGGCGATGACCTCGGCGGTGTGGGTGGCGGCGCGTGTCTGGGCCATGGGGGCCAGCGGGGGGCAGCCGGTCTTCTGGGGGTCGGTGTCGTCGACGTGGGGGTCGAGGTCAGCGCCGCGGAGGACGACGAGCACCCGGTGCTGGGCCTCGTGGACGAACAGCACCTCGACGTTGGGGACGGACAACTTCTCGTTGAGCATCCGCACCACCTCGAGGGCCTCGAGGTCGGGCAGGCGCCCGGCCCGGCGGTCGGTGATGTTGCCCTGCTCGTCGACGGTGGCCAGGTTGCCGCGAGCGGCCACGTCACCGGGGTTCAGATGGATGTCGAGGCCGGCCGCGGAGAGCGCTCCCCGACCCAGGTGGTAGTCGAACGGGTCGTAGCCGAACAGCGAGAGGTGGGCCGGCCCAGAACCCGGGGTGATTCCGGGGCCGACGGGGTCGAGCAGCCCGGTCGTGCCTGTGGCGGCCAGCTCGTCGAGGTTCGGCGTGTCGGCCTCCTCCAGCTCCGTTCCTCGGTCGGCTGTGGCGTAGCCCGCCAGGCCGTCGAGGACGACCAGCAGGATCTTGCTGGTCGCAGGTTGCACGAGGGTGGCCAGATCGAACGTCATAGTGCCCCAGCGTACGGCCTGGCCCGGGCCCCCTCTTCAGGCAGGTGCGGGCTCCATCAGGTAGCCGCGCGAGCGAACGGTGCGGATGGCCAGCCCGACGGGTGTGAGACGCCGGCGCAGGCGCAGGACGTGCACGTCGAGAGCGTTGCGGCCCGGAGCACCGCCCGGCCAGCCGGCCCGGATCAGCAGCTCCCGGCTCGTGACCGCGCCGAGACGCTCGAGGAGCGCCTCGGCCAGCCGAGCCTCCAGCGGGGGCAGGGCCACCCACGACCCGTCGCGCCGCAGGACCCCGAAGTCGTCGAGCACTGGGCCGGCGGCGTCGCCGTTGTGGCCGCTCGCCGTATGGGCCTGGCGTCGCGCGGCCAAGGCGTCGACGCGCGCCTTCACCTCGTCCTCGGGCGCCGGTACTCGGATCCAGTCCTCGAGGCAGTCGCCGACCCGTGGAGGCTCCTGTCCGTCGCGTACGAGCAGCAGGCGGGCCCCACCCGCCTGGGTGATCCGGGTGCGCCGGGACTCCTCCTCGGGCCACCTGAGCATGGTGACGTCCATCGCTGACGACCATAGAGAGGCAACGTTGCCACGGTGTTTCGCCCGGGTGAACTACCGGTCGCGACGCCGGCGTCGCCGGCCGGCGGTAAGATGGCGTGGTTCGCGGGCGTAGTTCAGAGGCAGAACATCAGCTTCCCAAGCTGAGAACGCGAGTTCGATTCTCGTCGCCCGCTCTGCTCGAAGCGCTGGTCACTGGCTGTCTGCGGCCTCCGCCTCCACGTCCGGAACCTCAGGCCATGTAGGTCAATCCCGACGACATCGACCTCGGCTTGTGGGTCATCCACGCCATCACGCTCGCCGTGGGCCTCGGACTGACCCTGGTCGGACATGGTCGCAGGCGGCGTTCGTGCGGAGAGGCGCAGCTGAGTCACTAGTTTTCGCTCATGGCGATCGTCGTACGAACACTGATCGAGCCGGCCGATCATGAGGCCCACAACCGACTCGACCAGGCAGTGGAAACGGCTATCGGACAGAAGGGTGGCCCGCCGGACGGTCTGATGGTTCACCTCGCCCACCCCTTCGGCGACGGATTCCTCATTGTTGACGTCTGGAGATCGGAGAGCGCCTTCCGCAGCTGGTGGACGGACGTGTTGGGTCCCTCGCTCGCCGCGCTGCACCTCACGGCAGGCGAGCACGAGATCAGCCCGGCGTGGTCGTTGGCCCGTCCGTGATCGGCACACCAGATTCTCAGTGTCGAAGGACCTGGCCGCCATCCGGTCCGTGCGCGGGCGCTCCCGTCCCATCGTCGTGACGCCGGTCGGTGGCGGTCCGAGGCGGAACGGCCGCCGGCGCCAGCCGTAGAGGTCCGTGGAGACCGAGAATGACTCACCTTACCTGGAGACGACCGAGCCCCGGGTACGGTCGTGCATGGCGTACTGGTCCGTCGGGGCCGCTCGTGTACTCCTCGCACTCGGTGTCGGGCTGGGCATCGCCTCGCCGGTGGCCGCCCAGGAGACGCAGTTGGGGGTGCTCCGGGCCGACGTCGACGGGATCATCACCCCCGTGATGGCCAACCACCTCGACGCAGCCCTCGACCGGGCCGAGCGCCGCGGCAACAAGGCTGTCGTGATCACCATGGACACTCCGGGCGGTCTCGACTCGTCGATGCGCAAGATCGTCCAGCGGATCCTCGGCGCCCGTGTACCGGTCGTGGTCTACGTCAGCCCCCAGGGCGCCCGGGCGGCGTCGGCAGGGGCGATCATCACCTTGTCAGCCCATGTGGCCGCCATGGCGCCGGGTACCGCCATTGGCGCGTCCACACCCGTCGACCTCGAGGGTGGAGACGTCGAACGCAAGGTCGTCAACGACGCCGCGGCTTTTGCCGACTCGCTGGCCAGACTGCGCAACCGCAACGTGCAGTTCGCCGTCGACACGGTGCGCGAGGGCCGGTCCGCATCGGCTGCTGAGGCGGTCGAGATCGGCGCCGTCGACCTGTTGGCCCCGACTTTGACGGCGCTGCTCGACATGGTCGACGGCCGGGAGGTCGACGTCGCCGGCGAGCGGGTGGTTCTACGCACGGCGGGAGCAACCGTGGAAACGTTCGACATGACCCTGTTGCGTCGTATCCAACAGGTGCTGGCCGACCCGAACCTGGCGTTCCTGTTCATGTCCATCGGGACCCTCGGCATCATCTACGAGATCGCCAGCCCCGGTGTCGGCGCGGGCGGCATCGTCGGCGTCATCCTGATTCTGCTCGGCCTGTTCTCGGTCTCGGTACTCCCGGTGAACGCGGTAGGTCTGCTGCTGCTCGTGCTCGCTGCGGGCCTCTTCCTCGCCGAGCTGTTCGCCCCCGGCGTCGGCGTGGCCGCCGCAGGCGGGACCGTTGCCCTGGTGCTCAGCGGACTGTTTCTGTTCCGCGACACCCCTGGCCTCGACGTCAGCCTCGCGGTCGTCGGCCCCGTGGCCGTGGTCGTCGGAGGGGCGGTGATCCTGGCCGGGCGCCTCGTGGTGCGGTCGCGGCGGCCGGTCTCGACCACGACAGGGCCGGGGCTGTTCCGTGATCGCGTCGTCACCGTCCGCCGCGCCGACGGCGCTCGCGGCCAGACCTTCGTCGAGGGCAGTTGGTGGAACGTTCGTAGCCAGGGCGGCGATCTCGTCGAGGGCGACACGGTCGTCGTCGTCGACGTCGACGGCCTCGACCTCATCGTGCGGCCGCGCCCCGATGCCCCTACCGACACGCAACCGACAGGAGAACCATGAACGAAGCGTTGCTCTACGGCCTCGGAGGGGCGATCGGGCTCCTTCTCCTGATCCTGTTCTCGGCCGTTCGCATCGTCGCCGAGTACGAACGAGGTGTGATCTTCCGCCTCGGCAGGGTCATCGGGGCCAAGGGCCCAGGCCTCTTCTTCATCGTGCCCCTCATCGACCGCATGGTGAAGGTCAACCTGCAGACCGTCACCTCCGACATCCCGCCGCAGGACGTCATCACCAAGGACAACGTCACCTTGCGGGTCAACGCAGTCACGTACTTCAACGTGGTCGACCCCGTCCGGGCGGTGGTCGCCATCCAGAACTACATGTACGCCACTTCGCAGGTCGCGCAGACCACGTTACGCAGCGTCCTCGGCCAGGTGGAGCTCGACGACCTGTTGCTCAAGCGGGACGAGATCAACCAGCAGCTGCAAACGATCATCGACGGGCTGACCGACCCGTGGGGCATCAAGGTGACACTCGTCGAGGTGAAGGACGTCGAGCTGCCCGAGACCATGCGACGCGCCATGGGGCGTCAGGCGGAGGCCGAGCGGGAGCGGCGGTCGAAGGTCATCCACGCCACAGGCGAGTTCGAAGCCGCCGAATCCCTCGGCCGCGCCGCGGCCGTTCTCGAGATGCACCCGGCGGCGATGCAGCTGCGGCTCCTGGCGACCATGGTCGAGGTGGCGGCCGAGAAGAACTCCACCTTGATCTTCCCGGTGCCCGTGGAGTTCCTCCGCCTCGTCGATGCGATGGCGGCCAAGGCGGCGGCGGCCGATTCCGCCGAGCCGCCGCCCGATCGACGTCCGACCGCCAGCACGGAAGGCGACCCACGGATCGCCGAAACCGCAGACACGGCAATCGGCGACACGGGAACCGGGGAACAGACTCAGCATGTGACGTAGCGCTTGACCGTCCCCGATCACGAGCGCACATGAACCGGCCGCTAGATGCGAAACGTACACATTGAGGGCTGAAGCGGCTGAGGGTATCTTGTCCATAACGGCGCTCTGACGGTCTTCGTCGGTGCGTCGGTGGTCTGACGGTGGCAGCAATTGGGGGAATGGAATGAACATGCGAAGGTTTACGGTGGGAGCCGCCGGCGCGGTCGGCTCGGTATTGTTCGTTGCCGCTTCGGCGTGGGCCTGCGTGTCCGGGCCCTCGATCAACCTGTCGACGGTAAATGCCAAGCCGGGCGAGGAAGTTCAGCTCACCATGCGTGACTTCCGGAAGCTCGACCCGATCACCGTCCGCTGGAACGACCTCGGCGGCCCCGAGCTGGCCACGTTCGCCAACAAGGGAGGGACGCAGGGGAGTCCCTTCACGGAAACGATCACCATCCCGGCGGACGCCAAGGCCGGGAACTACGTGCTCGTGTTCACCCAGACGGCGCCCGACGGCAAGCTGTCGCAGATGCCGGTCAGGGCGTTGGTGACTGTGACAGGCCCCGCGGGCACGACTCCGGTCCTCGGCGCTCCGGTGGGAGCTCCCGTCACTGACCGCCCGACGACGCTCGCCACACAGGACGAGTCCATCAGTGGCGGCACCCTTGCCCTCATCGCCCTCGGCGTCGGAGGTGTCGGGATGTTCCTCGCCGGCATGGCGGCATTCTTCGCCGGCCGTCGCACCGATGTTCCCGAGGCGGCTCCAGCCCGCCGGTAGCCCGACACCGAGCGGGATGACGGCCCAGGTGCGTGAGGCTGTCTGAAATGCATCAGCAAGACGCCCCTTGAGCGATGGGTTCGACCCATCGGTCAAGGGGCTTGACTTGTCCAGCCATTCACAAGGGGGAGCGTGGATGACCAAGAGAGCGCGGTGCCGCGTCGGCCTGCTGGCCGTCGCGTGTGTCCTCGTCGCTGAAGGGGCCGCTCTGGCCGCTGAGCCGCTGCGGCTCACCAAGCCCGTGAACGCGACGAAGGGAGACGACAGCCCCGACCGCATGTACGCGGGGCCGTTCCTCCTCGTCGACCCGGCCGATTCCCGCAATGTGGTCGCCTCGTATGTGAACTTCCGCACCCGTCGCTGCGGTCTCATGCGCTCGACCGACGCCGGCCAGAGCTGGAAGAACCTGGAGCAGACGCCTGCGCTGCCCAATTACCCCTTCTGCCTCATGAACAACTCCAACGTCTTCCATGGACCGATGGCCTTCGGTCGGAACAGCACGCTCTACTACGCCCTCTCGGGGTGGGACGTGGAGGATCGCGAGACGTCCAAACTGAACGCGCCGGCGAACGCGGTCAGCAACCGGCTCGGCAACTTCAGCGTCGTTCTCGGCCGCTCCACCGACCTCGGTGACACCTGGCAGCGAACGCTGGTCCGGAACAGTCGCGGTCTACAGGGCGAGGCCATCGAGGACAATCGCCCGGTCATGGGCGTGGCGGTGGACTCCAAGAGCGGTAAGGACGACATCGTCTACGTCACCTACCAGGCCAGCTACCCGGCCAGGGTGTCGCCGAACGCTGCCCCGAACCTCCCCATGGTCGCCGTCTCGACCGACGGCGGTCGTACCTTCGCAGAGCCCGTCAACGTGGCCGCGGACGCCTTCAAGGCCGATGCCGTTCGGGCTGAGGGCATCAGGGTGGCACCAACCGGCACTACCATCCCACCGCCGAACGTGAGCACCACCACGACGACCGCGCCTCCTCAGGGCTCACGCGCCGCCGACCCCAACCGGGTCGAGAACTGGGGCGGGCGCAACCCGCACATGACCATCGACGGCAAGGGCAACGTCTACGTCATCTGGCACTCCTCCACCGCCAACATCACCCCGGCGCCGCCGACGGGCCATTTCCTCTCGAAGTCGACCGACCGGGGCCGGACCTGGCAGACCACCCAGGTCGCTCCGTTCGACCGCAGGAACGGACTGGCCAGTCGCCTGGCTTGGAGTTCGAAGGGCGGCGACGAAGGCACGCTGCACTGGGTGCACCAACGGGCCGAAGATCCGGACCTGGCGTCGTACTCCAACATCTACTATCGGCAGTCCACCGACGGTGGCAAGTCGTGGAGCGAGCCGCGGATCCTGCCTGACGAGGACCCGAAGAACCTGAACGGGAAATACATCCCGAACATCTCCGTCGCACCCAACGGCCGGGTCGACGTCAGCTGGTGGGACACCCGTGACGATCCCGGAATCCGCGCCAACGACGTCTACTACACGTACTCGGAGGACAACGGGAGGACGTGGGCCAAGAACATCCGCGTCACCGACCAGTCGATCAACCGTCAGTACGGTGTGTGGGGGGTCAACTTCGACCAGAGCAGCCCGATCGGGATGGCATCCACCAACGCCCATACCGTGTTCGGGTGGGACGACACTCGCAATACCGACCCCAACTTCCCCGACAACAGGACCGTGGGGGGTGGTGTGCAGGACGTCTTCACCGCCAACGCCCAGTTCAAGGCGATCGGAGGCGGCACGCCGAGAGCAGCGAAGATCGTCCTCGCCTCGGTGGCCGGTCTCTTGGCGGTGGGGCTGGTCCTGCTGGCCGTCGCCGTCGGTTCACGGCGCCGGACGGGAGGGTCTGGTCCTGGCGACGATGCGACCATGGAGACTCGGTCGGCCACCCGAACCTCTGTCCGATGAGGGCAGAGCCGTAGGAGGCCGGGCGCCGGCCCGGCCTCCTACGGCCAGCCCGCGTGGCGGGCCATGGCCAGCGCCTCGCGTTGGTTGCTGACGTCGAGCTTCGACAGCACGCGTTGGATGTGGCCGCGCACCGTCGAGATCGTGGTGCCGCTGTGGTGGGCGATCTGCTTCGGAGCGGTGCCTGCGACCAGAGCGGCGAACACCTCAGCCTCACGCTCGGTGAGCGCAGTGAACGGCCGGCGCAGGGCTCGTTCGGCCGCGTCATGGCGCTCCACGCTTTCGAGGAGGGCGGTGCGCTCCTCCTCGGTCATCGCGCAGTCGCCGGCACTGAGTCGGCGCATGGCCTCCACCAGGCGCTCGAAGGACATGGCTTTGTCGAGGACGGCCTCGGCGCCGTAGTGGAGGCACTCTCCGGTCAGCGGGAGCCCCTGGTCCGACGCCATGACCAACACCCGACAGCCCTTGGCCACCAGCGGTTGGATGAGCGGCAGGGTCGTACGGCCGTCGCCGTAGAGCAAGCCGATAAGGACCATGTCACCGGGCGCAAGAGCGATGGAGGCCCCGGCGCCGTTCACTACGAGCTGTCCCGGATCCAGCGTGTCCACCCTCGGGAAGCCCGCCTGTCGCAAGGCGATGGCGAGCGACGAAGCGATGAGCGCGTGGGCGTCGACGACGAGCACCAAAGGCTCCGGTGCTGAGACGGCCAAGAGATCCCCTCAATGTTGACTGTTGTACTGCGGCGCTGGGCCCGGTAGAAGGTACGGCATGGAGCGATTTGGTCGCCGCATCCTACTGGCCGTGCAACCGACGGTTCTCGAAGGCGCACTGGCGAGGATGCTCACCACCGGTCGCCCCGACGAGGTGGTACAGCTGGGAAGGACGGGGGCCAATGTCGCCGACGGCGGCTACGACGCAGCGGTGGTGTGCGACGAGCTGCCAGACGGCATCCAGGCCGCGGTCGTGATCACCCTTCCCGACACGCGCGGCAGTGGCGGCACAGGAACGATCACCAGGGGCGGAGTGGTCTACGAAGTGAGCATCGGGGGCGCCGAGCGGGTGGTGGAGCTCCTCGACGAGTACGTAGACCACCGGTAGGACTCGCGGCGCAGCCCCGGCACAGTCAATTTTGACCGTTTACGTTCGGGCGTGCAGAGCGGAGAGTGGCTCCATGGGTCTCCGGAGAAGGCGGTCATGGCTGTGGCGGGCGACGGTCCCCGCAGCTGCTCTGCTCACGGTGGCCATCGCCATCGCCGTCGGTGCCGCGTCAGCCCCGGCTTCACCGGCCGCCGAGCCCTCGGCGCCGGCCGTGGCGGTGGCGACGCCCTACCCGTACGAGACAGCGTCGAGGCTGGGGCCGTGGGGCTTCCCGACCCGCCATGCCACCGACTACGTCGCCTGGCGGTTCTTCGAGCGCGACGTCGAGCTCAGCAGCGCCATGCGCGGCCCCAACGGCAGAACAGGGCGCTTCGGGGACGCGCAGTCCTGGGCGGCCAACGCGGCCCACATCGGCTTCAGAGTGGACACCGTTCCTGCGGCGGGGTCCATCGCGCACTGGAACGGCGGAGAAGCGGGGGCCGGCGGCGCCGGGCACGTGGCGTACGTGGATCGGGTGAACGCCGACGGTTCCGTGGTGATCTCCGAGTTCGACTCGAGCGTCAAGTACGGGTACTCCCAGCGGGGACAGCAAGGCACGCCGGCGGTGCGCGCCCCGCGGTACATCCACGTGGCCGACCGGTAAGACGCCTGCCCCCAGGGTCTGCCGGCATGGCCGCGCCGGGGGTCAGGGGACCCTGATGACCACCACGGCGATGTCGTCTCGAGCGACGCCCCGCTGGAACTCGAGCACTTCGGCGACCAGACCGTCGGCGAGCTCCTGGGCGCCCACTCCGTGGCGCCGGGAGATGGCCGCCCGCAGGCGGTCGTCGTCGAAGAACTCGTCGTCGCGCCGGGCCTCGGTGACGCCGTCGGTGTAGAGCACGACGAAGTCGCCGGGCTGCAGGAGCGTGGCCGTATCGGTGAGGCGGGGCGTGTCCAGCATGCCCAGGATCGTGCCGGTCTCCCCGATGGTGTCGAGGCTCCCGTCCCGCCGCCGGCGGATGGGGAGGTGGTGGCCGCCGGAGGAGACGGTGAGCCGCACCCCTTCGGCCGTGCGGTCGAGGGCGACGAATACCGCGGTGCAGAACTGCTCGGGGTGGTACCGCACCAGGACGTCGTGGAGGCTGGCCAGCACTGCACACGGATACGGCGTCCGTAGGGCCTCGGCCCGCACGCTGTACCGGGCGAGGGAGGTGACGACGGCCGCCGACAACCCCTTGCCGCAGACGTCGCCGAGGACGACCGCCCAGGTGCCCCGACCGGTCTCGAACACGTCGTAGAAGTCGCCGCCCACCTCGCTGCCGTCGCCGGCGGGCCGGTAGGCGCCGCCCACGTCGAGCCCGGGTGGGGACACGATCGCCGGCGGGAGGAACGTCGCCTGCAACGTGCGGGCCAGGGCGGTGGCCCGGGCCTCGCTGTCCTCGGCCCGCCGGCGGGCGGTGAGCAGCTCCGCCTCGTAGGCCCGGCGCTCCGTGGCGTCGAAGACGGCGATCCGGATGCGCCGGGGCTCGCCGGCCGCGTCTCGCTTGACGACGGAGTTCACCAGCACGGGGAGCCGGCGCCCGTCCCGGCACACCAGGTGGACGGCGATCTCGCGCACGTAGCCCTGCATCCGCAGCATCGGCGCGACGTGGGTCTCGTAGAAGATCCGATCACCGGCGGGAAGCATCTGCTGGAACCGGCGGCCCTCCAGGAGCTCCTCGCGGTGGTGGCCGGTCCAGGTCAGCAGGGTCTGGTTGACCTTGGCGATCGTGCCGTCGGGCAGGGTCGAGAGGTACCCGCACGGCGCGTTGTCGTAGAGCTCCTCGGGGTCGTCCTCGCGCAGGGCCGCGTAGAAGCCGTCCACCACCGTGTCTCGCCCCTCACCCGCCGTCGAGGAAGGAGGCGATGGCCGCGATGGTCTCCTCCGGGGCGCTCAGGTTCGGACAGTGCCCAGTGGCCGACAGCTTGACCAGCTGGCTGCCGGAGAGGTGCTCGTGCACATACCGACCCACGGCCTCGGGCGCGATCACGTCGTCGGAGCACTGCAGCACGAGCACCGGCAGGCCGGCGACTCGGCCCAGGTCCTGGCGGTTGTCGCCGAGAAAGGTGACCCGGGCGAAGCGCCTCTGGATCTCCGGATCGGTCCGGCAGAAGCTGGCCGTGAGCTCCGCCCCGAGCTCCGGGCGGTCGGCGTTGCCCATGATGACGGGCGCCATGGCGCTCGACCATCCCAGGTAGTTGCTGTCCAGGGAGGCCAGGAGGCCCTGGATGTCGTCCTCGGTGAAGCCTCCGACGTAGTCCTCGTCGTCGATGTAACGGGGCGACGGGCCGATGAGCACGAGCGCGCCGAACCGCTCGGGAGCGGCGGCTGCGGCCAGCACGCCCACCATGGCGCTCACCGAGTGGCCGACGTACACCACGTCGCGCAGGTCGAGTGCCTGGGCGACGTCGAGCACGTCGCGCGCGTAACCGTCGAGAGTGGCGTACCGCTCGACGTCGTAGGCAGAGAGGTCGGAACCACCGGCGCCGACGTAGTCGAACAGCACGGTCCGGTAGCGGTCCTCGAACCCCGGGGCCACGAAGCGCCACATGTTCTGGTCGCAGCCGAACCCGTGGGCGAAGAGCATCGGGCGGCCGTCCGGGTTCCCGGACACCGTCACGTTGTTGCGCACCAGCACGTCGGCACCCACGGCGTCCACACTAAGGCGTCCGTGGACGTTATTCCCCTCCCCGGGGGTCGTCTCGGGGTTGTCCCTGATTTCCGGCGAGGCGCCCTCCGTACACTGACCGGGTGCAGGGACTGAGAGGTCCTTCGTCGTCGCCTCCGTGGGGGCCCGGCCCGGCTGGTCAGGAGAGATACTGCCCCTGGCTGTAGGCGGCGGTCAGTGCCAGTAGGACCACGGCCAGCGCCGGGTAGACGGCTTTCGCCAGCCGGGGTCGGCCGGCCAGCAGCTCGCCGGCGACGGCGAAGCAGGGGAAGGCAGCCAGCAGGTACCGGCCCATCCCGAAGAAGTTCTTCGTGGCGACCGCGGGGACCACGACGGCGAGCAGCGCGTAGGTCCCGTAGCCGTAGCCGAAGCGCCGGTACACCCGTGGGACCAGGGCCAATGCTCCCGCGGTGAGCACCGGGTGGGCCAGATAGGAGAGCGACCCGAGCACGTTGCGGTCGGGCAGGGTGGTGAGGTCCTCGAAGAACCTCAGCTTCAGCCATGTACGCAGGCCGCTCTCCTGGTCCCACGCCGACTGGATGGTGACGAACGTGAACGGGTCGCCGAAGCGTCGCCACTGGTAGAAGCAGAAGGCGGCCAGTCCGAGCACCGAGAGAAGCACGCCGGCGTCGCGCCAGAGGGGACCACCGATGGCCCGCCGGCGCTCGACCGCCCGCACGGCGAGGGCGATGACCAGGACGGCACCGGTGGGCTGGGCTGCGGTCGCCACCGCGCCCACGAGCCCGGCCAGCGACGGACGGCCGCTCTCCAGGAGGACGAAGGCGCCCAGGATGGCCAGCACGAACAGCGCCGTGGGGTACACCGCGCCGTAGAGGAAGAAGGCGTAGGGGTACAGGAGCATCAGCCCGACGGCGGCCCAGGCGCCGGCGGGGGTCAGCCGCGCCGACAGCCACCCGAAGAACAGGCGGGCGACCGCCGCCCCGGAGGCCAGGGTCACGACCATGCCGGCCACGTAGGCGTTGCCGACGACCTGGGCGACACCTCGCATGGCCAGTGGATAGGCGGGAAAGAAGGCGATCGTCGAGTGCCGGCCCGGTACGTAGCCGTAGCCGCCGGTGGCGATGGCGAAGTACCACCCCGAATCCCACTGGGCCCAGCCCTGAAGCCACCGCCATCCCCGGAACGGCGGGATCACCTGATTCCCCGGGTCGGGCAGCCAGATCGAGGCGATCGCCGACACCACCCACAGCACGGCGGCGAGGGCCAGGAAGGCGATCACCGCCCGGCGGGCGCCGGCACTGCGTTGTAAGGGCTCGTGCTCGGTACGCATAGGGCGGCACCTCCCCCGGGGGCGCGGCCAGAAGCTACCCCGTCGTCCACAGGGCGTTCACCGTCTCTAGATGCGCACCAGCCGCAGGACGTCGGTGGTGGGCACGGGCTCCACCGGCGAGCCGACCAGGACGGCGATGACGTCGCCCCTTCTGGCCACGCCGATGTCCACCGCGGCCTTGACCGCGAACCAGACGATGTCGTCGGTGGTCGACCTCTCCTCGGCGAGGATCGGCGTGATGCCCCAGGCCACCGAGAGCTGACGCGCCGTCCGGGGCGAGGGCGTCACGCCCAGGACGGGAACGACAGGGCGGAACCGGGAGATCGACCGTGCCGTCGTGCCGCTGTTGGTGCAGGCGACGATGGCGGTGGCCCCCACGTCGGTCGCCGCCCGCCAAGCCGCGGCGGAGACCCCGGCGGTGATCCGCCGGGACCCCGGCTTGCCCCGGCTCTCGGCGACCTGTTGGACACCCCTTGCCTTGCCCCAGCCGAGGTAGTCGAACTCCCGCTCGGCCCGCCGGGCGATCCGGGCCATCGTGGCCACCGCCTTCACGGGGTCGTGCCCGATGGCCGTCTCGCCGGAGAGCATCAGCGCGCTGGTCCCGTCGAGCACGGCGTTGGCCACGTCGCTCACCTCGGCGCGGGTGGGCGAGGGGGCGTGGAGCATGGTCTCCAGCATCTGGGTGGCGGTGATGACCGGGAGGCCGTAGGACACCCCTGTGGCGATGATCCTCTTCTGGTAGTGCGGAACGTCCTCCAGGGCGCAGCGGATGCCCAGGTCGCCGCGGGCGACCATCACGCCGTCGGCGACGGCGATCACCTCCTCCAGCGCGTCGACCGCCTCCTGGGTTTCGATCTTGGCCACGAGCATGGGGCCGTCCATGCCGGCGGCGGCGCGTACCCGCTCGACGTCGGCCGCGGAGCGGACGAAGGAGATGGCCACAGCGTCGATGTCGGCCTCGAGCACTACGTCGAGCAGGCGCAAATCCTCGGCGGTGGGCGATTCCATCCGGAACCGCGTCGTCGACAGGGTGACCCCGGGGCGGCCGATCACCCGGCCGCCCGAGCGGATCCGGGCGACGGCGCGGTCCTCGTACGTCTTCTCCACCGAGAGCGTGACCCCGCCGTCCCCGAGGGAGACACGGTCGCCGGCCTCCAGGTGGGAGACGAGCTCGGGGTGGTCGACGGCGATCCGTCGCCAATCGCTGGTCGCGCCGCGGCCGCCGGTGACCAGCTCCACGGAGTCGGCCCCGTTCAGGTACGTCTCGCGTTCGAACTCGCCGGTGCGGATCTTGGGGCCCGGGAGGTCGATCAGGACGCCGACGGTGCGCTTGGCGTCCTCCGCCGCCCTGCGCACCCGCCGCAGCCGCTCGAGGGTCTCCTCCACCGGCCCGTGGGCCAGGGAGAGGCGGGCCATGTTCATTCCGGCGTCGATCATCCGCGGCAACACGTCGGGCGGGTCCGTCGCCGGGCCGAGGGTGGCGACGATCTTGGTGCGGCGCTCCATGGGCGCGACGATACGGCGGTGCGAGTCGCCACCCTCAACCTGCGCAACACCGCCGACCGGTGGCGGGCCCGCCGCGCGCTGCTGGTTCGCCAGCTGGTGGCGCTGGCGCCGGACGTGATGGCCTTCCAGGAGCTGCGGGTCCTGCCCGATCAGGGCCGGTGGATCGTCCGCGAAGTGGCGCGGGCGACCGGAGGCGGATTGTCCTACAGCTGCCACCGCCGGCCCAAGTCGGGGCCGGCCGGCCTCTGGGAGGGCATCGGCGTGCTCAGCCGGGTGCCGGTCGTGTCCACGGCTTGGCGGGACCTGGGGGCGCAGGGCCGGGTCGTCCAGCTGGTCACCGTCCGGGCCCCAGCGGGCGGCGTCGTGGACGTCTACAACACCCACCTGGGCCTGGGCGGGGAGGCGCTCCGCTCGGCCCAGGCCGGCCGCATCCTGGAGTGGATGGACGGCCGGCGCCCCGGTGCCGCGCTCGTCCTGGGCGATCTCAACGCCCGTCCCGGGTCACCGACGATCGAGCTGCTCGGCTCCCGGCTGCGGTCGGCTCACCTGGCGTTCCATGGGCGCGAGCCCGCCCGGACCGTGCCCACACCGCTGCGCCGGCAGGCGACGGGCGAGGGGAGCGTGCTCGACTACATCTTCGTGAACGATCTGGTGGAGGTGGGCAACGCCCGGATCGCCTTTGACGAGCTGGACGAGACGGACAGCACTCTGTGCGCGTCCGACCACTACGGCCTGGTCGTCGACGTGGTCGCCCGGTAGACGATCAGGCACCCGACCTACTCTCGGTCCTCCAGGACCACCCGCTCGCGGGTGGGGACGCGGAAGGTCACATAGAGCGCGCCCGCCAGCCCCACGGCCAGGATCACCGTCCCCACGGGCCAGATTCCGACCAGAATGGCGCTGGCCCTGGAGACGACCACGATCATGGTGACGGCGATGACCTTGGCCCGGCGGGGCATCCCCAGCCCGCTGCGGTAGTCACGCACCGCCCGCCCGATCCCGGGCAAGTTGAGTACCCACTGCTCGAACCGGGGGCTGCTGCGGGAGAAGCAGGCGGCGGCCACGATGAAAAAGACGGTGGTGGGCAGGCCGGGGACGACGACGCCGAGGCCGCCCAGCCCCACCGACAGCAGCCCACCGACGAACCACAGAGGTGCGGTGGCTCTGTTCGGGGCCATCAGAGAAGGGCGGCGATGTCTCCGACCGCCTGGACGGTCAGGAGCACGAGGATTCCGCCGCCCAGCACTGTGTATGCCCAGCGCCACCGGTGGTTGGCCCTCCAGAAGCGGCGCATGGAGTACACGATGGCGGTGGCCGAGACCGCCCCTATCACCAGGCCGACGATCGGCCCGACGCCGCCGCTGAGGTCGACGACCGGCTTCAGCAGCGGCAGCACGATGTAGGTGAGCAGGCAGCGGACCGTCGAGATGAGGATCGACGTCCCGAACGCCTTCTCCGCGGTGGAAGCCGGGTCGGTGCCGGGCGGTAGCCGCAGGAGCCGGCGCATCAGGGCGTCGAGCGGCGAGATGTCACCGACGGCAGACCGGCTCACGACCCCGACGCTAAACGGTCGGGCCGGGGTTCGGCACGTCGGCGTTCACGCCGTCGACAGCGTCGAGCTCACCGAAGCTCTCGGCCGTGAATGCCTGCTCACAGCGGTCCAACCACTCGAGGTCGGCCTGCAAGTGGAGGACGGCGCCCTCGACGGCCAGGCTGGCGGCCAGTCCTGAGGCGGTCGACGCCAGCTCGCCGACCGCCCGCAGCTGGCCCCGGTGGGCCTTTCGCTGGAGGTCGATTAGGGCGACGGGGTCGGCCAACTTGGCGCGTGCGGCCAGCACCAGCTTGGTGAAGAACTCGTCCTTGACCCGCACCGCGGGCGCCGGCGCGTCGATCCAGGCCCGCAGCTCGTCCCGGCCGCGGGGAGTCAGCTCGAAGACCCGCTTGTCCGGCCGGCTGGCCTGGGCCACGTTGACCGAGCGCACGAGCCCGTCGGCTTCCAGGCGCCCCAACGTCTTGTAGACCTGGCCCACGTTCACCGGCGGCCACAGCTGGCCGAACTCCGCCTCGACCGCCTGCTTGAGCTCGTAGCCGTGGGCCGGCTCCTCGGAGAGGAGGGCCATCAGCGCGTGGCGCACGGCCCGATCGTATGCATACCGGGTATGCATGTCAAGAGGCTATGTCTGCCGACCGCCGGATCATCTGCGAGGCTTCCGGTCATGACCACCGTGCCCCTCGTCCCGCGCCAGGTCCTGTTCGGCAATCCCGAGCGGGTCAGCCCCCGCATCTCTCCCGACGGCACCCGGCTGGCGTGGATCGCCCCGGACGACGGCGTGCTCAACGTGTGGGTCAACCAGGTGGGAGCCGCGCTCGAGGACGCCGAGGCGGTCACCAACGACCGGGACCGGGGCATCCGGTCGTTCTTCTGGCCCCACGACAACCGCCACCTGCTCTACATCCAAGACGTCGGCGGCGACGAGGACTGGCACATCTTCTCGGTGGACCTCGACGCCGGCACCACCGAGGACCTCACTCCGTTCGAGGGCGTGCAGGCCCAGGTCGAGGAGACCGACAAGCGCTTCCCCGACACCATCCTCGTGGGCCTGAACCGGGACAACCCCCAGCTCCACGACGTCTACCGCCTCGACCTCCCCAGTGGCCAGCTGGAGAAGATCGTCGAGAACCCCGGCTTCATCGGATTCCTGGCCGACGCCGACTTCCAGGTCCGGGCGGGGATCGCGCCCCAGCCGGATGGCGGGATGGTGCTCATGGTCCGAGACAGCCACGAGGACGAGTGGCGCCCACTGCTGCAATGGGGCCAGGACGACTCTCTCACCACGTTGCCCATCTCCTTCACCCTCGACGGCGCCGGCATGTGGATGATCTCCTCGGTCGGCGCCAACGCCGGCCGGCTGGTGCGACTCGACATCCCGAGTGGCCACACAACCGTGCTGGCCGAGGATCCGCAGTACGACGTGGGCGGCGTCCGCCTCCATCCCGACACCCGTGAGCCTCAAGCTGTCGTCTTCGTCAAGGAGCGGGTCAGCTACCAGATCCTCGATCCCGACCTGAAGGCCGACGCCGACGTCCTGTTCGCCCTCGAGCCGGGCGACCTGACCCTGACCGGCCACGACGACACCGACCGCACGTGGCTGGCCGCCTACACGAACGACGACGGGCCCGTCCGCTACTACGCCTACGACCGCGACTCCAAGCAGGCGACGTTCCTCTTCGAGCACCAGCCCGCGCTGGCCCGGTACCAGCTGGCCAAGATGGAGCCGTTCTCCTACACGGCGCGGGACGGGCTGACCATCCACGGCTACCTCACGTTCCCCCCCGGCGCCCGCCGGGAGAACCTGCCGACGGTTCTCAACGTGCACGGGGGCCCATGGGCGCGCGACACCTGGGGCTACGACCCCGAGGCCCAATGGCTGGCCAACCGTGGCTACCTCTGCGTGCAGGTCAACTTCCGAGGCTCGACGGGGTACGGGAAGGACTTCGTCAACGCCGGCGACAAGGAGTGGGGCGCCAAGATGCACGACGACCTGCTGGACGCGGTGGATTGGGTCGTGGAGAACGGCCACGCCGACCGGTCCAAGGTGGCGATCTACGGCGGCTCCTACGGGGGCTACGCCGCGCTTGCCGGCGCCGCCTTCACCCCGGAGGTGTTCGCCTGCGCGGTCGACATCGTCGGGCCGTCGAACCTGAAGACCCTCATCGAGTCGATCCCGCCGTACTGGGCGCCGATGATCGCCCAGTTCCACACCCGCGTCGGCAACCCCGACACCGAGCCGGACTTCCTGTGGGAGCGCTCGCCCCTCTCCAAGGCGGGCGACATCCGCATCCCCCTCCTCATCGCCCAGGGGGCCAACGACCCACGCGTCAAGCAGGCCGAGTCGGAACAGATCGTGGCCGCCCTCGAGGAGAAGGGGGTCGACCACGAGTACCTGCTGTTCCCCGACGAGGGTCACGGCTTCGCCAAGCCGGAGAACCGGCTCAAGTTCTACGCCCACGCCGAACGGTTCCTGGCCAAGCACCTCGGCGGACGGTTCGAGGAACAGTGAACCCCTCCGGCGTGCAGTACCGACTGGAGGCTCAGGGCCAGGAGGCCACGGTGGTCGAGGTCGGCGGGGGGCTGCGCACCTACACCGTCGACGGGGTCGACGTGCTCGACGGCTACGGCGTCGGCGAGATGGCCAGTGGCGGTCGGGGACAGCACCTCCTCCCCTGGCCCAACCGGGTGCGGGACGGTCGCTGGTCCTTCGCCGGCGAGGACCTCCAGCTCGACCTCACCGAGCCGAGTCGCCACAACGCCAGCCACGGCCTCGTCCGCTGGGCCAACTGGACGGCGACGGGACAGGAGCCCGACCGGCTGGTGATGGAGCTGGTCCTGCACCCCCACCCGGGCTACCCCTTCTCGGTCGGACTGGCGGTCGAGTACCGGCTCGGCGCCGGCGGGCTGTCGGTCGCCACCTCGGCGACCAACCTCGGCGACCGCCCGTGCCCCTACGGCGCCGGTTCCCACCCGTACGTGACCGTCGGCACCGACCGGGTGGACGACGCCGTGCTCCTGGTCCCGGCCGACACCTACCTCGAGTCCGACGACAGGGGCATCCCGACCGGCGCGGCGGCGGTCGACGGTACGCCACTCGACTTCCGCGAGGCCCGGCCCGTCGGCGACCTCGTGCTCGACCAGGCGTACACCGACCTGACCGGCAACGAGGCCGTCGTCGCCGGCCCTGACGGTCGGCGGCGGGTGACGCTCTGGTGGGACGAGGCCTACCGATGGCTGATGGTCTTCACCGGCGACACGCTCGATCCCGTCCGCCGGCGCAGGGCGTTGGCCGTCGAGCCCATGACATGTGCGCCCAACGCCTTCGTCAGCGGCGACGGTCTCCGCGTGCTCGACCCCGAGGAGTCGTGGACGACCGTGTGGGGGATCGCAGCAGAGCCAGGGCGCTGACCGCCACCCACGCCTGGGCGACGGTCAGCCCGACGCGCTGGAACAGCCCGTCGCGGTCGAGGGCGACCGTCAACAGCAGGCACACCCCGGAGACGACGCCGAAGGCCACCGACCGCGGCCGCCGGCCGACCGCCACCGGGACGGCGGCCAGCGTGAGGTATCCGAGGCCGGCGGCCACCCCGTGGGCGTTGTCGTAGGCGCCGCCGAGGGGTAGAGCGGCCACGGCGAGGGTGACGGCGCCGTTCACCACGGGGAGCGGCCAGGCGGGATCCGGCCGGACGGCGAGGCCGTAGAGGGCCATGCCGGCGCCGAGGGCGACGAGGCCGGCGGTCATGGCCGGTCGGGTGGGGGCGCCGAGGGCGGCGAGGCGGCTGATGGCGTCCCGAGTCGGGTCGTACCCGGCGGCGCGGGCACCCAGCGCGGCCCAGGCGGTGACGAACGCCACCGGCCCGGCCACGCCCCCGGCCGCGGCGGCGTTACCCAGCGACCAGGCTGGCCAGGGCCCAGGTGGCGGCCACGAAACCGATGGCGATCATGACCGCGCTACGGCCGACGGGCGCCCGGGCCAGCTCGTCCTCGCGGGCGTCCTTGGGCGGGCGCACGAGGGCCATGCCGTTGCCGAACACCAGCGCCGCGCCGAGGGCGAGGACCAGGTAGGGCAGGAGGTCGTCGCCCAGGAACACGACAAGAAACTAGCCCCTCGTCTCAAGTTTTCCACTCCCTTCACCGACACACTGCTTGGCTCGACACCGACGACGGAGCGGCCGGCACCTCCCAAAGGCCGTTCCCGCGCTTCTCGCCCGGCGCCGAACCCCCGGACGCCCGTCGTCGGTGTCGCCGTTCCCTGGGTGGGAGCGCCTACTCCATCTTGCGCTTGCGGTACTCCTCGAGCGCCCGCTTGTGGCCTTTGGCACCGGAGCCCACCACCCCACCGGTGCGGACCTCCTTGACGACGTCCTCAAGGTCCTTCAGCAGCTCGTAGACGTCGTCCTCGGGGCCGGCGGCATCGACCCGGTCGACGGCGGAGTGGATCTTGTCGAGGTGGCGCCGGACCTGCCCGTACTCGTCGTCGAGCCGCTTGCGCGCCTGCTCCAGACCTTCGGCCACGCGCCCGACGTTACCGGCTCAGACCTCGCCGCCGTACAGGTCAGTGGTGTGGGCCATGCCGCCGTCGGCGCAGATGGTCTCCGCGGTGACGAAGCGAGCGGCGCCGGACGCTAGGAACACGACCACGTCGGCCATGTCCTCCGCCGGAGAGTTACGCCGCCGAGGGCGTCGGGTCGTGCACCATGCGGGCGTTCACCACGAAGGCGCCGAACGGAATGGCCGACGCGATGAGCACGATGAGCGTCTGGCCGACCGTCCACCCCTGCTCGTCACGGACCATGAGCGTCAAGAGGAGATAGGCGAGGAACAGGATCCCGTGGATCGGTCCGAGCACGGGGACGACGTCGGGGCCCTCGATCACCCGCTTCACGAACGCGGCGACGAGGAGGGCGAGGTAGGAGATGGCCTCGAGCAGTGCGACCGTGCGGAACTTTGGTGTCATCGGGGCGAGTATGGCCGCCCGACGGTCGCTCAGGACAACGCGGCTGACACCGCGTGGAGGGTCAGGCCGGCGAGGGCGCCGACGACGGTGCCGTTGATGCGTACGAACTGGAGGTCGGGGCCGAGGAGCAGCTCGAGCCGGGAGGCGGTCTCCGCCGCGTCCCACCGGGCGATGGTGCCGCTGATGAAGGCGGCGATGTCCTTGTCGAAGTGGTCGGCCAGGTACCCGACGGCCCGTTCGACCGCCGTCTCCACCGTGGCTGCCAGCTGCGGGTCCTCCTCGAGCCGCCTCCCCGCGGCGGCGATCCCGCTCACCAGCTGGCGGCGCAGCTGGGATCGAGGGTCGCACGCCTGGGCCCGGAGCGTGGCCTTGGCCTCGACCCAGACCGACGCCACCCATTCCCGCACCTGGGGTTGGGACAGCACGTCGTGCTTCAGCCGTTCACCTCGCTCGATGAGGTCGACCGATGTCTCCAGCTCGGCGGAGAGCAGGCGCAGGCGGACGTCGAACTGCCGGCGGAGCTGGTGCGTGCGGTCCTCGGCCATCTCCTGCAGCAGGTTGCGGGCGCCGTCGAGCAGGCGGTCGACGATGCGGTCCTCGACCGCACCGGGGAGCCACCACGGGGACTTGGCGCCGAACTGCGCCTTCAGCTCCTGGCCGTGCCGGGCGAGGTACCGGTCGAGGCCGACCAGTACGGAGTCGACGACCTCGGCGTGGCGGCCGTCCTGGGTGAAGAACCGCAGGGCCCGGCCGGCCAGCGGGGCCAGCGGAGTCGACTCGACGCGGTCGCGCACCAGGTCCTCGACCACCCGGTGGACGTCGTCGTCGCGCAGCAGGTCGGCGCCGGCCACCGCGGCGCCGGCCAGCTCGGCCGCCACCCGGGTGGCGTGCTCCTCGTCGGCCAGCCATCCGCCGAGGCGGCCGACTACGCCGGCCGCCCGTACCCGCTCGACCAGCACCTCGGGGGTCAGGAAGCTCTCGCGCATGAAGTCGGCGAGGGTGGCTCCGAACTGGTCCTTGCGCTCGACGACGATGGCCGTGTGAGGTATGGGCAGGCCGAGGGGGCGCCGGAACAAGGCGGTCACCGCGAACCAGTCGGCCAGCGCGCCCACCATCGACGCCGCGGCCGTCGCCTCCAGGTAACCGACCCACGTCGCGTCGCCGCCCCAGAGGGCGGTGGCGACGAAGAGCACGGTAACGGCCACGAGCAGGCCGTTGGCCCACCGCCGCCTGCGGATCAGTCGCCGGGACTGGTCCGAGACGGCCATCGTGGTGGTCTACTACCTGCGAGGTGGACGGCGGTGAGCAGACCGGCGCCGGCGGAGGTGAGGAGGACGGTTCGCACCGAGGTGGCGTCGATCTGCGGGCCGGCGCCCTCCTCGGCCTGCACCGTGAAGCACGAGGGCACGGCGCCGATGCCGTCACCCACCACTGAGACGCCACGGGCGATGACCAGGGCGGTGAACCCGGGCCAGCGGGAGAGGACGCCGGGCACGGCCTGAGCGCCGCTAGTCGAGCGTGTCGGTGTAGCGCCGCCAGCGCTCGAGCAGCGACGCCGGCCGGCGTGGAGGGACCGCCGGCGCGGCGTCCGGCGGCAGTGCCGACGGGTGGCCGGCCAGCGCGGCCTCGGCCGTGAGCAGCGCGTGCTCGGCGGCCTCCGCCCGGGCCAGGCGCTCGGCGGCGACGGCCTCGGCCACCTCGGCCCGCCGGCGCCACTCGTCGCGTTCGGCGCGGAGCCGCTGGATCTCGTCGGTGTCACCCATCTCGGCCCATGGTCGCGCAGGCCGGTGTGCTCGACGCCATCATTGGATGGCCGGCTGTAGAGCGCATGTCACCGGCCTCTTCGGAGTAGCCTGCTCCGACTTGGAACGACCGGGGCGGCCGACGGACAGGGTTGGTGCATGACGCAGAAGGTGGGCTTTTTCCGGAGGGGGGTGTCGTCGGCGGTCGCCCTCCTCCTCGCCGTCGTCGCGGTGGCGGCCACCGGGACCAATCCGGTCACCGCGGCCCCGATCCTCCACGGCATCGACGTCAGCGGGTGGCAGGGTGCGGTGGACTGGGGGGCGGTCAGGCGATCCGGTCGCGTCTTCGCCTTCGCCAAGGCCACCGAGGGGCAGACCTTCGTGGACAAGACCTTCGCCGCCAACCGCCTGGGCATGGCCCAGGCCGGCCTCGCCCTCCGCGGCTTCTACCACTTCGCCCGTCCCGACCGGAACACCGCGGCCGCCGAGGCCGCGCACTTCCTGAGCACCGTCGGGCCGCTCGCGCCGGGCGAGGTGGCGGTGCTGGACCTCGAGGTGGCGCCGAGCCAGAGCGTCGGCGACTGGGCGGCGGAGTGGCTGAGCCTCGTCGCCCGGGGCACCGGCCGCACGCCTGTGCTCTACAGCTTCCAGACGTACCTCCACAGCGTCCCCACCGCCCGCCTCACCGGGTACCCGCTGTGGCTTGCCGCGTGGGGCGACAACGACGGCACCGTGCCCAAGACGCCGCCGAAGACGGACCGGTGGAGCCGGTGGACGTGGTGGCAGTACACCTCCCAGGCGACAGTGCCAGGGGTGGCCGGCCGGGTCGACGACTCGATCTTCTTCGGAACCGTCGAGCAGCTGGCGGCCTACGGCGAGGGGCCGGTCCCGGGTGGCGACCTGGTCGGCGACCTCCTCCGGGGGCTTCTCAGCGGCGTCGGCGGCCTGCTCGGCGCGCCCAAGCCGTAGGCCGGCCGCCATCGCCCAGGAATTCGCGCGTCGGGCGGCAGCCGGCCTTGTCCTTCTCGCCGCCACCCTGAGCTCCTGCTCCGACGAGCCTCCGGATCGCGCCGCGCCGACCCCCTCGACGACCTCGGTGGAGACGACCGCCCTGGGCCCGACGTCGTCGTCCTCGACGCCGGCGCCCACCACGACCACGACCGCGCCCCGAGCGACGACGACTGCCGTCGCCGCGTCACCGGAAGGACGGGCCCAGGCCTTGTACGCGGCATGGATGGCCGCTGACCGTCGTGCGGCCGCGAACGCCGCCCGGCCGGAGGCCGTGACCGCGCTGTTCGCCCGCCCCTGGCAGGCCTCCGACGGGTGGGTGTTCGCCCAGTGCACCGGAGCCGCGGGCTCGGTCATCTGCACCTGGCGCCGGCCGGGGGGCCAGGAGGTGCTCTTCCGCGTCCAGAGCGCGACGGGCGGAGCGCCCGTCACCGTGGCCGAGGTGCGGTTCGATCCCTGACCGTGCCTCGTGGGGGGCGGACGCGACGGGCGGCGAGTCACGCGCTGATCGGCTCAACGACCGCCTGGTCGACGCACTCGTCCGCGAGGGTGCCGTCGAGGACGTCGGGATCGAAGCGGCCTTCCGAGCAGTACGCCGCCACTGGTTCCTGCCCGAGGCAGATCTCGACGACGTGTACAGCGACCGGGCCATCGTCACCCATCGCGCCGCGGATGGTGTCCCCGTCAGCTCCTCGAGTCGGCGTCCTCCGTGCGCCCTGCCCCGCGGCTCGCCCCCGGGTGGTTCACGGCGGTCGCGCTCGGCGAGCCCGACGCCGTCCACCTGTTCTCGGAGGCGGACGGCCCGCTCGTCGCGGCCGGGATCGTCAGCGTGTCCCCGCCGGGTCTGGCGGTCGTGGAATCGCGTCCGCCGGCCGGCGACACGATACGGACGTTCGGGAGCGAGGGGGCCCTGGTTCGGCTCCTCGACCTCGTGCGCCGGGTGCCGGCGATCATCCCACCGGGCTGAGGATCTCAGCCGTGCCGACCGGCGAGCATGCCGACTCCGGCGGCGCGTTGGCGACGCTCGTCCGGCCCAACTTCACCTTCGTCGTGACCGTCGGATGACGCTCCGCCGGGCTCTCCTATGAGGCAGCCGAGCGAGCGCTGTGGAGTGCCGCCGCCACCTTCTGGGGAGGGTTTGTTCACTCGTCCGAGGTGGCCGGACGACGGGAAGGGAGAACCAGGTGACGTGGACGCGATCGGCTGAGGACGTCTTCGTGAACCGGCTGATCGGCACGGGTTCCCGGAAGGGCTCCACGTGGTTCGACCGGGCCGGCAACAAGATCCAACGGCCTCCGAGCTGGGCCGCTATCGCTGGTGTTCTCGCGGCGACCGGCCCACGTGGGCGTCGCGCCGCGTTACGAGGAGGCGCTTGCTATCTCTCCGCCGTCGCGGTCCACCTGCCCATCAAGGCGCTGGTCGGCCGGCGGCACCCTCCGGGTTCGGCCCTGCTGCAGCTCGGTCCCTTCACCTCGTCGTTTCCCTCGGGCCACGCGGCAGCCGATCTTGCCTTCGTCTTCGGGGCCGCCCAGGAGCTGCCCGTATCGTTCGTGCCGCTCTCCTGTGCCACGTTGGCCGTTCACTGGTCGCTCATCCGCAAGCGGGCCCACTATCCGAGCGACGTGCTCGTCGGGGGTGCTCTCGGCATTGCCGTGTCGTTGGCCAGCCGGAAGATCTGGCCACCGAAACCGAAGAGTGGCGACGAGGGAGCCCCACTCGGCGAAGAGCCGTCGACCAGTGCCGCCGACGACCTCTCCGTCCAGGAGTCGGGACGTGAGCGCTTGACGGATGCCACTCGTGAGACCGGGGGCGCTGACGCCCTTCTCAGCAGCACCCCCAGGAGCCGACCTTGACCTCGAGGTCGACAGTACGGAGCTCTCCGCTCGGCATCTCCACGTCCTCGAGCACCGTGTAGGTCTCCCACGGCTCGCCGGAGGCACCGGCGACCCACGCCTTGTGCTGGCGGGCGTAGCGCAGGCCGGGACACGGGCGGTCCTGTGGTTCAATTGATCGGTGTCGATAAGTAGAGCGGATGCATCGACGTATGTCGATGGGTAAGTCGGACGCCGGGAGCGCCACGCGCCGCGCTCAGACCGTCGCGGTCGTGGAGGAGTGCTGCCCGGCGGTGCTGTCTGCGCCGCTGTCGGAGCAACGCGCGTCGGAGCTGGCCGCCGACCTGGCCGCGGTGGCCGACCCCGTGCGCCTCCGCATCCTCAGCATGCTGCTCTCCGCCGAGTCGGGCGAGGTCTGTGTCTGCGAGATGGTCGAGCCCATTGGCCGCTCGCAGCCCACCATCTCCCACCACCTCAAGATCCTCGCCGACGCCGGCCTGATCGTCGGCCACAAGCGAGGGCGATGGGTGTGGTACCGGACCGTCCCCGACAAGATCGCCCACCTGGGAGCGGTGCTGGCGTGAACCTGTACGGATCCCGTCAAGATGGCTCGTGCGTCACACCTCGACCAGCACGGTGACCGGGCCGTCGTTGACCAGCTCTACCTCCATGTGCGCCCCGAAGCGGCCGGTGGCGACGGGCACGCCGTAGCTGCGCAGTCGAGCGACGACGGTCTCGACCAGGGGTTCGGCATGGGGTCCGCCTGCGGCGGCCGACCACGACGGGCGGCGGCCGCGACTGGTGTCGCCGTACAGCGTGAACTGGCTGACGACGAGCACGGCGCCGCCGGCCTCGAGCACGGAACGGTTCATCACCCCCGCGTCGTCGTCGAACAGCCGCAGGTTCGCCAGCTTGGCCGCCAGCCGGTCGGCCGCGCCCGGGCCGTCGGCGTGGGTCACGCCGACGAGGGCCACCAGCCCAGCAGCGATCTCGCCGACCGTCTCGTCCTCGACCCGGACGCAGGCCCGGCTCACCCGCTGCACGATGGCCCGCACCACCGCATTCCAGCATCCCGGGAGTGCTCCCGCGACGTCCCGATGGGTAGATCGACGGCGATGAACGACGCCGGGCCCGAGGGCTGGGTGCTCGCTGCGCACGGCGGAGCGGGCGACGGGCTGGCGAAGCTGTCGGGGACCCGCCTGGAAGCGACCCGGCTCGGGCTCGAGGCTTCGCTGCGAGCAGGGGCGGACCACCTGCGCCGGGGCGGCAGCAGCCTCGACGCCGTCGTCGCCGCGGTCAAGGTCCTGGAGGACGCGCCCGAGTTCAACGCCGGGCGAGGTTCGGTGCTGACGAGCGAGGGCACGGTCGAGACCGATGCCTCGGTGGCCGACGGCCACCGTCGACGGGTCGGCGCCGTCACCGTCTGCCGAGGTGTCCGCTACCCCGTCGAGGCCGCCCGGGCCGTCTTGGAGCGGACCGACCACGTCCTGCTCGCCGGCGACGCGGTGGCCGACCTCGCCCGGCGGTGGGGCCTGGAGGGCAAGGACCACACCTGGTTCGTCACCGAGCACGCCGTCGAGCAGCTGCGTCGGATGCAGGCGGCGGCGAGGACGGTGGCCGCCCCGGGCGAGACCGTCGGGGCGGTGGCCCGGGACGACGACGGCCACCTCGCCGCAGCCACGTCGACCGGGGGACGGGTGGGGAAGCTCCGAGG
>Ga0247719_1000135_pt1 | contig 51701 bp, 51 predicted proteins | sample 41E_DmetaG_FD_189046 | JGI IMG/M metagenome (GOLD analysis project Ga0247719, IMG submission 189046) | Soil microbial communities from hillslope of Landscape Evolution Observatory, University of Arizona, Oracle, AZ, United States - 4-1-E_D | ecosystem: Engineered > Artificial ecosystem >...
GGTTCGGGGCTCGGGACTCGGGTTCGGGTTTGAGAATGGCCACGGGGGAATATGCTGCGACTCTCCAAGAAAGCCGATTACGCGCTGATGGCGATGAAGCATCTCGCGGTGCGCCCGGCCGGTGCCTCGGCGAGCGCGCGCGAGATCGCCGAGCAGTACGACATCCCGATCGAGCTGCTTGCGAAAGTGCTGCAGCGGCTCGCCAGGCACGGGCTCGTTGCCTCGCTGCAGGGGACGCGCGGCGGCTACCGGCTGGCGCGCGCGAGCGCGCAGATCTCGGTGGCTGACATCATCCAGGCGATCGACGGTCCGCTCACGGTCACCGCGTGCTCTACTGACGCCGACAGCTGCGGCCAGTACGCCAAGTGCAACGTCCGCGACCCGCTCTGGAAGATCAAGGACCGCATCGTCTCGGCCCTGACCACCTGTTCCCTCCAGGAAATCGCCTCGGACGACGTGCCGGAGCCGGCGGTGCCGATTGCCTTTGCCGGCCGTTCAGCGAAACTGTGATGACGCGACCCATCTATCTCGACTACCACGCCACGACTCCCGTCGACCCCCGGGCCCTCGAGGCGATGCTGCCGTACTTCAGCGAGAAGTTCGGCAACGCGGCGAGCCGGCAGCACGCCTATGGCTGGGAGGCGCAGAAAGCGGTCGACGCGGCGCGCCAGCAGGTCGCGGCGCTGATCAACGCGAAGGCGAGCGAGATCGTCTTCACCAGCGGCGCGACGGAATCGAACAACCTGGCGATCAAGGGGGCCGCGTGCGCGCTCCGCTCCCGCGGCAATCACCTCGTCACCGTGCGCACCGAGCACAAATCGGTGCTCGACAGCTTCGCGCGGCTGGAGCGCGAGGGCTACCGCGTCACCCGCCTGAGCGTCAGCCGCGAGGGCTTCGTCGACCTCGAGGAGCTGCGCGCGGCGCTCACGCCGGACACCGTGCTGCTGTCGGTGATGGCGGCGAACAACGAGATCGGCACCATCCAGCCGCTCGCCGAGATCGGCGCGATCGCCGCCGAGCGCGGGGTGCTCTTTCATACCGACGCGGCGCAGGCGGCCGGCAAGATTCCGATCGACGTGCGCGCGATGCAGGTCGACCTGCTGTCGCTGACGGGGCACAAGTACTACGGTCCGAAAGGCTCCGGTGCCCTGTTCGTGCGCCGGCGTACGCCGCGGATCGAGCTCGCCTGCCAGATCGACGGCGGCGGCCACGAGAACGGCGTCCGGTCGGGCACGCTCAACGTGCCCGGGATCGTCGGCCTGGGCGCGGCGGCGGAGATCTGTCGCCTCGAAATGGCGCAGGAGAGCGCCAGGCTGGTGGCGCTCCGCGATCGCCTGCTCGCGACGTTGCAGACGGAGCTCGACGGCGTCCGTGTGAACGGGCCGCTCGGCGCGGCGCGCCTCCCGCACAACCTGCACGTGAGCTTCGAGGAGGTCGAAGGGGAGCGGCTGCTCATGTCGCTCGGCGACCTCGCGGTCTCGACCGGATCCGCCTGCAGCTCGGGGAGCCAGCAGGTGTCGCACGTGCTCGAGGCGATCGGCGCCGCTGCCTCCGCGGGTCCCTCGATCCGGTTCGGCCTCGGGCGAGGCACCACGCCGGAGGAGATCGACACCGCCGCCGCGCGCGTGGTGAAGGTCGTCCGCAGCCTCCGCGCGACCGTCAGCGCCTGACCGACGCGGTCGGGCGGCTTCAGCGCGGCTCGTCCATCCGTCCGATCTCTCCCGTCCGCGCGAGCGCGGCGCGGAAGAGAACAGGGCCGATCAGCTCGTGGAGGGCGATCAGCGCGACCATCAGCGACTGGACGCGGAGGCCCCAGTCGGGGAACTCGCGCGCGACCAGGATGGTCAGCCCCAGCGTCACGCCCGCCTGCGAGATCAGCCCCATCCAGACGTACTGTCCCGTGGCCGGGTCGACACCCGCCACCCGCGCGGCGACGTTCGACGCGCCGCGGATCAGCCCCAGCCGCACGGCCGACACGACCGCCGCCGTGACGCCGATCGCCGCGAGCGCGTCGAGGTGCAGCGACGCCCCGGCCCCGGCGAAGAAGACGATCAGGACCGGCAGCGCCCCGCGTTCCACCGCCTCTTTCAGCTCGTCGCCAGACGCCTGTGCGATGTTCTCGACGACGAGCCCCGCCGCGAGCGCGGCGAGCAGCGGCTCGAAGTGCAGGCGCGGCCCGAGCTCGCTCAGCAGCGCGCACACTCCGATGAGCACGATCGTCACCTCGCGCCGCACGTGGCGCAGGTACAGGGCGAAAAGCGCGCCCACCATCGCTCCGAACGCGAACGACCCGATGATCTCCCACAGGAGCCGCGCCAGCAGACTCACGTCCGTCGCCGTCGCCGCTCCCGACGACCAGCGGACGAACTGCATCGCGATCGAGAACAGGATGATGAGCGCGAGGTCGGTGATGACCACCACAGCCAGCACCATCTCGCTCAGTGGTCCGCGCGCGCGGGTGTCGGCGATCACGGCGATCGTCACGGTCGGCGAGAAGCTCACGATGACCGTGGTGAGCAGAATGGTGAGCGCGAGCCGCGTGACGCCGGCCGCCTCGGGGTAGATCGGCAGCCATGGCCACGCGATCCAGAGCAGCGGGATCATGGCGGCGTAGAGCAGCCCGACGGTTATCGACCCGAGCCGTGTCATCGCGCCGAGCCGGGGTTTCAGCCGGGCGTAGTTCAACTCGAGCCCCGCGATCATCGCGATGAGCGCGATGGCCAGGCCGTTGACGAGCTGAAGATCGCGCGCCATCGGGCGTGTGATGATGTTCGCCAGGTACGGGCCGCAGATCATTCCGAAGACGAGATAGCCGCTGACCCGTGGCAGACGGATACGCTGGAACAGGGTGCCGGTGAGCGCGGCCGCGATCAGGGCGAACCCGAGCGCCAGCGCCGTGGATCGTCCGCCGCTCGCCGGGTTCGGCAGCGCAACCACCACCCAGACGACCGCGATCGTGATGCCGAGAGCGGCGAGGCGGCGCATCAGCTCTCGCGCGCCGGCGCCACGATCAGCGCCAGCAGTTCGCTGACCACTGCCCCCGTGGCCACCGCGAAGACGATGGGCGCAGCCGGTTCCGCAACGACCTGCTGCAGGTTCAGGCTGAACGCGATCCCGAGCACGCCGGGGGAGATCAGGTAGGCGCCGAGGTCCGACGGCGCCACCTGCGGTGCGATCCGCGACGCGACCCAGCCGCCGAGGAGCTTGCCCGCCAGACGGAACAGGACGTACGGCGCGAACAGCCAGATGCCGATCAGGCTCACCTCGAGACCGGCCCCCGCCGTGATCAGGAGCAGGACGACGAGCGGGTGCTGCACCTTCCGCAGGTCCGCCGCCGCGACCTGGTCGGCGCGGCCGGGCGTGAGCGCCCAGAACAGCCCCGCAGTGAGGCCCACCACGAGCGGCGACGTGCCGAGGTACGCCGCCGCCCCCCCGAGGAGCGCGAGCGTGCCGATGACGAAGACACCCCGTTCCGCTCCTTCCGCACGCTCCAGCAGCAGCCATCCGCCGAGACCGATGGCGATGCCCGTGCCGACGGTGAGGAGCAGATCGGCCACCAGCCGTCCCGTGCCGGAGGCGGTCACCGAGAGCAGCACGCCTCCTGCGAGTATCGGCAGGACGTCATCGAGATCCGCCACGCGCGCCGCCATCCGCAGCGCCGGATACTCGCGCTCGGCAAGCGCCGGCGCGGCCGAGGCCGCGGCCGCAATCCCCAGCGACGCTGCGGTCAGTACGGCGGAAAGCTCGAGAGGCACCGACCACGCGCGCAGGAGCGCGAACGTCGCGGCCGACACGACGAGCATCGTCACCGCCCCCTCGGCCGTGGAGGCGCTCGCCAGGCGGCGCACCGCGCCGCGCTGCGTGCCTGCCGCGATGCCGACGAAGAGGCCGAGCGTGGCGAGACCAATCGAGATGACGACGTCGAGCCGCACGACGGCCGAGGCGGGGAGCACGCCCGTGCCCGACGGCCCGAGCAGGACCCCGACCGGCACCAGCAGCATGATGGGGGTCGTCGCCGGCCCGAGGCCGAGCGCCGCGCGGGTTCTGAGCGTCGCACGCACCCGGGCGGCCGTCGCCGCGAGGCGCCGCATTCAGCGCTTCTCCAGGGCGAGCACGTGATGCTGCCGGCTCCTCTGCACGTTGACGAGGAGGACGTCGCCCGGCTTTGCTGCGCGGAACGCGCGCGCCACCGCGTTCAGGTCGGGACTCTGTTGCGGACCGACGCGCAGGATCAGGTCTCCACGTTCGAGGCCCGCCCGGGCCGCGGGGCTCCCCGCCTGCACCGCCACCACTTCGATCCCGACGTTCGGGATCGAGCGGCCGACGATGCCGTGGTCCTCCGTCGTCTGCTCGATAGGCGCGGCGACGTCGACCGCGCGCACCGTGACCTGCTCGGTGTCGCCGGCGCGGACGATGGTCAGCGTGACCGGTTCGCCCGGCGTGCGGGTCTGCTCGATCTGCCGGAACCCGGCGACCGTGGTGACCGCGGTGCCGTCGACCGACTGGATCACGTCCCCCGCCTGGAGCACGCCGGTCGACGGGCCCGTGAGCTTCGCATGGCTCACCATCACCCCATGATCGGCGCCGGTCGCGCGCGCGAGCGCGGATGTGAGCGGCTGGACTTCGACGCCGATGCTGCCGACGCCTCGCGCCGCCGTCGGTTGTGCCCGCTCGGCGACCGTCCGTAGGAAGTCGCCGGGCACCACCATGGTGCTCGTGCCCCCCTCGCGCACGAGGCCGATGAAGAGGCCGTCGAGCGAGAAAACGGCGGAGCCTGCCGCCACGCTGTGCTGGAGGGCGCTCAACTGCAGGTGCGGCGTGCCCGTCCGGGGTTCCTGCACGATCGTCGTGCGCCCGACGTACACCGGGCGCAGGATGGGCCCCTGCGAGGTGCCTTCGACGACGACCACGTAGCGGGGGCCCGTCCGTGGAGCGCCCGCCCGGGGGGAGACCACCGCGTCTTCGGCGGGCGGCAGGCTCAGCACCGCCAGCTCGCGCGCCAGGTCGCGCGCCATCACCTCGACGGGGGTGTCGACGGACGGGATCCAGGTCTCGTCGGCGCCCAGGAGTGCCACGGCGCGGTCGGCCATCACGCGGGGCGCGACGACGAAGCCGCTCGTGACGCGTTCCGACCGTACCGGGAGCAGCATGACGCGTGGCAGAATGCGCCGCTCGAGGTCGGCCATTGTCGATGCGAGCTCGTCGTAGGCGGCACGCGCCGCCAGCCGCTCGAGGGGCGCGGGCGCCGGCTCGGCTGGAGGCGGGCCCGCCTGCTCGGGAAACCGGAAGCGGGCGAGAAGCAGGAGCACCCCGACCGCGACGGCGATCGTCACGAGGAGCAGACGCGTTTCGCGGCTGCTTCGGCGGGGCTGATCCGCTGGGGGCATCCCGCCGAGCGTACCCCAGACGCCGGGGGGCGACAACTCAGCCGCAGCGGGGATGTGGCAGCAACATTGCCTCAATTTTTGGCGCAATGTCAGCTCCTGTCACCTCATCGTCCGAAAGCCGGCGGCGTCCGCTGTTCGTGGTGTCGAACCGCGAGCCCTACATGCACACGCGCCAGCCAGGCGGCGAGATTACCTGGACGTCCACGACCGGAGGCGTCGCCGTGGCGCTCGACGCGCTGATGCGCGAGCGAGGCGGTACCTGGATCGCGCACGGCGCGGGGGACGCCGATCGCGCCGTGGTCGACGCGAGCGATCGGGTCCGGGTGCCTCCCGACACTCCGGCCTACACGCTCAAGCGGATCTGGCTGTCGCCGGAAGAGGAGCGGCGGTATTACGGCGGGTTCTCGAACGAAGGGCTCTGGCCGACGTGCCATATCGTGCACGTGCGCCCGATCTTCAGGTCCGAAGACTGGGCGGAGTACCGGGCGGTGAACGCGAAGTTCGCCGACGCCATCGCGGAGGAGCTCGCCGATCCGGCGGCGCCGGTGTTCATCCAGGATTACCATCTGGCGCTCGTCGCTTCGGAGCTGCGGCGCCGCGTCCCGCACGTCCGGACGGCCCTCTTCTGGCACATCCCGTGGCCGCACCCCGACCGCCTGCGGATCTGCCCGTGGCGAACTGATCTCATGGCCGGGCTGCTCGCCAACAACCTGCTCGCCTTCCAGCTCGAACGCGACCGGCGCAACTTCCTGCAGTGCGTGCGCGACGAGATGACGGCCGAGATCGACCGCAGCGTCGTCCGCTTCGGCGGCCACACGACGCACGTCGTGTCGGCGCCGATCGGCGTCGACTACGACCGGATCACCACGATTGCCACCGATCCTTCGCTTCAGCAGGAGATTGCGCGGCTGCGCCGCGAGCTTCGGCTCGATGGCGTCGAGATCGTAGGCGTTGGCGTCGACCGGCTCGACTATACGAAAGGGATCCCGGAGCGTCTGTGCGCCATCGACCGGCTGCTGACCACGAGGCCGGAGCTGCGGAACCGGCTGGCATTCGTCCAGGTCGGTGTGCCGTCGCGGTCGAAGCTGGAGAGCTACGCGTCGATCGAGCGCGAGATCGACGAGCTCGTCGCCGATATCAACCGGCGGCATGGCGAGGGGCCCGACCGCGGTCCGATCCGCTACCGGAAGACCGCGTTCAAGATCCGCCGGCTGGTGGCGCTCTACCGGATGGCGGACTTCTGCATCGTGAGCTCGCTGCACGACGGGATGAACCTCGTTGCGAAGGAGTTCGTCGCCGCCCGCAACGACGAGGGGGGCGTACTCGTGCTGAGCGAGATGACCGGGGCGGCGCAGGAGCTGTCGGACGCGCTCATCATCAACCCGTATGACGTCGATGGATTCGCGGAGGCGGTGGCGCGCGCCATCGAGATGCCGGCCGACGAACGGCGCCGCCGCATGCGCGCCATGCGCCGTATCGTGGCGGGGCACGACGTGTTCGTGTGGGCGTCGGACATCCTGGAGGGGCTCGAGCGGATGGCTCCGCGGCCGCGCCTCGTGCGCGGCCCGGAGGTGACGCGCGTCAATGCGCCCTTTCCCTTTCCGATCGCGCAGCCGGCGGCCGCGCATGTCCGCCGCTGAGCAGTTCGCGCAGGAGGTGAGGCGGCGCGCCGGGGGGAAGCGGCTCCTGGTACTGCTCGACTTCGACGGCACGCTGACCGAATTCGATCCCGATCCGGACGCGGTGCGCCTGCCGGATCAGCGCCGCGAGCTGATCGAGCGGCTCCGGCAGCGGGCGGTCGTCGGAATCGTCAGCGGCCGGCGTCTGGACGACGTCCGCCAGAAGTGCGGCCTGGCCGACGGGCTCATCGTAGCCGGCATGCACGGCCTCGAGATCGAGGCGTTCGGCGAGCGGTTCGTCCATCCCGACCTGGCGGCCGCTCGCGAGGCGGTCGGCGGGGCGGCGGCGGCCCTGCGCGAGCTGGCGGCGCCGCTCGACGGCGCCTTCGTCGAGGACAAGGAGTATTCGGTCGTCGTGCACTTCCGCGAGAGCGGCCCCGAGGCGCAGAAGGCGGCGGTCGACGGTTTCGCGAAGATCGCCGAGCCGCACGTGGAGCGAGGCCGTCTCCGCGTGATGCGGGGCTCCTGCGTGCTGGAGCTGCTCCCGAACATCGACTGGAACAAGGGGCACGCGGTCCGCTGGATCCGCGAGCGCGCCGAGCACCGCCACGGCCCCTGCTTCGTCGTGTACGTCGGCGACGACGTGACGGACCAGGATGCGTTCGCGGCGATCGAGGAGCACGGGTTTCCGATTGCGGCCTCCGAGCGCGTCACCGCGAATGCGCGCCTCGATGGTCCTGCGGAAGTGGAGCGCTTCCTGCGCGCCCTGAGCGGGTGAACAGGAGATCAGGAGGTCAGGAGGGTCAGGAGGTCTCTTTCGTTTGCATCCGCTCAACGGCGGACAGGAGATCAGGAGATCAGGAGATCAGGAGATCAGGAGATCAGGAGATCAGGAGATCAGGAGGTCAGGAGGGTCAGGAGGGTCAGGAGGGTCAGGAGGTCTCTTTCGTTTGCAGCCGCTCAACGGCGGACAGGAGATCAGGAGATCAGGAGATCAGGAGATCAGGAGATTAGGAGATTAGGAGGGCAGGAGGGGCAGGAGCGCAGGAGCGGCAGTCTGGACTCGATCAGCGGAGACGCTCCGCGCCGTCCAGCCGTCCGAGCTGGCGCTCGAAGGTGCCGAGCGGGAGGTGACCGGCCTTGCGGGCGATCTCCAGAAGGAGGCAGTCCGTGAACCCCGGGCTGCTCCTGCGCGTGAATTGCTCCAGGGCGGCGGCGACGACGTCCGGGTCCTGCAGCGTGAGTTCGGTGTGATCGAGGAGCATCGAGATCGCCGAGGCGATCTGCTCCCGCGTCCGCTCGTACACCGCATCGAGCACCCATGTGGTCTCCGCCAGGGCGAGGATCGGCACCCACGCGCCGCCGCCGATCCATCGCTCTGCGGCTGCCGTCTGCTGCGGGTCGTCGCGGGTGAGCAGGCGCACGAGCACGTTGGTGTCAGCGGCGCGCATGCTTTGCCCTGACGGCGCGGCGCAGGCCGTCCTTCAGCTCTGGGAGTGTGCGGCGTTTCGGCTTTTCGGCGAAGAGCGCCTTGTGGATGTCTTCCGAGCGGAACCGGCCGGACCGGCGGACGACGATTTCACCGTCGGCGTCGTGCCATTCGAGCGTCGCGCCGGGCGCCGCGCCAAGACGCCGGCGCACTTCGGCGGGAACGGAGACCTGCCCCTGCGCCGTGATCCTGGAGCGTGCGAGCGCCATGCGGGAATATTACCACGGTAATCGGTGCAGCAGGCGCGCGATCACTTCGACCCCTTCGCCGACGCGCGGACCCGGGATGACGGTGCGGCGATCCACGAGAATGTACACGCGGCCGTTGCGGACCGCGGGAACGGAGCCGAGCCGGTTCCAGACGGCGCGTTCCTTCTGTTCAGCGTCACGCGAGAGCGGTTCGGCGCGCAGCTCGAGGATCACGTCGGGCCTGCGGGTGATGATCAGCTCCGTGGTGGCCTGAACCGCCTGCTGATTCACGTCGGCAAAGACGTTGTCGCCGCCGGCGGCGGTGACCATGTCGTGGACGAACCCGATCCCGCCGCTCGCATAGACATTGCGCAGGGCGAGCGCCTCGCGGCCGAACACGACCAGGGTCTTCGGCCGCGGACGCCCGGCGACGCTGCGGCGGACAGAGGCGAGGCGCTCCTCGATGTCGCGCACGAGGCCGGCCGCCCGTGCGTCGGCGCCGATCCTCGTCCCCAGCTCGCGGATCGTGGTGGTGACGTCCGCCAGCCCCGCGTGCGCGTAGACGAACATCGCGACGCCGCCGCGTTCGAGCTGTGTCCTGAGGTCCGCCTGGCTGCCGTACACCGCGACGAGATCGGGGCGCAGCGACAGGATGCGCTCGAGGTCCGGGTCGAGCAGCGCGCCGACTTTTGGCAGCTTCTCGACCTCCGGCGGGTACTTGTCGAAGCTGCCGACCGCCACGACGCGGTCGCCGGCCTCGAGCGCGAAGAGCATTTCGGTCACCGCGGGGATGAGGGAGATGATGCGCCGGGGCTGAGGCTGTGAGGCGACGAGCACCGTCCCGCCCAGAATCACGGCAGCCACGGACAGCAGCACGGCCCACGGCGAGAGCCACGACGGCACGACGACACAACGACTCGACGTTCCGCTCTTCTGTGCTTCTTCAAGAAACACAGAGTGAACGCGTCGTGCCGTCGCGCCGTCGTGTCGTCGTGCCGCGCCGTCAGCCGATTTCAGCGTGACAGAGAAGATCGCCCAAATGGATCTCATGCCCGCCTCACCAGCAGCCACAGGAAGAACGGTCCTCCAATGAGGGCCGTGATGACGCCGACCGGAAGCTCCAGCGGCGCCATGATCGTGCGGGCGATCGCGTCGCAGCCGATCAGGAAGGCGGCGCCGAACAGGGCCGACGCGGGCAGCACGACCCGGTGGTCGGCGCCGACCAGCAGCCGTACGAGGTGCGGCACGACGATCCCGATGAAGCCGATCGGGCCGCCGACCGACACCGCGGCGCCCGTCGCGAGCGAGGCGCTGAGAAACGCGACCCGCTGCGCGCGCAGCACGTCGAGCCCGCGCGTCTCGGCCGCCTCGGCCCCCAGGTTGAGCAGGTTCAGCGGACGCGCGAGCCAGGCGAACGCCGCGAACGAGAACACGACGAGGGGCAGCGCCGTGACGAGCGGCTGATAGCTGCTGATGTCGAGGTCCCCCATCAGCCACCGCAGGATCCGAAAGGTTTCGGCGAAGTCGGCGAAGTACTGCACGAACAGGATCAGCGCCGAGAAGAACGCGTTCATCGTCACGCCCGCCAGCAGCAGCACGTGGGTCGAAAGGCCCCGGTGGCGCGCCGTGGCGAGGAGGTACACGACGCCGACGGCGAGCAGCGACCCGGCAAAGCTCGCGAGCGGCGCCACCGGTATGCCGAGCCACGCCAGCGACCAGCCGAACGTGATCGCCAGCATCGCGCCGAGCGCCGCGCCGGCCGAGACGCCGAGCGTGAAGGGGGTGGCGAGCGGATTGCGCAGCAGTCCCTGAAAGACGACGCCGGCGCTCGCGAGCATCGCGCCCACGAGCGCGCCGGCGAGGGTCCGCGGCAGGCGCGCGATGAAGAAGATCTGCGCGTCGGGGTTGTCGGCGAACGGCACCGAGCGGTCGAACACGCGCGCGAGGCTGATGCTGCTGGATCCGACGAGCGGCGCCGTCAGCACCGCGAGAACGGCGAGGGCGCCGAAGCCGGCGACCGCGAGCGCCAGCCGCACGCGCAGCGGCCTCACGGCCGCGCTCCGGTCATCCGCCGCAGCGGCACCACGGTGAGATGGCCGCTCTGTGGATGCCGCGACACGTCCACCTCGACGCCGTAGAGACGCCCCACGAGCGCCGGCGTCAGCACGTCGTCCACGCCGCCCGATGCGAGCACCTGGCCGTCTTTGAGCATGACGACCGTCCGGCAGAGCGAGGCGGCGAAATTCAGGTCGTGCGTGGAGACGACGACCGAGAGCGCGTGCGAGCGGTGCAGGTCGGCGAGAAGCGCCGCCGTTTCGAGCTGGTACCGGAGATCGAGCGCGGCGGTCGGCTCGTCGAGCAGCAGGATGGCCGGCTCGGTGTCGCTGCGTTCGACGGCCGAGATCTGTGCGAGTGCCGCGGCGATCACGACGCGCTGTTTCTCGCCGCCGCTGAGCGTCGCGAACGGCCGGTGCTGGAAGTCGAGGGTGCCGGTGGCCGCGAGCGACCGGCGTGCGATCTCGAGATCGCGCGGCCCTTCGACCTCGAACGCGCCGAGGTGGACGTAGCGGCCCATCAGCACCACTTCGAGCACCGTGTACTCGAACGCGAGCTGGGTCTCCTGTGGAACGACGGCCATGCGCCGGGCGAGCGCCGCGCGCGAGAGCGTCGCGAGCGGCACGCCGTCGAGGGTGAGCGCGCCGCGGCGCGGCTGGCGCGTCCCGGCAAGCAGTCGCAGCAGCGTCGTCTTGCCCGATCCGTTCGGACCGATGATGCCGACGAAGCCGTCCGCCGGCACGTCGAGCGACACGCCGCGCACCACCGGCGTCTCGCCGTAGCCGAACTCGACGTCAGCGGCCCGCAGCAACGCGGAGCCCCACCATGCCGCGGCGGCCGAGCGCCGGGAAGCCGAGCGCTTCCTCGTACTGCCGGCCGAACACGTTCTCGACGCGGCCGAACACCTCGCCAAGGTGCCCCACCTGCCATGCTGCGCCCAGGTTCCACACCTTGAACCCGCTCGCGTAGTGCAGCCCGCCGAAGGTGCCGAACGACGGCTCGACGTCGAGCACACGGCTGCGCGCGCCGCCGGTCAGGAACACCGTCAGCGGACCCGAGGATCCGGTGAGCTGGGTCGAGAACTGGTGACGCGGGCGCCGCAGCAGCGGATCCCCGACGGCGAACGGCGGCGGCGCCTCGTCGTCTCTGTCGACGGCGAGGACCTCCGAATCGAGCCAGGTGTAGGCGATGCGTGCGCGGAGGTCCACCGGCGTCCTGCCCGTGAGCCGCGTCGCTGTCGTGAGCGAGAGCTCGAGCCCCCGGGCCCGGGCGTTCGAGATGTTGTCGGTCGTGTACCGGCTCGATTCGCTGAACGAGCCGACCGCGACGATGAGGTCGTCGTAGCGATTGAAGAAGGCGACCGCCTCCACCTGCGCCAGGCCGCCGGCGAACGCCTGTTCGACGGCCGCTTCGGCGCTGAGGCTGCGCTCTGGCTTCAGGGAGGGGTTGTCGCTGAAGGCGATATCGAACGCCCCCGGCGGACGGATGCCGGTCGCGGCCGACGCGCGGAGCTTCGTCACGTCGCCAGCGGGCGTCGTGCGAGCGATCCATGCGATCGCCCCCTTCGGATTGAGCGACACCAGATCGTCCTGCGGGAGCAGACCGAGCGCGTCGCGGCTGATGCGGTCCAGCCGCGCGCCGGCGGTCACGAACAGGCGTGAGGCCGAAGACCAGCGTCCTTCGGCGAAGAGCGCCGCCAGCGTTCGCCGAACCGGCACGGCGGACGGCGAGGTGCCGTCGGTGATGAACGTGCTCCCGGCCTGCTCACCCTGCACTTCGAGCCCGGATGACAGCTCCAGCACGCGCGTGAGAGGGAAGTCCACCTGCGCGCGCACCGACACTCTGCGCGAGTGCGATTCGGAAGGACCGTATGGGCTCAGAAAGTCGCTGTCGAGGCGGTGATAGACCGCCTGGACGACCGAGCGGACGCGGGGGGAGGGCGTGAACGATGCCGTCATCGACGCGGCGGTCTGCACGTTCTCGCCGCGCGAGATTGCGTCGATCCCGGTGTAGGCGCCGATTGGATTCGTGCCGAACGGCCCAGGTGTGCCGCGTTCGTCGACCGCGTGCGTCACCTGCGCGCGCAGCGCCGTCCGCTGACCGCGCCACCCGGCCGTGACGGCGCCCGAGGCGCGCGTGTAGTCGTCGTTCTCGACGATGAGGCCCGACGCCGTGCGGCGGCCGTTGTAGCCGTCGGTCACGAGCCGCTCGCCCGACGCTCCCCACTCGAAGCTTCCGCTGCCGCCCGAGGTGGCGCCGGCGATCCGATTCGTGCCGTAACCGCCGGCCTCGAGGGTCGCGCTCGCAGCCGGCGCGCCTCCGCGCCTGGTGACGACCCGCACGACGGCGCCGATGGCGTTCGAGCCGAACAGCGCGCTCTGCGGGCCGCGGACGATCTCGATCCGCTCCACGTTCTCGGTCGTCAGGTGCGCGAAGTCGTACTCGCCGCCGAACGCCGTCACCGGCACGTCGTCCACGAAGACGAGCGTGAAGTTCGACTCGCCGCCGCGGGGGAACACGCCCGTGACGGCGCCAGGACCACCGGCTGCCGCGACGGTGAGGCCAGGCACGTATCGGAGCGCGTCCGACAGCGACCGGACCTGCTGCGCGCGCAGCTCCTCGCCGCTGATGACGGTGACGCTCGACGACGCCTGTGACAGGGGGATCTCGACCTGCGCGGCCGAGACCACGATCGATTCGGATACTGCGCTGAGTGTCAGCCGGATCTCGCCGACCTGCACCGGGCGCTGACCGCCGGCGGACCCGGGTCCGAACGGGGCCTGCCCGCGCAGCTCCCCGCGGAAGCCCGGCGCAGAGACCCGCAGGTCGAAGGCGCCGCTGTCGGGCGCCTCGACGGTGAACTCACCGTTCGCGCCGGTGACGGCCGAGCGCATCGGATGCGCGTCGCTGACCAGCAGAACGACGGCACCGGGAACGGGGCGGCCGTCGGGATCGATCACGCGGCCCGTGACTGGACCCGCGGCGGCGGCGGCGGCGAAGAAGGTGAATGCGAGAAACGCGAGAAACAGGCGGACGGACGGAGAGACCACGTGGGCTCCTTCCCGGCGTGTGACGCGCCGTGAAAAGGACTGCCGGCTTCACCCGTGATTGGGGTCGGCTCGACACGCCCGGTGGCCAAGTATCCTGGCTCGCAGGTTCACGACGGGAGCGCGCCTTCCCATGCCGTTCGGCACAGTGGCCCACCGGAGGCTCCCAGCCGACGCACGCGGCCGGATCGCCCCTTCGGTAGGGGCCGGCGTCAGCCGGCCCGCACTCCGCGGTTCGGTAGGGGCCGGCTTCAGCCGGCCCACACCCGCGGTTCGGTAGGGGCCGGCTTCAGCCGGCCCACACTCCGCGTCCTGCTTACAGTGGCGGCACCGCGTGGGTCTCTCACCCACTTCGCATGACCGCCGGGCAGAGCCGGTCGAATGCACCGGCTCGTCGTCAGTTGTGAGTTCGACGATATCACGGCCGGACGGCCGCGGGCTGCCGCGGGGTGAATGCTCTAGAATCAGAAGGATCGTGATCACGGAGCGGATCCACCAGGCGGGCATCGCCGACATCGCCGAGAAGCTCGAGGCGCGCGAGCGGCTGACCCTCGAGGAGGGCGTTCGCCTGTTCGACTGCCCGGACCTGCTCGCGGTGGGCTACCTCGCCAACCGCGAGCGCGAACGGCGCCACGGCCGGCTGACCTACTACAACTTCAACATCCGCCTCGAGGCGACGAACGTCTGCGTCGCGAGCTGCCTGTTCTGCTCGTTCGCCCGGTTGAAACCAGAGTCGCCGGAGGCCTACACGCTGTCGCTCGAGCAGGTCTTCGACAAGCTCCGGCAGCGTGCGCACCAGCCGCTCACCGAGGTCCACGTCGTCAACGGTCTCCACCCGGATCTGCCGTTCGAGTACTACACCGACATGCTGCGGGGGCTGAAGAAGGTGCGCCCCGGCATCCACCTGAAGTGCTTCACGGCGGTCGAAATCGCGTTCTTCGCCGACCTGTACGGCATGAGCGACCGCGAGGTGCTCGAGAAGCTGCGCGAGGCGGGGCTCGACTCGCTGCCGGGCGGCGGCGCCGAGATCTTCGCGCCCCGCGTGCGGAAGAAGATCTCGCACGACAAGGCCGACGCCGACCGCTACCTCTCGATCCACAAGCTCGCGCACGAGATGGGCATGCGGACCAACGTCACGATGCTCTACGGCCACATCGAGACGTTCGAGGAGCGCGTAGACCACATGCTGCGCGCGCGGGCACTGCAGGACGAGACCGGCGGCTTCCAGGCCTTCATCCCGCTGGCGTTCCACCCCGACAACAACCAGATGCGGAAACTGCCGCCGCCGAGCGCGACCGACACGCTGCGGACGCACGCCGTGGCCCGCCTCGTGCTCGACAACATTCCGCACATCAAGGCGTTCTGGATCGCGACCGGGGTGGAGGTGGCGCAGCAGGCCCTGTGGTTCGGCGCCGACGACCTCGACGGCACGGTGCAGGAGGAGAAGATTTACCACATGGCCGGCGCGGTGACGCCCGAGATCATGACGACCTCGGCCATTCGCCGCCTCATCCGCGCTGCAGGACGCGAACCCGTCGAGCGCGACACCCTCTACAACGTGGTCACCGGTCCCGACGCTCCTGATGAGGTCCGCCTGCCGGCGGGCACGCAGGATGCTCTCGTAGCGTCGTAGGGCGGGCCGACTGAAGTCGGCCCCTACCGAACGTCCGACCCCGGCGATCGGCAGCGAGCGAGCCGGGGTGCAGGGGGCCCCGGCGATACAACAATGGACATCAAACTCCTGACGCAGGTTGAAAAAGAGAGCATCGGCGAGCGGCAGCCGCTCCCCGAGAAATATCTCCGCCTCTCCGACGACGAGATGGACGAGCGGATCGCGGCCGCGAGGCGGACGCTCGGCAGCCGCGTCGTCATTCTCGGGCACCACTACCAGCGCGACGAGGTGATCAAGTTCGCCGACTTCACCGGCGATTCGCTGAAGCTCGCCCGGGCGGCCGCGACGAAGCACGAAGCGGAATACATCGTCTTCTGCGGCGTGCACTTCATGGCCGAGAGCGCCGACATCCTGCGCGCGCCGCACCAGAAAGTCGTGCTGCCCGACCTCGCCGCCGGCTGCTCGATGGCCGACATGGCTGCGCCCGATCAGCTCGAGATGGCCTGGCGCGAGCTCGAGCAGATGGGGATCCGCACCGACGCGGTCGAGAACGGCAGGGCGGGGATCGTCCCGGTGACCTACATCAACTCGTCCGCCGCCATCAAAGCCTTCGTCGGCGCGCACGGCGGCATCGTCTGCACGTCGACCAACGCCGCCGACATCATGCGGTGGGCGTGGGACCGGGGCGAGAAGCTCCTGATGCTGCCCGACCAGCATCTCGGCCGGAACACTGCATACCGAATGGGAGTTCCGCTCGACGAGATGGTGGTGTGGGACCCGCACGAACTCTACGGCGGCCTCGACGCCGACCAGTTGAAGAAGGCAAGGCTCATACTGTGGAAGGGGCACTGCTCCGTTCACACGCGGTTCACCACGCAGCAGATCGACGCCTTCCGCCAGAAGCATCCGGACGGCCGGGTGATCGCGCATCCCGAGTGCACGTGGGACGTCGTGCAGGCGGCCGACGAGAGCGGTTCGACCGAGCACATCATCACCGCGGTCCGCAACAGCCCCGCCGGCACCACGTGGGCCGTGGCGACCGAGATCCACCTCGTGAATCGCCTGATGAACGAGTTCGCGCCCGAAAAGCACGTCGTCACGCTCGACCCGTTCGGCTGCCTGTGTTCGACGATGTTTCGTGTCTCCCCGAACCACCTGCTGTGGGTGCTCGAGGGGCTCGTCGAGGGCAGGGTGTACAACCACATCACCGTCCCCGAGGAGATCAAGCGCGACGCGAAGCTCGCGCTCGACCGCATGCTCACCGTCTGACGCGGCTTCGCGCGTCAGGAACTCGACGCTAGAATCTAGAGTGGCCGGGAGGCACGGACGTCCGCGCGCCGGGCTCCCGCCTCCTGACGTTTCTCAGCGAAAGAAGGAGAAGGACCGAATGGCTCACGAAGTTCCGCCGCTGCCGTACGACTACAACGCGCTGGAGCCCCACATCGACGAGCAGACGATGCGGATCCACCACGACAAGCACCATGCGGCGTACGTGAACAACCTGAATGCGGCGCTCGAGAAGCACCCCGACCTTCAGCAGAAGGGCATCGAAGACCTGATCAAGGGCATCCACAGCGTGCCCGAGGACATCCGCACCGCCGTGCGCAACAACGGCGGCGGCCACGTCAACCACACGCTGTTCTGGGAGATCATGGGGCCGGGGAAGGGGGGCACGCCGACGGGAGCGATCGGGGATGCGATCAACGCGTCGTTCGGCAGCTTCGACAGCTTCAAGGAGCAGTTCGCCAAGGCTGCGACGACGAGGTTCGGCAGCGGGTGGGCGTGGCTGATCGACGCCGGCGGCAAGCTGGTGATCGAGAGCACCGCCAACCAGGACAGCCCGCTGATGGAAGGGAAGAAGCCGCTCCTCGGCCTCGACGTGTGGGAACACGCCTACTACCTCAAGTACCAGAACCGCCGCCCCGATTACATCTCGGCGTGGTGGAACGTCGTCAACTGGGACGCGGTGAACGCGCGCTTCCGGTAAGTCGGCCCTTCGTTCCGCAACAGGGGGTGCGCCGCCGGCGCGCCCCTTTTTCGTTCTAGAATCCGCGCATCTATGCGCGCAGGGGCCCTGCTGCTCGCCGCCGCGCTCGGGGCGTGGCCGTCGGCCGTGACGGCGCAGACGGCGGCGCAGTCACAGGCGTCCTCTGCCGCCGGCCGCGTCGTCGGCACCGTCACGACGCTCGAGGGGACGCTGTGTGTGCCGGCGGCGCAGGTCGAATTGCGCGCCGCGGGCGACCGGGTCGCGCTCGCGAAGACGACGACGGATGCCACCGGCCAGGTGGATTTTCCGGACGTGCCTCCTGGACGCTACGTGCTCAGCGCCGCGCGCGCGGGGTTCATGGCAAGAGACTCGGCGCCGTTCGAGGTCAGGGCGGGCGACGTCGCGCGCGTGCTCCTCGACATTCCGTTGACCTTCACGCCGCCGGCTGTCGAAGTGCGCGCCTCGTCGCCGACCGACAGCGTCCAGCCGGTGTCGATCAGCGACATGCTCGCGGGCTCGGCGCTCGAGACGGCGCCGCTGCCCGGCGACGACTTCCAGAGCCTGCTTCCGCTGCTCCCGGGTGTCGTCCGAGGCCCCGACGGCCGCCTGCGCATCAAGGGGGGACGTCCGACCCAGGGAGCGATCCAGATCAGCAGCGCGAGCCTCAACGATCCGTCCACCGGCGATTTCAACGTCGAGGTGCCGGGCGCGAGCATCGAGTCGGTGGAGGTGCTCGCGAACCCCTTCGCCGCCGAGTACGGGCGCTTCTCGACGAGCGTCACGCAGATCCGCACGCGGCGCGGCACCGACACCTGGCAGATCGTGCCCGGCAGCATGGTGCCGCGCTTCCGGAAGTGGTTCAGCGGCGTCCGCGTCTTCGAGCCGCAGGTGTCCATCCGCGGCCCTCTGGCGAAGGACCGCCTCTTCGTCGCCCAGGACTTCCAGTTCCGCCACGTCACGGCCTCCATCAACACCCCTCGGGAGCAGCCCGAGATGCGGATGCGGAGCTTCGACTCCTTCACCCGCCTCGACGCGATCCTCTCCACGCGGCACATGCTCGGCGCGACGGTCGTGTCATTCCCCCGGGAGATCATGCGCGCGACGATGACCTCCTTCAGGCCGGCCGAGACGACGCAGCGCTTCGTCCAGGACGGGCTCTCGGTGGCGTTCGTCGACCGGTTCGCGCTCACGAGCGACGTCGCCTTCGACACCACCCTCGCCGCGCGGTGGTTCGAAATCGAAACCGGGGCAGCGGGCAGCGCACCGATGGTCTACTGGCCCGACGGACAGAGCGGCAACTTCTTCAACGACCAGGAGCGCGAGGTCGAAACGGTTCAGTGGGTCCAGGCGCTGACGCTCACGCGCCGGTGGCGCGGCGATCACGTCGTGAAGCTGGGCACCGACCTGCAGCACTCGCACTTCGACGGGCGCAGCGTGAGCCGCCCCGTGGAGCTCCGCCGGATGGACGGGTCGCTCGCCGAGCGGACGGTGTTCCGCGGCGGCGAGGGGGGGCAGCAGGTCAGCGGCGTGGAGTTCGGAATGTTCGTCCAGGACCGCTGGCGCGTCGGCCCGCGCGTCACGTTCGAGCTGGGGCTCCGCGCCGACCGCGACGTTGTCGTAGAGCGCTTCAACTGGTCGCCCCGCGCGGGGGTCGCCGTGTCGGTGCTTCCGGAGGGTCGCGCGATCGTCCGCGGCGGATTCGGTACCTTCGTGCAGCGGACGCCGTTGAACGTGGCCGCGTTTCCGGCATTCGAATGGCGGGAGGTGACGCGGTTCGATCCGAGCGGGGTCGCGCTCACCGGGATGCCGGTGCGCTACACGAACACGCTGGATCCGGACCTGCGCACGCCCCGGGCGCGCGTCGGCAACCTCGAGTGGAACCAGCGCTTCGGGCGGCGCGTCCTGCTGAAGCTCGCCTTCATGGGCCGCCGCGGCTCGCACGAGGCCATCCTGTCGCCGCGAGCCGACCGGGGCGACCTGTATCTCTCCAGCACGGGGCGATCCCGCTATCGCGAGCTCGAAGCGACGACGCGGTACCTCGGAGGCGACCGCCGCGATCTGACGTTCTCGTACGTCTGGTCGAAGGGCACGGCCGACCTGAACGACTACGATCAGTTCTTCGGCAACTTCCGCAACCCGGTCGTCCGGCGCAATGAGTACGGCCTGAGCGCCACCGACGTGCGGCACCGCCTCCTGGTGCGAGGGACGATCGGGTTGCCCGGCGGCTGGGACTTCGCGCCCGTCCTCGAACTGCGCTCCGGCTTCCCGTGGTCGGCCGTCGACGAGTTCCAGGACGCCGTGGGGCCTCGCAACCGTGCGGGGCGTCTGCCGGCCGTACGGACGCTCGACTTCTCGCTGTCGCGGCCCTGGCAGATCCGCAGGCACCGCGTGCGGCTCGGGGTCAAGCTGTTCAACGTCTTCGGTGCATCGGCCGAGCGCGACGTGCAGAACAACGTCAGCGGTCCGGCGTTCGGCTCGTTCTACAACCCGATCGAACGGTCGATCGGGTTCGTGTTCTCCGTGCTCCGCTGAGGCGCGGCCGCGGTCGTGCGGCGGCTATGTGAACTCGAGCTCAGCGAAGTACGCGCGCGCGCGGCGGTGGAGCCCCCACTCGAGGAGGGCGGTCGCCCCCGCGAGCAGCACGACGAGCGCGATCGTCAGCGGCGGGCGCGCGTAGATGAAGGGCAGGAGCATCGGCGCGAGCGTCACGAACATGATGCCGAAGAAGAACAGCATGAACAGGCGCGCCGACTGTTCGGCGCGCTGCGGTTCCTTCGCGAACGGGAGCTGCGGGCTGAGGATCACGGCGCCCTGCAGCAGGATGTGCGCGCCGGCGCCGACGATCAGCGCATGCACCACCGCGTGCCAGACGCGGTCGTAGAACACGGCCCAGAACGCCGCCATCAGCAGCAGGTACGTGCCGAGCACGAACACGGCGACGAAGTTCTTGGCGGCGACGAGCAGGCGCGCCGGATCGGCGGGCGTCGCCAGGAAGATCCACGACGCGCGCCAGTGGTCCGACGACTGCAGCGCGCTGTGCAGGATCATCGGAAGGAACGCCACCGCCATGTAGATCGGCGCGCCCCCCTTCGCACTCCCGGTGAATGGATCCACCAGAACCCCCTCGTCCCATCCGAGGAACAGATAGAAGAGCGTCATCGGCAGCACGCCGAGGATGCCGAGGCGGAAGCGCAGGTCGTAGCGGAACTGCGCGCGGACGAGCGTTGCGACGGCATACGCCTCGCCGCTGCCGAAGCCGGGGATCCGCACCAGCGCACGCTGCCGCCCCCGGGGGCGCGTCGCCGTCTTCGCCTCCGACAGGCGCAGCGCGAACTCGAGCGAGATCCGCCCCGCCGCGCCGCCGAGCACGGCCGCCGTGACGACGAGCGCCGCCAGCGCCGCCGTGACCTCGCGGGCGCCACCGGCGCCGGCGAAGGCCGGCACGATCGCCGCATACCACGTGGCCGGGACGTACCAGATCCAGCCGAGATCGCCGATCGAGAAGTCGCGGATGCGCGCGTCCTCGAAGCCCTTCATCACGACGAGGAAGCCCGCCATCGAGAGGCCCGACGCCGCCAGGTGCACCGCGCTCATGACGCGGACGAGACGATCGGGCGGCACGCGGGCGATGAGCCGGGTGTAGACGCCGATGACCAGGCCCGTGCCCGCCAGCCCTGAGGCGACCGTTGCGACGATGGCCCCCACGAAGGCGCCGGCGCCGAGGCCGTGACGGATGGTGAACACGAAAGCCGGCACGATCGACATGAGCACGGCGAACGCCGCCACGTAGACGAGCACGGCGGCGAGGCGTGCGGCGAAATACGTGCGCGAGGTGACGGGCCGCGGCGCGACGACCCAGTAGTCTTCGGCCGACACGACCGAGCCGGCGAAATCGACGAGCAGCAGCATCGAGATCGTCATGCCGGCCATCGCGACCATCCCGGCGGCGGCGGTGAGCGTATCGCGCACCAGGAAGACGAGCAGCGCGATCACGATGGAGTTCATGAACGCGCCGATGAGGAGCCCCGCGAGCGGCAGCGCCGACGCGCTGTCTCCCCGGGAGCCGGCCGGCTTCGGCCCGCCCGACCGGCGAAGGTCCATCACGAGGTAGGTGCGTGTCAGGGCCGCCCACTGCGCCGCGTCGATGCCCGCGAGGGCGAACAGCCGCCGCATCAGTCGCCCAGTGCGCGCAGCAGGTCCTGCGTGACCTGCGCGGCGTCGCGCCGCCCGGTGAGCGCGATGAACGCCGCTTCGAGGCTGCCGGCGGACGTCTGTGCCGCGATCGCCGCCGCGGTGCCGTCAGCCACCACGCGGCCCTTGTCGATGATCACGATGCGCGTGCAGACGCGCTCGACGACTTCGAGCACGTGCGAACAGAAGAAGATCGTCCGTCCCTGCGCTGCGAGGCTGCGGATCAGCTCCTTCACGACGAGGGCGGCGTTGGCGTCGAGCCCGGTCAGCGGCTCGTCGAAAAAGACCACCTCGGGCCGGTGGAGCAGCGCCGAGGCGATGAGCACCTTCTGCTTCATGCCCTTCGAGAACTCCCCGAGCCGCTGATCAATCGCCGCCGAGAGATCGAGCTGGTCGAGGAGCTCCGCAATGCGGCGCCGGGCTTCGTCGAACGGCTGGTGATGCAGCGCGGCGACGAGCTGCAGGTACTCCCGCGCCGTCAGCGCTTCGTACAGCGCCGCCGCCTCGGGCACGTACCCGATGCGGCGCTTCACCTCCACCGGCTGCGTCGCGACGTCGAACCCCGCGACGGTTGCGCGTCCGGCGGTCGGCTTGAGCATGCCGGCCAGGATCTTCACCGTGGTGGACTTGCCCGCGCCGTTCGGCCCCAGAAAGCCGAGGATCTCGCCGCGACCGACCTGGAGCGTCAGCTCGTGGAGCGCGGTCGTCTTGCCGTAGTCACGCCGGAGGCCGTGTGTCTGAATCATGAGGATGCATGCATCGCCTCGATCGCTTCGAGGATGCGGTCGTGGTCCGGATATTCCTGCTGGCGATCGGCCACGAACGAATAGCGGACCGCGCCCGAGCGGTCGATCAGGAACAGCGCAGGGCGCGCAATGTTCCACGCGTCGAGACCGAATCGCTGCCACACGCCGTACGCCTTCGCCACCTCTCGGGACTCGTCGACGAGGACGTTGAACGGCACGCCCGTCTCCTCGACGTACCGGCGCACCGCGTCGCGGCGCTGCGCGAGCACCGGCACCACCTGGACTCCCTGCTCCCGATACTGCGCGGCGTGGCGGGCCAGTTCACCGAACCGGCGGCGGCAGTTGGGTCACCAGGTGCCCCGGTGAAACGCCAGCAGCACCGGCCCGTTCTCCAGCAGCGATGCCAGCGACACCATGTCGCCCTTCTGCGTCGGGAGCTCGAACCGGGGAGCGGTGGTCAGCGGGGACGTCCGGCTCATGTTCAGAACAGCTTCACGTCCACCATCTCACCGGCCTCGACGATGTCGGTCTGCGCCGGGATCTCGATGTAGCCGTCGGCCTGCGACATGCTGGTGATGTCGCCGGATGCCTTGAACGCCGGCACGGCGGTTCCGTCGGCGAGCCGGACCGTGTAGAACTGGTGCCGCCCCGTCGTCGACACGACCCGCCTCGCCAGCGGCACCCGGACGGTCGTCGGCACGAACGCCGGCAGCCGCGCCACTCTGCGCAGCATCGGCACGAGCAGCATGTACGCGTTCGAAAGGCAGGAGGTCGGGTACCCCGGCATGCCGAACACCGGCGTCTCTCCCACCCGTCCGAACACGGTCGGCTTCCCCGGCTTCACCGCGATGCCGTGAAACAGGACCTCGCCGATCGCCTGGAGCGCATCGAGGATCAGGTCGCGCTCGCCGACGGAGCTGCCGCCCGAGAAGACGACGATGTCGGCCTCGGCCGCGCGCCGGATCGCCTCCACGAGCTGCGGCAGCGCGTCAGGCGCCGAGGGATGCGGCACCGCCACCCCGCCATGCGCGCCGACGATCGCCGCGATCGTGAACTGGTTGATGTCGTAGATCTGCCCCGCCGCGAGCGTCGCGCCGGGCTCCACGATCTCGTTGCCCGTCGAGAGGACGGCGACGCGCGGCCTGGCGAAGACCTCGACCTCGAACGTGCCGACCGCCGCGAGCGCGCCGACGCGGCTCGGCGTCAGCAGGTCGCCGGCGGCCAGCACCTGCCGGCCGGCCACGATGTCGGCCCCTCGCCGGCCGACGTGCTGCCGCGGATAGACGGGCGTGAACACGCGAACCTCGTCGCCGGCGCGCTCGGTTTCCTCGACCATCACGACGGCGTCCGCCCCCTGCGGCATCGGCGCCCCGGTCGCGATCTCCATGCACTCGCCACGGCCGATTCCCCGCGACGGGATCTCCCCGGTGTAGACCGTCCCCACCGTCCGGAGGACCCGCGGCTCGTAGCGGCCGGCGCCGAAGGTGTCTTCGGCCACGACGGCGTAGCCGTCCATTGCCGCGCGGTCGAACGGCGGCACGTCGAGCGTCGCCGTCGGGGGGGTCGCCACGACACGGCCGGCGGCCTCGCGCAGCGGGATGCGCTCGGTGCGGTCGATCGGCCGCGCCGCCTCGAGCACGAGCCCGAGGGCTTCGTCGAGCGGCAGCGTCTCGCGGATCGGCCGCATCGCGTTCGACGTCACCGCTGGAGCTCCCGCACGACGTGCCCGATCTCGGGGAGGATCAACCGCGTCATCGCCAGGCGGACCGCGTGCTCGGAGCCGGGCAGCGCGAAAACAGCCGTGCGCTTCACGGTGCCGCCCACGGCCCTGGAGAGCATGGCCGCGGATCCGATCTCCTGAAAGCTGAGCATGCGGAAGAGTTCGCCGAACCCGTCGAGCCGCTTGTCCAGGAGGGCGGCGATCGCCTCGTACGTGCTGTCGCGGGACGTGATGCCCGTGCCGCCGGTGGTGATCACGACCTGCGTGTCGCCGGCAGCCGCCGCGATCGCGTCGCGCACCGCCTGCGGGTCGTCGTTCACCAGCGCGCGTCCGCTCAGCGAGTGCCCCGCCTCCTGCAGCAGCGCCGCGATCGCATCCCCGCTCCGGTCATCGTCGGGGGTGCGCGTATCGCTGATCGTGAGCACGAAGCACCGGACCGACGCGGGGGCGGTCTTCCGGTGCAGCTCGGTCGACATGCGGTGATTATAGTCAGCCGCTTGCAGTAGCATCGTGATCATGCGCTCCACACGCCTTCTGCCCGCCTGCGCGTTTGTCATCGCCTGTTCGCTGACCGCCGCCGGCCAGACGCCCCGCGGCCTCGACAGGGATGCCGAGAAGTGGGTGCAGACCACGCTTCGCGGGATGTCGGTCGAGGAGAAGGTGGGGCAGATGATCGTCTCGTCCTTCCAGTCGAACTTCATGAGCACCGACTCCGAGGCGTTCGAGGAGCTCGTGAGGGCGGTCCACGAGCAGAAGGTCGGCGGCTTCCACGTCTTCGGCGGATCGGAGCGGGTGCCGGGCGTGCTGCTGAACCCGACCTACGGCGCGGTGACGCTCGGGCAGCCGCTCGCCGCCGCGTCGATCCTCAACCGGCTGCAGGCGATTTCGAAGGTGCCGCTGCTCAACACGGCCGACTTCGAGGCGGGCGTCGGCTTCCGGATCGCGGGGGCCACCGCCTTTCCGCGCCTGATGGCGTTCGGCGCCGCCCGCGACGAGCGGCTTGCCGAACAGGCCGGGCGCGTGACGGGCGAGGAGACGCGGGCGCTCGGCGTCCATGTGAATTTCGCCCCGGTGGTGGACGTCAACAACAACCCGCGCAACCCCGTGATCAACACGCGGTCCTATGGCGAGGATCCGCAGATGGTGGGCCGTCTCGCGGCGGCGTACGTCCGCGGCCTCCAGTCGGCCGGCGTGTCGGCGACGCTGAAACACTTCCCCGGCCACGGCGATACCGACGTCGATTCGCACATCGGGCTGCCGATCATCCGGCATCCGCGCGCGCGGCTCGACCAGATGGAGCTCGTGCCGTTCCGCGCCGGCGTCGCCGCGGGCGCCGACGCCGTCATGACGGCGCACATCGAGATGCCCGAGCTCGACCCGACACCGAAGACGCCGACGACGCTGAGCGCGCCGATCGTGCAGGGGCTGCTGCGGAAGGACCTGGGCTTTCAGGGGCTGATCTACACCGACTCGATGGGGATGGCCGGAGTGGCTGCCATCTACTCGCCGGGCGAGGCGGCGGTGCGTGCGGTCAAGGCGGGCAACGACGTGATCCTGCACTCGCCCGACGACGCGGCGGCTTACGGTGCGGTGGTGGCGGCGGTGAGGTCGGGCGAGATTCCCGAGGCGCAGATCGACGCGTCGGTGGAGCGGATCCTCCGCGCCAAGGCCCGCGCGGGGCTGCACCGGAACCGCATGGTGAATCTCGACACGATCCCGAACGTGATCGGCACGCGCAGCAACCAGCAGGTGGCCGACGAGGTGAGCGCGCGCTCGATCACGCTGCTGAAGGACGAACGGAACCAGGTGCCGCTCGCCATGCCGCGCACGGCGCAGGTGCTCTACCTGTCGGTGCTCGACTTTCCGTCGAACTGGCGGATCGCCGCGCCGAGCCGGACGTTCATCCCCGAACTGCGGAAGCGCTGGCCGAACGTCACCGCGATCGAGCTGTCGGACCGGACGAGCCCGTCGGAGCTCGAGCTCGTGCGCGCGATGGCGCCGCGGTATGACGCGGTGATCGCGTCGGTGTTCGTCCGCGCGGGCTCGGCGAGCGGCCGCATGGATCTCGCGCCGCCGCTGCAGCGCCTGCTGAACGACCTCGGGCGCGGCCCGCGTCCGCCGGTGACGATCTTCTTCGGCAATCCGTACGTCGCGATGGTCGCGCCGGACCTGCCGGCGGTGCTGCTGACCTACGACTTCTACGATCGCGCGGAGGCGGCTGCCGTGCGCGCGCTGGCGGGGGAGAGCCCGATCGGCGGGCGCCTGCCGATCGAACTGCCGGGCTACGCCAAGGTCGGCGCCGGGCTCGATCGTGCCGCACGGTGACACGGCTGCTGCCGTTGCGCCGTGCTGTGCCGTGGCCTATAATCGTGGTTTCGCACTACTGACGGGACGGCATCAGAGATCCCCGTCTGCCCTCAAGCGCCCTTAGCTCAGTTGGATAGAGCGTCTGGCTACGAACCAGGAGGTCGCACGTTCGAGTCGTGCAGGGCGCGCCACTTCCTCCCGATCGCTCAGGCTTTCTCACTCATCGCCGTCGCGGCGAGTCCGACGCTGTGCTCGCCGCGCGCGGCGGTGTGGCGCGCCGGCGCCTCGGCCGGACGCGCGGAAAAACGGTGCTGCGGCGGTGGACTCACGATGGCCGCGGCCGCTGGGGTCTGCCGGCCGGCTTGCGAGGATCAGGGTCGGCCTCAGGCTGATGCGCTGCATCCGTGGCGAATCCCTGCGGCCGCGGCCCGCAGCGCCTGCGCACCGTTTTTCGCGCTGTCGCTGACGCGCTGGCCGAACTGCGCCGTCGCCCCACACCGCCGCGCGCGGCGGAGTCGCGCGTCGGACATCGCAGGCGCCGCGGCGTCTTCGGCGCCAGCGTCGTGCCGCGTCGGACAGAGTCGCGGGACGCGGTGCTCGCCGCGCACGGCGGTGTGGCGCGCCGACGCCTCGGCCGGACGCGCGGCGGAGTCGCGCGTCGGACATCGCAGGCGCCGCGGCGTCTTCGGCGCCAGCATCGTGCCACGCCGGACAGAGTCGCGGGACGCGGTGCCCGTCGCGCGCGGCGGTGTGGCGCGCCGTCGCCTCGGCCGGACGCGCGGAAAAACGGTGCTCCGGCGGTGGACTCACGATGCCCGCGGCCGCTGGGGTCTGCCGGACGGCTTGCGAGGATCAGGGTCAGCAACAGGCTGATCCGCTGCGCCGGTGGCGAATCCCTGCGGCCGCGGTCCGCAGCGCCTGCGCACCGTTTTTCGAGCTGTCGCTGACGCGCTGGCCGAACTGCGCCGGCGCCCCACACCGCCGCACGCGGCGGAGTCGCGCGTCGAACATCGCAGGCGCCGCGGCGTCTTCGGCGCCAGCATCGTGCCACGCCGGACAGAGTCGCGGGACGCGGTGCTCGCCGCGCGCGGCGGTGTGGCGCGCCGGCGCCTCGGCGGGACGCGCGGCGGAGTCGCGCGACACGAGCGGCGCGGCGGCGCGCGGCGAACGTCGTCAGTCCTCCATCACGACGCTGCGCTGCGCGTATAGTGTGCGGCATGCATTTCGTGGCCACCCGCGTCCTCGTCCTGCTGACGGCGCTGCTGACGGCGGCGTGTGCCGGAACGATCCGGCCGCCGGTCCGTCCGGCGGCACCTCCCGCAGACGCGATCCTCATCCTGCCGGGCCTCGGGTATACCGCGGCCGGCGCGCGCGCGATGCGGGCGCTCGCCGCCCCCCTGCGTGACGAGGGGTTCGACCTCTACGTGCCGGACTACATCGCGCGCTCCGGTCTCGCGGGGAGCCGCCACAAGCTGCGCCGCTTCATACAGGACCAGCGGCTCGAGCGGTACGAGCGGGTCCACGTGTTCGCCTTTCTCGCCGGAGCGTGGACCTTCAACCCGATCGCCACCGACCTGCCGCTGCCGAACCTCGCGACGGTCGTCTACGACCGCAGCCCCTACCAGGAACGCGCGCCGCGCATCGCGGTCGACCGCCTCCGGCTGCTCGCACGGCTGCGTCACGGCCGCATCGTCGCGGACCTCGCACGTGAACCCTACGTGCCGCTGCCGCGGTCCGGCGTCAGAGTCGGACTCGTCGTGGAGACCGTGCCCACGTCGTTCGTGAGACGCCATGCGGCCACGGCCGACTCGTATGGCCCGTTCTCGTTCGATTGCGAGGGGTTCGGGCAGCCGTTCGACGACTGCCTGTTCATCCCGCTGGATCACAGTGAGCTGTACACGCGGTTCCGCGAGGTCTGGCCGGAGGTGCGCACGTTCATTCGCGACGGCCGATTCAGCGCTGCGGCGGACCGCACGCCGCCGACACCCGTCCGGCTGTCGGAATCGCGGGAGGGCTCGAAATGACCACGCGGCAGACCGAACCGGCACTCGCGCGACGCGAGCTGGCCACCCGCAGGCGCTCCTCTGCACGTGCGGCAGCCGCCGCGCTGGCGCGGCTCGGCGTGACCCCGAACCAGGTCTCGGTGTGCAGCCTCGTGTTCGCCGGCGTCGCGGGCGCAGCGCTCGTCGCCTCACCGGAGGCGACCGGAAGCACGCGCGCGGCCTGGCTGGCGCTTGCCGCCCTCGGTATCCAGGGACGGCTGCTCTGTAATCTGCTGGACGGCATGCTTGCGGTCGAACAAGGGTTGAAGACGCGGACGGGGGACATCTTCAACGAACTGCCGGATCGGCTCGCCGACGTCGTCATTCTCGTGTGCGCCGGCTATGGCGCGCGGCATGTGGAGTACGGGATTGCGCTCGGGTGGCTGTCAGCGGTCCTCGCGGTGCTCACGGCTTACGTCCGGGTGCTGGCGGGGTCGCTCGGGCTCCCGCAGCGGTTCCTCGGCCCCATGGCGAAGCAGCATCGAATGTTCGTGCTGACGCTGGCCGTGGCGGCCGGTGCGGGTGAGGCGCTGTGGATGCGGCCGTCCCTTGCGCTGCCCGCAGGTCTCGCAGCCATTGCGGGCGGCTCGGTGATCACGCTCGGCCGCCGGGTTCATGCGTTGTTCAGGGACGCCGGGGCGCGATGATCGCCGCGCTCATTGCCCGCGTGGCCCAGTTCGTCTGTGGTCCCGCGTCCGTCTGGCATTGCGATCCGCACGGGCCCCGCCAGCGGATCTACTTCGCGAACCACGCGAGCCATCTGGACTTCGTCGTCCTCTGGTCGGCGCTGCCGCCCGCCCGGCGCCGGCTGGCGCGCCCGGTCGCGGGACGCGACTACTGGGAGCGCAGCGCGCTGAGACGTTTCTTCGCGCGCCGGGTGTTCAGGGCCGTGCTCGTGGACCGCAACACGGATCCGCGGATCGACCGGGCCGCGGCTGCCGCCGCATCGGTCGAGTTCATGGTTGGCGAGATGGGGCAGGAATTCTCGTTGATCGTGTTTCCGGAGGGCACGCGCAACGCGACGGGCGCGATCGGACCGTTCAAGAGCGGTCTCTTCCATGTCGCTCGGGCGCGGCCTGACGTGGAACTGATTCCCGTGTACCTGCACAACCTGAATCGCATTCTGCCCCGCGGAGAGTCGCTGCCGGTGCCGATGCTGAGCCGCGTCGTCTTCGGTGCACCGCTGGAGCGCATCCCGGGTGAAACGAAGGATGCGTTTCTTTCACGGGCGCGCGACGCGGTGCTCGCGCTGAAGGGGGAGTCGTGATCCCATGGAGAGAGACGCCGCTCGCCACGCTCGTTGGCGGCGTCGTGGCGCTGCTGCTTGTCGCCTCGCTCGTCGGCTGGATCCTGCACCGGCGCGCGTCGTCGCCTGGCGCGCGGGCGACGGTCGACAACATCAACGCGCGGATCCGTGCGTGGTGGGGCATGGCGGCGCTCTTCGTCGTCAGCCTGATGGTGGGGGCGGCGGGATCCGTCCTGCTCTTCGGCTTCGTGTCGCTGCTCGCGCTGCGCGAATTCGTCACGCTGGCGCCCACACGCTCCGCCGATCACCGCACGCTGTTCTGGTCGTTCTTCGTCATCACGCCGATCCAGTACTTCCTGGTGTGGTACGGCTGGTACGGCCTGTTCAGCATCCTGATTCCGGTGTACGCGTTCATCCTGCTCTCGGTCCGCACCGCGATCACCGGAGACACCGAGCGGTTTCTGGAGCGGTCGGCATCGGTGCAGTGGGGGCTCATGGTGTGCGTGTACTTCGTGAGCCACGTGCCGGCGCTGCTCTTCCTCCAGATCCCCGGCAGCACCACCTACGGGCCGCAGCTGATGTTCTTTCTCGTCGTTGTCGTGCAGTTGAGCGATGTGCTCCAGTTCGTGTGGGGCAAGAGTGTCGGCAGGCGCCGGATCGCGCCGTCGCTGAGCCCCAACAAGACATGGGAGGGATTTCTCGGCGGTGTCGCGTGCGCGACCCTCATCGGCACGGCGTTGTGGTGGGCGACCCCGTTCACGCCGCTCGTCGCCGCCGGCATGTCGCTGGTCGTCACGCTGATGGGCTTCGCCGGGGGCCTCATCATGTCGGCGATCAAGCGCGACCGCGGCGTCAAGGACTACGGGTCGCTGATTGGCGGCCACGGCGGCGTGCTCGACCGCATCGATTCGCTGTGCTTCTCCGCGCCGGTGTTCTTCCATCTCACGCGCTACTTCTACGGTGCGTGAGGATGAGTGGTCGACGGAGGTACGCAGGGTGCTCGTCCGCGACGTGTTCCACCCGAGTTCGGACAGGCGAAGGAGACGGTGGCGATTGCGACTATATTGAGGCCCATGGGCGTGCGGCCGCTGGAGCGATTCAACCTCGTCTGGCTGACCGGGCCGAGCTGCGACGGGTGCACGATCCGCGCGCTCGGTGACGCGTCGCACGGCGGCATCGAGGCGCTGCTCACGGGTGCGGTCGAAGGGCTGCCCCGCGTGGACCTGTACCACCCCGCCCTGAGCTTCGACACCGGTGATGCATTCATCGAGCATCTGCGCAGGGCGGCAGCCGGCCATCTCGATCCCTTCGCGCTGATCGTCGAGGCGTCGGTGCCCGACGAACGGCTCGCCGAGCCCGGCTTCTTCGCGGGACTCGGCGAGGATGAGGGTGTGCCGACCGGCATCGGCCGCTGGCTCGACCGCCTCGCGCCGCGCGCGGCGGTGGTCATCGGGTGGGGCGACTGCGGCGCGTTCGGCGGGCCTCACGCCAACGATCCGAATCCCGCCGCCGCGACGGGGGCCTGGACGTACCTGGGACTCGACTACCGGAGCACGCTGGGCCTGCCCGTCATCAATCTGCCGGGTTGCGCCGCGCCGCCCGTGCTCACCGATACCCTGATCGCGATCCTGCGGTGGGCTCAGGGCGCTGGCGAGCTCCCGCCGCTCGACGACACGAACCGCCCCCTGTTCGCCTATCCCGACGCGAGCAGCGTCCCGTCGGTGGTGCGCGGCTGACATGTGCTTTCACAACCTTCCGGTCACGTTCGACGCTGACGGCACCCCGACGCTTGCGTCCGGCGGGTGGGACGCCGCACAGCCGCCACGAACACCACCGCCGCCGCCGGCGCCGCGTCCCGGTCTGACGCCGTTCACGGTGGCACCCGTGACGCGCGTGGCCGGCGCGATGGACTTCTACACCGAGGTGGATCTCGCCAATCGGACGGTGCACGACGCCCGCACGAGCGCGGCGGCCTTCCGCGGCTACGAGGTCGTGCTGCGGAACCGGGACCCGCGCGAGGCGATGGACATCTCCAGCCGTGCGTGCGGCGTCTGCGGCGGCGTCCATTCGACCACCTCCTCGATGGCGCTCGACATGGCGCTCCCGGTCTCGCCGCCGCCGCTCGGCATCGTCGCCAGGAACATCGCGCAGGGAGCAGAGTTCCTCTACGACCACGCGCTCCAGCTGTGCCTGCTCGCCGGACCCGATTTCAGCGAGGCAATGGTCAGCCGCACCGAGCCGTCGCTGTGGCGGCGCGCGCAGACCGAAACCTGCCGCCACGGCGACGTGCACGGCTACGCCACTGTCGCGGATCTGATGCGTGCGCTCAACCCGCTGTCGGGAGCGCTGTACGTGGAGACGTTCGCGCAGACGCGTCTCGGCATGGAGATCGTCGCGACGATGGTCGGCAACTACCCGCACCCGAAAACGATGGTGCCGGGTGGCATCAACGTGCTGCTCGAGCCTGGCAGCTTCAGGCGCGCGCTCGCCCTGGCCTGGGACCTGCTGGATTACCTGAAGCGCGTCATCGCCGTGTACGAGGACCTGACGTCGTTCTTCGCCGAGGCGAACCCCGACTACCTCCGCAATGGCGAGCGCCCGATCAACCTGCTGTGCTTCGGACGCTACGACGACGTCGACACCTACGACGGGAGCTACGCACGCCTCGACGACTGGGCAGGCCGCCGCGGGATACCGCCCGGCGTCATCATCGATGGTGAATTGCGCACGACCTCGCTGCGGGCGATCAATCTCGGCATCGAGGAGTTCGTCGACCACTCGTTCTACGAACACTGGAGCAGCCACACGGTGCCGTCGGATCCGGCGGGCGGTCCGCTCAGTCCCTTCCACCCGTGGAACAAGGAGACGAAGCCGAAGCCCTCCGGGCGCAATTGGAAGGAGCGATACACCTGGTCGACGGCGCCGCGGTGGGATCGCGAGGTCGTCGAGGCAGGGCCGATCGCGCGCAACTGGATGCTGGCGCTGCGCGGCCGTCCGTGGGCGGATGCCGTGCATCCGACCGGCCGGTCGATCGAGTACACGCTCCCCGCCGACGCCCGCCGCGGCGAGATGCGGTGTGAATGGCATATCCCGCAGCGCCTGAACACGCTCGAGCGGAATCGCGCCCGCGCGCAGCACCTGGGGATCACCTGGTGGCGCGTCGTGCAGGAGTGCGAGGCCGGATTGACCCTCCTGCGGCAGGGCCACCGCCGCGTGTGGTCGCCCCACCAGCTTCCGGACCGCGGCATCGGCGCCGGCTTCTGGGAGGCCGCGCGGGGCGCCCTCGGGCACTGGCTCCTGATCGAGGGGCGGAACATCGGCAACTACCAGATCATCACGCCGTCGTCTTTCAACGCGTCTCCGCGCGACCCGTGGGGACGGCCGGGGCCGTACGAAGAGGCCGCCATCAGGACGCCGATCACCGAGGAGTTCAGGTCGGAGTCGGAGTTCGTCGGCGTCGACGTGATGCGCGCCGTGCGCAGCTTCGATCCCTGCATGCCCTGCGCGGTCCACATGCACACCGGCGGCGGCGTCGTGACGCGCGAGGTCGTGAGCTGTGGCTGCGGGGCCTGATCCCACGCTCGTGGCGGCGGTCGGCAACCGCTGGCTGAAGGACCAGGGGTTCGGCATCCATGTCGTCGAGCAGTTGAGCCGCGAGAGCCTGCCGCCAGCCGTGGAGGTCGCGGCATGGGAATTCGGAACCGTCGCGGCGTTTCAGCTGCTCGCCGGCCGGCCGTATCGCCGCGCGGTGTTCGTCGGCGCCGCGGCGCGCGGCCGCACACCCGGCACCCTGCACCAGGCACTCGGGCCGCTCCCTCTCCCCTCCGAGGCGGAGATCCACGGCCGGGTGGGAGATTCGGTGATGGGCCTGGTCAGCCTCGACAACCTGCTTTTCATCAGTCACTACTACGGCCGGCTTCCGCAGCAGGTGCTTCTGCTCGAGCTCGAGCCGGTGGACGAGACCTGGGGCTGCGACCTGTCGGCCCCCGCGGCACCCCTGGTGGCGCGAGCGGTCGATACGATCCTGAACGCGCTGGAGCAATGGCCGCAGGCGTAGGCGCACGGATTCTCGTGGCGGCGCTCGGGTCCACGCTGCGCGGCGATGACGGCTTCGGACCGGCGCTGCTGGCCCGCGTGCGGCCGCGCCTTCCGGGCGGCGTCGTGGCGGGAGACTTCGGCACGCAGGGGATCGCGCTCGTGCAGGCGCTCCATGCGGGCTACGATGCGCTCATCCTCCTCGACGCGCACGTGCGGGGCGGGGCGCCGGGAACCGTCTGCGTGGTGGTGCCCGACGTCCCGGTCGTGCAGCGGCCCACGACGGTTGCCGGCTTCGATGCACTGGCCGACGTGCACCTGACGGACCCCGCGAAGATGCTGCTGCTCGCGCGCGCGCTCGGCGTACTGCCTCCGGCCGTCTGGCTCGTCGGATGCGAGCCGCAGCGGACGGCCGATCACCACCTGGGGCTGTCGGAGCCGGTGACCCGCGCGCTGGTGCCCGCGGTGCGTGAGACACTCGCGATCGTCGAACGGGTGCAGAAGGAACATGGATCGGCCGACTGACAACTCGGTGCTCGAGCGGGAGCTCGCGCAGGCGATCGAGGAGCTGCGCCGCGCGCGGGCCGAGCAGAAGCGGCTCGAGCTGATGACCAAGGGCCTCAGCGGCGCGCTCCGCGAGCAGGCCGACATGCACCTCGACGTGCTCGACCGCCTGCAGCAGCGCGAGGAAGAGGGCCTGCGCCGCAGCGAAGAGCGCTTCCAGCTCCTCCTCGAATCGGCCGGCGAAGGGATCTACGGCGTCGACGACGCGGGGCGGATCACGTTCGTGAACCCGGCCGCCGCACGTCTGATCGGGGCCGATCCGTCGACGCTGCTCAACCATCCCCTGCACCTGGCGGTCCCGCATGCACACGAGAACGCCGCGTTGTGCGACGGCCGCGACTGTCCGATGCAGGCGCCGCTGCGCACCGGCATCTACAGCGGCGGCGAGGCCACGCTCCGGCGCGCCGACGGGAGCGGTCTTGCGATCGAGTTCACCAGCACGCCGATCCGTGATGCCGAGGCGGTGGCTGGCGCGGTGATCGTCCTGCGCGACGTGACAGAGCGGCGCCGCGTCGAACAGCATCGCGCCAGTGTGATGCGGGATCTGCAGGCGAGCGTCGCCGCCCGTGACGACTTCCTGTCGATCGCCTCCCACGAACTGCGCACGCCGCTCACCCCGGTGCGGTATCAGGTGCACATGCTGAAGCAGGCGCTCGAAACCGGCCGGATCGACGCCGACCAGTTGTCGCATCGCGTGGCCGGCATCGAGAAGCAGCTCGACCGTCTGGAACGGCTGATCGAGCAGTTGCTGGACGTGTCGCGGATCACCGTCGGCCGTCTCGAACTTCAGCTCGAGCGGATCGACCTGGCCGCCCTCGCGCGGGAGGTTGTCGCCCGCATGCAGCCGGAATTCGCCCGCGTCGGCAGCGCGGTGTCGCTCGATGCGCCAGGGCCGGTGTACGGGCGCTGGGACATCCTGCGCATCGAGCAGGTGCTGACGAACCTGCTGTCGAACGCCGTCAAGTACGGCGGCGGTCAGCCCGTCGAAGTCGCGGTGCGCCAGTCGGCCGACCGCGCGATCCTGACCGTGCGGGATCACGGTGTCGGCATCGCGGCCGAGGACAGGACGAGGATCTTCGAGCGGTTCGAGCGTGTCAGCTCGGTGCGCCACTACAGCGGCTTCGGGCTCGGGTTGTGGATCGTCCGGCAGGTGCTCGACGCGCATCGGGCGACGATCGAGGTCGACAGCGAACCCGGGCGCGGCACGCTGTTCACCGTCGTGCTGCCGCTGAACCCGCCTGTCGTCGAGGCCGCCTCTACTCCCGACCGCGCTCCTGACACTGCTGATGGAGCAGCGTGAGGAGGGTGTCGAAGGCGATCGGCTTGCCCACGACGCCTGCCACGCCGTCGAGAGCGGCCCGCTCGCGGTAGGCCGAGATGATGATCACGGGGATCTGCGACAGGCGCTCGTCTTCGCGGCGCACTTGAAGGAAGTGCCAGCCGTCCATCACCGGCATCATCAGGTCCAGGAGGATCGCGCAGGTGCCAGGTTCCCGCTCGAGCGTCGTCAACGCCTCCCGGCCGTTGCCGGCGGTCGCGACACGGTAGCCTTCTCCCTCGAGGAGTTCACGAAGCACGTCCCGGGTGTCGGCGTCGTCGTCGACCACCAGCACCTTCGTCGGTGGGCGCGTCATGAGCCGTGATCTGTGCGGCTCGCCGGCCCGGCCCGGTTCCAAGTGAGCCCTGATCGCCTCGAGCAACTGGTCCACGCGCACCGGCTTCCGCAGCGTCTCGGCGTCGGTGAGCCTGCCGGCCGCCGAGACGGCGATGACGGGGATGTGCGCGATCGATGGATCCCGCTTCTGCGCGGCGCGGAAGTCCCACCCGTCCATCCCGCTCAGCATCAGGTCCAGAAGGATCAGGTCGGGCAGGTCGCCCTTTCCGAGCAACCGCAGCGCCTCGGCGCCGTCGGACGCGCACGTGACGCTGTAGCCCTCGTGGTGCAGGCATTCGACGAGCGTTTCGGAGGTGTCGATGTCGTCCTCGACCAGCAGGATGTGCATCTGACCGTCCCGGAGTAACAACGAGGAATCTTACCTCGGCGCCTCAACGGTTTGTCACGGAACTGCCACGCGCGCGGCCAAGCTCAGCACTAGCTTTACCAGCGGCCCGGAATGGGTGCAGAATCTCCGCCCCCAGCTTGTAGGAGGTGTGGAATGCGCAAGCTCGTGATCGCTCTCGCCGTGCTGCTCGTGTTCGGAAGCGGGACCAGCCACACGGCCGTCCAGGGGATCCAGTGGGCGATGAACGCGACGGTGATCGAAGCGTGCACCTGCCCGATGTTCTGCCAGTGCTACTTCGCCACGAAGCCCGCTGCGCATCACGACCACGGCAGCGGCACGTCGAAGCACTTCTGCCGCTTCAACAATGCCTACCGGATCAACAAGGGAACCCACGGCGCGACGCGGCTCGACGGGGCGAAATTCTGGGTGTCGGGGGACCTCGGCGGCGACTTCTCTCACGGGCAGATGGACTGGGCCGTCGTCACGTTCGACAAGGCGATGACGACGCCGCAGCGCGAAGCGGTCGGTGCGATCCTGGCGCAGTTGTTCCCCGTGAAATGGAACTCGCTGCAGACGGCGGAAGGCTCGATCGACAAGTGGGAGTTCAACAACAACGTGGCGCACGCGACGCTCGACGGCGGCAGGACCGCCGAAGTGAGACTCGTCAGGCAGGAGGGGAACGCCAACACGCCGAAACCGCCGGTGATCATGAACCTTCGTTATTGGGGAGCGCCTCGCAACGACGGATTCGTGCTGATGCCGAACGAGGTGCAGGCGTACCGCGTGGGACCGAAGGCCTACGAGTCGAAGGGGACCAACGGCTTCATGGTGACGTTCGACATGACCTCGAAGGACGTCAAGCCGGGATCCAGCAACTGACCCGCGCCCGTTGAGGTGCCGGGCGGCCGGCGCGGCCGGCCGTCCGTACCTCGCGACTCGCCGCGCTCGTGCGGCTCACTCTTCGCTGACAGGCGGTCCCCCAGCTGCGCGCCGCGTCAGCGCTCCCGGCGGACCGTCACGCGCCTGCCGCGGATGGCGCTGCCCCGCAGCGCCTCGACGATGTCGTCGGCCATCTCCTCGCGGACTTCCACGAGCGAGAAGCGATCGCCGATCTCGATCGCCCCGACATCGCGCGCGGTCAGGCCCGCCTCGCCGGTGATCGCTCCCACCAGATCCCCCGGCCGGATGCCCGCCTGGCGTCCCGCCCCGATGAAGAGGCGGACGACGCCGTCGCCGTCGCCGCCGCGCCGCTCGCGGCGCTTCGACGGTCCTTCGTCATCGCGCCCCGGCCGGGCCGAACGCTTCCGTGCGCCGTCGCCGTCGCGATCCCGCCCGCGGTCGCGCGCCGCGCGCGGCGCCTCCACGGCCGGGATCTCCTTGTCGTCCCCTCCGCCCGCGATCGACTCGTGCGCGAGCTTCACGGCGGCCGCGGCGACGTCGACGATGTCGAACTCGTTCCCCAGCGACTCGATCACCACCCGTACGTCGTCGAGGTCTCCGGCGAGCAGGCGCTCGCGGACGGCGGCGCGGGTGACGTCGAGGCGCCGCGCCCTGAGGTCGGCGACGGTCGGCACCGTCTGGACCTCGATCTTCTGACGCGTGAATCGCTCGATGCTGCGGAGCAGCCGGTGTTCGCGCGGCTCGGCCAGCGTGATGGCGGTGCCGGCGCGTCCCGCGCGCCCCGTGCGGCCGATCCGGTGCACGTACGACTCGGGCGCCGCCGGCACGTCGTAGTTGACGACGTGCGAGATCTGCTCGATGTCGAGTCCGCGGGCGGCCACGTCGGTGGCGACGAGCAGGTCCGCCTTGCCGGCGCGAATCGTACCCATCACGCGGTCGCGCTGCCGCTGCTGCATGCCGCCGTGCAGCGCCTCGGCGCGCATCCCGTGCGCGTTCAGCGTATCGACCAGCGAGTCGACCTCGAGGCGGGTGCGGCAGAAGACGATGGCCGACGCGGGGTTCTCCATGTCGAGCACGCGCCCGAGCGCCGCCGGCTTGTGCGCGCGCGGCACGATGTACGCGATCTGACGGACGCGCGGCATCGAGCCGGCCTTCGGCTCCTCGCGCGCGATGGTGATGCGCGCCGCGTCGCGCAGGTGCCGCTCGGCAATCGCGAGGATCCGCGCCGGCATCGTCGCCGAGAAGAGCGCCGTCTGCTTGTCTTCGGGCGTGCCCTCGAGGATGGCGTCGAGGTCCTCGGCAAAGCCCATGTCGAGCATCTCGTCCGCCTCGTCGAGCACGAGCATGCGGATGCCGTCGAGCGCGAGGGTCCCGCGGCGGATGTGATCCAGCGCGCGCCCGGGCGTCGCGACGACGACTGCCGCGCCCCGCTCGAGCGCGCGCACCTGCAGGCCCATCGGCGCGCCGCCGTAGAGCGGCAGGACGACCATCCGGAGCGTCTTGCCGTACTTGTGCAGCGCCTCGGCGACCTGCATCGCGAGCTCACGGGTCGGCACGAGGACGAGCGCCGCTGGACGCCGCCGCGCGCCTCCGGCCTCGGCGATGCGATGCAGCATCGGAAGCGCGAACGCGGCGGTCTTTCCCGTGCCGGTCGCCGCCTGCGCGAGCAGGTCGCGTCCTTCGAGCAGCAGCGGGATCGTGTCTCGCTGCACGGGTGTCGGTTCTTCGTAGCCGAGGGCGGTCACCGCGGCGAGGAGCTCGTCGCGCAGTCCGAGGGAGGCGAAATCGGATCGGTCGGGTGTTCGTGCAGCGCTCACGTGTACCTCATCACCCTCCAATTGTGCTCCATTCGATGACGCGATCGGCGAAGCTCAGCGGTGCCGCGCCGTGTGTCATGTGGCGCCCGGACGCCTGAGGCGAAGGCACGAAGACGTGCGAGCAGCAACGCGTCCATACCGCCCTCGGGGCGGATCAGACCACCCGCTGGGTCTCCTCGGGTGGACCGGCGATCGTCTCTTCCACCGTCGCCTCGATGCCGGGGCGGCGGCCGAACGTCAGCCGCAGCAGCGGCGGCGTGACCATCGTCGTCGCCAGCACCATGACGACCGAGGCGGAGAACACGGCCGGTCCGATGATGCCGTTCGCCAGGCCGTAGCCGGCGACGATCAGGCCGACCTCGCCCCGCGAGATCATGCCGGCGCCGACCCGCAGCGATTCCTTCGTCGTGAAGCCGAACATCCGCGCGAACAGGCCGCAGCCGGCGGCCTTGGCGACGATCGCGACGAGGATGAGCGTCAGCGTGAACACCGCGCGGTCGCCGAGCTCCCTGCCGTTCGCCTGCAGGCCGATGCTGATGAAGAAGACCGGCACGAACATCGAGTACGTCAACGGGTGGATCCCGTCGTCCACCTGCCGTTTGAACGGCGTCTGCGCGACCAGCACACCGGCGAGGTAGGAGCCGGTGATGGCGGCGACCGCGCCGATGAACTCCGCCGCCCAGGCGTAGACCAGCGCCACGACGAGCACGCCCGCCAGCAGCCCCTGACTGACGCCGAGCGCCGACGTCCATCGAAGGAACGGCGCGATCCAGCGGCCGGCGGCGATCGCGATCGCGAAGAACGCGACGATCCGCAGGACGATCAGGCCGACGGCCGCCGGATCGACGCCGCCGGTCGATGCCGCCTTCGCGAACGCGACGACGAGCGAGAGCACGATGATGCCCATCACGTCGTCGATCACGGCGGCGCCGAGGATCGTGGCGCCCTCGCGGGTACGGAGCGAGCCGAGCTCCATCAGCGTCTGCGCCGAGATGCTGACGCTCGTGGCGGTGAGGATCGTGCCGATGAAGAGCCCCTCCCAGAACACCGGCAGCCGGAACGCCGCGGCGACCGCGATGCCTCCGGCCATCGGGAAGAACACGCCGCCGAAGGCGGACCAGAACGCGACCCTGCCGACGCGGCGCATTTCGGCGAGATCGGTCTCGAGCCCCGCGACGAACATCAGCAGGAGCACGCCGATCTCGGCGAGGTTCTTCATCAGCTCCAGGAGGCCTGCGGCCTCGCCCGCATGCGGGGCGAAGACGGGCCACCCGAGGATGTCGAGGACGGTGGGGCCGAGCACGAGACCGACGAGGATCTCGCCGAACACCGCCGGCTGCCCGATCCGGTTGGCGAGCGCGCCGGCGAGCTTCGCTGCGGCGATCACGACCGCCAGCAGCAGGAGCATCTGGAGCAGGTGGTTCATGCACGCCTGCGACGAGGCGCCGGGAGGCCGGTGGCTCGCACGGAGCGCGAGGCGGGCACGAGTCTAGGGAGCAACCGACCCGAGGTGGTCATCCTGATGGCATCCACAGGCGGCGCCCCGGACCGCCGGAGACCAGCGCTCGCAGGTCGTGCACGTCGTGGGATCCATCACGCCGCGCGGCCGCGCACCCCGCGTGCAGCTCCACTCATGAGTGCTGGCGTCATACCAGAGCGGCCACGGCAGGAAGAGGGTCGGCGTTCCCCACTTGCAGGTCTGAACGGCTTGCGCGCCCATGCGAACTCCTTCTGGAGGCGATGCCGAGACGTGTGCAAGGAGCTTGCTATCGGGAGGACGCCGCCCGGCGCGCGCGTTTTCGGGCGGAAATCGCCCCTTTCACGAGGACTCCGCCGAGACTGGGGATTTCCGCCGCCGGGAATCCGGCGGGTGGCGCCGGCGGAGGGGGAGGGATTCGAACCGCCGTGCCGGTTACCCGGCAAGACGCTTTCGAGGCGCCGCTTCGATCCCACCGGGCGCAGCTGCGGCGACGTCACGCTGCACGGCGTCACGGTGCGCCCCCGGCGGAGTACGAAGAGCACGACGCGCACGAAGGCACGACGACAGCCAGCCAGACCTGAGGGTCTTTTCGTGGTCTCTCTTCGTGGTCTTCGTGTGCTTTGTGAGCTTCGAGCCGCCGGCCGTCGGCGCGGTCAGCGCCACGCTGCACGGCGTCACGATGCGCCTCCGGCGGAGCACGAAGAACACGACGCGCACGAAGACACGACGACGGGCACCAAGGCCTGAGGGTCTTTTCGTGGTCTCTCTTCGTGATCTTCGTGTGCTTTGTGAGCTTCGAGCCGCCGGCCGTCGGCGCGGTCAGCGTCACGCTGCACGGCGTCACGATGCGCCTCCGGCGGAGCACGAACACACGACGACGGGCACCAAGGCCTGAGGGTCTTTTCGTGGTCTCTCTTCGTGATCTTCGTATGCCTTGTGAGCTTCGAGCCGCCGGCCGTCGGCGCGGTCAGCGTCACGCTGCACGGCGTCACGACGGCGCCGTACAAGAAACAGGCTGCCCTGCGGCAGCCTGAAAGAGATGGCGGAGAGGGAGGGATTCGAACCCCCGTGCCGGTTACCCGGCAAGACGCTTTCGAGGCGCCCCCGTTACGACCACTTCGGTACCTCTCCGTTGTTTGGCGCTCGCGGCCGCCGCTTCGCGGCGGTGCCCTCCGGCCGCTCGCTTAGGCTCGCTGCACTCGCTCGCGCGTCGCCGGCTCGCTCCGTTCCGCTCGCCGACCGCGCTCCCGGACGCCGCTTTGCGGCGGTGCCCTCCGGCCGCTCGCTTAGGCTCGCTGCACTCGCTCGCGCGTTGCCGGCTCGCTCCGTTCCGCTCGCCGACCGGCGCTCTGCGGCGACTCAGATATCAGCGCTTCCCCGTTCCGCGTTCCGGCGGTCGCGGAAGAACGCCTGGATCATCTCCCGGCACTCCTTTTCGAGCACGCCCCCGAGCGCCTGCATCCGGTGGTTCAGCGACGGATGCTCGTGCGCGCGCATCGCCGACTCGATCGCCCCCGCCTTCGGCTCCGGCGTGCCGTAGACGACGCGGGCGATCCGCGCGTGGACCATGGCGCCGACGCACATCTGGCACGGCTCGATCGTGACGTAGAGATCCGCGCCGGTCAGCCGGTAATTCCCGATCCGCCTCGCGGCGTCGCGGAGCGCCACGATCTCGGCGTGCGCGGTCGGATCGTTCGCCCCGATCGGCCCGTTGAAACCCTCGCCGATGATGCGCCCGTCCTGCACCACGACCGCCCCGACGGGCACTTCCCCGCGCTTGCGCGCGGCCCCCGCCAGCGCCAGTGCCGCGGCCATGAAGTCCTTCTCGGTCAGCGACATTCGGCTGCAGGGAACCGTAATGGTACAACGGCCGGGCGCCCCGCGCAAACAGCCCGGCCGCGCCTGCAGGGTCGTCAGCCGCCCGCCAGCACCCCCCGCATGCACTCGGCCAGCGTCGTCGCGACATGCCGCTCGTCGCCGAGCTCCGACAGCGGGATGACGCACGTGGCGCGGTGGGTCGCGCCATTGTGGGCGGTTTCCACCGTGATCTTCGCCGCGGTCGGCTCCTGCGGCGGCGGCGGATCGGGATCGACGGCGACGATGCGGAGCGGGTGGCTGAGACCTTCGAAGGCGACATTCGTGCGCTCGATGCTCTGGCTGAGATGCTGCGGGAGGACCATCGGCTCCGCTCTTTCTGGATGGAAGCTGCCGGCCTGGTTGCCGGCAGGGTCACGCCGCCTGTGGCGACGGCGGGGCGGGGCTCGCGTCCTGCCCCTGCGATTGCTGCTGGCTCGCCAGCACGAGCGCATAGAAGGACGCGGCGAGCTCGCGCGCCGGCGCGCCCGGACTGCAGCGCTGATCGATGATCGGACTGCCGCCGGCAAACACGAACATCCGGCCTTCGCCCGGCGTCACCGGCACGTACTCACAGCGCCAGGACCTGTATCGCCACATGACATGCGGGCGCGCCTCCGCGTGGGGCCCGCTGACGCTCAGCCGGCACCGGCGGCATTCGAAGACTGCGAGACCCTCGAACGTTCCGGCCGGTTCGCAGAGCTGCCAGCACTGCGGGCAGACGGCCGCGGAGTCAGGAAGAGGCTTGTAGATGCGTCCCACGGACGTTGCCTCGTAGCCAGAATCGCGCCAACTCGGCCGCTGCTGTCTCCGGCACGGACGCGATTCCGCGGACGCCGCACCGCACGCGGACTCGCAGCGCGGCGGCAGGTCCGGGGTGATCACTTCGAGCCCCCGTCTGGTGTTCCGCCCGCCAAGCTCATGCACTCCCGGGCCTGCCCCAGCGGTGTTGACAGGACGTTCGATTGCATCCCACACCCGGTATGGCGGACGGAAGGCCACCGGTCATCGCGATTCTCAACAGCAACGACGATACGGTGGAGATGCTGCGGATGGCGTTCGAGAACGAGGGGATCGTCGCCGTCAGTGCGCATGTGTCGGACCTTCGCCGCGGCGAGATCGACTTCAGCGGTTTTCTGCGCGAGCACGACCCGCGGGTGATCCTCTACGATCTCGTCCCGCCGTACGAACGCAGCTGGCTCTTTCTCCAGCACCTGCGTGGCACCTCGGCGGGCGCCGACCGCCACTACGTACTGACGAGCACGAATCCTGCGCGCGTGCGGCAGATCGCGGGGATAGACGAGCAGGTGTTCGAGATCATCGGGAAGCCGTACGACCTCAACCTCATCGTCGAAGCCGTGAAACGCGTGCTGGACTGAAGGACGGATACCGCTTAGCTTGAAGCGCAGGCGGTGCGGCGATACGGTACGCCGATCCGAACTCTGGAGAGGTGTGAAGTTCGACCATGCCCGTGATCGTCAACTGCCCGCAGGTCCTCGACGCCTCGACGCGTGCCGCGCTGGCCGAAGCGGTGCGCGCGGCCGTCAAGCGATGGCGTCCCTCGTTCGAGAGCTGGAAGCTCGCGCTGTTCCGGTCGCAGAGCGGCAAGGGCTGGGACCTCGCAATCAGCGGCCCCCGCGGCTTCCGCAAGGTGTTCACCCTCTATGGACCCGTGGACGACCTTCCGGGGCTCGTCAGCGCGCACATGGACGCCATCCTCGCGCACCGCGAGCCCGGCTGAGCGCCGATACGCCCGGCTCCGCTTGCATCGATCGAAGCGGCGCACCTAAGCTGGCTCCATGGCGCAGGTCCCCTGGCTGAAGGTTCTCGACACCCTCGGCAGTCTCGCGCACCTTGCGGGTCAGTTCGTCGGGGGAAGGTCCGCCGTCGCGGCGCCTCCTTCCCCCACGCACGCGGAACAAGACACCGCAAGTGGGGGTGCGCTCGACCTTCGAGGATCCGAACTGCGCGGCCCGCTCGAGGCGCGGCTTGCGGGCGTGGTCGTGGCGGCGCTGAAGGAGGCGTTCGATCGCGACAAGGTGCGTATGGACCTCGAACGGGAGACGCTCGAGGCTGAACGCGCCCGCGCCGAGCGCGCGCTGCAGGCCGAGCTGCGCCGGCAGGCGGCCGATCGCGCGCTCACCCAGCTCCGGCTCGTGGCGCTCTTCGGCGGTGTCCTGTTCCTCGTCTCGGGCGTGGTCGCCGCGTGGCTGCCGGGGATGCGTGCCGGCGTGTCGGCCGTTCTCCTGACGACGGGCTGGGCGCTGGCGGTGGGCGCGCTTGGCTGCGTCTTTGCTGCATGGCAGCAGGTCACGGTCTGGGCCACGGCCGCCGATCCGCCCTCGGCGGGCAGTTCGCCGGCCGCCGTGCTCGCCCCGTGGCTGCTGCTCGCCTCGCTCGTGGCGGTTGCCGCGAGCCTCTTGTTGTCGGCATGACCTTCTCGCGGCATCGACATGATCACGGTTTACGGCGCTGACTGGTGTGAGGACACGCGCCGGTCGCTGCGTCACCTGCGGCGGCTCGGCGTGCCGCACCGCTACATCAACATCGACGAAGACGCGGAGGCGCTCGCCGAGGCGAAAGCGCTGAACGGCGGGAAGCGGCGCACGCCCGCCATCGATCTCGGCGTCGGCGGCACCGCGCTGATCGAGCCGGAGAACGACACCCTCAGCGAAGCGCTCGTCGAGCTCCAGATGCTCACGCAGGAGGATCTCCAGGAGCGTCTCGCGGTGCAGAACGTCGGGGACGCCGAACGCGCCGTCCGCAGCGGCGCCGGCGCGGCCATGCTCGCGGCCGCAGGCGTGGTGCCGGCGCCGCTCAAGTGGCCCGTGCGACTCGCCGGCGGCTTCATGCTCGTGACGGGCGTCACCGGATGGTGCCCGCTTTACCACGCGAGCGGCGTCACGTCCCTGGATGGCCCGGGCGACCGCCCCGCCGAAGCACGCCGCCGCACGTGGCTCGCGCGCCGCGATACCGCGGGCGCCGCAGAAAACTCCCGGCGCGAGGCCGCCCCCGCGCCCACTCCCGAACGAGGACGATGACGACCAGCACGAGCACGAGCCCAGGGTTGATCACCGACTTTGACCTGTACCTCTTCGGCGAGGGGAACCACACCCGCATCTACCGCAAGCTGGGCGCCCACCCGCTGAGCGTCGACGGCACCGCCGGGACGCACTTCGCCGTCTGGGCCCCCAACGCCGACCGCGTCAGCGTCGTCGGCGACTTCAACGGGTGGGACGGACGGCAGCACCCGCTGCAACTCCTGGGGGCGAGCGGCGTCTGGGCGGGGTTCGTGCCCGGGGCGGCGCCCGGGCAGCGCTACAAGTACGAGCTGCGGACGCGCTACGGCGCGATCATGCTCAAGTCGGACCCCTACGGCTTCGCCTTCGAACTGCCGCCGGCCACCGCGTCGGTGATCTGCCGCCCCGAGTACGCGTGGCGCGATGAGGGCTGGATGCGCTCGCGCGCGGCGCAGAACTCGTGGTTCCACCGGCCGCTCGCGACGTACGAGGTACACCTCGGATCGTGGGGGCGCATCCCCGAAGACGGGGACCGCTATCTGACGTATGGCGAGCTCGCCGAGCGGCTCATCCCGTACGTGTGCGAGATGGGGTACACGCACATCGAGCTGCTGCCGGTGATGGAGCACCCGTTCTCGGGGTCGTGGGGCTATCAGGTGACCGGCTTTTTCGCGCCGACCAGCCGGTTCGGGCCACCGCAGGAGTTCAAGCGATTCGTCGACGAGTGTCACCTCAATGGGATCGGCGTGATCCTCGACTGGGTGCCGGGGCATTTTCCGAAGGACGCGTACGCGCTGGCGAACTTCGACGGCACCGCGCTGTACGAACACGCCGATCCGCGGCAGGGAGAGCATCGCGACTGGGGCACGCTGATCTTCAACTACGGCCGCAACGAGGTGCGGAACTTCCTGCTGGCGAACGCGCTGTACTGGCTCGACGAATACCACGTCGACGGTCTGCGCGTGGACGCCGTCGCCTCGATGCTGTACCTCGATTACTCGCGGCAGGAGGGGCAGTGGGTGCCGAACCGGTTCGGCGGACGCGAGAACCTCGAGGCGATCGAGTTCCTCCGCCAGTTGAACACGCTCACGCACGCGGAGCATCCCGGCACGATCACGATCGCCGAGGAGTCGACCGCCTGGCCGTCGGTGAGCCGGCCCACCTACGTGGGAGGGCTCGGCTTCACCTACAAGTGGAACATGGGCTGGATGAACGACATCCTCGAGTACGTGAGGCAGGACCCGGTGCATCGCCGCTGGCACCACCGGCACGTGACGTTCTCGCTGATCTACGCCTTCACCGAGAACTTCATCCTGCCGTTCTCACACGACGAAGTGGTGCACGGCAAGGGATCGATGCTGGGCAAGATCCCGGGCGACGACTGGCAGAAGGCGGCCACGCTGCGCGCGCTCTACGGGTTCATGTACGCGCACCCGGGCAAGAAGCTGATGTTCATGGGGGCGGAGTTCGGCCAGGGGCGTGAATGGAACTACGACCAGAGCCTCGACTGGCACCTGCTCCAACAGCCGCTGCACGCCGGGCTCCGGCAGTTCGTCAAGGACCTGAACCGCGTCTATGCCGCCGAGCAGGCGCTGCACGACGTGGACTTCGATCCGTCGGGCTTTCAGTGGATCGACTGCAACGACAACGAGAACAGCGTCGTGAGCTTCATCCGCCGCGCGCACAACGGCGAGGTGGTCGTCGCGGTGATGAATTTCACGCCGGTGCCGCGTGACGGCTACCGCATCGGCGTGCCGTTCGCCGGCGCGTACACGGAGCTGCTCAACAGCGACAGCGAGATCTACGGCGGCGGCAACCTGGGGAACGCCGGCGTCGCCTTCGCCGAGCCGCTGCCGTCGCACGGGTTCGAGCAGTCGCTCCGCCTGCGCCTGCCGCCGCTCGGGTGCCTGCTGCTCAAGCCGTCGCCTCGGGCCGACTGAAGTCGGCCCCTCCCGGAACCGCCGCCTCGGGCCGACTGAAGTCGGCCCCTCAGGAACGGCTGCCCCCGGGCCGACTGAAGTCGGCCCCTACCGGATCGGCTTACGGAATAGGTCCTGCGGTAGAGGCCGGCTTCAGCCGGCCTGTTCCGGCGTCAGCCCGCCGTTTCGCTCATCCGGACGATGCGGTCCCACTGTTCGTCGGTGACGGGCATCACCGACAGCCGCGGCACGCGTGTGAGGGCGAAGTCCGCGAAGTAGGGGTCCCCCTTGATCGCCGCGAGCGTCACCGGGGACTTCAGCTTCTTCAGCGGCGCCACGTCCACGGCATGAAGCTGGCCGGACGCGTCCGCCGGATCGGGGTATGAATCGCCGGCCGCCTTCGCGATGCCGACCACCGCCTTGTCGCTGCCGGTGTGATAGAAAAAGATCCGGTCTCCCTTGCGCACGCCGCGCAGGTGCTTCTGCGCCACCGGGTTCCGCACGCCGGTCCATGAGGTCCGCCCGTCGCGGGCGAGATCGTCGTAGCTGTAGTTCGACGGCTCCTCTTTGAACAGCCAGTTCGCCATGCCCACCCATGATAGCCGCGGCGATGCGTGGCGCGGCCTGCGCCTGAAGGACCGGATCGCGCCAGGTGTGCGCGTGCTGTTCGTCGGCATCAACCCCGGCGTCCGCTCGGCGCAGACGGGTCACCACTTCGCCGGCTACTCGAACCGGTTCTGGAAGCTGCTGTGGGACGCGCGCCTGGTGCCAGAACCGCTCACGTACGAGCAGGACGTCCGGCTGCCGGCGTTCGGGTACGGGATCACGAACCTGATCGCGCGGCCGACGCCTGGCATCGACACGCTGTCGCCCGCTGAATACGCGGCCGGCTGGAAGGTGCTCGAGAAGAAGATCCGCCGCGTGCGGCCGGAGGTGGTCGCGCTCGTCGGCGTGACGGTGTGGCGCGCGATCCTGCCGCTGGTGGCGATGGAAGAGGACGAGCGCCGGCGCCTGTCGCGCGCGCCGTGTCCGGGACCCGTGCCGCTGACGATCCACGGCGCCCGGGTGTTCGTGCTGCCGAACCCGAGCGGACGGAACGCGAACTTCAGCTACGACGAGATGCTCAGCGCTTTCCGCCGCCTCCGGAGGTGGCGAGCACCGCGCGAATCTGCCTCGCCACCTCGTCGGGCAGCACCGGCTTCGCGATGAACGCGTCGCAGCCCGCGCGGCGGCACCGCTCGGCAATCTCTTCCGACGGATCCGCCGTGATGGCGACGATCGGCGTGCCGGCGAGCGCCGGGTCGCGCTTCAGATCGGCCGTTGCCTCGAGGCCGTCCATCCCCGGCAGGCGGATGTCCATCAGCACGACGTCGGGTTTGAGCAGCTGCGCGAGACGGACTGCCTCGTGGCCATTGATCGCCGTCGCCACGCTGAAGCCCGCGTACGACAGGTACTCCGCGTAGAGTTCACGCGAGTCGACCTGGTCCTCGACCACGAGTACGAGCGGCCGCCGCTCAGAGCGCGCCGCATCGGCGTTGCCGGTCGGGCCGGGATTGTCCACGGGTGTCATTCTGCCGCTCGTTTCGTCGAATCGTTCGTAGATCGGCGGGCCCTGTGGCTGGTGGATCACGAGGTCCGTTTCGAGCCGTTCCGCGTTGACCCGTCCCGCCAGCCGCGCCTGGAACTCCGACGGATACTGCGCCAGCGGCGCGCCGTCGGCAGCCGTCACCTCCCACCATCCCGCCGGATGGCGCCTGACCCGAACGAGACGCCGCGGGAGGCCGGTCAAAATGTGTCCTGCCCTAATCCTAGGCCACGGTGCCACACCGTTCAACACGGGCCACGGAGCAACAGGGGCCACGGAGCAACACGGGCCACGGAGAAACACGGTGCCACACTGCAGGGTGCCACACGGCAGGGTGCCACACGGCACGGTGCAACACGGGCCACGGTGCGACACGGATCCTGCAGCCTCTGAGGCGCAGCGCGCCAACGAGCGGTGCGGCGCGCGGCGAGCGCTACGCGTGAACGCCGGGCGCCTCGTGGCCGGTGCGCTGGACGTACTCGACGTACGAGCCGGGGTACGCGTGCGGCTCGGCGTCCATGCCGCTTTCGCCGCCGAGCTCGAGCACGCGGTTGCTGAGGCCGCGCAGGAACGCGCGGTCGTGCGACACGAACAGCATCGTCCCCTCGAAGCCGGCGAGCGCCTTGACCAGCATTTCCTTCGTCGCCAGGTCGAGGTGGTTCGTCGGCTCGTCGAGCACGAGGAAGTTCGGCGGATGCAGCAGCATGCGCGCCATCACGAGCCGCGTCTTCTCGCCTCCCGACAGCGCGCGGATCTTCTTCTCGACGTCGTCCCCTGAGAACTGGAAGGCGCCGAGCAGGTTGCGCAGCACGCCGGTCGACTCCTGCGGAAAGTCCTTCTCCATCTGCTCGAACACCGTGAGGTCGGGATTCAGCAGGTCGAGCGCCTGCTGCGCGAAGTAGCCCATCTTCACGCTCGCCCCGATGTCGACCGTCCCCTCGTCGGGCGGGATGGCGCCCGCCACGATCTTCAGCAGCGTCGTCTTGCCGGCGCCGTTGCGTCCCATGACGCACCATCGCTCGCCGCGGCGGATGGTGAGGTTCATGCCGTCGTAGATCACCCGTCGGCCGTACGCCTTGTGCACGTTCTCGAGCACGCACACCTGTTCGCCCGACCGCGGCGGCTGGCGGAACTCGAAGTCGACGACGCGGCGCTTCTTCGGCGGCTCGAGCTTCTCGATCTTGTCGAGCGCCTTGATGCGGCTCTGGACCTGCGGCGCCTTGGCCGCCTGCGCCTTGAAGCGCTCGATGAACCGCTGTTCCTTCGCGAGCATCGCCTGCTGCCGCGCGTAGGCCGCCTCCTTGTTCGCCTCGCGGATCGCCCGTTCCCGCTCGTAGAAGTCGTAGTTGCCCGAATAGACGGTGATCTCGCCCGCGTCGATCTCGGCGATCTTCGTCACCACGCGGTTCATGAAATCGCGGTCGTGCGACGTCATGAGCAGCGAACCCTGCATCGTCTTCAGGAAGTCCTCGAGCCAGATGATCGACTCGATGTCGAGATGGTTGGTCGGCTCGTCCATCAGCAGCACGTCGGGCCGCCCGAGCAGCACGCGCGCCATGGCCACCCGCATCTTCCATCCCCCCGACAGCGCGCCGACGTCGCCGTCGATCTGCTCGTCGGCGAACCCGAGCCCGTGCAGCACTTCGCGCGCCTGGCTCTCGAGCGCGTAGCCGCCGAGGTGCTCGTACTCCTCCTGCACCTCGCCGAAACGCGCGAGGATGCGGTCCATCTCGTCGGCGCGGTCCGGATCGGCCATTGCGTAGTTGAGCGCCTCGAGCTCGTGGTGCAGGTCGCCCACGCGCCCGCTGCCCGCGATCGCCTCGTCCAGCACGGACCGGCCCGACATCTCCTCGACGTCCTGGCGGAAGTAGCCGATCGTCAGGCGCTTCGGCACCGACACCTCGCCGTCGTCCGGCGACTCCTCCCCCGTGATCATCCGGAAGAGCGTCGTCTTGCCGGACCCGTTCGGCCCGACGAGCCCGATTTTCTCGCCCGGGTTGAGCTGAAAAGAGGCGTCGACGAACAGGATCTGACGGCCGTACTGCTTGTTGATGCGCGTGAGCGAGATCATGAACAGGAGCTGCGAGCCCAGGAGCTGGGTGCCGGGAGCTGGAATACAGAATACAGAATTCAGCCCCGTGTTGCGGTGTTCTTCCGTGTTGTTCCGTGGCCGTTGTTCCGTGGCCCTCATTTCCGTGTTCTTCCGTGTTCTTCCGTGTTGTTCCGTGGCCCGTCGTTTCCGTGTTCTTCCGTGTTGTTCCGTGGCCGTTGTTCGGTGTCGGACCGTGGCCGTAGACTTGGCGCATGTCCATTCTGAAGTGGCTGGGGCTCGCGGCGTCGCCGGATCCGGCGGCCGACAACCGGCTCCACGACATCGAGCGGGCGCTCGAGCAGCACGGTCCCGAGCGCGCCCGCTTTCTCGCCTGCTTCGCCTACATCCTCACGCGCGCCGCGCGGGCCGACCATCACGTCTCCGACCACGAGGCGGAGCAGATGGAGCGGGTCGTGCGCGAATGGGCGCACGTGGGCGACGAGCAGGCGGCGCTGATCGTGCGGATCGCGCGCGAGGCGGGCCACTCGCGGGGGACGGACGATTACCTGATCACCCGCGAGTTCGAGCGGCTCGCCACACGCGACGAGAAGCTCGCGCTGCTCGACTGCCTGTTCGAGATCGCGGCCGCGGACGCGTCGATCGGCACGGTGGAGGACAACGAGATCCGCCGCGCCGCCAGCGAGCTCAAGCTGGAGCACGCCGACTACATCGCCGTGCGCCAGCGGCATCTCGGCCACCTGAACGTCCTCAGGCGCCCGTCCGAGTAAAACGGTCTGCCGGCGGGACTCGGGGCTCGGCGCTCGGGACTCGGGACTCGGGCCTCGGGGCTCGGGGC
>Ga0247719_1000136_pt1 | contig 51651 bp, 49 predicted proteins | sample 41E_DmetaG_FD_189046 | JGI IMG/M metagenome (GOLD analysis project Ga0247719, IMG submission 189046) | Soil microbial communities from hillslope of Landscape Evolution Observatory, University of Arizona, Oracle, AZ, United States - 4-1-E_D | ecosystem: Engineered > Artificial ecosystem >...
GGCGTCGGTCCGCGGAACCTCTCCCCGTCGGGGACATTCCAGGCGACCCTGGTGCCTCGGACCGACTGGGGCCCGCTCGGCGTCTACACGACCGTGGGCGGCGCGCCCGTTCCCTCGACCGCGCCGGACCCGGCGTGTCCGCTGCAGCTTCCCACGGGAACCTGCGTCCACGTCGGCGGATCGGCGCCGATCCGGGTGGACGTGAAGCTGACCGGAACGGCGGGCCACCTTCGGCCCCTCCAGCCGCTCTTCTTCCCCGCGGGGTCGGTCGATTTCACGGTGTGCACGACCCCGCTTGCGGTCGTGTTCGAGGAGACGGGCGTGGCGCAGGAGCAGTGGGTCTCGGACTGCGACACGATCGTCGCCTTCCGGCCTTGACGGCGGCGCGTCCGCCCCGGGCGCGCGGCCGCGTCGGCGTGGACGGCGCGACCGCTCCGTGGCGGCTCGCGCGCGACGGGCGTCGGCGCGGCGCCCCCGCGGACCGCGTCTCGCAGGGGTGGAAGCATTGAAGAGGAAGGGCGACGTGCTGCCCGCCAAAAACGATATATTCCACCATATCATACGGGTTATCATGACTCCCCCCCCCGGGTTGCGGTAGCGTGGGTGTGCGTTTTGATCGTCGGCACGGGTTTCGCGGCGAGCGCACCCCTTGCAGTGGCTGACCCGATCGAAGAATACCTCGACATTGACTGCCTGCTCTTCGGTGAAGGTGTTCCCGTGGAGTGCGTCCTTTCCGGACCTTGTGTCGAAATCGAGTGCTTCACGTGCCCTCCGGAAATCGTTGAGGCTTGCGGGGCCGTTGACGAGCTTTTGGCCCCGAAAATCATCACTTGCTCGGGTGGGGGCTCGACCGCGATGAGCATGGAAACCAAGTTGGCTGGCGCCCATCTCACGAACGAACCCGGCTCAAGCCACTGGACGGCCGTTTTCGATTCCAGCGTCGCCCCCTGGGAGTTGAAGTCCATGTACGGGCACGTCAGGACTCCCACCCATTCGGTGACCTATTCATCGAAGGAGATTTGGACGTGGACATTCACTGCCCTTCCCGTGCAAGGTTACTTTGGCGTCCACGTACGTTGCACACCGAACCCGCTCGATTCGAGCCAAGGGATCATCACCAGCGCCGACCACCACGGCCTCGGATTCCCGCTCATTGACGACCTCCCACTGATTGAATTGAGAGGGACGACGTGCGTATTCATCTGCTGAGGCAGGCGACTATGGCCCGGCCGAGCTTCTTCGTCCTCATTCTCCTCGCTTCGGGACTCTCCGGCTGCTTCGAAACAGCCACCCCTGACGAGGCAGGAGGAGGATCGTCATCGATGGCTGAGGTTGGCTTGACCAGGGCGGATACGACGTCGGCGGGCGGCGCGGTCACGCTCCTCGTGGACGTCGTCGAGGCGGGGCGAGCCGTCATCAACGTCTCGGCCATCCACCCCGGCAATGAGATTGTCGAAGACTGTGGTCGGCTCGCGCTCCAACTCCCCGATGAGATCCAGGGATGGATCTGGGCCGCATCATCAGGTCATGCGCTCGTGATCGGAACCGAGGGTCGACCCAAGGTTTACAACGTTTCAGGAACGAGGGAGAATTCCCAATTTCGAATCAACTACAAATCCGAATTTGAAGCGGAATTCCATGCAGGTGATCGCATCGCCATGGCACTCGCGGCGGGGTCGATCGATGGCGCGTTCATTCCAGCCGGAGTGCGTGTGGTGGGATCGAGTGCGCGCTTCTCCGTCGTCGAGCGCAAGTCTGAGGCGTACAGTTGTGGCTCGAATTTCTTCGACTTCGAGGGTGATCGTCTATCGGTGGGCGCTTGGCCCCTCGCGGCGGGCTATTCGGAACAATCGGTGAAAGTTGTGAGGACGGAGAATGGCACGTGGGGTTCATTCAGGATCGTCATGGGCCCCGCCGCCGTTTGCGAACTGGAGGTCCGAATCGATCAGAAAATGTTCGCGTCGACAGGCCAACAAACGCAGCATTGTCTGATCGACCTCCCGTGGGCGCCACCGGGCGACGTCTCGCTGATCGTCCGGAGGGAACTCTCCGCCGGCGGAACGGCCTCGCACTGGGAGATCTGGGACCGAGCGCTTCCGATGGAAGCTGCGCAGGAGGGTGAGGGGAGGCTCCAACCAACCAACCAATCCGCTGTGGCATACCCCGGGGTGGTCGCGACGTCACCCTTCGTTGCCGAAGCGCGATTGAACGGTCACGTCCGCTTCGATCGCTGAAGTCGGAATCTCGCCCTGGTCGAAGCCTTTAAGGCAGTGGCGGGTGTGCGAGAATTCTCCGGAGTCGCGCAACCCGCGCGCGGAGAAGGAGACATCGACATGGACGTGAACCGCGCTCTCCGAAGCGCCACGCAGTCGGGCAAGGTCGGCCTCGGCGTCAACGAGACGCTCAAGGCCGTGACCGCGAAGCAGGCGAAGCTCATCGTGCTCTCGTCGAACGCGCCCTCCGAGGCCGTCGACCAGGTGACGAAGCTCGCGACGAAGAACAAGGTCCCGATCTACAAGTTCGCCGGCACGAACGCCGAGCTGGGCCCCGCGTGCGGCAAGCCCTTCTCGGTCTCGATGCTGAGCGTCCTCGAGGCCGGCGAGTCGGACGTCCTCGCGCTTGCGCGCGAGGGCTGATCCGCGACGGGGGCGCGACGCCCCCGATCATCCTTTCTTTCCTGGAGTCCTTTCCTTGGAGATCAAGCTCGACGCGGACACCCTCCGCCTCTTCACGCTCTTCGAGCGCGTGACCCGCGCCCGCCTCAAGGACCTCATGGACGAGCCCGACCGCGTCATCTTCGTCGTGGACGAGGGCTTCGTCGGCAAGGCCGTCGGCAAGGGCGCGGTCAACCTGAAGCGCCTGCGCGAGATGCTCAACAAGGAGGTCGAGATCTTCGGCTACGCGGCGGACAAGAAGCAGTTCATCGAGAACCTCTTCCACCGCCACAAGCTCGAAGAAGTGACGTTCGAGCAGCGGAGCGGGGTCGAGGTCGCCCGCGTGAAGGTCGACCCCGCCGCGAAGGGCAAGGTCATCGGCAAGGGCGGCCGCAACGTGCAGCTCGCGCGCCTCCTCGCGGACCGCCACCACGGCGTGCGAGACATCATCGTGGAGTAGGCCCAGGGCGATCGTCCTCGGTTCGACCGAGGCAGGCGCCGGGGCGGCCCGTGTCCATCTAAAGCCGGTCGTATTTCGCCGCGGACCCGCGCGCCTTCTCGACGGGATACTTCGCGCGGTTCGCCTCGAGCTTCGCGCGCGCGGCCTCGACGAGGTCGAACCCGCACCGGTCCGCGAGGAGGAGCAGGTAGAGGTACACGTCCGCGGCCTCGGCCGCGACGGCCGCGCGCCGGTCGGCCGGGACGTCCGGTTTCCACAGGAACTCCTCGAGGAGCTCCCCGGCCTCCACGGAGACGGCCGCCGCGAGGTCCTTCGGAGCGTGGAACTGTGCCCAATCCCGCTCGTCGACGAACGCGCGGAGGTCGCGGCGGAGGGCCTCGAGGGGATCGGCGGGCACGCCGGGGCATCGAGCCCGCCCGCCATAAGGCCACCGAGGGGACCGGGCCCGCGAAAGGTACATGCGCCGGCGTTCCCACTGCCGCGGCGGGAGGCCCACCTTGAACAGGACCGTCCTCGCTCTCGCGCTCGCCCTTGCGACCGTGCTCGCCGGCTGTCTCGGCCCCCGCATCGGGGCGGGGCGCGTCGACGACCTCGCGCCCGCCGAGGGCGTCGGGAACTTCACGCTCGTCCCCGACCGCTATGCGGTGTCGGGCTGCGATGAGATCGCGGGCGTCTTCCCGGTCCCCGCGGACTTCGCGGACAACATTCCGAAGGGGTTCAAGGTCGAGTCGCTGGACCCCGCCGACGCGACCGCGACGCTCATCGTGATCGGCTGGAAGTGCAAGTCCTCCGACGTCCCCGGCCAGAACGAGTCCGAGGGCGACGTCGGCATCCTGGGCGGTGTTCTCGTGACGCCCACGGCGGAATACAAGTCCGCGAACGCGACCATGCATTTCGTCCTCGTCGGCTACTCGACCGCGAACCCCGCGATCGCCGCGCTTCTCAAGGAATGGAACGTGAGCGCCCTCGAGCCCGCGAAGCGCACCGTCACCGACTTCCTCACGGGCGCGCCGGTGCGCAGCGGCCTCATCACGCTCGACGACGTCACCCTCACGACGCAGGCCACCGGCCGCGAAGCAGTCGACGACGGCGGCCTCTTCCGGTTCTTCCGCGCCGACCAGGGCGAAGTCGTCGCCGCGTTCGACCTCTCGTGGAACACGGCGCGGGCGCTCGTGGTCGGTCGCGGCCACATCGAGTTCGCGAACGGCCTCATCGGGAACGTCCCGCTGTTCTTCGAAGGCTTGGGCCTCCACATCTGGGGCCAGACCTACACCTACAACATCACGCGCGTCGACTTCGCGGACGCGACGAACGCGCCGGCCTCGAACGCGACGGCGACGCCCATCGCCGGTCCCCTCGCGCGCCTTGTTGCGGAGGGCCCGCTCGTCCGAACGGGTTGAGCGCGTTCACGCGTACGCCGCAAGCGACCGCTGACGGCCGGGCCTCAGCGCGTCCGCGAGGCGTTCCTCCGTCCATCCGAACGGGAGGAGGAGCGACGCGACGCCGCGCAGGACCGCGCGCTCGTAGAACGCGCGGTCGTACGCCTCGTCGCCCTTGAGGAGGCGCGCCTCGACGACGCGCCGCGTCGCGTCGCGCGAGGCGTTGTCGAGCACGACGTACCGCACGACGTCGCCCGGCGCGACGCGCACGCCCTTCTTCGCGAGGCCCGTGAGCGCGGCCTGCGCGAGCGTGCGGGCGCGGTAGTCCTCGAGGTCCTGCGCGACCGCGTTCACGAAGAGGAGGTCCGCGAGCGCGGCGTCGCCGCGCGCGGCGCGCGCCGCGACCTCGCCCGCCGCCTCGATCGCGGCCGGGATCCGCGCGCGGAACGAGGCCGCGTCCGTCGCGCCCGCGAGCGTCTCGAGCGCGCGCTCCTGCGCCTCGCGCACGAGGCGGGGCGTCGAGTGCTGGCGCAGCTCCACGCCGCGCGCCTTCACGGCGCCCTTCGCGATGTAGTCCACGGACTGCCCGGCCTGGCTGCGGGAGGGCTTGTCGGGGGGCGCGTCGAAGCATCCGTAGTAGCGGTTGAGCGCGCCCACCGCGGGCGCGTCCGCGGTCGCAAGGCCCGAGCGGTTCGGCAGGAACACGATCCAGTTGTAGCGGCCCTGGTACTCGAACGGGATGCCGATCTCGCGGTGGACGGCCTCCGAGAGCTTCTCCGCGTCCGCCCAAGGCTCGACGCGCTTGAGCCAGAGCGAGTCCACGATGCCGTGCAGGATCTCGAAGCCGTGGTCGCGCGCGACCTCGGTCGCGGTGAGGAGGATCTCGCGACCCCACGCGTTGATCGCCTCGTGGCACTCGATGCGCCCGAACTTCGCGTTCCGGTACCCCTGGTAGCCGAAGCTCGTGACGAGGCACCACTTGTACGCGTCGCTCACGGACTGGTACCGCGCGCGGTTCGCCGGATCCTCCTTGCGCAGGCGCTTGAAGCGCTCGCGCCGCGCGACGATGGGGCCGATCGTGCGCCCCACGAACCCGCTCCGCTTCGAGCAGACGTGGTAGCCGAGCTGCGGCACGACGAGCGGCGACGGCTCGCCCGCGCAGCATTCGCAGAGGATCGTCTCCGCGGAGAGGTTCTTCTTGATCATGATGTTGGGGAAGAGGCTCGCGAAGTCCAGCTCCACGACGTCCTCGTGCAGGCCCACCACAGGCTCGTAGATGTACGCGCCGCGGTCCGCGGCGAGGAGGTCGCGCGCGGTCTTGAACGCCTCCGGCGCGTTCTTCTTCCACGGGATCACGCGCCCCTCGCGCGCGGCGCGGTCGATCTGCACCGCGGTCACGGCCGTGCCCGCGCCGAGGCGCGCGAGGTCCTGGAGCGGGATGCCGCTCACGCGGGAGAGGTCCACGACGCCCGCAAGGCCCGCCTCGCGCAGGAAGAACGACGCGTGCCGGTCGAGGTGCAGCCGCCCCGCGAGCGCGCGCGAGGCCGGCTGGTACTTGATCTTCCCGTACGTGAAGTACGACCGCTCGCGGCGGCGCGGGGCGGGGTCGGCCTCGCGGCCGAGCTTGAAGCCGGCCACGTCCGCCACGCGCGCGCGGTGGGCCAGGTACGCGAGGAGGAACGCGTCGCCGCCTTCCGTGATCACGACGTCGGGGTCGCGCTCGGCGACCTCGCGCGCGAGCCACCGCAGGCGGTCGGCCTCGTCGCCCCCCGCGTACGTCTCGCCCGCGACGGTCACCGCGCGCACGGGGTCGTCGTGCGTCGGCGGCCGCCCGCGCGGCGCGTCCGGGTCCGCCGCGACGTCCGCGACGCGCAGGTCCGGGAACGGGTAGTCGACGCTCCACGGGTCGTCGCGCGGCGTGTAGCGGCCCGGGGCCCACACGCGCAGGCCCGCGAAGGGGAAGAGCCGTTTCGCGATGAAGTAGCGCTGGCTCATGCGCAGGTCGACGTCGAAGAGCTCGAAGCGCTTGTGCTCGCCGCGTCCGTCCACCATCGCCGCGAGGCGATGCACCTGGTCGTGGTCCGGGACGGGAATTTCGAGGAGGCGCGAGGAGGCGAACTCGAGGCCGCACGTGCGCTCGACGAACGCGAGCGGCCCGAGGGCGGGGAGGCTCGCCTCGAGCGCGCGCTTGAGGTCCGCAAGGTCCGCCTCGGCGCCGCGCACGTAGAAGCGCGGCGTGAACGGCTCGCGGAACGCGTGGACGCGACCCTCCCGGTCCTTGACCCAGAGCACCATCGCCCGCTTCCCGGGGTCCGGGTGCGCGTCCAGCACGAAGCCGTCCACGGCGACGATCGGCGCCTCCGGGGGAAAACCCTGGCCGGGGGGGTGGGGCGAAGGTGGCTGACGAAGCAGGCGAACGATCATGTATCCGTCTGCCTCCTGACAAGTCGGGAGGCCTATGATCCGCTCCACGTCCGTCCTTGTCGCCGCAGGTTTCGCATCGATGGCCGTTTTCGCCCCGTTCGCCCTCGCCGCCGGCATCGGCGAGATGCGGGTCGAGGCTTTTGAGACCAACCGCGCTGAGCTCGACGCCCAGGGCCAGTTGAACTGCGTGGTCGAAGCCTTCCAGGGACCCACCCCGTCTCCCGCATGTCCGCTCGAACTCCGCCGGTCCTCGCCGGGGGTTCTGACGCCGGACGCGGAAGTGACTGGGATCCGCATCCTCGACGCGTTCTTCGCAAGCGACGGGCTTCCGGACTCGCCGCCCGCCACCCTTCACGCAGACGGGAGCAACGTGGGGTATTCGGTCTCGTCAATGCAGCGCTTCTCGACCGAGCGCGGAACGGGCGGGGCTGTTCCCGCCGTGATCCATCCGGGCCGCGGATGGTGGACCGCGTGGTACGGCGTGTGGGAGGACAAGAACCGCGACGGGGTGCTCGACGTGCGCATCCACGTCTATCCGGGCGCGACCGGAAACCGCCAGAGCGCGGCTCCCGACAACGAGATGCTCGGCATCCCGCACGTGCCCATCGCAGCGTTCGTGGAACCCGGGAACCATCCGACGCAGGATGCGGCCGTCATGCCTTCCGAGGACGAGGCTGATTTCACGTACAACACGAACACGCCGGGCGCGACCGGGTCCGACGCCATCGAACGACGCGGTTTCGTCAGCACCAACACCTACGCCTTCTTTTACGACGGTAGCATCCTCCGCACGTTCGTCGTGACGACGGTCGCGAACGGAACATTCGTGCCGCAAATGGACGGCCTCCCATATTTCTGCGATATCGGGCGATGCCTCGCCGACATCGACCGCTATCCGGCGGTCGCGCCCGCGCCCGTCGCTAGCCTCTACGGCGCAATCGCCGCGCCATTCGTCGACGCGCTTCCGCCGCCCGCGGTGAACCTCCTCTGCCCCAACAACTGCTGGGTGCCCCCCCTACCCCTTTCGCCCGAGGGCCAGCGCGCGGCCGGGCCCGCCCTCGGCGCGCTCTTCGCGGAGTATCCCCAGGAAACGTCCACAGACGCCTCGGGTCCGCACGCGTCGAGCGCGTCGGGCCGGTTGAGCGCGTTCCAGGACGGTTACCGCGGGTGGCTGGATCTCATCCCGAGCTACTTCATCCCCGCCGGCTCGCAGACGCACAAGCCCATGGTCGGAGTATCTCCCGGAAGCGATCAGGCCCACATGCCGGGCTGGCTGAACATCGAGATCTTCACGGGCGCCTGGAAGGATCTCAACCGGGACGGCTACATCGGCACCGCCTCGACGCCGGATCCGCACGAATACGGCAACCGGCCCCTCGCGGACGATTACGGTCGCTCGCGGGGCGAGTTCAGGCCGCACTATGCCATCAACGAGAACGGCGCGTTGAAAGGCCTCCTCTGCGTGTTCTTCACGCCCGACCGCGATTGGGGTCCCGCCGGGGTCGTGATCGGGACAACCGTGGGCGTTCCCTCCGTCGGCACGCGATATTCGGCGCGCACCAACCCCTGCGACCCGTCGCTCCAGAACCGCGAACAGGTCGATCGCGACACCTCGGTCTGGCACGTCACCGGAAACCGCCCATTCGGCCTCTACGTGGATCCCAACCCAGCGATGGAGGGTCACTACTGGAGTTCGTTCTCGCGGACAGTGTTCTTCCCGCAGGGGACTGCGGGCATCCCGTTCAGGATGTGCACGGAGCGCGCCTCGATCGATTATGTCGACGACGGAGCTCCGGCTCGCGATGAGGTCTGGGACTGCGACCACGTCGCGTCCCTCGTCTGATCATCCCCCGAGCGCCGCGAAGATCGGGTGGTCCGCGAGGGCCTCGAACGCGGGCTCCGTTTGCGCCCGCGCCCCCGTCGCGGGGTCGAGACCCGCGGCGAGCTGGAGGCGCGCGAGCGCGTCCGCCGTCGCGCCGCGCATCGCGAGGTGGCGCGCGTGGTGGTAGAGGGCCCACGCGTCGGGCGGCGTCGCGGCGGCGGCGCGCGCGACGGCTTCGGCCGCCTCGTCCGCGCGCCCCACGCCTTCGAGCGCGAGGCCCCGCGAAAGGTGCGCGACGGCGAGGTCGGGCGCGAGCGCGAGGGCGGCGTCGAACCATCGTAGCGCGGTCGCGAAGTCGCGCTCGACGGCCGCGGCGCGGCCGCGCGCGAGGAACGACGCGGCGTCGGCGGTGGACGCGGGCGCCGGGGTCGGAGCGCGGCGCCGCGCGAGGACCGCGACGGCGGCGCCCGCCGGCACGGTGAGCGCGACCGCGAGCGCGACGAGGCCGAGATCGATCCCGTGCCCCGATCCCGCCGGTGCGACGAGGGCCGCGTCGCGCCGGTCCGCGGACGCGACGGGGCCGCCCGCGAGCCGTCCCCCGACAGCCTCGAAGCGCGTCGACCCCGTCGCGTCGGTCAGCGTGAAGACGTCGCCGCGCGCCTCGACCGCGGCGCGACCGTCGAGGACGAGACGGCCGTCCGCGATTTCGATGCGCGCCCACGTCCACCGCTCGACGGAGGAGAGCGGCGTGGGGGCGGCCCAGGTCACGCCGGTCTTGACGGCCCGCGTCTCGCCCGCGTTCGCGAGGTTGAACTCGACGTCCCAGACATAGACCGCGAAGGTCCCCTCGACGACGTGGCGGCCCTCCCGGGCGTCGAGCACGACGTGGTCGCTTCCCACGTCCGACGAGAAGGCGTCGCGGGGCAGCTCGCGCCATGCGCCGTGGCGCGGTGTCACGTCTGCGGCGCTCGAGAATCGCGGCTCGCCCTCGCCTTCGAAGGCGTATCGGTACGGCGCCGCGTTCGCGAGGCGCTCGACCGCAAGGACGACGCCGCCGCCCATGCGGTCCGCGACGCCGCGCGCGGAGGCGAACGTGAAGGCGGCGTCGCTGCGACGGATTTCGTGCGAGCCCAGGTCGAGGTCGCCGATGCGGGCGGTCTCGACGCGATCGAGATTGTGGATGCGGACCGCCACCATGGCGCCTTCGAGAAGAAGCCTCGCGCTCGGCGGCGGAAGGTCCTCGCGTGGCGCGAGGAAGACGAGCGCGGGTTCGGAGTCGTACCGGGAGTCGCCGGCGCCCATAGCCGTTGGGCTCGCGAGGAGCAGGCCCGCGAGCGCGAGCGCGTACGCTGGAGTGTTCATGCCAACCTCACCCTTTGCCTCGCCAGCCAGACGAGGCGTTCAGGTTGGACGCGCGTGGCGAGGGGATAAGAATTCCTGGGACGGCCCAGGTACCCGGCCCCGCGCGGGTCAATCGCGCGGCTCGACCGAGAACCGGTCGGCGCCCGTCGGGAGGAGGCCGGCCTCCGCCGCGCGGCGGGCGAAGGCGCGGAGGGCTTCGAGGCCGTCGTCGCCCATGTCGAGGGTGCGCGCGTTCACGTACATCGCGACGAATCGGTCCGTCTCCTCGCGGTCGAGGCCGCGACCGAAGGACCGCGCGTGCCGGAGCGCGTCGGCGCGGTGGGCGAGGCCCGCCTCGATCGAGGCCTTGAGGACGCGGCTTGCCGGCGCGAGCGCGTCGCCGAGCGCACGCTTCGCGGCGACGACGCCGAGCGGGAGGGGGAGGCCCGTCTCGTCGCGCCACCAGGCGCCGAGGTCGAGGACCTTCGCGAGGCCCTCCTTCGCGAAGGTGAGCTGGCCCTCGTGGATGACGAGGCCGAGGTCCGCTTCCTGGTCGCGGACCGCGTCGAGGATCGCGTCGAACGGACGCGTGACGGTCCGGAGGCCGGGCTTCGCGAGCGCGAGCGCGACGGCGGCCGTGGTCGAGGGTCCGGGGATCGCGACGAGACCCTTCCAGTCGACGGGCGCGCCGGCGCGCGCGACGACGATGGGCCCGTAGCCTTCGCCGAACGAGGCGCCGTGGCGCAGAAGCGTGTAGCGCTCCGCGACGCGCAGGAACGTGGCGGCGGAAAGGGCGCTCACGTCGGGCCCCGCGCCCGCGAGCGCCTCCTGGTTGAGCGTCGCGATGTCGCGCGCCGCGACGGAGACGGCGACGGCCGGGTCGGCGACGCGCCCGGTCGCGAGCGCCCACGCCATGAACGCGTCGTCGGGGTCGGGGCTGTGCGCGAACGAGACGGCCCGGGCCACGGCGACGCAACGTCCGGACCCGCCTTGAAGGTCCCGGAATCGTCCGCGCCGAGAAAGGCTATTTGGGGCCGACCGGGCTTCGCGGAGCGTGGCCGGCCCCCGGGACCTCCGCGCGTTCATCGACACCCTCGAAGCCGAGGGCGAGCTCGTCCGCGTCCGCGCGGAAGTGGACCCCGTCCTCGAGATGACGGAGGTGTACGACCGCGTCGTGAAGCGCGGCGGGCCCGCGCTCCTTTTCGAGCGCCCCAAGGGGTCCGGGATCCCCGTGCTCCTGAACGCCCTCGGCACCGACCGCCGCATGGCGCTCGCGCTCGGGCGCGCGCCCGAGGAGATCGGCGTCGAGGCCGCCTCGCTCCTCAAGCCCAGGCCGCCGCGCTCGCTCGGCGAAGCCTGGAGATTCGCGATGAAGTACAAAGGCCTCCTCCGCGTGCCGCCGAAGCGCGTGCGCCGCGCGGCGTGCCAGGAGGTCGTGCTCACGGGCGACGCGGTGGACCTCGCGCGCCTCCCGATCCAGCAGTGCTGGCCCGAGGACGCGGGACGCTTCGTCACGCTCCCGCTCGTGTTCACGAGGGACCCCGAGACGGGCGAGCGCAACATCGGCATGTACCGCATGCAGGTGTTCGACAGGAATACGACCGGGATGCACTGGCAGACCCACAAGCACGGCCGCATGCACCTCGACAAGGCGCGCGCGATGGGCCTCGACCGCCTTCCCGTCTCGGTCGCGCTCGGCGGCGACCCGGCGCTCATCTACGCGGCGACGGCGCCGCTTCCGCCCGGGATCGACGAGCTGCTCCTTGCGGGCTTCATCCGCAAGCGCCGCACGGAGATCGTGAAGTGCGTCACGAACGACCTCGAGGTCCCTGCCTCCGCGGAAATCGTGCTCGAAGGCCACGTCGACGTGAACGAGCCCTTCCGCCGCGAAGGCCCGTTCGGCGACCACACGGGATTCTACTCGCTCGCGGACGACTTCCCCGCATTCCACGTCACGGCGATCACGATGCGCAAGGACGCGATCTATCCGTCCACCGTCGTCGGCGTGCCGCCGCACGAGGACGCCGCGATCGGCCGCGCGACCGAGCGCATGTTCCTGCACCTCCTGCGTTTCCAGATCCCGGAGCTCGTCGACATGCGCATGCCGGTGGCGGGCGGGTTCCACAACCTCATGCTCGTCTCGGTGAAGAAGGCCTACCCGGGCCACGCCCGCAAGGCCATGATGTCGCTTTGGGGCGCGGGCATGATCGCGCTCGAGAAGGTGCTCGTCGTCTACGACGGCGACGAGGACATCTCGGACGCGCGCGCCGCCCTCCTGCGCGCCGTCGCGCGCCTCGACCCCGCCCGCGATCTGCTCGTGCTCGACCAGATGCCGACGGACACGCTCGACCACGCCTCGCCCTTCCCCGACCTCGGGTCGCATCTCGGCCTCGACGCGACGCGGCCCGTGGGCGCGGAGGCGCCGCGGGCGCCGCAAAGCGCGGGCGAGCCCGCCTCAGGGGCGCGCGTCCGCGCGACGCTTCCCGGGGCCGTCGCCGTCCACCGGCCCGGGCCGGGACTCCTCCTCGTCGCGGTGCGCAAGGAGAAGGCCGGCGCCGCGCGCGCGGCGCTCGACCGGCTCTGGGACGCGGGTGTCGCGACGGACGACCTCGTCGTCGTGCTCGACGCGGACGTGCCCGTCGAGAACGAGTACCTCGCGCTCTTCCACGCGCTCGCGAACCTCGACCCCGCGCGCGACCTCGTTCTCCGGCGCGACGGCGCCGGCGCGCGGGGCGACCGGCCCCGCGTGGGCCTCGACGCGACGCGCAAGCGGCCCGAGGAGGGCGGCCGCGACCCGTGGCCTGGCCTCGTCGTGATGGACGACGCGACGAAGGCGAAGGTCACCGCGCGGTGGAGCGCGTACGGCCTCCCGGAGCGCTTCCGCGACCCGGTCTGATCACGCTTCCCACGTCTCGAGCGCGAGCTCGACGGGCTCGTACGCGGCGAGCGCGAGCGCGGCCTCGAGCCAACCCGCGGACGCGAGGAGGTCGCGCGCCTGGGGCTCGCCCTCAAGCGCGGGCGTCGCCTCCGCGAGCCGCGTCATGAGGTCGGGGGTCGCGGCGAGCGCGAGGCGCGCCGTCGCCGCGTCGGGGCCCGCGGCCTCGCCGACGAACGACCACGCGGGTCCTCCGTCCTTCGCGAGGCGCCGGACCTCGCCGAGGCTCGTCTCGACGAAGAGGTGGATGGGCCCCTCCGGGGACCGGAAGGAGCCGCGCGCCGCGACGTCGACGCACGTCGCCGACACCTGGACGCCCTCGGCCGCGTCGAGGTGGAGGTCGCCCTGGATGCGGACGTGGCGGTCGAAGGCCTCGGGGTCGAGCGCGCCCATGGTCCTCGTTCTCGCACGCCCTGACGTGAACCTTTCGACCCCGGCCCGGGGGAGGTTTCAAGGGACGGACCGGCCTCCCCTGGCCGTGGCCGTTCTCCCCGCCGCGAGCGCCCGGACACGGACGTCCCTGGGAACGATCCTCGAGTTCGTCAAGATCGAGCACTCGCTCTTCGCGCTTCCGTTCGTGCTTGCGGGCATGGTGGTCGGCCTCGTCGCCGTCGGACGGCCCCTCGAAGCCTCCTGGGAGAACGCGCGCCTCCTCGCGCTCGTCCTCGCGGCCGCCGTCTCCGCCCGGACGCTCGCGATGACGCTCAACCGCATCCTCGACCGCGCAATCGACGCGGCGAACCCTCGCACCGCCTCGCGCGCGCTCGCCTCCGGCGCGATGGGCCTCTCGACGGCGTGGACGCTCGCGGCCGCGTCGCTCGCGGTCCTCGCGGTCTCGGCCGCGCTCCTCAACCCCCTCTGCCTCGCGCTCGCGCCGCTCCTCGTCGGCCTCTTCTTCGCCTACCCGTACGCGAAGCGCCATACGTGGGCCTGCCATTTCGTCCTCGGCCTCGCCTTCTTCTCGGCGCCCGGCGGGGGCTTCCTCGCGGTGACCGGGAGCTTCGACGCCACGTGGCTCGGCGTCTTCTTCGGGTTCGCCGCCTTCTTCTGGGTCGCGGGCTTCGACGTCGTCTACGCGCTCCTCGACGTCGAGCACGACCGGGCTCACGGCATCCGCAGCATCCCCGCGCGCTTCGGGGTCGCGGGCGCGCGCGCGTGGGCGAGGGCGCTGCACGCGCTCACGGTCCTCGCGCTTGCCGGAGCCGGCCTCGTGCTCGCGCTCGCGTGGCCGTACTGGGTCGCGGTCGCGCTCGTCGCGGGCCTTCTCGCGTACGAGCACCTCATCGCGGATCCGAAGGACCCCGTCGCGCTCAACAAGGCGTTCTTCAACGTGAACGCCGGGATCGGCTGGATCGTCCTCGCGGGCCTCCTTCTCGGGCTTTAGAGGATGGGCCACGCGACGATGTCGCGATCCTCGCACCTGAAGCACGAGCGGATCGAATCCGGATCGGGCGGCGGCACGGGCGTCCAGGCCGACCCGCACGCGCGGCATTCGAAGCGATACATCGGGCGCGGGCCGGGAGCGGTCGTGCTTCAGGCCTCTGGAACGGGCGGCGAAGGTTCGCCGCTCACCGTCCGCCGAGCGTCACGCGGGCGGGCCGGCCCCGGTTCCCGACCGCGCCGAGGTGCACCGCGAGGCGGTCGCCCGGGGGAACGGGCCGCTCGTCCTCGGTCGGCGCGTCGAAGCGCTTGAGGATCTCGTAGTACGTGTTGCGCTGCGCGGGGACGTAGCCCGCATCGCGGATCGCGCGCCGGCACGCGGCCGGGTTCATGCCGAAGAGCGTGCCCGCGGCGCTGATCACGTTCTCCTCCATGAGGATCCCGCCCCAGTCGTCCGCGCCGCACGCGAGGGCGACCTCGGCGACCTTCGGGCCTTCCGTGACCCACCCGCTCTGGACGTGCGCGATGTTGTCGAGGTAGAGGCGCGAGAGCGCGATCACGCGCAGATACTCGTCCGCGGTCGCGGTCGGGTGCTTGAGCGCGGTGGACCCGTCGGATTGGAACGTCCACGGGATGAACGCCGTGAAGCCCTTCGTCTCGTCCTGGAGGGCGCGCACGCGCCGCCAGTGCTCGATGCGGTCCTCGAGCGCCTCGCCCATGCCGAACATCATGGTCGCGGTCGTGGGCATCCCGAGGCGGTGCGCCGTGCGGTGGATGTCGATGTAGACGTCCGCGGGCGACTTGAGCGGGGAAACCCGCGCGCGCACCCGGTCCGAGAGGATCTCCATCCCTCCGCCCGGAAGCGAGCGCATGCCCGCGGCCTTGAGGCGGCGGAGGACCTCCTCGTGCGTGATGCCTTCCGTCTTCGCGAAGAAGTCGATCTCCGTCGCGGTGAGGCTGTGGAGGTCCACCGTCGGGAAGCGCGCCTTCACGGCGCGGAAGACGTCCTCGACGTAGCCGAGCGCGGCCTTCTCGTTGAGGCCGCCCTGCAGGAGCACCTGCGTGCCGCCGAGCGCCACGAGGGGCTCGACCTTCGCGAGGATCTCGTCGATCGAGAGGACGTAGGCGTCCTTGTCCTTCTCGGTGCGGTAGAACGCGCAGAAGCTGCAGAACGCGTTGCAGACGTTCGTGTAGTTGATGTTGCGGTCGCAGACGTACGTGACGACGCGCGGGTCCGTCACGCGCTCGCGCGCGGCGTTCGCGGCGCGGGCGAGCACGTGGAAGGGGGCGCGCCACGCCTCCGCGGCCTCCGCGTCGGTGAGCCGCCGCTCGCCGCGCGCGACCTCGCCGAGCACGCGCGCGATCGCCGTCACGGCGCGGCCTCCGGGACGACGACGCGCGGCGGGCGAGGGATCGCGCCGATCGCGTGCGCGCGCTCGAAGAACGCGGCGAGGCCCGCGGATTCCTTCGCGCCGAGGTCGTAGCGCAGGTCGCGGAAGTACGCGCTGAGAAAGGCGCGCGAGTAGGCGAACTGGAGGTCGCGTCGCGCGGCCTCGACGATCGCGAAGCGGTTCGCGTCGCCCCACGCCTTCGAGGCGACGAGCGCGTCGCGCACCTCGCGGAAGGCGGCGGGATTCGCCTCGGCCCACGATCGGCGCGCGCACCAGAGGCCGAACACCATGGGCGTTCCCGTGAGCGCGGTCCAGGCGTCGCCGAGGTCCGTCCGCCCGAGGTGCGGGTAGGCGAGCGCGGCGCGGAGGGCCTGGTCGCCGATGAGGAGCGCGCCCTCGACCGACACGCCAATCTCCTCCGGGTCGACCGTCGTCTGGAACGGCGTCGCGTCGACCTTGAGCGACTCGCGAAGGAGGATGCGCAGGAGCACCTCGCTCGTCGCGGACTCGTCGGTGACGGCGATGCGGCCTCCGCGGAGCGTCTCGCGGCTTCCGCGGTAGACGAGGTTCACGGAGTGCACGAAGCCCGTGCTGTTGATCGAGAGGCCGGGAAGAAGCACGAGGTCGTCCGCGTGGCGCGCGTAATGCACGCTCGAAACGCTCGCGACGTCCACGGCGCCTTCGACGAGCGCGCGGTTGAGCGCCGCGGGCGGGCCCCGCACGAGCTCGAGTCCCACGGGTCGCGGAACGTGGCCCGCCACGAGCGCGTGGTACACGGGCCGCGAGTTCAGGAAGTCGATCATGCCGAGGCGCGTCACGCGACCGCCTCCTCGCGGCGGATCGTCCGGTACGAACCATAGGCGTAGACGGGCTCGAAGCCGGCCTCGCGGATGTAGCGCGGGACGTCCGAGTTCCTGACGAGCGCCCACGTGCGCGCGCCGGCCGCGTCGAGGATGCGCTCCTCGAACGCGGAGCCGCCGATGTCGTCGACGCCCCAGTTCAACGCGACCTGCGCCATCGGCTTCCCGATCGTGATCCACGGGAGCTTGACGTGGTCGACGTTGTCGAGGTAGAGGCGCGCGATCGCGACCATGCGCAGGTCGTCGAACGCGGTCGACCCCGGCGCGCCCGTCTTCGCGTGGAGCGCCGTGTTCTCGGGATTCCACCGGAGCGCGGTGAAGGCGCGGAAGCCGCCCGTCTTGTCCTGCAGCTCGCGGATGCGGCGAAGGTGGTCGATGCGCTCCGCGGGCGTCTCGACGTGGCCGTAGAGGATGGAGACGTTCGTGGGGATCCCGAGACGGTGCGCCGTCTCGTGGACCTCGAGGAAGCGGTCGCCCGCGATCTTCGTCGCCATCATGCGCTTGCGCGCCTCCGGGTGGAAGACCTCCGCGCCGCCGCCGGGGATCGAATCGAGGCCCGCCGCGACGAGGCGCTTCAGCGTCGCCTCGATCGAAAGCTTCTCGAGCTTCGCGAGGAAGTCGACCTCCACGCCCGTCATGCCCTGGATCTCGACCTCGGGCGCGACGCGCTTGAGCGCGCGGAACATGGCCTCGAGGTATTCGAGGTCGCACTCGGGCGTCATGCCGCCCACGACGTGGAACTCGGTGATGCCGGCCTCGACGGCCGCGCGCGCCTTCGCCTCGATGTCCGAAAGCGAGAGCACGTAGGCGCCCTTCTCGCCGGGCTTGCGGTAGAACGCGCAGAAGCCGCAGTCCGCGGCGCACACGTTCGTGTGGTTGAGGTTGAGGTCGTCGCGGTAGTAGACGCGGTCGCCGTGCCGCGCGCGACGGACGCGGTCCGCGAGCGCGCCGAGGGCGAGGACGTCGCGCTCCGCAAAGAGGGCCTCGGCCTCGTCGTCCGGGAGGCGCTCGCGGCGCTCGAGGCGCCGCGCCGCCTGGTCGAGGGCCTGGCTCATGGGCACGCGGAAGGGAACGGCCGCCTTAAGCCTTGCCGACCGCGATCCACGGAATTCCGGGGGTCAGCCGTCGAAGGGCACGAGGACCGCCTCGCGGTCGCCCGCGACGGTGATGGTCCCGGGGGCGGCGACGGGCGGCGCCTCGCGGTCCGCGAGGCGCTTCGTGGGGCGGCCGAGGAGGGCCCGGTACGGGTCGCCCCGCACGACGAAGGCGGCGGCGACGTTGAGGACGACGAGCAGGATGACGAACCAGAGGACCTCCGGCTTCTTCCCGACGACGTGCAGGCTGAAGGCGAGGACGTCCACGTTCGTGTGGAGGATGATGGCGGGGACGAGGCCGAGCCGCAGCGTCACCCACGCCATCGCGAGGCCGAAGACGAAAGGCCCGACGACGTGGCTGATCGTTCCGTACCCGGCGTGGACGAGGCCGAAGAACGCGGCCTGGAGCGTCACGGCGAGTCCGAGCGGCATCCAGCGCGCAAGCGCGTTCATGAGGATGCCGCGGAACACGAACTCCTCGGTGAGGCCCGCGGCGAGCGCGAGGACGAGGATGAGGGGCGGCGTGAGGTTCTCGAACACCCGCGTCTCGTCGCCCTGGTCGACGCCCTTGAGCGCGTTCAGCACCACCATGAGGGAGCCGATGTAGGCGACGAGAAGGACGAGGAAGAGGGCGAGGCCGTTCGCGGTGTCGTGGACCGCGCCGAAGCGCCACCGGAGGCCCTGCTCGCGAAGCGCCGCGCCCCACGCCGCGAGGCTCGCCCGGGCGTCGCGCGTCTGCACGAACGGGAACCGGTTCGCGACGAGGAGGAGGCCGAGGGCGGGGATGACGAGGTAGTCGACATAGTGCCGCCACGCGCTCGCCCAGAGGACTTGCTCGGGGATGGGCTGGAGGACCGTGTACCGGAAGAGGAGGTCGATCGTCTCGTAGACGTTGAGCGCCATCCGGATGAAGGGCGAGAGCACGAGCGCGAGGCCGACGGCCTGGCTCCAGCGCCATTCCCTGCGCCAGCCGAGGAAGAGCGGGAGGAACCCGCCGATCCACGCGAGCGTGACGAGCGCCGCCTGATATTGCCAGTAGGTGAGGTCGGGCGTGCGCGCTCACCCGTCGCCGCGGATCGCCCGGATGACGGGCGCGAGGTCGCCCTTGTTCCCGTAGACGCTCGACCCGGCGACGAGCGCGGTCGCCCCCGCCTTGCGGGCAAGCGGCGCGTTTTCGGCCGTGACGCCGCCGTCCACCTCGAGCTCGGCGCCGCTCCCGGCGCGATCGAGCAGGGCGCGGGCGCGCTCGATCTTCGGGAGCATGGAGGCGATGAACTTCTGGCCCCCGAACCCCGGATTCACGGTCATGACGAGGAGGAGGTCGAGATCGCCGACCACGTCCTCGACCGTCGAGAGGCTCGTGGACGGGTTGAGCGCGACGCCCGCCTTGCAGCCGAGGTCGTGGATCATCTGGATCGTGCGGTGGAGGTGCGGGCAGGCCTCCTGGTGCACGGTGATGATCTGGGCCCCCGCCTTCGCGAAGTCCGCGAGGTAGCGCTCGGGCTCGAGGATCATGAGGTGGACGTCGAACGGCTTCGCGGTCGCCTTCCGGACCGCGGCCATGACGGGGGCCCCGAACGAGATGTTCGGCACGAAGCGGCCGTCCATGACGTCGACGTGGATCCAGTCCGCGCCGCCCGCGTCCGCGCGCCGGACGTCCTCGGCGAGGCGTCCGAAGTCGGCGGCGAGGATCGACGGGGCGACCTTGACCGGGCGTGGGGCCGGGGTCATCGACCCGGCCATCGCCCGTCCGCTAGTTATGGCTTCGCCCCTTGCGCGGCGCGCGGCGGCCGTACGACGCCGCGCGGGCCCGGAGGCTCAGTTCGAAGACTCGCGCGGCAGGAACAGGACGTTGAGGTACGCCTCCGCGGAGACGCCTTCGTCCGTGTGGATCCGCTCGCCCGTGTCGAGGACGACCGCGCCCGCGTGCGCGAGCACGTTCATGAACTGCTTGACGTCCTTCGTCGGAACGGTGATGGTGGTCGAGAATCCCATGCTTCTCCCGCTCGGCCGATGCGACCGCGGCGAGGATAAGCGGATGGGTTAGTTCACGTGTTCGGGACGGGAACTCACGACTGGAACACGCGCAGGGCGCGCTCCGCCACGGCCTGGTAGTCGCGTCCCTCGTTCTCGCCGAAGTCCTTGAAGTACTTCTGGAGGGCGATCTCGACGGTGTCGCTGATGCTCTGGCCCTTGAGAACCTTGAGCGTGTGGAGCTTGATGTGGTAGTCCACGGGGATCTTCACCTTGATCTCCTTGGCGTCCACGATGCGGCCCGCATCGCCCTGTTCCAGTTCAGTCATTGCCTACCCTTCCCTTGTTCCCCATCCGCGAAGCGGTTGGGGACCGTTCTATAACATCGTGGCTATTTGGACGTTCTCATTCACCCCAAGATTTGACCTGTTGTAACTGAGAGGACGGGTCTTGTTCCAGTTCTCAACGGCCTCCAGGGGAGACTTGAATATGTGTCACCCGCGTGGGGAGAGAAGGTATAAATTCTGGACCTACCAAGCCGGGAACATGGCGGAGGTCGGCCCGAAGGTCATGCGGGGCCTTCTCGAGGCGTTCGTCCTCGACAGCCTGTCCTCCGCCCCGAAGCACGGGTATGCCCTCCTCAAGGAGATGGAGGAGATCTTCGGCGAGGAGCCGAACCGCAACCGCATCTACCCGCTTCTCCAAAGGCTCGAAAGCGAGGGCCTCGTGCGCGCGGTCGAGGACCCGGAGGACACGCGCGGCCGCACGCGGTACGAGATCACCGAGCTCGGCGTCGAGGCGCTCGGCGAGTACCGGCGCATGCCGCGCCCGTTCCGCGACGCGCTCGGTCGCCTCTGGAGCGTGGCTCCGCCGCCGGAAGCTGCCCCGCCCGTTCAGGCCGCGCCCGCGTCCACGCCGTCGACCGCGTCGCTTCCGACCGCGCCGCCCGCGACCGCGGTCCCCGCCGCCTCCGCCGCGCGCGTCGCCGTCGACGGCCCGCCGCCCGCGGGGGCCCCCTACCCTTGCGCGACCGCGCGCGTCGCCGTCGAGCGCGAACCCCGGACGGGGCGCCTCGCGCTCGTCCTCACCGGGTGCCCCATGGGCGCCTACGACTACTGCCCCTTGTGTCCCGTCTACAAGGGCGCGAAGGCGCTCGACGCGCTCGCGCTTGGCGCCGACGGCCGCTGACGGTTCGCGCGCCGCGCCCCGGGGCATCGTTCCTCCTGACCTCGGAAGACCCAGGCCTGCCGAACCATCGTTTCACGACGCGCCCGACAGCCTTTTAGTGCGGCCTCCCGGTAGCGCGTCCGTGAGGTCGACCCGCCGCGGCCGTCTTGTCGCGATGCTCGTCTTCTCCGTCGTCGCCGTCGGCTTCCTCGCCTCGCCCGCGCTCGGGGCCCTCAACGCCTCGAAGGCGTTCCGCGACCCCGCGGGCGAAGTCTCGGACGCGCAGTGCTACGGCCACCACCGCGAGGAGGGCTTCCGCAGCATGGACCTCGTCCCCGAGCCCCTCATCGAGGTGCCCGCGGGCGGCGTCTTCACCTTCAACATCACGCTCGTCAACCCCTGGCTGCACACGCTGCTCGAGCCGCGCGCGCTCGTGAACGTGAGCCGCGCCGAGGGCATCTCCTTCCTCGGCGAGAAGGACCCCGTCATCCACCGCATCCCGGGCGTCGTCGCGGCCGACCCCCAACGCGTCACCGAGAAGACATTCCCCCTGGAGGTCGAGGAGAACGCGACCGAGATCACCCTCGCGGTCGTCGGCGAGCCGGGCGCCCTCTCGAACAACAACTTCTTCGTCGGGATCAAGACGCCCGACGGGGCCGTCATCGATTCGCCCGGCGCGCGCAAGCTCAAGGGTCAGGGCCCGACGACGACCGCGACGCGCGGCAACACGCACGACGCGCTGAAGCTCACCCAGGCCGACGTGCTTGCGGGCGGCACGGGGTCGTGGACCGCGGTCGTGTACTTCCGCGGCCTTCCCCCGGAGGGCAAGTTCGATCTGACGACGGGCGTCTACTACAACGCGAGCCGCGTCCCGATGCAGGTCGTGAAAGGGCCGAGCGAGATTCCGCCCGGGGGGTCCGCGACCTTCCGGTTCCAGCTCAAGGCCTCGAACGCGACCTCGACCGTGAACCTCATCTACGGCGGCATGGGCGTCGCGCACAACCTCCACAGCGACCCCAACGCGGAAGATTACGGGAACTTCACGAAGTGGGACACGCTCACCTTCGCGATCGGCAAGGAGCGCCTCGTCGGCACCCAGGTGAGGATCGGCGTCACGCGCGACGCCGGACCCGTGCTCCGCTCCTGGGGCCAGGCCCTCGGCTTCGCGGGCTCCATCCTCCTCATTCCGGCGCTCGTCTTCGGCGGCACCTTCGGGCCTGGAAGCGTCTCCGTCTTCAACCGCGTCCTCGGCCCCCGCCGTCGCGTCCTCTGGCACAACGCGACGAGCTTCAGCCTCCTCGGCGTCGCCTCCATCCACATGCTGCTCTTCCTCGTCGAGCAGTTCTGGAACTGGAGCCATGGCGCCCTCTGGGGCGGCCTCGCGCTCGCCGCGATGATCGGCCTCGGCGTCACGGGCGCGATGCAGAAGTCGTTCGTCGCGCGATGGGGCTTCGAGCGCTGGCGCTACGTGCACTTCGCGCTCGGCGTCGCCGTCGTCGTGTTCGTGCTCGCGCACCTCGTGCTCGACGGCACGCACTTCGCGGGCATCCGCGAGATGTTCGGGGTGAGCGGCGCGAACTGACGCGAACCACATCGACACCTTGAAGGCGGACTCCGTTCGTCCCTGAGGTGGGATGCACATGCGAGCGGAGACTTTCGTCCGCCACCTTGGGGACTCGGGCGCCACCGTCGAGCGCCTCGCCGACGGGGACCTTCTCGTGACCGAGTCCGGCCGGCGCGTCGCCGTCCGCCTCCTCGACGCCCCCATCACCGCCACCGCCGTCGTCGACGCCTACGTGCGCGCCCTCTCCACGGGCGTCGCGCCCGGCCTCGCCGGGGCCATCCAGGGCGACGCCCGCCGCTGGGCCGACCGCTTCGGCGTGCGCCTCTTCGATATTCCCGAGGAACCGGTCGAGGCCTTTGACCTCTCGCCCCTCGGCGCCGCCGCCCGCGCCGCGGCCGCGCTCGACGCGGCCCTCGCCGCGAACGTCGCCGTGCACCCGGCGGAGGAGTTCACGATCGAGCCCGCGGACCTGCCCGAGCCCATCCCGCTTTTTGCCGCGGTCGAGCCCATGCCGCTCCTCGCGCCCGTCCCGGACGCGGCCGAAGCCGCGCCGGCGCCGATGCCGGAGCTCATCCCGGAGCCCGCGTTCGAGACGCCTGCCGTTCTCGAGGCCGCGGAGCCCTTCACGCTCGTCTCGGAAGCTGTCTTCGACGCGCCCCCGGCCGTCGCGGCCGCGCCCGTCGACGCCGTCGCCGCGCTCGGCGACCTCGTGCACACGACCCCCTGGGAGGAGGTCGCCGACGCCGCGCTCGCGGGCGTCGCGGCGGCGGACGACGTCGCCGACGACGACGCGGACGCGCCCGCGCCCACGCTCGCCGAGGTCCTCTTCGAGACGGGCGCCGCGCCCGTCCTCGAAGCGCTGCCCGACTTCCCCGACCGCGCGTTCGACCCCGCCGAGACGCTCGCGCTCGTCGAAGCGCTCGAGGCCGGCGAGCCGCCCGTCGCGCTCGCCCCGCTCGGAATGGACGCGCCCGCGGTCGGCGCCACCGAGCCCGAAACGGTTCCCGCGCCCGTGGCGCCCGAACCCCGCGTCGCGGCCGCGCCCGTCGCCGTCGCCTTTGAGCCCGACGACGCCGCGATCGCGACGCTTCTCGGCGAGGCCGCGCCGCCCGCGCGCCCCGCCGCGCCGCCGCCCGCCTACGACGCGCTCGTCGCGCTCGTCGGCGAGGCGCGCCTCCCGCCGCGCCGCGTGCGCGCGCTCGCGGCCGCGCCCGACGTCGTCCTTGCGCTTTTCGGCGAAGCGAAGCGCCCGCAGCCCGGGCCGCGCTTCGCGAGCGAGCCCGCCGCGCTCGTCGCGCTCCTCGGGGCCGCGTCGCCGCCCCCGCGCGCCCGCCCGCCGCCCGCGCCGGAGGCGCTCGTCGCGCTCTACGGCGCCGCGAAGCCCGCGCTCGCGACGCCGCGCGTGCGCTTCCCGGAACCCGCGGCCGAGACGCTCGTCACCCTCCTCGGCCCCGCGCGCCGACCCCACCCGGTGCGCCGCGTCCAGTTCCCCGCCGCGCGCGCCGAGCGCCTCGGCGACCTCTTCGGCGAAGCGACGCCGCCCGAGACGCGCTGGACCCTCCCGTGGGCCCCGCGCCCGTCGCTTCCCTGGGACGCGCCGCGCGCGGCCGTCCTTGTTGCGGCCGGGTCCGGCGCAACCGAGACGGCGCCCACGGCGGAGCGCTTCTGGGCGAGCGTCGCCCGCGGCGCGCCGCCCACGGAGTGGCTTGCGGGCTTCAAGCCACGGCCGCAGGTTTAACGAGACGGTGACGTCTCCCCGCGCGTGACGGCCCCGACCCCCGGGCTCCTCGTGGAACGCCTTCCCGACGCGCTCACCGCGTGGGAGGCCTTCCTCAAGGTCCACCGCCCCGGGGAGCGCGCCCTCTTCCTCGATTCCACGCCCGAGGCCGCGACGACCGACGCCGAGCGCGCCTTGCGTCGCTGGTCCTTCGTCGCCTGGGCGCCGCGAAGCGTCCTCGCGATCCGCGACGGACGCGCGGAGGTCGACGGCCGCGCCGTCGCGGGCGATGCCGGCGAAGCGCTCGCGCGCTTCGTGCGCGGGGCGGCCGCGCGCTTCGACGCGGGCGACGCGCCCGCGCCCTTCGCGGGCGGCGCGGCGGGCCTCTTCGCGTACGAGGCCCTCCGGCTCGTCGAGCGCGTCCCCGCCGCTCGCGCGGACCCGCTCGGCGTCCCCGATGTCCTCCTCGGCGATTACGACCGCGTCCTCGCGTTCGACCACGCGGGTGGCCGCGCTTGGCTCCTCGCGCGCGACAAGGACGCGGCGGCGGACGCGCACGAGCGCCTCGCGCGCCCCGCTCCCGCCGTCCCCGCCCTCGGGCCGTGCCGGCTCGACACGCCGCCCCCGGCCGCCGCGTTCGAGGCCGCCGTCGCCCGCGCGAAAACGCACGTCGCCGCGGGCGACGTCTATCAGGCGAACCTCAGCCAGCGCCTCGTCGTCCTCGGCGTCGAGGACCCCGTCGCCGCGTACGCGCGCCTGCGCGCGCGCAACCCGGCCCCGTTCGCCGCGTTTTTCGACGCGGGCGACTTCCACGTCCTCTCCGCCTCTCCGGAGCGCCTCGCGCGCGTCGCGGGCCGCGAGGTCGAGGCGCGTCCCATCGCGGGCACGCGCCCGCGCGGCGCGACTGCGGAGGCCGACCGCGCGCTCGCGGCGGAGCTCGCGCGCGACGAGAAGGAGCGCGCCGAGCACGCGATGCTCGTCGACCTCGCGAGGAACGACCTCGGCCGCGTCGCGCGCTTCGGGAGCGTGCGCGTGGACGGCCTCGCGTTCGTCGAGACGTACCGCAGCGTCCACCACCTCGTGAGCCGGGTCGTGGGCGACCTCGCGGACGGCGCCGACGCGGTGGACGCGTGGCGCGCGACCTTCCCCGGGGGCACGATCACGGGCGCGCCGAAGGTGCGGGCGATGGAGATCATCGCCGACCTCGAGGGCGAGCGGCGGGGCCCGTACACCGGCGCGCTCGGCTACCTCGCGCCCGCCTCGATGGACCTCAACATCCTCATCCGCACGCTCGTCGTCAAGGACGGCCGCGCGCACCTCAGGGTCGGCGCGGGCATCGTCGAGGACTCCGTCCCCGCGCGCGAGCGCGCGGAGACGCTCGCGAAGGCGAAAGGTGTCCTCGACGCCCTGGGGGTCGCCCGATGAGGCGCGCCCTCGCGTGGGTCGACGGGAACGTGGTCGACGCCGCCGCCGCGCGCGTGTCGGTCCTCGACCGCGGCTTCACGCTCGCGGACGGCTGCTTCGAGACGATGCGCCTCTACGCGGGCCTGCCGTACGCGCTCGACCGGCACCTCGCGCGCCTCGCGACGAGCGCGCGCCTCCTGGACATCCCGCTCGACCGCGCCCCTGCGCGGCCCGCCGCCGTCGTGCGCGCGCTCGCCGAGGCGTGGGGCCCGGAGGAGGACGGGATGCTGCGCGTCACGCTCACGCGCGGGGTCGCGGGCGGCGTGGCGGGCCCGCGCGCGGAAGCGGCGGCGCCGACCCTCGTGGCGACGGTGATCCCCGTCCCCTATCCGGCGCGCTTCTACGAGGAGGGCCTGCGCGCCGTCCTCCTCGACCGCCCGCGCCGCGCGCCCCCCGAGGTGCTCGACCCGCGCGCGAAGACGCTCGCCTACCTCCCTCACGTGCTCGCGCGCCGCGAAGCCGAGCGGCGCGGCGCCGACGAGGCGCTCCTCCTTTCGACCGACGGCCGCCTCGCGGAAGCGACCACCGCGAACGTGTTCCTGGTCAAAAACGGCGCCCTCGCGACGCCCGACCTCGCGACCGGCATCCTCGACGGCCTCACGCGCGCGGACGTCCTCCGCCTCGCGCGCGCCGAGGGCCTCGCGGTCGAGGAGCGCGCGATCGACCCGCGGGAAGCGGCCGCGGCGGACGAGATCCTCCTCACCGCGAGCGTGGGCGAGGTGCTCCCCGTCACGCGCCGCATCGCGGACCTCTACCGGCTCCATGTGAAACAGTCGCTTTCGCAGGGGGCGAGGGGAGTTTGGGAAACCATTAACTAAGGTCGGGGCGCCTTTCGCCGCGTGCGACCCGGTTCGGGTCGCCGGATGGGATTGGGATGCAAGACGGCCACGTCAAGGAGGTTTCGTTGTGTTGAAGATCGCCGATTCGAAAGTGGAAACCGAGGCCGGGTTCCTGGAGCTGACGCTCCGGTTCGACGGGGACGTCGCGGAGCGCGTCCTCGCCGACCTCGCGGCGTGGACCGCCCACGTCGCGATGGCCGAACAGCAGGGCGGCTGGCTCAAGCGCGCGAACTGATGACCGCCCAACGCGGAGGCCCTCGCGCCTCCGCGTCCTTTTCTTCCAACCACGCCCGCCCGCCACCGGAAGGGCTATTTACGGCGAGCGAATATCCGGCGCCACCGCCCGGCCCCGGCCGGACGTTCTCATCAGCCCCGTGGTCTAGTGGCCAATGATTCGGGACTCTGGATCCTGCGACACAGGTTCGAATCCTGTCGGGGCTATACTCAGCCATCGAAGATGGCTGCGCCAGCCCCGCCAGGGTTGGCGCTTTTCCGTCAACGCTTTTGCGAGCGGAGCGAGCGAAAAGGGTTGGTTCGGATCCTGTCGGGGCTATACTCAGCCATCGAAGATGGCTGCGCCAGCCCCGCCAGGGTTGGCGCTTTTCCGTCAACGCTTTTGCGAGCGGAGCGAGCGAAAAGGGTTGGTTCGCGTCAAACCCTCCGCTCGCGGCCTCGACGACTCTCAATACTTTCATATGTTCACATCCGTTCCGTGGCCTGGAGGCTTCACCTTGACGTCGCGCCCCTTCCGTCTCGCGGCGGCCATCGCACTCCTGACGCTCACGCCCACGATGCTCTCGACGGTCGAGGCGGGCCAGCCGCCGGAACCGCCCGTCGTCACGGCCACCGCGGTGCCGAAGCACGTGTCCCTCTTCTGGACCGCGCCTGCCACCGAGTCCGGCGCGCCCGTGCTCGCCTACAGGGTCTACCGCGGGTCCCCGACCTGCGACGCGGCCTCGCTTCTCGCCGTGCGCGAATCCGCGCGCACCCTCGTCGACAAGAGCGTCGCGCTCGAAACCACCTACTGCTACTACGTGACGGCCGAGAACCGCTTCGGCGAGAGCGCGCCGAGCGCCCCCGTCACGCTCACCGTGCCGCCCGTTCCCGATCTCGTCGTCACGCGGCTCGACATTTCGCCCAGCTTCTACTGCCTCAGCGTTTGCGAACCAGCGGTCGCGGGCAGCGAGAACCCGCTCGGCGACCGTCTCGTGGAAGTCACGGTCGCCAACCTTGGCGCGGGCGCGACGGTCATGAAGACGAACCTCACCGTGTGGGCGTGCGATGGCGCGATTCTGGAAACGTGCGAACTCGTGGGCTACCGGCAAGCGGGCCTCCTTGCGCCGAACGCTACGCTCGAGTACCAGACGACGTGGCCCGCCTTCGGGCGCGTGGGGCGCTTCGAATTTTGCGCGAAGGTGGAATACGGCGGCCTCGAAGCTTCCGGGCCGAACAAGGCCTGCACTCACGAAGCGGTGCTGACGGAAGGTGCGGGATTCGGGGTGATGGCGACGGGCTCGATCGCATGTTTCGAACGCGACTTCGACGACCGCGGAGGCTTGAGTTCGCCGACGAGACAAGTGCAATGGGTGGGGGCCAGCATTCTTTATGGGTTTCTCATTCCCTCTCCCCCCTGGTATCGCCTTTGTTCCTCGGACCCGTCGTGGGCGTGGGGCGCCCGTTGGGATTGACCGTGTACGGAGTGACTTGAGGATGGCGGGAAGATGGTCCGCATCGAGGTTTCCAGGCTCAAGGTCATCCCCCTGATGCTGTCCCTGGTCCTCACCGGCTGCCTCGCAGCGCCCGAACCGCTCGCGCCTTCGCAGACGATCCGCGGCCCGCTCGAGCCGATCACCATCCCGCCCGACCACGCCGAATTCTTCGAGTTCGAGTTCCTCCACCCGTCGAACGTGTCCTGGTTCGCTACGAACGTCACTGGGACCGTGGCCGGATGTCTCATCCTCGCGGCAGATGCGACCGAATCCCGCGCCGACGAGCCGGTCGAACGCTGGGCCTGCCTGGAACCCGTCGCCCGCGCGCGCGAGGCCTCTGCGATCCTCGAACAAGGCACCTACGCGGTCGCCTTCCGCTGCCTCGACGCCGATGAGGTCTGCTTCGTCGAGCCGCAGGTCGCGACGATCCGGATCTGACGGCCCTCGTCGGACCGCGCGCGACGGAGAGCGCCCCGCGTCCGCGGCCGCCGAGCGCGAGGTGGGATCCGAAAGCGAGACGTCCGCGTGAAGGCTCGATCTGAAAATTCCCCGCGCGGACGGCCCCGCCGCCCGCGCGTGTGTGCGTCGGCTTCTAACGGTTCTTCTGCGGCTTCCCGCTCTTCCCCTTCTCGCGCTCGCGCTCGCGCTCCTCCATGGGGTTGCCCATGGGCATGTTCGGGTTGCGGGCTCCCGGCCGGTTCTCGTTGGGCTTGGGCACGCGAGCGCGAAACGCGTGGGGGAGCATGAAGAAGGATGGCATCACGGCTCACGCAGCGGTCGCGACGGCGGCCTCGCGCCGGTCGCGCGAGGTGATCTCCGCGACCATCGCCGCGTGCTCCGCGTCGGTCACGCCGAGGCTCTCGCGCAGGGCCTGGAGGGTGCGGCTTTCGCGGTCGACGAGGATGCCGTCCGCGAGCGCGCCTTCGAGGCCGTGGCGGTAGATCTCGAGCTGGCGCCTGCGGCGCGCTTCGCCCTTGAGGTCGGGGAAGAGGCGGCGGCCGAGCTTGTCGGCGCCTTTCGAGACGGGGGACCAGAGGATGGTCGCGCCGATCGCCGCAAGCGACCCCGCGGCGAACTCTCCAGGCAGGATTCCCGCGAGGTTCTCCTGCAGGACGCCCTCGAAGGCGTTCTCGAGCACGATGAACGCGCCCGCGGCGACGAGGCCGCCGAGCGTCGCGGCGGCGACGCGGCGCACGCGCGCGTCGATGTCGAAGACCTCGAAGCGCACGATCGCGTAGCCGAGGAGGATCGGGTAGGCGAGGAGCGCGACGTTCTGCAGGAGGTCGGCAACGAGGCCGGTCGGGACCGCGGCGGAGGCGAGCGTGAGCGCGAGGACGGCCGCGAAGGCGGCGAGGAGGAATCGGCGCTCCGCGCGGAAGGCGTCGTCGTCGAGCCGGAGGACGACGACGGCGACGGCGAGCGCCACGAGGCCGAGGACGCCGAAGAGGGCATAGAGGAGGCCCACGTCGGCGCGCGTGAGGAAGTAGAACTGCGGGTTCACGAGCGCGTACGCGACGAAGGACGTCGTAAAGTACGGGACGTAGGCGACCACCATGCCGCCGAGCACGTACGCCCCCTGCCGGCGCCAGCTCGCGGCGCGGTCGTGCACGAGGCCGTAGGCGAGCTTCACGATGACGAGCGCCGTCGCGCCCACGAAGGCGGCAAGCAGCAGGTTTCCGAGCGGCGTGTAGAGGAACGCGACGTCGCCCCCGGGACGAACGACGGGGGCCCAGAAGAGCGTGTGGTCCCATGCGTAGGCGCCCACGAGGACGCCGGCGGGCGCGAGCGCCGAAGCGACGAGCCAACCGCGCGCATCGTCGCCGAACAGGGGGCGCGGGAAGAGAAGGCCGAAGAGCGCGAGCGCCGCGAGGAAGGCGATGAAGAAGTACCAGTACACGCTCATGAGATAGACGCGCAGGACGGGGTCCGTCGTCATGTTGCGGAGGACGAAGATGACCGTGCTCCCGCCGTCCGCGAGCGCGAGGAGGAAGAACCCGCGGTTCAGCCACGCGTTCGGCCGCGCGACCAGGATGAAGGCGCCCACGCCGAGGATGAGGGCCCCCGCGGTGAGGCCGAGGAGATTCCCCGCGCTCCAGTCGAGGTCCACGCGGCGCAAGCGCGCTCGTCGCGCATAAGGCGTTGCAGCCTTCCGGCCTGCGGGGGCAAACCTTCATGAAGGGCCCCGATCGCTAGGCGCCGGGAGCTGAAGCATGCGTATCCGTGGGAAGGCGTCGCTCGCCGTCTTCATCCTCGTCGTCCCGACCGTCCTCGTCGCGGCGCCCGTCGCGCTCGCCGAAGGGGGCTTCGAGCGGCTTTCGACGCTGAACCCGGTCCCGGTGAACACGACGGTCGTGAAGCGCGGGGAGCACGCGATCTGGTCGAACGGGTCCTTCCGCTTCCAGCACACGGTCACGATCGAAATGGGCGGCCGCGCGACGCTCCTCGACGCCGCGGCCGAGTTCGCGGCCGGAAGCGGCGGGTTCCTCGTCCGGTCGGGCGGGACGCTCGACGTCCTCCGGTCCACGCTCGACCCCGCCGCGGGAAGCGCATACCGCGTCCTCGCGGAGGCCGGATCGACGCTCGTGCTCGCGAACAGCACCGTCACGGGCGGGCAGGGCGTGCGCGTCGAGACGTCGAAGGCGACCGTCGACGACAACACGTTCCAGTCGATCCCGCTCGCGCTGCACCTCGTCGGAACCAGCATCACGGTCGAACGCAACACCTTCCTCGCGAACGCCGTCGGCGTGAACCAGACGGGCGGATTTCCCGTCCTCCGCGCGAACCGCTTCGAGGGCGGCACGTACTGCGTGCGCGACTGGCTCTCGGACCCCACGATCGACGGGAACGAGATGCTCGGTTGCTCGTACGGCATCTGGCACGAGCGCAGCGAATCCCTGCTTGTCAACAATCGGATGATCGACAAGGCCGACCCGCCGGGAACGGGCATGGCGGTCGTCGACACGATGTCCCCCGTGATCCGCGGGAACAACATCTCGAACTGGGGCACGGGCATCCTCATCCGCAACGCCCGCGCCTACATCCGCGAGAACACAATCCACGGGAACGTTCTCGATGGCGTTCGCGTGGAGCGCAACTCCGCGCCGATGGACATCACGTCGAACCACATCTACAAGAACGGCCGCGACGGCATTCACCTCTCGTTCGTGTCCAAGGTCCCCGTCACCGACAACCGCGTCGGAAGCAACGGTCGGCACGGACTCTACGCCGCGTTCATCGCGTCGACCGAGGTCCGCGACAACACGTTCTCGGGAAACGGCGGCGACGGCGTCCGCATCTCGCCCGGGAACAACCTTGTGCTCGAAGGCAACATGGCGCGCTCGAACGCCGGCACGGGGTTCGTGATCGGCGCCGTCTCGACCGCGACGCTCGACTGGAACTTTGCCTGGTACAACAAGCTCGACGGCTACGAGATCCGGGGCGCCTCCGTCCACCTCGAAGGCGGGGAGGCCGGCGTGAACGGCCGCGACGGCTTCGCCGTCGTGAACGCCTATGAGGTCACGGGCGAGGCGCCCCGCGCGTACAGCAACGGCGGCGCGGGCTTCCGCTTCGCCGCCACGCAGGGCGTCTCGATGACCGCGCCGCTTGCGAACATGAACCGCGACGGTTTCCTCGTCGAGCACGGCAACGAGAACGTCGTCCTCGCGCGGCCCACGGCCTACGCGAACGCGCGCGACGGGTTGCGCAGCCTCGCGGGCCCGACGAGCGCGCGCGAGGGCGCCTGGGTCGGCAACGCCGGATACGGCATCCAGAACCTCGACGCCCTGAACGTGGTCGACGCGATCCTCGGATACTGGGGCGCGCCGACGGGTCCTACGGTGGCGCCCGCGACCGTCGGCAAGGGCGATCGCGTCTCGACCGGCGTCCTCTTCGCGCCGTTCGCGCCGGGCCGCTTGAATTGAGAACGTTTTGTCGGCGATCAAATGGCTGATCGAGAACGGCTAAACCGGTTCCGGGATGCTGGGCCGGTGAGGCTGACCATGCGTTCCCGATCCTGGGCCCTCCTTATTGCGCTCCTCGTGCTGGTTCCGACCGCCGCGGCGTTCCACCAGCCCGACAAGCCGAAGAACAACCCGAACGACCGCGGCGGCCAGCACCACCAGGGCGGGTCGGTTCCGACCGTCGGATCGCACACGATCCGCGCGGGCGAGTTCGGGAACTGGTCGGACGGCACGTACAAGTTCACGGGGAAGGTCACGATCGAGTCGGGCGGTCTTGCGCTCGTCTCGAACGCCTCGGCCCTGTTCGCTTCCGGAAGCAACGGCTTCCACGTTCTTGCGGGCGGGACGCTGCGCATCCTCGACAGCACGCTTCAGCCCGAAAGTCTCTCCTCCTCGTACCGCGTGGTCGCGGATCCAGGGTCGCACCTCCGCCTCGACGGCGCCCATCTGAAGGGCGGCCAGGGCGCGTCGATCGCGACGGAGCTCGCGATCGTGACCGGGAACACGTTCGAGGCCATTCCGCTCGCGGTCCATCTCCTCCACACGAGCATCACGCTTTCGGGCAACACGTTCCTCGCGAACGGCGTCGGCGTGAACCAGACGGGCGGCTTCCCCGTCCTCCGCGGAAACACGTTCGAGGGCGGCACGTATTGCATCCGCGACTGGTACTCCGACCCGACGATCGACGGCAACCGCCTCGTCGGCTGCTCCTACGGCATCTGGCACGAGCGCAGCGAATCGATCATCACGAACAACGAGATCGTCGACAAGGCCGACCCGCCGGGCACCGGCATCTCGGTGGTGGACACGATGTCCCCCATCATCGGGGGGAACGACATCTCGAACTGGGGCACGGGCATCCTCATCCGCAACGCCCGCGGCTTCGTGCGCGACAACACGATCCACGGCAACGTCTTCGACGGCGTCCGCATCGAGGGCAACGCGGCCCCGATGGACATCACGGGCAACACGATCCGCGGCAACGGCCGCGACGGCGTCCGCCTCGTCGGCGCCTCATCGATCCCCGTCGAGGGCAACGTGATCACGGGGAACGCGGGCCACGGGGTGTACGGCGAAGGCGTCTCCAACGTGACGATCCTATCGAACACGATCGCCGGAAACGGTGGCGACGGCGTCCGGCTCGCGAGCGGGTCCGCGCTCGTCGTCGAGAACAACCTCGCGGAATCGAACGGCGCCTCCGGCTTCGCGCTCGGCGCGGGCGTTTCGAACGCGCGCCTTTCGAAGAACACGGCGGCCTCGAACGCGCTCGACGGCTTCTCGATCGCGGGGGCCGACCTCGTCCTCGAAACGGGCGAGGCGCGCTCGAACGGACGCGACGGCTTCTCGATCGCCGACGCCGCGCGGATCACGGCGCACGAGCCGACGTCCGAAGCGAACGGCGGCGCCGGTTTCCGCGTCGCGAACGTGGAGCGCGCGACGCTCGTGAAGCCCGTGGCGAGCGGCAACCAGGACGGCTTCGCGGTCGAGGTCGGTTGTCGCGACCTCGTCCTCGACGGCCCGAAGGGCCACGGGAACGCCCGGGACGGGCTCCGCAATGCCGCCGGCGCGACCTCCGCGCTTCGCGGATCGTGGGTCGGCAACGGCGAGTTCGGCGTCCGCAACCTCGACGCGACGTCGAAGGTGGACGCGCGCCACGGCTGGTGGGGCGCCTCGACGGGTCCCCGTCACGCCCTCAATCCGCTCGGCACGGGCGATCGCGTCTCGGACGGCGTCACCTACGTGCCGTATGCGACGTCGCCGCCCGCGGACTGATCAGAAATCGCCGAGTCCCCGCTGCCCCTTCGGGCGGGCGGCGGGGGCGAGGTCGATCGCCGGCTCGCCGAGGACCTCGGCGAGCCGCGCGGCCGTTCCCGGGCCGAAGCCCATGTAGTGGTTGTTTGCGAAGAGGAAGACGTGGCCCGCGCGCCGGCCTTCCTCCGCGATCCTTTCTCTCATCTCCTCCATCGCCTTCGAGCCGTCGCGCTGGATGCGGTCGAACCGCGTGAGTTCGCGGTCGCCGATGAAGCGCACGTAGAGGAAGTCCGCGGTGGCGACGGGCGGCGTCGGCGCGTCCGCGTTCACGCTCCACGCGAGCGCCGCGCCCGCCGCTTCGAGCGCCTTGTACGTCTCGTCCGTCCACCAGGAAGCGTGGCGGAGCTCGACGGCGAGAGGCTGGTCGCGCGGCACGAGCGGGAGGAACGCCTCGAGCGCCTTGCGTCCCTTCTCGGCGCGGAAGCTCGCGGGCAACTGCGCGAGGAGCGGTCCCAGCTTTCCCGCGCGCCGCAGCGGTTCGAGGACGCGCAGGAACGCGGCCACCGCGCCTTCCACGTTCTCGAGCTTCGCCTCATGGGTGATCTCGCCCGGGAACTTGAGCGCGAACGTGAAGCCGGGGGGCGTCGCGCGGGCCCAACGCTCCGTCTGCTCGAGCGTGGGCATGCGGTAATAGCTCGAATCCACCTCGACGACGTCGAAGACGCGCGCGTACCGCTCGAGATACTCGCCCGCGGGCGTGCCGCTTGCGTAGAAGACGCCGAGCCAGTCGTCGTAGCCCCACCCGGAGCAGCCGATGCGGAGGCGCCTCGTCACGGATCCGTCGAGGCGGCGCGCGGTCATGAGCTTGGCGGTGGCGCGCGCCTCACACGTGGGCCGCGTACGGCGCGACGGCGTCGTCCGCGACGTCCGCGAGGCGCATCACGTAGAGGCCGGTGATGACGTCCGAGGCGACGACGAGGCCGTCGTGGCGCCACTGCGCGTTCCACACGTGCGGCGCGTAGTCGCTTACGGTCACGTTCGTGCCGTTCGGCGGGACGGGGAAGCGGTACGCGAGGACGCGCGGCTCCGCCGTCGCGTTCGCGCCCTCGGCCTCGGCGGTCGCGTTCCCGCCCGCGGCGCGGAAGACCGGGTTGAGGTCGAGCACCCACACGCCCGCGTGGTAGTGGCCCATGACGAGCTTCCCGTCCGCGGTGAGGTCGAAGTTGTGCGGCGAGTGCAGGTAGCCCTCGGGGTTGAGCGGGTTCCCGGGGAGGTGCCACTTCGCGAGGAGCTTCGGCTTCGCGGGGTCCGTCGTGTCGAGGACGTAGCTCTCGCCCGCGTGCTGCGCGGAGGCGTATTCGGGCGCGGCGACGGTGTAGTGCCGGCCGTCGACGAGACCGGGCATCGGCTGCACGAAGTGGATGTTGCCGTACTCCGCGACGTCGAAGTCCTTCCATGCGGCGAGCTCGCGCGGCTTCGAGGGGTCGCTCACGTCGGCGACGAGGACGCCGCCGTCCCAGTACGCGACGTAAAGGATCGTCTGGTCGGTCGCGGGGTGGCGCTGCACGAAGATGTCGTGGACGAACACGCGGCCGCCGCTCGATTCCGAGGGGAAAAGGCGCGTGACGGGGCGGAAGCCGCCCGGGAATCCGCTGTCGAACTGGACGATCTCGACCGCGCTTGCCATGCGGTCGACGTACGAGAGCCCGTACGAGGCGATGAACGCGTAGACCTTGTTGCCGATCTCGTGGAGCTTCACCGTGTGCGCGCCGGAGGGGGCCGAGACCCACTCGGCGACCTTCTTGGGCTTCGCGGGCTCCGCGAGGTCGAGCAGGGTGACGCCTGCGGGAACGAAGGGCGGACAGAGGACGGGCGCTCGGCCGGGGAGCGGCACCGAGGTGCAGCCGGGCGCGACGCCCGGGGGCGGGTTGACCGTCGCGTGCCGGTGCCCTGCGAGGGCGACGTAGCGGCCGTCCTTCGTCGCGTGCACGTCGATCGTGGTCGTGAACTCGCTCACCCACGTGCCGACGACGAGGGGCGCGAGCGGGTCGGAGAGGTTGACGACGATGAGGCCCGGCTTGTTCGAGGGCGGGATCGCGTAGGCGGAGACGAGCGCGAGGTCGCCCGCAAGGTGCACCTGGTTGTAGCGGCCCGGCGCCTGGGGGTCGTGGCCGTAGAGCGACCACGCAACGACGTCGAGGTTCCAGCCCGCGTCGTGCGAGGCGAGGTCCGCGTGGTCGTGACCCTCGGCGATGTCGAGGTAGGGGAGCGCCTCGTTCGCGGGGAGGCCCGTCGGGTCGAGCCCGCCGACCGGTCCGGGGTCGGGCGCGACGCAGCCCGCGAGGGCGGGGGCGGCGAGGACGGCGAGCGCGAGGACGGCGAGGACGCGGGACACGCCTCGTCACCCGGGGAGGGACAGCATGAACCTTGTGGCGCCCGCCTTGCCCGCTACTTGGGCATGAGGTAGCGCCGGATGGCCTTGAGGCGGCGGGAGAACTGGCGCGTCCGGTGCGCGGCGGGGCCGTGGTGCGCCTTCACCATGAGGACGTTCCCGTGGGCCCGGTCGCTCACCTCCTCCGTCTTGTGGCCGAAGAGATAGTTGCGCCACGCGGATTCGGTCGTCGCGCCGACGACGACGAGGCCGTACTCCTTCGACTTCTCGACGAGCCGGCTGATGACGCGGGGCGCGCGGTCGAGGTCGAGCTGCGCCTCGACGCCCGGGATGGCGTTCTGTTCGAGGAGCGATTGGCCGCGCGCCATGCGGGCGCCGGCGCCCTCCTCGTCGATGCCCATCACGTGGTAGAGCGTCGCGCGACCGCCGTGGCCCTTCGCGATGGCGGTGCCGAGGCGGATGGAGAGCGGGGCGTGCGCGCCGCCGTGCGTCGGGATGAGGACGTCGCCCATCGTGCGCTCGCTCTTCACGCGGAGGACCGCGACGTCGCAGGGCGGGTATTCGACGAGCGTGTGCGTCGGCGAGCCCATGAGCCAGTCGCGCACATGCCCGGACCCGCGCCAGCCGAGAAGGAGGAGCGAGGCGCCCTCCTGCTCCGCCGTCTCCTCGATGACGCTCGGGAGGTTGTGGCCGATGCGCACGAGCGTGTGCACCGGAATCCCCTCGGGCACCGCGCGCGCGGCCTCGTGGAGCACGGGCGCGGCGGCCTGCGCGAACGCGCGGCCTTCGGAGAGCGGCGTCACCTCGGGAACGACGACCACGTTGAGGAGGAGCACCTCGCCGTCGAGGCTCCGCGCGATGTCGCCCGCCGTGCGCGCGAGGACGCGCGCCGTCGCGGGGTTCGAGACGGGCACGAGCACGCGGAAGTTCTTGCGGACGGGCGCGTGCGTGCGGTGCACGATGGACGCCTTGAGGGCGTGCGCCTTCTGCTTCTCCTCGCGGGGCTTGACGTAGACGTAGTAGACGCCGAGGCCGACCACGATCCAGAAGATGGACGCGTACCACGCGATGGGCTCGTAGAGGTAGAGATAGAGCGCGAGGCCCGCGTTCCCGATGATGCCGAGGATCGGGATCACGGGGAAGAGCGGCGCGCGGTAGCCGAATCGCTCCCGGGGGATCGTGTTCCTGAGCTTGACGTAGCTCATGTTCACGAGCACGAACAGGAGCAGGAACATGAGGCTCGTCGAGGCGGCGACGGCCTCGATGGGGAGGAGCGCCATGCCGACGATGATGACGCCGGAGGCCCAGACGCTGAGGTGGGGCGTCCGGCGCACGGGGTGGATCTTCCCGAACCACGTCGGGAGGTTTCCGTCCCGGCCCATGGCGAACGAGACGCGGGAGGACGAGTAGATGGTCGCGTTGAGCGCCGTGAGCTGGAGGAGAAGGGCGGATCCGACGATGAGCGTCGACCCGAGCGGCATGATCTGGGACGCGGCCTCGATGAGGCCGCGCTCCTTGAGGCCGCCGAGCCATTCCCACGTCGCGAGCCCCGCGGGCGCCTGGACCGCCCCGATCGCGATGAAGGTGACGAGGAGGATGATGCCCCACACGATGAGCATCGAGTACCAGATGGCGCGCGGGATGTTGCGGGTCGGGTTCTTGATCTCCTCGGAGGCCTGGCTGATGATCTCGTAGCCCTCGAACGCGACGAAGGTGACGCCCATCGCGAGGATCGTGGTCGAGAGCGCGCCGCCGAGGCCGGGTTCGATGAAGAAGGGGTCGAAGTTGTCCGCGACGAGCGGCAGGCGCTGCGAGACCGCCCAGAGGCCCGCGACGATGAAGCCGAGGACGGCGACGAGGACGAGCGTGTTCACGACGTTCTCGCTCTTGATGCTGACCTTGACGCCGATATAATTCAGGAAAACGAAGAACGTCGCGACCCCGACCGCGATCATCTTCATGAGGTTCTCGTCGTGGCCATGGACCCATCCCGCGGCCTCCGCGACGAACAGGATGAACGCGGCGGAGGCGATGCTGTAGAGGGCGCACGCGACCGCGTGGCTGAACCACCCCATCCACCCGCCGAGGAACCCGAAGGGCTGCCCGAGGGCGTCCTTCACCCAGAGGTAGCCGCCGCCCGCGTCGTGGTAGGCGCTCCCCAGCTCGGCGTAGATCATGAGGGTGGGGATCGTGATGAGGCCGTTCAGGAAGAAGGCGAGGAGCGCGGCGGGACCCGCGACGCCGGCCGCAAGCCCGAGGAGGACGAACACCCCGCCGCCCATGAGGGCGCCGACGCCCATCATGGTCGCGTCCATGAGGGTGATCTCGCGGGCGAGGCTCACCTCTTCGACGTCGGGACGTCCCTCGACGTGGCGCGACGGATCGTCCGCGGGCGCGCGCGGGACCGCGGGGCGAGGATAGGAAGGGCCCTCGCGCGCGTGGGACGGCGACGGGGCGCCCGTCCCGCCGCCGGCCTCGGGGGTGGACACGGAAACGGGGAAGAGCGAAGCCCTTTTTATGTCTGTCTAGCCGCGATGATCGCGCGCGGAGAAAAATCGGGGCCCGCGCGTCGCGCGCGGGCCGGCTTCGCGATCAGGCGTTCCAGGGGTTCTGGATCTCGACGAGCTTGTCCTTGAAGAAGCGGAAGAAGATCCACGCGAGGCTCGCGACGAGGAAGGCCGTCTCGCGCGCCATGAACCAGAGGCTCTGGCCGAGGCGCTCGCCTGCGGCGCTCGCTTCGTAGAAGCCGGCCGCGTAGGCGTCCTTGACGAGGAGGACGAGCGACACCGCGAAGACGAGGATCACCGCGAGGTCGACGTAGAGGAGGATCTTCTTCGTGTCGCGCCGGTCGAAGCGTGACGTCACCATGTGCATGTGCGCATCCCGCATCTCCATGGCGAGGACGTCGGCTTCAAGCTGTTGATTTCGATCGCGCGCGGCGCGCGCGGTCGGAGGGACGCGGCGTGTCCCCCGGTCATCCTGGGGACGTGCTCGAAAGGAGAATGGTTATAATCGCCGCCATCCTCCCACGGCGCCGGGATGCACATGAGCAGCGGATTCCTTCTCGTTCAGACCCAACCGGGCCGGGAACGCGACGTGTACGATCGACTGGAACGCCTGCCCGAGGTCACCGGGAAGCACATCCTCTTCGGCTCCGCGATCGCGGTGAAGATCGAGTGCCCCCGCGAGTCCATCGAGCCGACGGCGCGCCACATGGCGAAGCTCGACGGCGTCGTCGGCGCGAACCTGTATCGCGCCAAGAACAACTGACGCCCACGCGTTTGAGGCGAGGCGTCCATCCTGGGGTCGGCCGTTCGGCGGCCGGCCCCGATCCTTTTCACAAAGCTCTTGACGCGAGAGCCGCGTCTCACGACGGGCGCAAGCCCTGGGGATGCACATGCCACGCGGCGTCACGGACCAGTTCCTCCACATTCTCGACCTTGAACGGCGGCACGCGATCCGGGCGCTCGTCGCGGGCGGCGTCCTCGCCCTCCTCGGGCTCTTCCTCGCGGAGCTCGCCGACGAGCCGCTCTACGGCTGGGCGAGCCGCTTCTTCACGGTCGCGCTCGTCGCAGGCGCCGTCCTCGGCGTGCTCCTCGCGCGCCGGCGCACCGCGGCCTGGAGCGAGTCGCTCCGCGCGCGCTGGAGCGCATGGATGCGCTTCAGCGTCTCGAGCACCTCGGTCGCGGAGGTCGACCGCAAGGCTCGCGGCAAGGCGCCCCTCCCGGCCGCCGCGTGGGGCCTCGTGGCGGGCGCGGCCCTTGTCGCGAACGTCGCGCTCTTTGCCGCGCTCTGGTGGGAAGTCGCGGCCGCCGCCGCCTTCGGCCTCGCGCTTTCGGCCGCGAACGGCGCGGGCCTCGGCCTCTGGCTCGGGTCGCGCATCTTCACGTTCCGCTGGACGTCGAGCGTCGACCGGGCCGTGCGCGAGCTCATCCGCGACGGCGAGGTCGGCCTCTGGGGCGAGGCCTGAGCGCGAACGCGCGGCGGGGCCGCCGCTCGTCCATTCGAGGTCGTGAAAAAGAGTCGGGCGCCGCGTTGCGGCGCCGATGGTTTCGTTCGCGATGGGTTCAGCGGACCGCGACGAGGGTCTCTTCCTCGTCCTCGGCCTCCGCGTCGCCGCGGCGGACCTCGCCCGTCGCCTCCGGGGGCAGGTCGACGTGGGCGGGGAAGTAGCTGAGGAGCAGGATGTCGTCGAAGGCGCGCACCCAGCGGTACGGCACGGCGATGTCCACGCCGCCCTGGACGAGCGCGGGGTTCGTCTTGCCGAGCAGGAGGGCGTCGAGCTTGCGGTTGCTCACGTCGAGGATGACGTTCTTCACGTCACCGACGAAGGTGCCGTTCGCCGTGTAGACGTGGAGATTGACAAAGCGAGTGATCTCTTCCAAGGTGCATCCCGCTCCTCGGGAACGCGGGCGGCGGTATAAGACGCTTGTTTTTCGCTTCGCGCGACCGGGAAGACGAAAGCGCCTTACCTCGCGACGGCGAAGGAACCCCATGCCCTCCGGGGGCGCCTTCGGCGGCATCACCCTCGTCCGCGTGGCCGGCATCCCGGTGCGCGTCCACTGGACCCTTCTCGTCGTCCTGCCGCTCTTCGCCTGGTTCATCGCCGCCGGCACCTTCCCCGCGCCCGGCGACGGCGCCGTCGACGCGCGCGGCCTCGCGCTCGGCGGGACGCTCGCCGTCCTCCTCTTCGTCTCCGTGACGCTCCACGAGTTCGGCCACGCCCTCGTCGCGCGCCGACTCGGCGTGCCCGTGAGCGGCATCACGCTCCTGCCCATCGGCGGCGTGACCTCGATGGAGGAGGATCCGAAGACCCCCGGCCGGGAGCTCGCGATCGCGGCCGCGGGACCCCTCGTGAGCTTCGCCCTCGGCTTTCCCATCCTCGCCGTCGCGCTCGCGGGCCTCGTGCCGGAGGTGACGCCGGGCGCGACGCGGCTCGTGCAGAGCCTCGGATTCCTCAACGTCGTCCTCGGCGCCTTCAACCTCTTCGTCCCCGCCTTCCCGATGGACGGCGGCCGCGTCCTGCGCGCCCTCCTCGCGTTCCGCCTCCCCGCGCTCGCCGCGACCAAGTGGGCCGCCCGCGTGGGTCGGGTGTTCGCCTTCGCGATGGCGGGCGTCGGCTTCGTGACGTTCACGCAGGGCGGCTGGACGCTCCTCCTCATCGCGTTCCTCGTCTACGCGGGCGCGACCCAGGAGGAGTCGAGCATGCGCGCGAAGAGCACCCTCGGCGACCTCGAGGTCGACCGCATCATGACGCGCGAGGTCGCCCTCGCGCGCCCCGACGACCCCGTCCACCGGGCCCTCGACGTCATGTTCGAGACGCGCCACGTCGTCCTCCCCGTCGCGGACGACGGCCGGCCCGTGGGCGTCGTGGGCCTCCACGACCTCGCGAAGGTCACGCCCCTCGAGCGCGACGCGCTCCTCGTGCGCGACGTCATGCGCGCCGACTTCGCGAGCCTCCCCCTCCACGCGCCCGCCGCGGACGCGCTCCGCCTCATCTCGCGCGAGGGGAAGGAACCCGTCCTCGTCCTCGCCGAGGACGGCCATCTCGCGGGCCTCGTCTCGCGCACCGACCTCGTGCGCGCGATCGACATCCTCGAGGTCGACCGCACGGCCGGGCTCGGACCGAGCGTTTCATAGGCCGCGGGGCGGCTCCCACCGCGTGGACGACCTGGACACGGCGATCCTGCGCATCCTCAAGGACAACGCGCGCGAATCCTTCGTCGCGATGGCCCAGGTCCTCGGGACGAGCGAAGGGACCATCCGCGCGCGCGTCAAGCGCCTCCAGGACGAGGGCATCATCCGCCGCTTCACGATCCAGACGGCGGGCCAGAACGTGAAGGCCCTCATCGAGGTCCGAATCGAGACCAACGTCAACACGGCGACGCTCTCGTCCCAGATCGCGACATGGGAGGGCGTCGAGCGCGTGTGGGAAGTCACGGGCGAGCAGGACCTCCTCGTCATGGTCGACGTCCCGTCGACCGCGGCGCTCAACGACATCATCGAGCGCATCCGGCAGTTCAAGGAGACGCAGGCGACGCGCAGTCGCCTCATCCTCAAGGAGTATTGAGGAGTCGCGCGCCCGCGGGGTGGCTGCCCCTATCGCGCGGCCGCGATCTCGCCGAGCGCGCGCGTGAAGGTGTTCACGTCCGACTCGTTCGTGTAGAGCCCGAGGCTCGCGCGCACGGCGCCGGGGTCCTCGTCGCCCGCCGGGTGGTGGCGCAGGTGGACGAGACGCGGGTCGTCGTCGGGAACCTGGAGGAGCTTCAGGAGGTAGGGGTGCGCGCAGAAGCAGCCGTGGCGCACGGCGACGCCGGCCGTGTCGTTGAGGCGCTTCGCGACGACGGGCGGCGGGAGGTGGTCCACCATGAACGAGATGGCGCCTACGCGGTCCCGGTCGCTCGTCGAGCCGAGGACCTGGACGCCGTCGATCCCGCTCATGCCCTTGAGGAGGCGCGCGAGGAGCGCGTGCTCGCGGACCTCGGCCTCGTGGCGGCCCGCGCGCTCGATGAAGCGGAGCGCCTCCGCGAGCGCGACCGCGCCGACAACGGGCGGCGTGCCGCCCTCGTGGCGTTCGACGCCTTCGGTCCAGTACGTCTCCGTGTCCGTCACGAGGCGGACGGTGCCGCCGCCGGGAAGGAACGGCGGCGCGGCCTCGAGGGCGGCGCGCGGGGCGACGAGGAAGCCGCAGCCGAACGGCGCGTACGCCTTGTGGCCCGCGGCCGCGAAGTACTGGGGTCCGCCGTTCGGGAGCGAGGAGAAGTCGAGGCCGCCGTGCGCGAGGACCTGCGCGCCGTCGATGAGCGTCGGCGCATCGTGGCGCGCGGCGAGCGCGAGGATCTCGTCGACCGGCGTGCGGAAGCCCGTGACGTTCGAGGCGGCGGTGATCGCGACGAGGCGCGTCTTCGGATTCTTCGCGAGGCGGCGCTCGAGGTCGGCGACGTCGAGGCGGCCCTCGGGCGTCATGCCGACGCACTCGACCGGGCCGCGCGCGCGGTGCGGGAGCAGGTTCGAGTGGTGCTCGAGGCACGACGTGATCGTCGCGCCGTCGCGGCCGAGGCGCTTCGCGTCGTGGTGCGCGAGGTGCGCGGCGAGGTTGAGCGCGCTCGTCGTGTTGTGCGTGAACACGATGTCGCGGTCGTCCGGCACGTTGAGGAAGCGGCGGATGGTCTCGCGCGCGTCCTCGAAGGCGTCCGTCGAGCGCTCCGAGAGCTGGTGGGCGCCGCGGTGCACGTTCGCGTACGTCTCCGACATGAAGCGCTGGACGTACTCGAGGACGGGCGTGGGCGCGTGGGTGCTTGCGGCGTGGTCGAGGTAGACGAGCGGATGCTCCCGACCGTCGGGGGCCTTCACGCGGGCGCGGGTGACGGGGAACGCGTCGCGGATGGCCGCGATATCCATGCGCGTGGAGGCGCGACCGTGGACCTTTCCATTTCCCCCGGCCAGGGTCGGGGCCGGACGGGCGGTCGCCCAACCCGGCCAGGACGGGCCTATCTTGAAGGGGCCGGAGGACGTTCGCAGGCCCATGTTCCGGCTCTCGTTCGACATCGCGCATCGCGGGTGCTGGGCGACGGACCTGAGCGCGCGGTGGCCGAGCGTTTCCTTCGCGCTGCGCTCCTCCGTCCCGTTCGAGGGTCGCGCGCGCGACGTGCTCTCCGTCCGGGCCGAGTCCGCGGAAACGCTCGCGGCGGTCGCGAAGACCCTGCAGGAGCATCCCGGCGTCAAGGCCGCCGTCGCCCTCGACGAGGAGGGCGGCACGGGCTTCTACCTCGTCGAGAACCGCTCCCAGGAAAGCCTCATCGAGGTCATCACGGCCCACGACGGATTCCTTCTCGGCCCGACCCTTCCGTCCGCGGGCATCGAGCATTGGACGATCGGCCTCGCGTACCGCGACCGCGCGAAGGGTCTCCTCGAAGCCCTCGGCGCGCACGGACCCGTCCGCATGCAGTCGCTCGTGCGCGATACCTTCCCGGACCTCCGCCTCACGGACGCTCAGCGGCGCGTCCTCAAGGCCGCGATCGCCGACGGCTACTACGACTTCCCGCGCCGCACCTCGCCGACGGACCTCGCGAAGCGGCTCGGTCTCGCGAAGAGCACGGTGCTCGAGCACCTGCAGAAGGCCGAAGCGAAGGTCATCCTCGGCCAGGAAGGCCGCTTCTGATGGATCCGCGCGCGGTCACGCTCGAAGGGAAGCGCGTGCGGCTGCGTCCCCTCGCGGTCGACGACGCGGACCGTCTCTTCGAGCTGAGCGCGGGCGACGAGGCGATCTGGCGGCTCAATCCCGAAAGCGAGCCCGACCGCGACGAGATGCGCCGCCGCACCGAATTCCTTGTCGCCGCGACGGCGGCGGGAACCGACGTCGCATTCGCGCAGACCCTCGCCGCGACCGGCGAGGTCATCGGCCAGACGACGTACATGGCGATCGACCGGCCCAACGGCAGCGTCGAGATCGGCCGCACGTGGCTCGCGCGCCCCCACCGACGCACGGGCGCGAACACGGAATCGAAGTATCTCCTGATGCGGCACGCGTTCGACGACCTCGGGGCGAACCGCGTGTGGTGGAAGACGGACGCGCTGAACGAGACCTCCCGCAACGCGATCCTCCGCCTCGGCGCGACGTTCGAGGGGACGCTCCGGCATCACATGGTCACGTGGAGCGGCCGCTTGCGGGACACGGTGGTCTACAGCGTGATCCGTCCCGAATGGCCCGCGGTCCGCGCGCGCCTCGAGGACCGACTCGCGCGGCGACCCTGAAAATCCCCTCGCGGCGGAGGAGAGCTTTATAGGCGACGAAGGGCGATCCCGACGCATGGCCCGCACGGTCCGCGACGTCGTCATCGTCGACGCCCTCCGAACGCCCTTCGGCAAGCGCGGAGGCTCCTTCAAGGAGACCCACCCCGAGGTCCTCGGCGCGGCGCCCCTCAAGGCGCTCACGGAGCGCAACGGCCTGAAGCCCGACGAGATCGACGACGTCATCTACGGCAACGTGACGCCCGTCGGGGAGCAGGGCCTCAACATCGCGCGCAAGGCCGCGCTCCTTGCGGGCTGGGGCGACGTCGTGCCCGGCGTGCAGCTCAACCGCATGTGCGGGTCCGGCCAGCAGGCCCTCAACTTCGCCGCGATGGGCGTCGCAAGCGGCTTCCAGGATGTCGTGATCGCGGGCGGCGTCGAGCACATGACGCGCATCCCGATCGGGTCCGATGCGGGCCCCGTGAGCGAGGACCTCGCCTCGGCCTTCGAGATCCTCCACCAGGGCGAGAGCGCCGAGCGCATCGCGGACCGCTGGGGCTTCACGCGCGAGGACCTCGACCGCTTCGGCGCCGAGAGCCAGCGCCGCTACGCGCGCGCGGCCGACGCGGGCCACTACAAGTCGCAGATCATCCCCGTCACCGTCGAGGTCGACGGCGAGACGCGCGTCGTCGAGAAGGACGAGCACCCGCGCCCCGGCACGACCGCCGAGAAGCTCGCGGCGCTCAAGCCGTCCTTCCGCCCCGACGGCGGCCGCATCACTGCGGGCAACTCCTCGGGCATCGTGGACGGCGCCTCCGCCCTCCTCGTCACGACCCCCGAGATCGCGGCCGAGCGCGGCTGGACGCCGCGCGCCCGTGTCGTGGCGATGGACGCGGTCGGGTCCGACCCCGTGCTCATGCTCACGGGCCCCATCCCCGCGACGAAGCGCGTGCTCGCGAAGGCGAACCTCGCGATCGACGACATCGACCTCTTCGAATGCAACGAGGCGTTCGCCTCCGTGCCGCTCGCGTGGATGAAGGACACGGGCGCGCCGTACGAGAAGGTCAACACGATGGGCGGCGCGATCGCGCACGGGCACCCGCTCGGCGCAACGGGCGGCGCGCTCGTCACAAAGCTCGTCCACGAGCTCGAGCGCACGGGCGGCCGCTACGGCCTCTCGACGATGTGCATCGGCTTCGGTCAGGGCATCGCCACGATCGTCGAGCGGCTCTAGATGCCCCGCGCGCTCGCCCTCGCGGTCCTCGTCCTCGCGCCCGCGCTCGCGGGATGCGCCGAGCCCACGGCGCCGGCCGCGGACGTCGGGCTCGCGGCGCTCTCGAAGGCCCTCGCGTTCGAGCCCATGCGCGTGCGCCTCACGCCCGGGGAGCCGGGCGAGACGCCGCCGCTCATCGAGATCGCGTGGGGCGCCACCACCTTCGGCGCGCGTTCCTCGGACGGCCGAGAGTTCCCGCCGTTCGCCGTCCGCGAAGGCCGCGCCATCTACGCGTCGCAGACCGGCGAGCGCTGGGTGAAGCACGACGCGGCCGACGGCCGCGCGCGCGGGTTCGCCCCGCAGGCCTTCCTGTGGGATCTGAGATACGTGCTCGCGATGCCGGGCGTCTCTGCCACGAGGACGGAGCGCGCGGGCGGGCTCGACGTCGAGGGCCGCGGCACGCTCGATGCGACGGGCGCCCCCATGCCGTTCGCGTTCACGCTGCGCGTGGAGAACGGGCGCATCACGCGCGCGACCATCGACGCGCCCGGCGCGCGCGAATCCCCCTATACGCTCACGGCCGCGACGGCCGACGTGCTCACGACGCCGCCGCGCGAGTCGCGGGCCGCGGCCGACGTCGAGCGGCTCGACCGCGCCTCGGCGGAGGCGCACGCCTTCGTCGTGACGCTCGTCGAGGCCCACGCGAGGAACCGCGCGGGGCTTCTCCCCGAGCGCGTCGACCGCGACGCCCTCGCGATCGAGGTCGCGGCCTCCGGAAGAAACTGGCCCGACAACCCGTACACGGGCGCGCCGCTTGCCGCGGGCCGCGGCCCGGGCGACCTCCGCTGGACGCGCTGCGAGCCGACGGTGGGTCACTACGCAGGCACCGGCTGGGACGGCGTCCTCCTCACGCGGGCCTTCGGCGGCAAGGCCTGCGCGGCGTCGCCTTGAAGTCCCGCGCGCCGCATGCCGGGACGTGGACGAGCGCCAGACGTACGGTTTCGTGACCGCCCTCGGGCGCGCCCTCGCGAACGTCGAGGGCCGCGACGCCGTGAAGGAGCTGCGCGAGGCCGGCGACGCCGGTCGCCTCGCGGCCCTCGCGCGCGATGCGCCGCACAACCTCCCGGCCGAGCGCGTCGAGGATTTCATCGCGACGACGATGACGCCCGCCCGATGGGAGAAGACGCGCGCGCAGCTGATTCTCGCCGTGCAGCTCGCCCGCGGCGACATCGCGCGCCAGCCCGGGCACGAGAAGAAGGGCGCGGGCGGCGTGCGCGGGCGGCCCTGATCACGCCGCGCGCCAGCGCTCGCGGCCGTCCGAGCCGAGGTCGGCGACGAGCGCGCCCTCGAGCGCGGCGAGGCGCAGGTGCCCGAGCGTCTCGCTCATCGCGAGGAAAGGATCCACCACGCGGCCGAGGAACAGGTGCGGAAACAGGTCGCGCGCGAGGAGGGGACCCTTCGCGCGCACGAGGTGGCGCACCTTCTCCTGGCGACGCGCGAGCGCTTCGAGGCTCGACCGCGCGACGCGCGCGTGGTCGGCGAACGGGTCGCCGTGGCCGGGAAGCGCGAGGTCGGCGCGCGTCGCCGCGAGACGCTCGAGGCTCGCGCGGTACTCGCTGAGCGCTCGGGCTTCGTCGGGCGCGATCGAGATGGCGTTCGAGGTGATGCGCTCGAGGAGCGTGTCGCCGCCCAGCATGAACGCCCCCGAGGCCTCGCGCAGCGTCACGGAGCCCGGGGTGTGGCCGGGCGTGTGGAGCACCTCGAGGCGCCAGGCTCCGGCCTCGACGACGTTGCCCTCCGCGAGGGTTCCCGCGACGTCGCAATCCTCGGCCGTCTCGCCGAGGTGGCGGTAGGCGGCGCGCACGCGGCCGAGTTCGGCGTCGTCGAGGCCCGAGCTTGCGAGGACGGGCTCGTAGAGCGCGCGGCGCTCGCGGCGACGCGCGCCGAAGCGCTCGACGGCGTCGCGGTCGAGCCCGTGGACGCGCACCTCGGCGCCCGTCCGGCGGACGACGCGCGCGGCGAGGCCGTGGTGGTCGGCGTGCCCGTGCGTGACGACGACGTGGCGGATTCGGCCGAGCGCCTCCCCGAGCCCCTGCGCGAGCGCCTCCCAGGCGACGTCCCCGAGCGGGCCCGTGTCGACGAGGGTCGCCTCCTCGCCGTCGAGGAGCCAGGCGTTCACGGGCCCGACGACGAAGGGCGTCGGAATCACGATGCGACGGACGCCCTCGGGGAGCACACGCCCGATTGGTCCGCGGCGCGTGAAATGGGTTTCCACCCCGGTTTCACGGCGTCCCCGACCCCCGAAGGTTTATCTCGGGCCCTCCCTTTCGTCGCGCATCCGGGCGGATTCCCCATGAAGTTCGAACTCACGGAAGAGCAGCGCGCGGTCCAGAAGATGGTCCGCGACTTCGCCGAGAACGTCGTCCGCCCCCAGATCCCGAAGATCGAGAAGGAGGGCGTGTGGAACACGTCCGTCCTCGCGGAGGCCGCGAAGCTCGGCCTCGCCGGCATGACGATCCCCGCGGAGTTCGGCGGCGCGGGCCTCGACACCCTCTCCTACAACCTCGCGATCCAGGAGATGAGCCGCGTGAACGGGTCCGTCGGCATCACGTTCGCCGCGCACTGCGGTCTCGGGACGGGCCACATCGGCATCATGGGCACGCCGGAGCAGAAGCGCAAGTACCTCCCCCGTCTCGCCTCGGGCGAGCACTGGGGCGCGTGGGGCTTGACGGAGCCGGGCGCGGGCAGCGACGCGGCGGGCCTCGCCTCGGTCGCGAAGCGCGAGGGCGACGGGTGGAAGATCTCGGGCCAGAAGGTCTTCTGCACGAACGGCCATTTCGCGGACGTCTTCACCATCATGGCCAAGACGGATCCCTCGAAGGGTTCGCACGGGATCACGGCCTTCATCGTCGAGAAGGGCGCGAAGGGCCTCACGCTCGGGAAGCTCGAAAAGAAGCTCGGACTGCACGGGTCCGCGACCTCGCAGGTCTTCCTCGAGGACGTCTGGGTCCCCGACGCGCAGGTCATCGGCGGCGAGGCCGGCATCGGGAAAGGCTTCGTCGGCGCGATGCGCACGCTCGACGCGGGGCGCATCGCGATCGGAAGCCTCGCCTACGGCCTCGCGCTCGGAGCGTACGACACGGCGCTCGCCTACGCGAAGGAGCGCGAGCAGTTCGGCAGGAAGATCGGCACCTTCCAGGCGATCCAGTTCAAGCTCGCCTCCATGGCGACCGAGCTCGACGCCGCGCAGCTCCTCCTCATGCGGGCGGCGGCCCTCAAGGACGAAGGCGCGAAGTTCACGCGCGAGGCGTCCATGGCGAAGCTCTTCGCGAGCGAGATCGGCATGCGCGCCTGCACGGAGGCCATCCAGATCCTGGGCGGCAACGGCTACACCGAGGACTACCCGGTGGAGCGCATGTTCCGCGACATCAAGCTCTGCGAGATCGGCGAGGGATCGAGCGAGGTCCAGCGCATGGTCATCGCGCGCGAGATCGGCCTCCCCACGAAGTGAGCCGGGACCCGCGCTGTCATGGCGCGCGGACCCATCAAGGGTTGGACGAGAATGGGTATCACCCCAGACCGCCATCGAGGGCGTGAGCGCGGCGCGCGGTCGACCTGATCCGGGCGAACCGTGAGCCTCCAAACACGATTCTCCACCCGCGTCGCGCTCTCCCTCTCCCGCGGCACGAATCCAAGGGCAGATAGGGCGGGTCGCCGCTCCGCCCGCCGTGCTCGACGTCGTCCTCCCGGTCGCCTCCATCTTCGCCGTCATCCTTCTTGGATGGCTCGCGGGGCGTCTCGGAGCCTTCGACCGGCGCGACCTCGAGGCGCTCAACCGTTTCGCCTACACGGTCGCGTTCCCCGCGCTCGTCTTCACGGCGCTTGCCCGCTCGCCCCTGGGGTCGGTCGCCGACCCCCGCGCCGTCCTCGCATTCCTCGCGGGCCTCGCGGCCGCCGTCCTCGCGGGCTTCGCGGCTTCGCGCGCGTTTGGCGCCGACGCCACGCTCGGCGGCGCGGCCGTCTTCGCCTCCGGGTTCGGCAACATCGCCTACCTCGGCTTCCCGCTCGTCCTCGTCGTCTACGGTCCGAGCGCCCTCGGCCTCGCGGCCGTCCTCGCGGCCACGAGCATCCTCGTCGCGCTCCCGATCGGCATGGCGGCGCTTCTCGCGGGCGACCGGACGCCCGGAAGCGTGCGGCGCACCCTCGCGAGGAACCCGCTCTTCATCGCCGCGCTCGCGGGGGCGGCGGCGAGCGTCGCGGCCGGCGTCGTCGGAAGGCTCCCGACGCCGTTCCTCCCGCTCGACCTTCTCGCGTCGGCCGCCTCCGGCGTCGCGCTCTTCACGTTGGGCGTGTTCCTCTTCCACACGTCGCCGAGCGCCTTCGCGCGCGCTCCGGGGGTGACGCTTGCGGCCGCGCTCGGGAAGCTTGCGGTCTTCCCCGCCGTCGCGTTCGTCGCGGGGCGGGCGCTCGGCCTCGGCGGCGTCGAGCTGGGGATCGTCGCGCTCATGGCGGCGCTCCCGACCGGCGTCACCGTGTTCACGGTCGCGAAGGCCTTCGGCCGCGCCGAGGAGCCCGTCGCGGCGACGATCCTCGTGACGACGCTCGCGGCGGCGTTGACGCTTCCGGTCCTATTGGCGCTCGTGTGAGGCGAGCGGCGGACGCTCCCGCCCGGCCCCCGCGCGGGGCGGCGGACCGGCCCGCACGAGGATCGCAAGCAGCGCGACGGCCCCGAGCGTGAGGCCGAAGGTGACGCCCGCGAGGATCGGCTCGTTCGCGGTGCAGGGCACCGTGAAGGGGCGGAGGTGGCACCCGGAGCGGTACGTGTGGAGCACGCCCGTGTAGTCGACGACGTCGTTCGCGAGAACCCACGCCGCGACGAGGGCGACCCCGCGCGCGAAGCGGGCGTCGCGCCGGAGGTCGTGCACGAAGACGCCGGCAAGGGCGACCATGCCGAGGTGGAGCCAGAGAAGCCAGAAGTTGAGGTTGAAGGTCCAGGTCTCGAACCAGGCGTCGTACTGGACGAGGACGTAGGCGGTCCACAACCCGACCTGCACGTTCGCGACGAAGGCGAGGGCGTCGAGCCACGCCCAGCGCTTCCCGAAGTGGTACGCGACGAGCGCGGCCTGGGCCCAGAGGACGGCGAGCGGGCTGTCGGGGACGAAGATCCAGAGGTGGATCGGGGTGACCGCGAACTGGTCGAGGTAATAGTAGAAGCCGTAGGCGATCCCGCCGAGGTTCACGAGCAGGATGGCGGCGCGCCAGCGGGCGTCGGCCTTGAAGGCGTGGAGGCGCTCGAAGAGGTCCACGCGGAGCGCAGGATCCCGCGCGACATGAACCTTGGCGGCCTGCGTCCCGGACCCGGACCCGGACCCGGACCCGGTCCCGGTCCCGGTCCCGGTCCCGGACCCGGACCCGGACCCGGACCCGACGC
>Ga0247719_1000137_pt1 | contig 51567 bp, 45 predicted proteins | sample 41E_DmetaG_FD_189046 | JGI IMG/M metagenome (GOLD analysis project Ga0247719, IMG submission 189046) | Soil microbial communities from hillslope of Landscape Evolution Observatory, University of Arizona, Oracle, AZ, United States - 4-1-E_D | ecosystem: Engineered > Artificial ecosystem >...
GGGGGCCGGGATCGGACGGCGGGAGCCGGGCGCCATGAGGGGGGCGCAACGCGGCCGGGCCGGCCTTTCACGGAGGAGCGTGAAGCGGGGAGGACATGCACGGATATCCTGGATCCGACGCGCCGCTTATCCTTCGCCCCATTCTTATACCTTTGGAGGTCGGGAGAAGGGGCGCCCCCGTGTTTTTTCCGGGGGATTTCCGGGGGAATTGCAGGGATCCCTCACCCGTGCCTCGGGCGGCGCGTGGCTTCGAGGGCGGCCATGAAGGCGGGCAGCTCCTCGACGGCCCGCGTCCCCTTCTTCGCGAGGCGGGCGACTTCCCGGCGGCAGGCGAGGTCGGCCGCGATGCCGTTCGCGGGCAGCGCGTCCGCCAGAAGCCGCGCGACGCGACCGCCGGTGCGGTCCCAGTCCACGAGGACCACGACGCGCCGGATGCCCGCGCGGGCGAGCCGCTCCGCGAGGCGGGTGACGCCGCGCGCGGTCTGCACCTGGACGACCGGCGCCCCCACCCCGAGGACGCGCAGGGCCGCCTCGTCGCGCTGACCCTCGACGATGATGGTCTCGTCCCGCTCGTCGAGGGCGGAAAGGACCTTCTCGAGGGCCTCGAGGCGCTCCTCGTCGTTCACGCGAGGGCCTCCCGCAGGAGCGCGACGGCCCGCGCGCGGGGAAGGCCCGCGACGCGGACCGTCTTGCGTCGCTCGGTCGCCCCCGCGACGAGCGTGACGGCGGCGGCCTCGACGGCGAACGCGCGCGCGATGAGCGCAAGGAGGGCCGCGTTCGCTTCTCCCCGCTCGGGCGAAGCCGCAACCCGCGCGGTCACGCGCCCTCGCCATCGGTTGAACCCGGCGGGGAAGCGATCGCCCCCTTCGCCCCCGGCGTCACCTCCAGGTCCACGAGGGCGGCGCCCGCCCCGTCCTCGCGGACGGCGGAGGCGAGGTCGGCCTGCATGGCCCGTGATGGCCGGCGCGAGGCATGGATGTGGCGGGCGGGGGCGCTAAGAGGCGTGTCGCCGCGCTTATCAACCCGAAGCGCCCCAGGAAAGGAGGATGGGTGACACGCGGTTCGCATCGCACTACGATCGCGTGCACGACGCCGAGAATCCGATGGTCGAGCTGCGCCGGCTCACGGACGAGGAGGTCATCTCGGCCCTCGCGGAGGCTTCGCGTCGCAGGGATCCCTACCTCGCGAACGTGCTTGCGACCGAGGCCCACAACCGGACGCGGCGCATGTCGGCCGTCGCGTCGAACCTCGGCGAGGGCGTCCTCTCCCTCGATCGCGACGGCGCCATCCTCACCGTGAACGCCGCTGCCGAGCGCCTCCTCGGGGTCGATGTGGCGTCCCTCGTCGGACGCGGCGGCCACGAGGTCGTCGCGCCCCACGACGTCGCCGGCCATCCGATCCCCGAGGACGAAGGCCCGTTCCGCGAGGTGCTCCAACGCGGCGTGACCGTCCGGCTCGACGACCTCTCGTTCGCGCGCGCCGACGGATCTCGTTTCGATGTCTCGCTCACGGCCTCGCCGGTCATCCAGGACGCCGAGGTCCAGGGCTTGGTCGCGATCTTCCGCGACGTGACCGAACGTCGGCGCGCGGAGGAGGCGATCCGCGCCTCCGAGGCCCTGTTCAGGGAGCTTCTCGAATCCGCCCCCGACGCCATCCTCGCCGTCGACCGCTCCGGCCGCATCGCGCTCGCCAACGGCCGCGCCGAGGCGCTCTTCGGCTATTCGAAGGACGAGTTCCCCGGCGTCGCGATCGAACACCTTGTTCCGGAGCGCTTCCGCGATACCCACGCCTCGCACCGCGCGCGATACGGGCGGGACCCGCGCCTGCGGCCCATGGGCGAGGGCCTCGATCTTTGGGCCCGCCGGCGCGACGGCACCGAGTTCCCCGTGGAGATCAGCCTCAGCCCCCTCGAAACCCCGCGGGGCCCCCTTGTGATCGCGGTCGTGCGCGACGTGACGACGCGGCGGCGCGCGGAGGAGGCCGAGCGCTTCCTCGCCTCCATCATCCGGACGTCGGAGGAGGCCATCTACGCCTGGGATCGCGACACGATCATCCTGAGCTGGAATCCCGGCGCCGAACGGGTGTACGGCTTCGAGGCCTCAGAGGCGGTCGGGAAGCCGCTCGCGATCATCATCCCGGAGGACCGCGTCCACGAGCCCGCGGAGATCCTGGCCCGCATCGAACGCGGCGAGCGCATCGAGCAGTTCGAGACCGAGCGGCGGACGAAGGACGGACGCCTCATTGCCGTGTCCCTCACGGCTTCGCCGCTTCGCGACGCGACCGGAAAAGTGGTCGCCGCCTCGATCTCCGCCCGCGACATCACGGAACGGAAGGCCGCGGACGCGGCGCTGCGCGATTCGCGGCGTCGCCTCGCCGAGGCCCAGGCGCTCGCGCGCATCGGAAGCTGGGAATGGAACCCGGCCACGGGGGCCGTCGCCGTGAGCCAGGAGTTCGCGCGCATCGCGGGTCTCGCCCCTCCGGAGATGCCCGCCGACTTCGATGCGCTCCTCCTGCTCGTCCATCCCAACGATCGACTCGCGCTGCGCGACCTCCTCGTTAGGAGCGTTCGCACGTCGGCCCCGGTCGACCACCACCATCGCATCGTCCGCCCGGACGGGATCGTGCGCTGGTTCCACACCCGGGGAGAGGTGGCGGTGGACCGCGTCACGGGGCGCGCCCTGCGTTTGACGGCAACCTCCCAGGACGAATCCGATCGGCGCGCCATCGAAGAGGCGTTGGCCGAGAGCGAAGCGCGCTTCCGAGCCGCGTTCGACCGCGCGAGCGTCGGCGTCGCGATCGCGACGCTCGAGGGACGCTTGTTCCAGACGAATCCCGCCTTCCGACGCCTTCTCGGATATTCGGCCGAGGAGATTGCGCGGATGACCTACGCGGACTACACCCACCCCGACGACCTGGACGCCGACGAAGCGCTTGCGCGGCGCCTCGTCGCGGGCGAGATCGACACCTACGAAATCGACAAGCGTTACGTCCGCAAGGACGGCCGCGTGGTGTGGATCCACCTCATGGTGAGCCTCATCCGGGACGCGGCGGGCGCGCCGAACCTCGCCGCCGTCATGGCGCAGGACATCACGGACCGGCGCCGGGCCGAGGCCGCGCTCCTCGCGAGCGAGGCGCGGCTTGCGAGCGTCCTTGCCTCCGTGGCCGAAGGCATCGTGCTCGTGGACGCCGGCGGCCAGCCCACCTTCACGAATGCAGCCGCGGAACGCATGCTCGGATGCGCGGCGCCGGAGCTTCGGGCCCGTGGGAAGGATTGGCTCGTCCCCAAGGAGCCCGGGACGGACCCGATCGGCGCGGTCCTGCGCGAACGGCGCGCCGCCGCCGCATTCGACGCGGTCGCGACCTGTCCCGGGAAACCATCGCTCGAGGTCGCGGCCACGGCGGCGCCGTTCCTCGAAGGCGAAGGCGCCGTCGTCTCGTTCCACGACGTGGGCCCGCAACGTCGCCTGGAGCGCGAGCTGCGCGAGGTGTTCGAGGCCTCGTCCGACGCCGTGCTGCTCGTCGACGAGAACGGTCGGATCCTTCTCGCGAACGGCAGGGCGGCGCGCGTGTTCGGAATCGAACCTGCGCGGCTCGTCGGGTCCCCCGTGACGACGATCCTTCCGGGGCTCGGCCCGCCCGATCTGAAGCGGCGCGAGCCGCGGAGGCCGAAGGTGGTCGACGCCGCGGGGCTCCGAGCGGACGGAACCGAGTTCCGCGTCGAGATCACCGTCAGCGAGACCGTCACCGAACGGGGCGTCGTCAGGGTCGTCCGCGTGCGGGAACCCGGACCGTGACCGTCACCGCGGGACGTCGGCGCGACCGTCCTTGATCCAGAGCGTCCGCTGGGGGAACGGGATCTCGATCCCTTCCGCGTCGAACGCCTTGTGGATCCGCTTCCGCACCTCGGTCGCGACGGCGAAGCGCTGGCGGAAGTCCGTCACGAAGAAGACGAGCTTCATGTTGATCGAGCTCTCGGCGAAATCATCGACGAGGACGACCGGCGGCCGCGCGGCGTCGAGAAGGACCCCGGGCGTCTCGCGCGAGACGCGCAGGAGGATCTCCTCGGCCTTGGGCAGATCCGTGTCGTAGGCGACCCCGACGATCACGTTCATCCTGTACATCGTGTCGGGCTCGGTCAGGTTCACGACCTTGGTGGACGCGAGCCGGTTGTTCGGTACGACGATCGTCTCGTGGTTCGCATAATGGTAGAGCCGCGTGGAGCGGAGGCCGATGCGGTCCACGCGCGCGATCTCGCCGCTCTCGAGCTTGATGTCGTCGCGCTCCTTGAACGGTCGGTCGACGAGGAGGAAGATCCCGCTGAAGAAGTTCGAGAGCGTGTCCTGCGCGGCGAAGGCGATGACGAGCGAGACGATGGCGCCGCCCGCCACGAAGAACGTGAGATCGACGTTGAGCGCGTTCAGGATCGCGAGGGCTCCGACGACGGACACGACCACGAGCGCCACCTTGCGGATGGTCGGAACAAGGATGTCGTCGAGGTCGGTGCTCGTGCGCGGCGCGATCTCGACGCCGTAGTAGTAGAGCAGGCTGTCGATGAGCTTGTACGCGACGAAGGCGCCGAAGAGCGTGTAGAGCAGCTCGGCGAGGGCCGCGGCGCCGTCCGCGACGGTCCCGCCGGGGAGGCCCGCGAGCGCGTGGTGCAGGGCGAAGAAGACGGCGAAGAGGAAGACGCTGCGCCGCATCTTCTGGATGATGTGGCGCGTGGTCGTTGCCGAGGCCGCGCGCGTGAGGCTCCGGATGAGGAGGTCCGTCGCGAGGTTCGTCGCGAGGGCCGCCGCGATCACGATCGCGAGGTCGATGAGGAGGACGCCCATGGACCCGTCGAAGGGCGCGGGGAGCGGGTTCGCGAAGAGGCCGAAGACGAGCGGCTCCTCGGGAACCGAAACGCTCGCCTCCCGGACGACGTTCGTCACGGCGCCCGTCTGGAGGTCGTAGATGGCGAAAGCGACGTTGAACGCGACGCGTCCCGTGGGGTCCTCCGGAACGAGCCGGAGGGCCACGCTCTTCGTGCTGTTCGCGGCAATGTAGAACTCGCCCGCGGGCTCGAGCGACTCGCGCCAGCCCGGAATGTCCGCGACGGAGACGTTGACGAGGAAAACCACGGCCGGATTGAGGTTGCGCACGTTCCACTCGAGCGTGACCGTCGCGTCGCGCTCCACGAGAACGTGGTAGCTCGGCGAGACGTCGCGGACGATGACCGGCGACGATTGCGCGAGGGCGACCGGCGCGAGGAGCGCGAGGAGCGCGACGAGAGCGAGCGAGCGGCCCGACACGCGCCGTCAAGGATGCGGGCCTATTTGCGGGTTTCGCGCCGCGTCATGGACCCGCGGGCTCTGCGTCGAGGTCGAGGCGGCGCTCGCCCGTGATCGCGTAGATGGCCTTCTCGGCGATCTTGCCGGCGTTGTCGCCCACGCGCTCCAGGTGCCGCGCGACGAGGATGTACTGCGTGCAGGGGGTGATGTTGCGCGGATCCTCGATCATGTGCGTGACGCACTCGCGGAAGATCTGCTCGTAGAGGCCGTCCACCTCGTCGTCCATGGGCTGCACCGTGCGGGCGAGCGTCGCGTTGCGGGTCTTGAGCGACGTGACGGCCCGTTCGAGGAGCGCGAGCGCCTTGTCGCGCATGAGCGGGATGCCGACGAGCCGGCGGATGTGGGTCTTGCCCTCCATCGCGTGCGTGGCCTTCGCGACGTCGTAGCCGTACCGGCCGATCCGGTCCAGGTACGTGATCACCTTGAGCGTCGCGCCGAGCGTGCGCAGGTCGACCGCCATCGGCTGGTGGAGCGCGATGAGGTCGAGGGCGCGGGCCTCGATCTCGACGTCGAGGCGGTTGATCTCCTGGTTCATGCGTATGACGCGGTCCGCGGCCTCGAGGTCGAGCGCCGCGAAGGCCTCGACGCCGTCGTGGACGCTCGCGCGGCTGAGGTCGGCCATCTTCGCGACGCGGGCGACCAGGTCCTCGACGTCGTGGTGGAATCGGCGCTCGTGGGGGCTCATGTCAACCGAACCGTCCGGTGATGTAGGCCTCGGTGCGCTCGTCGCGCGGGTTCTCGAAGATCGCCTTCGTCTCCGCGAACTCGATGAGCTCGCCGAGGTAGAAGTAGGCCGTGTAGTCGGAGACGCGCGCGGCCTGCTGCATGTTGTGCGTGACGATGACGACCGTGTAGCGGTCGCGCAGCTCGGTGATGAGGTCCTCGATCTTCGCGGTCGCGATCGGGTCGAGCGCGCTGCACGGCTCGTCCATGAGGATGACCTCGGGCCGCACGGCGAGGGCGCGCGCGATGCAGAGACGCTGCTGCTGGCCGCCCGAAAGGCCCGTCGCGGCGTCGTCGAGGCGGTCCTTCACCTCGTCCCAGAGATGCGCCGACTTGAGGGCCTCCTCGACCTGCGCCCGGAGTTCCGCCTTCGACGCGCGCTTCTCGAGGCGCAGGCCGTAGGCGACGTTGTCGAAGATGGACTTGGGGAACGGGTTCGGCTTCTGGAAGACCATGCCGACATGCCGGCGGAGCATGACGGGGTCGACGCCCTTGCCGTAGACGTCGTGGCCCGCGAGCGTGACGTTGCCCTCGATGCGGACGCCGTCGATGAGGTCGTTCATCCGGTTCATGCACCGGAGCACGGTGGACTTGCCGCAGCCCGAGGGGCCGATGAACGCCGTCACGCGGTTCTTCGGGATGTCGAGCGTGACGTCCTTGAGCGCCTGCTTCTCGCCGTACCAGAGGTTGAGGTTCCGGAGCCGGAAGAGCGCCTCCGGCTTGTCGGTCGTGGCGCGCGCGTCGCCGCGGGGGGGCACGTGCGCTCCAGCCTTGTCCTCGGCCTTGACCTTTTCCGAGGGGCGCGCGTCCATCGCGGGGAGGAGGGGCCTCATGGGTTCACCATCGGTACTTCTTCTGGAACCGGTTGCGGAGCACGATCGCCGTCAGGTTCGCGAGCAGGATGAACGCGAGAAGGACCACGGTGCCGGCGGCCGCGAGCGACTGGAAGTCGGCGCGCGCGTCCTCGGCCCAGACGAACGTCTGCAGCGGAAGGGCCGTGTAGAGCGAGGTGGGTCCGTCGGGCAGGAAGTAGATGACGCTCGCTCCGCCCACCAGGATGAGGGGCGCCGATTCGCCGACCGCGCGCGCGAGCGCGAGGATGCTGCCCGTGAGGATGCCCGGGGAAGCATACGGGAGAACGTGGTCGCGCGTCACCTGCCATTTGGTCGCGCCGAGGCCGTAGGCCGCTTCGCGCATGCTCGTCGGGACCGCCTTGAGCGCCTCCTCGGTCGCGACGATGACGATGGGGAGGACCATGGCCGCGAGGGTGAGGGCGCCCGCGAGAAGGACGTATCCGTAGCCGAAGAACGTGACGCCGCCGAGGGTGAAGCCGCGCACGAAGATGGCGAGGCCGAGAATACCGAAGACGACGCTCGGCACGCCCGCGAGGTTCGCGATCGTGAGCCGGAGGAATCGCGTGAGCCGCGTGTTCTTCGCGTATTCGTTGAGGTAGACGCCCGCAAGAACGCCCGTGGGGAGGGCGAGCGCCATCGTGAGGACCGCGAGCCAGGCCGAACCCGCGACCGCGGGCATGATGCCGGAGCGCTCCGCGCTCAGGATGCTCGGATAGCTCGTGAGGAACTGCCAGTCGACCCAGGGCTCAGCGACCTGGCCCGTGCGGACGAGGAGCCACGCGAGGATGAGGACCGAGAAGCTCGACGCGGCAAGAAGGAGGCCGCGGACGATGCGCTCCTCCAGGCGTCGGTGCGAGGGAAGGGCCTTGAGCTCCATCAGTAGACCTCCCTGAAACGCTTCAGGACGCGGGCGGCGACGAGGTTCACCGTGAAGGTCATCACGAACAGCAGGAGCCCGACCGCGAACAGGGTATAGAACGGCGGCCCCGCCTGCACGAGGTCGCCCTGCGCGCGCTGGGCGATGAACGCGGTCATCGTCTGGATGGGCTCGAAGAGGTCGAGGCCCATGCGGGGACGCGCGCCCGCCGCGAGCGTGACGGCCATCGTCTCTCCGATCGCGCGGCTGAAGCCGAGAAGGATCCCCGCGACGATGCCCGAGAGGGCGGCGGGGACGACGACCTGCTTGGTGACCTCCCACTTCGTCGCCCCGAGCGCGAGGGCGCCCGCGCGGAGCTCCTGCGGGACGGCCCTGAGGGCGTCCTCCGCGAGCGTCGTGATGATGGGGAGGATCATGAACGAGAGGACGATGATGGCGTTCGCCGCGTTGAAGACGTTCGCGCCGAACGTCTCCTGGAGGATCGGGCTGATGACGATGAGCGCGAAGATCCCGAACACGATCGACGGGATGCCGGCGAGGAGCTCGATTGCGGGCTTCAGCACGGCGCGCACGCGCGGGTTCGCGAATTCGCTCAGGTAGATGGCGGTCGCGATGCCGAGGGGCACGGCGATGAGCGAGGATCCGAAAGTGACGATGAGCGTGCCGTTCACGAGCGGCAGCACCCCGAAGCTCGTGTCGCCGATGTCTGGATTCCACACCGTTCCCGTGAGGAACTCGACGATGGAGACTTCGGGGAACGAGAAGAACGTGAAGGAGTTGGAGAGGAGCACGTAGAGGATGCCGGCGGTGAGGAACACCGCCGTGAACGCGGAGAGGAAGAGGAGCCCCTCGACGCCCCGCTCGACCGGGCGCGGAACCCGGGCCCAGGGCAGGGCCGTCGCCGCGAGCGAGCGCGGCATGGGCGGATCGGCCTGTTCCGGAGGTGGCGGCGAGGGGCTCATGGTCGTTCGCGGCTCAGCCGAGCCGTCCCTTCATCTCGGCGAGCTTCGCCGCGTCCAGCTCGACGTAGCCGACGCTGCGGACGAGCTTCTGCCCGTCGCCGAAGGCGTACGAGAGGTATTCGTGGAGCGGGGTGCCGGAGGCCGGAACCCCGTTCGTGACCATGAAGAGCGGGCGCGCGAGCGGCTTGTACGAACCGTCCGCGATGGTCTCGAACGTCGGCGCGACGGGCGTCGATCCGCCGGGGGGGACGATCGGGACCGCCTTGAGGTCGTTCTGGTTCTCGTGGAAGTAGGAGAAGCCGAAGTGGCCGATCGCGTGCGGGCTCGCCACGACGCCGTGCACGAGCCGGTTGTCGTCCGCGCTCGCGGTGTAGTCGGAGCGCGGCGGGCAGATGCTCTTGCCGTCGGCCCCGCAGTTCTTTCCGAGGATCTCCTCGTTGAAGTATTCGTAGGTGCCGGAGTCCGAGTCCGGACCGTAGAGGACGATCCTCTCCGCGGGCCACCCGGCGCGCACGTCGGCCCAGGTCCGGGCCGGGTCGTTCGCGCGCCAGATGTGCTTGAGCTCGTCGACGGTGAGGTGGTCGATGAAGGCGTTGGACTTCGCGACGACGACCGTGAGGCCGTCGTAGGCGACGGGCCACTCGGTGGCCGTGACGCCGTTCGACGCGCACGTCGCCTTCTCGGAGTCCTTGAAGGGCCGGCTCATCGTGCCGATGTCGATCTCCTTCGCGCAGAGCTTCGAGGCGCCCGCGCCGGATCCGCCGCCCGCGACCGTGACCTGGAGGCCGGGCGCGAGAGCCTCGGCCCAGGCGGCCGCGATCGGGAAGACGGTGGACGAGCCTGCCTGCTGGAGCTTCTCGCCGCCCGCGCCGCCGTTGTTCGAGACGCAGCCCGCGAGGGCGCCCGCGGCGAGGACGAGGGCGGTGAGGATGCAGAGGTTCCGGAAGTTCATGGTAGACACCATAGGCCTTTGACCGCGCTCGCAGGGCGCGGGCGATGCTTGAGGGGAGCCCTGGGATTCTCCCCGCGGCTCCGGATCGCTCAGGAGGCCCGGCCGCGCGACGACCTCAAGGGGGAAACGGATTCCCTCGGAAGAATCATTCTTCTCCATAGATATATGGAGAACAGGGAACGAATTATATAATCGTCGAACTTCCATGGAGCAATCATGGAGCTTCGCAAGGTGCAGCTCACGGGCGGGTCGAGCATCACGGTCACGCTCCCCAAGGCCTGGGTCGAGAAGGTTGAGCTGCGGGCGGGCGACGTCGTCGGCTGCGACGTGCTCCCCGACGGCAGCCTTGCCATCCTTCCCCACGCGAAGGGCGAGCGGAAGGTCCAGCGCTATGTCGTCGACTTCGGCGAGGGCGAGGGCGAATACCTCTTCCGCAAGATCATCGCGGCCTATCTCATGGGATACGACGCGATCGTGGTCACGTCGAAGCGCCCGCTTCCCCCCGTGGCGCGGCACGCCGTGCGCGAAGCCGTCCGCCGCATCATCGGGATCGAGATCGTGGAAGAGGAGGCGAACACGATCACGCTCCAGGATTTCCTCGACCCGCGCGAATTCCACCTCGACAAGGCGCTCCGCCGCATGTCGCTCCTCACGCAGGCGATGCAGGACGAGGCGTTCGCGGCGCTGACAAAGCCCGATCCCGGCGTGCTGAAGAGCGTCGAGGACCGCGACGACGAGGTCGATCGGCTGTATTGGCTCGTCAACAAGCAATACCACGCGATGCTGCGCGACGCGACCTATGCCGCCAAGATGGAGCTCACGCCGTCGCAGGCCCTGAACTTCCTCCTTGTCGCCCGTCTCGTGGAGCGCACCGCCGACCACGCGGACCGCATCGCCGAGCAGGCCCTCCTCGTGCCCCGCTCGAAGGCCGTCGACCAGTTCCTCGCGAAGCTCGACAGGGAGGGCCGCCGCGCGGCGGACCTCTTCCGCGCGAGCCTCGTCACGTTCACGAAGCGCGATGCGAAACGCGCGAACGCGATCATCGAGGAGGTCAACGTCGTCCTCAAGGGCCGCGAGCGTCTCCTCGAGGAAGCCGCCTCATTCGGCGGCGCGAGCGTCTCCCACCTCGCGATCATCGTGGAATCGATCGGCCGCACGGCCGCCTATGCGGCCGACATCGGCGAGGTCGCGATGAACCACAAGGTGTCCTCGCCCGCCTGACCGCCCAAGGGCGCAAGCCCTTTGCTTGAGCGTACCTCAGAGTCGGGGATGTGCACGTCGCCGTCCTCGACATCGGAACGAACTCGATCCACATGCTCGTGGTCCGAGTCGACGTCGACCTGAAGGTCCACGTCCTCGACCGCGCAAAGGAGATGGTGAGGCTCGGCCAAGGCGCCTTCGAGAGCGGCCGGCTGGACGAGGAGTCGCAGCGCCGCGCCCTCGAAGCGCTTCGCCGTTTCCTCCGCCTCGCCGAGAAGCGCGGCGTGGAGCGCTGGATCGCGGTCGCCACGAGTGCGGTCCGCGAGGCCGAGAACGGCGGGGCGTTCCTCGCGGAGGTCCTCGACGCGACGGGCATCCATCCGCGCGTCATTTCCGGCCTCGAGGAGGCCCGGCTCGTCTTCAAGGCCGTCCAGGCCGCCCTTCCGCTCGACGAGGCGCCGATCCTCGTCGTCGACCTCGGCGGCGGCAGCGTCGAGTTCGCCTTCGGCAACTCGCGGCAGCTTGCCTGGGCGATGAGCCTCAAGCTCGGCGTCCAGCGGCTCGAGAACCTCCTCCTTGCGGAGGGCGAGCCGGTTCCCGAGGGGCGGGCCGAGGCCCGCGAGCGTTTCGCGCGCGAGCTCGCGCCGGTCGCGAAGCGCGTTCAAGCCGTCCGGCCCTCGAAGGTCTTCGTCACGAGCGGGAGCGCCGGCGCCGTCCTCAAGCTCCTCCGCGCCCGCCAGGAGGTCGGGTCGAACGACGCGGCCATGCCGCGCAAGGCGCTCGCGGCCCTCGACGACGACCTCGCTACGATGCCGCGCGAGCGTCGCGCCCGGCTCCCCGGGCTCGAACCGGGTCGCGTCGATCTCGTGGTCCCGGCGGCGGCGTTCTTCCGGGCCCTCGCGGAGACCCTCGACGCGCCCGCGCTCCACGCGACCGACCGCGCGCTGCGTGAAGGGCTCCTCGCGGATTTCATCGAGCGACACGGCGCGGAGCTGCAATGGGACCTCACCGAGCCCAACGCGCGGCGGCGCGCGGTGCTGCGTTTCGGCGAGCGCTTCCGCTACGATGCCCCGCACGCCCACCACGTCGCGAACCTGGCCGTGCGCCTCTTCGACGGGACGCGCGCCGTGAACGGCCTCGACGAGGACGCGCGCGAGCTGCTCGAATACGGCGCGCTCCTGCACGACGTCGGCTACGCGGTGTCGGAGCGGGGCCACCACAAGCATTCCGAATATCTCATCCTGAACGGCCTCGGGGGCGCCTTCTCGGGACGGGAAACCCGGATGATCGCCGCGATCGCCCGCTACCACCGCAAGGCCGCGCCGAGCCGCAGGCACGAGAACTGGGCCTCGCTCGGCGCGGCGGATCGGGTCACGGTCGCGAAGGCCGCGGCGCTCCTCAGGATCGCCGACGGGCTCGACCGCTCGCACGGGAGGGTCGTGAAGGACGTGACCGTCGAGGTGGGCGGGGACGCGGTGCGGATCGAGGTCGGCGCAAACGAGCCCGCGGAGCTCGAAGTATGGGGCGCCCGCCGCAAGGCCGATCTCTTCGCGCAGGCGTTCGGGTTGGACGCGGCGATCGAGCAGTCCGCGCGGGAGGCGAGCGATGCCGTCGCGTGAGCCGGCGCGGTCCCATCCGTATCCGGGCGCGCTCATCGTCGTCGAGGGGATCGACGGGTCCGGCAAGAGCACGCAGCTCAAGCTCCTGAGGAGGCATCTCGAGGCGCAAGGCTATTCGATACTCTTCACGGAATGGAACTCGTCCGCACTCGTGCGCGACACGATGAAGGTCGGCAAGAAGAAGAACCTCCTCACGCCCACGACGTTCAGCCTCCTCCACGCGACCGACTTCGCGGACCGCTATTATTACGGAATCCTCCCCGCCCTCAAGGCGGGGATGATCGTGCTCGCGGACCGTTACGTCTACACGGCCTTCGCGCGCGACACCGTGCGCGGCGTGGAGGCCGATTGGGTCCGCAACCTCTACCGCTTCGCCGCGAAGCCCGACCTCGCGCTGTATTTCGAGGTGCCGATCGACGTCTCGCTCGACCGCCTGATGACGGCGCGGGCCCGCATCAAGTACCACGAGGCCGGGATGGACCTCGGCCTCGCGTCGAACACGATCGAATCCTTCCGCATCTTCCAAGGTCGGGTCCTCGACGAGTACGCGCGCATCGCGGACGAGCACGGCCTCGAGGTCGTCGACGCAACGACGAGCATCGAGGCCCAGCAGCGCGACGTGAGGCGCCTTGCCGACCGCGTCCTCGAGGAGAAGCGCGCGCTGAGGAGGATCCCGGCGTGAGCCCGGACGCCATGCGTCCGAGACGCGGCCTGCCCCGTGTCGCGCGGGAGGAGACGCCCGGCAAGCTCATCGTGATCGAAGGCACGGACGGAGTCGGGCGCTCGACGCAGATCGAGCGTCTCGCGCCCTGGATCGAGACGCGCGGCCACGCCGTCGTCCAGACAGGCTGGAACCGCTCCCTTCTCGTCTCCAAGCTCATCACGAGCGCGAAGGAGGGGACGCTTCTCAACAAGGTCACGTACACGCTCCTCTACGCGACGGATTTCGCGGACCGTCTCGAGCGCGTCGTCATCCCGGCCCTCAAGGCCGGAATGGTGGTGGTCGCGGACCGCTACGTCGGGACCGCGCTCGCGCGCGGAGCCGTGAGGGGCGTGGACCGCGCGTGGATGCAGGGCATCTACGCCTTCGCGCCCGAGCCCGACCTCACGATCCAGATGCGTCTCGGCGTCGACGCCCTCCTCCTGCGGACGCTCGACCGGACGCGCCTCAATTACTGGGAGTCGGGAATGGATCAGCACATGGGCGAGGACATCTACGACTCGTTCATCGAGTACCAGGGGAGGATGATCTCCGAATACGACCGCCTCGCCGAGGCGCGCGGTTGGAAAGTCGTCGACGCCGCGCGTTCCATCGCCGCCACGCAGCTCGAGATCCGCCGGATCGTGGCGCCGCTTCTCGGCATTCCCGGCGACAGGATCGGCCTCGAACCGCCGCCGTCACCGGACGCTTAGCGCGGGCGCGTCGAGGCGATCGAGACCGAGGGTTTCCCGAAGCGTCGGCCAGCGGTCCGCCGCGAGGCCTTCGAGGAACGTCGTCCGGGCGGCGGATCCGCGCGCCTCCATGTCCGCGCGCTCGGCCTCGAAGGCTTCGCCGAGCGGACCCTCCGCCGGGAAATTTTCCGCGAAGCGCTCCGCGAAGGCGCGCGCGTCCGTCGCGATCCCGAGGAGCCGCGTCACGTCGTGCGTCTCCTCCGCCGCGCGCCGCGCGACGTCGAGCGCGTCGCCGTCGAGCGCGGGCGCGAGCGCTTCGAGCGCGAATCGCAGGCGCTTGAGCGCGATGCGCGCCCCGTGGAGGGTGGCGTCGTCCCAACCGTGGGCCGCGGCGGCGAGGACGGCTGCGCGCGCGGCGGCCGTGGATCGCGCGAGGGGCTCCGCGCGCGCCTCGGGATCGACCTCGGCGAGCGCGTCGCGGATCCTCGGCTCGACCCGGCGGGCGCGTCGCGCGGCGCGCGCCAAGGCCCGCTTGCGGCCCTCGCGGCCGATCCGTCCGAGGGCGTCGACGAGCGCGGCCGGAGCGGGCTTTTCCGCCTCCGGCCGCGCCAGGCGCCGCGCGTGCACGTCGGCGTCGCGGAAGCGACCCGTGCCCCGCTTGGGTTTTGAAGCGAGGGTCTCGAGCGCGTCGATCGCCCGGTCGTCGAGGAACCCGGCGAGGAGGCCGACGGCCGCGTGGAGGCGCTGGCACGCCTCGCGATGCTTGTGGAGCGCGCGCGGTCGTTGCGGCGCGCGCTCGAGCGCGCGCCAGCGGCGGTCGAGGTTCGCGAGGTCGCGCTCCACGAGCGCCCGGGCGACCAGGCCGGAGATGCGGGGCGTCACGGGAGCGTTTGGTCGCCGGGCGTGGAAGGCTCTTTCGCGACGCCGTGGCGGGCGAGGAGGCCGCGGACGCGCGCCTCAATCTCGTCGCGCACGCGCCGGAAGGTCTCGAGATCCTTTCCCTTCGGGTCTTCGAGCGCCCAGTCCTCCATGCGCTTGCCGATGAACGCGGGGCACGCATCGTCGCCGCAGCCCATCGTCACGACGAGGTCGCATCGGTCGCGGATCCAGCCCTCGTCGAATCCCTTGCTTGCGATGTCGGCGATGTCCAGTCCCCGCTCGCGCATCGCCTGCACGGCTTCCGGAAGCAGGTGGCCGAGCGGGCGCGATCCGCCGCTTCGCGCCTCGACCGCCGCGCCGCCGAGGGCGCGGGCGAAGCCCTCGGCCATGACCGAGCGGGCGCTGTTGCCGACGCACGCGAAAAGGACGACGAGCTTCGGGCGATCCACGGCCGCGCGAGGCGCGCGCCCGGCGATAGGCTTTGCCCCGAAGGGTGTCCCCGAGCCCCTGTGCCCCGACGCTAACAGTGCGGATCCTCGACACCGCGGATGCGGCTCTCCCCTTCCTGACCCGGCCGGGATAGCGGGGCTCGCGGACGAGCTGTGCGGACGACCGGTTGTTTCGGACGCATCGATGGCCGGAAAGGCCTTGCTTGTCCGAAGGCCCATTGGCCGGACGTCCCGTGTCGCCCCGCGCACCGTCCCCCGGTCACAAATCGCGGGGGTGTGATTGTGGCAGGGCAACGCTCGTACGCGGGCTTCCTTGAATTACCTTCGCTTCGTCCGCCGGCCGGCCCAGAGGACGAACCCCCAGAGCGCGAGGAGGAGCCCCGCGAGAAGCGCCAGCGCGAACAGGGGGAGCGCGCGCGACCCGTCCACGAAGTCCGGCGTGGGAAGGGCGCCGTCGTGGTTGGGAGGCGGGCCCGTGGGCTCGCGCTGCGCGACAGCCGCGGGGGCGAGAAGGGCGAGCGCGACGACGAGGGGCGCGAGTCGCGTCAACGTCGGCGGCGTCCCCCCGTCGCAAGGAGGAGGGCGCTCACGAACACGACGACGAGAAGGGAGGCGAGGAGGAACGCCGACGACGACCAGACGGGCCGCTCCTCCCCGACGACCTCGTCGGGCGGCGGCTCGTCGTCCGCGAAGGGATCGGGGAATGAGCGGTTCGACTCGTTCGTCGCGTTGCCCTGCCCGAGCGCGGCGGGCGCCGCGGCGAGGACCACGAGGAGGAGGGAAAGGAGGCGGAGCGTCATGTGTCCGCGCCGAGGCCGGTGCGGCCTCAAGGTGTTGGTACGCTCCGCGAAACGCGGGCCCTGAGCGGCCCGCCGGTCGATCGATCGACCGGCGGGCGCCCGGGGGGCCGGCCGCTTACCGGCGGCGGGCGAGGGTCGCGAGGCCGGCCGTGGCGACGACGGCGGCCGCGGTCGCGGGCGCGCTCGCGACCGGCGTCTTGAGGCCGCCGAGGAGGTCGGGCGCGCCGCCCGCGGGCGCGTCGGTGTCGGCGACGGCGACGGCGAGCATCGAGGCGTGCTCGAGCCGCGCCGCGCCGGGCGCGTCGTACGACCAGACGACGCGCGTCGCGTTCCCCGCGGCCGCGAGGTCGGCGCGGACGGGCACGGTCGCGTTCTCGCGACCCGTCGACGCGACGGCTTCGCGCGACCACGCAAGCTCGCCGACGGTGGCGTCGTTTGCGAGGACGGCCGCCGACTCGTAGACGCCGCCTTCGATCCGGTCGAGGCCGTGGGCGACGTCCGCGACGAAGGCGAGCTTGTCGCGCGCGTCGATGAACGTCCACGCGTTCACGAGGACGCTCATGCGGGCCGCGCTCGCGGGCACCTTCAAGGTGCCGTTCGCGAAGGCGACCTCGGCCGGGGACGCCGCGAGCGCGAACCTGAGGGTCACGTTGCCCGTGGGCGCCGCCGCGGGGAGGTCGAGCGGGACCTCGCCCGCGGGCGATTCGATCGCGAGCCTGCCGACGTACGTCATCGAGAGCTCGACGACGCTCTCGTCGAGGCGATGCTCGAGCGTCCAGGGCGCGTTGCGGGACAGGTTCAGGACCGCGCGCGTCTCGCCGGGGTCGACCACGCCGTCGCCGTCCTCGTCGAAGAACTCGACGAGCCGCTTCGCGGCGAACGTCCATCCCGTCGATTCGTTCGCCGCGGGAGAGGCGCGCACGACCGGGCGCTTGTGCTCGAAAGCGAAGGTCACGAGATCGTTGGTGATCACGAGCCGATCGTCCTCCTCGCGATACGCGGGCTTGGCGGCCTCCGAGGCCGCGGCGGCCGGGGCGGCCGCGACGAGCGCCGCCGCGAGGACGACGAGCAGGGTTTTGCGGGTCATCGGCCGAGCGACGAGGCGGGCCGGGATGACCGTTCCGGGGCAATCGACGAAGGGATAACGATCGTACTAGGTTTCGGCCCGCTACGCTTAAATGCCGTCATCCCGCTTGGCGGCCGTTGGCGCCCACGGCGGTGCGGGAAACGGAGGGCGAGGCGAGCCTCACGCCCTCGGAGGAGGTGAGCCAGGAGCTCCACAGCATCCTGCGCGACCTCCAGGCGAGCCTCTCCGGCATCCTGGGCTCCGTCCTCGTCGACGAATCGGGGTTCCCCCTCGCGTGGGATCTCAAGGGCGGCGCGGACCCGACCCTCATCGCGACCGCGGGCGCGCTCCTCACCAAGGCCTCCGACCGCACGACCGAGGTTCTCGATTTCGGGAACGCCCGCAACACGGTGCTCACGAGCGACAAGGGCTCGATCGCGGTCTTCCGCGTCTCCGCGCGCGTGAGCCTCATCGTTCTCCTCCAGCCCTCCACGAACAACATCCTCGTCATCGTCGAGGTCGGAAAGGCCCTCGACCGCCTGCGGCAGGTGATCGCGCCTGGTTTCTGAATCCGCGGTCGTGGTCCTGAACGGCCTCCAGTTCATCGCGGGCATCCTGTTCTTCCTCTTCCTCTTCCGGGTCCTCTACATCCTCGGCTCGAACCCGGTCGGCGAGGTCACGCCGGAGCTCATCTACCTGCGCGGCCGCGAGCTCAGGACCCCCGCGTACCTCATCCTCGCGTACTTCATCCTCGCCGCGATCGATCTCCTCCTCCCGTTCATGAAGGCGCGCGGCGTGCTGCCCGCGAGCCTCAACGACCTGCCGCTCGCCCTCGCCGCGCTCGAGGCGCTCACGCTCTTCCTCAGCGCCGCCCTCGTCTACCTCGTCGTCGCGCGGTACACGCAGCGTGGCCTCGACAGGCGCATCCGCGACTCGCTCGAGACCCTCGCCTTCCTCGCGGGCCAGGCCCGCCGGAAGCGCCGCCCCGCCGCCCCCGGATCCGAGGCGATCGCCGGCGGACGCGCCGAGGGCCGCCGCGCGAACGGGGACGACGAGCCTCGCCGCCGCCGGCGCGAGGCGTGATCACGCGCCCTTCGGGGGCGCGACGCCGCAGGCCGCGCAAAGCTCCGCGTGGTCGGCCTTGCTGATCCACTCGACGTAGAGGAAGTCCGTCAGCTCCTCCTCCGTCATGACCTTGAGGCGCCTCGCCTCCGCGACCGCGACCCGGTAGGCCTCGAGCTCCGTGGGACGCGCGACGTACTTGTAGCGGTCGTCGAAAAGATCGAGCCCCTCGTGAAACTGCTTCACGTGGACGAGCTCGTGCACGAGGTCGAGGTAGATGAAGTGCGGCGGGGCCTCGTTCCAGTAGGGAAGCGACGCGCAGAGGCACCCATCCGTGTCGTCGACCCACATGTAGCCCCAGTCGTCGACAAGGAGGAGCTCGGCCGCGCGGATCGCTTCGACGGCTTTTTCGCGCGAGCCCCAGAGCGCGTGGAGCGCGGGCGAGTTCTCGAGCCCCTCCACGAGGTCCACGACTTTCGTGCGGCCCGCCTTCGCCGGTCGCCGGATGCGAAAGCCGTCCATCGACGTTCGATCGCGCCCGCGGCACTTCAAGGCTTGGGATTCACCACTCGCCGATCGACCGGTCGCGCTTCCTCGGCGCGGGCGCGGTCTCGCTCGGCGGTCCGCGCGGGGTGAGGCGGCGCGACGGGCCGATGTCGAGCGTGACGTAAGGATCGCCCGCCGCGACGCGCGACTCGTGCACGAGCAGCCACTTCTTCCGCGCGACCCCGTGGCTGTAGCCCGTGAGCGCGCCGGTCGCGCTCACGACGCGGTGGCACGGGACGACGATCGCGAGCGGGTTCGCGCCCGTCGCGGCCCCGACCGCGCGCGCGGCTCCGCCGTCGCCGAGCCGCTCGGCAATCGCGCCGTAGGTGGTGCGGCGCCCGTAGGGAATCGCTCGCAATTCGCGCCATGCACGTTTCTGGAAGGCGGTCCCTTCCGGGGCGAGCGGAAGATCGAACCTCCTCCGCACCCCGGTGAAGTATTCGGCGAGCTGACGCGCGGCTTCCATCGCGAGGTCCGAGGGCTCGGGGCCTTCGTCCGTCTCGTCGACGAATTCGACGGCAACGATCGCTTTCGCCGACGCGCGGACCCGCAAGAGTCCCAGGGTCGTCTCCAGGTAGATCGCGCTTTCGGCGTCCAAGGAGACGGAGAGGCCCCGTCGGGGCCATGAACGTTGGGGAACTACGACGGCGGTGGCGAGGGCGTCTCGAGCACGCGCTCATTGAATGGCATGAGCGGTTTCGCGAACGTGTTCACGACCCGAGGTTCCACGAAGACGCCCACGAATCGAGCAGGTTCCCTGCCTCGGTTCGCGAGCCCGTGGGGTTGCATCGCGGGGATGACGAGCAGGTCACCCTTCTGGAGCGTCGTCCGGCGATCGCCGGCCCATGCATCGAGCACGCCCTCGATCACCACCACGACCTCCTCGGCGCTGTCCGTGTGTTCCCCGACCGTTCCGCCGGGGAGGACTTCGCAATAGACGAGACACGACTCAGCGGCAGCGACATCCGCGACACGGAAGTCGGGCGGATCCACGTTCGGGTCGCGTTCGCTCCAGCATTCGATCGCGGGCAGGTCGGGCCAGCGGTGGATGCCGCTCACTTCCCGAGCTCCTTCTTGATCGCGGCCGTGAGCGCCGGGAGGATCTTGTAGAGGTCCCCGACGACGCCGTAGTCGCTGATCTTGAAGATGGGCGCGTCCTTGTTCGTGTTGATGGACACGATCACCTTCGCGCCGCGGATGCCGGTCGTGTGCTGGATCTGCCCCGAGATGCCGGCCGCGACGTAGAGCTTCGGCTTGATCTCCTTGCCGGAAAGGCCGATCCAGTAGTCGTCGGAGAGCCAGCCGAGGTCCGTCGCGAGCGGCCGCGAGCAGCCGATCTGGCCGCCGAGGAGATCCGCGAGATCCTGCAGGAGCTTGAGGTCGTCCTTCTGCTTGACGCCGCGGCCCGCGCCGATCACGACCTGCGCCTCCTCGAGGTTGACGCCGGTGGACGGGCGCGGCTTGCGCTCGGTGATCGTGACCTTCGCCGCGGCGGGCTTGAGGTCGAGCTTCGCGACCTTCGCGCTCGCGCCCGCGTTCTCCGGGAGCGGCTCGAAGAGGCGCGCGCTGAAGGCGACGACGGCGTTCCCGGCCGGGACCTCCGTCGCGACGGTCTTGCCGCCCATGAAGGGGCGGTCGAGCTCGAGGCCCTTGTCGCCCTTGCGGACGCCGGCGGCGTTCGAGACGGCGGCCCAGCCGAGCCGGACCGCGACGCGCGGCGCGACCTCCTTGCCGCGGCGCGTCGCCGTCGTGAAGACGTGCGTCGCGCCCGTCTGCTTCGCGGCCGCCGTGACGGCGTCCACGACCGTTTCGGGGTTGAGGTTCTTGAGCGAGGGGTCCTCGAACGTCAGCACCTGGTCGGCGCCGCGCTTCCCGAACTCCTCCGGGTTCGCGACCGCGTCGCCGAGGGCGACCGCGGTCACGGGGCCGAGGCCCAGCTCCTTCGCCTTCGCGATGAGCTCGAACGCGAACTTGCGCTCGGGGGACCAGACGACGACGCCGCTCATCCGATCACCCCTTCCTTGACGAGGATCTTGACCAGATCGTCGGCCGCCTTCTCGGGGCTCTCGACCGGGATCATCTGCTGCTTGCGCTCCTGCTTCGGCGCGACATTGCGCGTGCGCGCGAGCAGCGGCTTCACGTCGCCCGCGCCGAGGTCGGCCGCGGACATGACCTTCACGGGCTTGTTCTTCGCCTGGAGGATATGCATGAGCGCCGGGAGGCGGGGCTCGTTGAGCGACTCCGTGACGGTGAGCACGAGGGGGGTCGCGCCCTCGACGACGTCGATGCCTTCGTCGATGTCGCGCTCCGCGATGACCTTGCCGCCTTCGAGCTTGAGGCTCGTGACGTACGCGACGAGGCCCCAGCCGAGGTGCTCGGCGACGCGCGGGCCCGTCTGCGCGGAGTGGCTGTCGGCCGACTCCTCGGCGCCGATCACGAGGTCGACGCCGCCGATCTTCGCGACGGCGAGCGCGAGGAGGCGCGCCTTCTCGGCCGTGTCGGCCTTCTCGAAGGCGGGGTCGCGGAGGACCACGGCCTCGTCGCAACCCATCGCGAGCGTCTCCTTGAGGGACTCCTCGACCTTCGGACCGCCGAGCGAGAGCGCGACGACGCGGCTCCCGGCGTTCTTCTCCTTGAGCTGGACGGCGGCCTCGACGGCATTCTTGTCGTAGTCGCTGACCTTGAGGCCCGCGCCCGCCACATCGGGCTCGCTCGTCCGGGGATCGATGCGGACGGCTTCGACGTCCGGCACCTGCTTCACGAGCACGACGATCTTCGCCATGGAGTTCTCTCCTCCGGGGGGTGGAGAGGATGCCCTCCTAAATACGTTGCGCGAGCCGTGGTTTTTCACGCGGACGCGGGAGCGTCGATCACGACGCCGGCAGCTTCCGGACCTCGACCTCGTCGAAGTGGAAGAGCAGCGTCGCGGACGTGGGATACAGGACCGTCGCCGCGGCAACGTATTTCGCCTGGGCGCCGGGGCCCGCGACCTCGAGCTTGTATTCGCCCGGCTTCGGCGCGGGGACCTCGAGCAGGCCCTTGAGCGTCTGCGTCGCGGAGGCGCCGCCGAGCTTGGCCTCGGCGAGCTTCGCGCCGTCGGGGCCCTTGAGCGTGAACGTGAGGTCCGCCGGGACGGGGCCGCCCGCCGCGGGGCCTTCGATCGAGAGGTTGACCGCGAGGCGGTCGCCCGCGCGGTTCACGGGGATGGTGTAGGCCTTCGAATAGGTCGGGCTCAGCACCGTCTCGGTGAAGTTCTCGCCCCAGAGCGCGGGGTCGCTCGAGGCGCCGGACTTGAAGACGACGACGAGCTGGGGCTTGCCGGGGTTCGAGCCGTCCGAGGGCTTCGCGGGGTCGTAGGGCGCGCTCTTCGCGGCATTCAGGATGCGGCCGTCCGCGGCGCGGAAGCCCTCGTCAGCGTACATGTAGTGGGCGTTCCAGAGGGCGCGGCCCGTCACGGGGTCCGGAAGGACCTGCCCGTTCAGGAGGATCTCGGCCTCGCCCCACGCGGCGGACTCGGCGATGATCTTGGGCGAGAGCGTGTCGCCGTTGCCCGTGTCGCCGTGCTCCGGGAGATGCTTCGCGACGCCGCCCGATTGGAAGGGCTTCGACGCGTCGCCGACGAAGGAGGTCCAGCGGACCTCGTAGGCGTCGGCGCCGACCTTCACGCTGAGGTTCACGAGGCCCGTGTTCGCGGCCTCGTCGGTCGCGATCTCGACGGTCCCCGTGGCGGCCTGCAGCCCTTGGCCATTGTAGGCCCATCCGCGCGCGAACTTGGGTTGCTTGCCGGTGGCTTCGAAGCCGGAGACGTTCGCCTCCTTGGCGCCGAAGCAGCCGGCGAGGGCGATCGAAAGGACCATCGCGAGGGCGAGGACCCGCAGGGAGGCCATGGGCGCGGGACGCCCTGAGGGACGTATGAATCTTCTTGCGATGGAGTTTGGCTCATCGCGGCCGCGCGCGCGATACTCGCGCGCTGTCGCGAGGATCGGGCGGCGGGCCTCGGGACGGGGATCGGAAGCCGGGCGTCGGGTGCCGGGACCGCAGCGGTGTTCGCGCCCGGGTTTCGTGTTCGGCCGTCGCGAGATGCAGTCCGTCCGCCCCCGCACCGCCAGAAAGGAGGGGCGTGAAACCTGACCCCGGTTCGAGAAGGAAACGCGGGTCTGGGTCGGGGGTCCAGGGGGCGGCAGCCCCCTGGTCCACGGGAGGGATCCAAGGGAGGGGGCGGATAGCCCCTCCCTTGGCACGGAGTGGCACGAGCCCGCAGGCTCGTGCCACGGAGTGCGCGCTGTCAGCCCCGTCCTCAACTGGGCCTGTTGCTCGGCGGCCCCTGCTCGCGGACCATCTCCGCGAACGCGAGCGTGCCGGTGACCTTCGTGATGCGGACCTTGACGACCTGGCCCTTCTTGGCGCCGTTCACGAAGATGACGAACTTCTCGCGGCGGGCGATGCCGTCGCCGCGCTTCCCTTCGTCCTCGATCATGACCTCGTACTGCTTGCCTTCCTCGACGGCTTCGGCCTTCTGCTGCGTCTGCGCCTTCTTCGTGGCGCGGACGGGGCGGTGACCGCCGCAGGCGTCGCACTTCACGACGAGCGTCCGCTCTTCGCGCACGAGGTGCGTGTCGGGGCGGCCGCATTCGCCGCAGATGACGTACGTCTCGACGTACTTCGCAAGGCGCTCCTCGATGGAGCGGTCGGGGACGCGGCCCTGGAGGACGAGGCGGCCGGCGCCGGGCTCGAAGTTGCCGGCGATGCCGATCTCGCGCAGGAGGAGCGGCACGACCTGGTCCGCGGTTCGGTTCATCTTCTCGAGAAGCTCCGCGAAGTTGCGGACCACGGTGATCTTGCCTTCCTGCAGGATATCCGCAGGCGGCATCTGGAACCGCTCGCCGGTGCCGGCGATGGCGGGCACCTTGGCGCGAGCGCGCATGAGGAGGGATTCGTATTCGTCCGGCATGAGGGGGGCCCCGGGGTGGGCGACTAGACGCGCGCGTTCATATATATTTGGGGCGGCGGGGGTCACGCTTCGTGCGGCGTCGCCTGGAGGCTCACGTGGAGCGCGCACGGTTGAGCGGCGTCGCAGCGCAGCGCCAGGACGTAGTCGCCGCGGAGAAGTTCGAACGTCCCGTTCGCCTCGCGCGACCTCCGGCACGCCTCGCCCGCGACGTCGCCGCGCGTCCATGCCGCGAGGTCGTTCGCATGGAGGAGGCACCCCTCGACGGGGCCGTCGGCGGACCAGTTCCAAGCCGCCGTCGCCGGCTCGAAGATGCGGAACGACACGTTTCCGACTTCGCCGGGCCCGAGGTCGAGGGGCACGTTCTCGGCCCAGACGGCGGTGATCGGAACGCGGCGTTGTCCCGGGAGGTCCGTCGCGGAGGTGCAGCCTGCAAGGAGGAGGGCCGCGAGGAGGATGACGCCGTGGAGGCGTACGCGCTTCACCCGGTCTCCGGGGGTCGGACCGGTCATAGCTTTTGCGCTGTCACTCGTTCGAAGCGGGCTCGACCGATTCCGCGCGGCGCCGACGCCGGACGCGCGGCTTGCCCTCCCACCGCCAGCTCAGCACCTCGGCGGCGCGCGTCTTGAGGATGCGGTCGAGCGCGAAGAGCCCGGCGAAGGCGAGAAGCGCGAGGGCGGCGACCTCCGCGTGGACCGCGGCGTCGGCGCTCCCCGCCGCGAGGCGCGCGACCACGTTCACGGGCGACATGGGGAGCGCCATGGAGCCCGCCATGAGCGCGATGAGGGCGAGCGCGTAGAGCATGTGCGCCTTGTTGCGGTCGCGCGTGAGGATCGCGATGAGGCACGCGAGAAGGCCCATGACGACCGCGAGCACGAAGGCGAAGAGCGTGATCCACGCCGCGTCCGCGAACGAGAGCCCCAGATTGTTGAGGCTGAGGAGGCCGAGCCACGCGGCGGTGAGGAGCGGCGCGAGCGCGGCGTTCGCGAGGAGCTTGCCTTCGACGACGTCGGCCGCGGTCGCGGGCGTCGTGAGGAGGAGCGGGAGGGTGCCGCGGTGGACCTCCTCCGTGAGGCTGTCCGCGGCGAGCGCCCCGGAGAGGACGATGGGGAGGAAAACGAGGAGCGGCACGAGGAGCGAGTACACGAACGCGTAGGATCCGCCGCCCGCGGGCACCTCGACGTAGAGCGGCTCCGCGACGAGGCGGTCGCCGCGCGCGTCGCGCACGGCGCGCTCGTAGTCCTCGAGCGCGCGTTTCACCTTCACGAGCGTCATCGTGCTTTCGAGCGTGCCGTCGGGGAGCGTCACCCGAAGGCGGATGGGGTCGGAGCCTTCCCACGAGGCGTTTCCGACCTCGATGACGCCCTCGACGTGGCCCTCGCGGAAGAGTTCGTGGGCCAGGGTCGCGTTCACGTTGCGGATCCTCATCCCGTAGGATTCGAGGACGTCCGCGAGCCCATTGTCGCCCACGAGCGCGAGGCGCGTTTCGCCCGCGGCGGGAATCGCGTCGGGGTCGACGAGGCTCGCGAGGCCCACGACGAGGAAGCCCGAGAATCCCGCCACGAACACCTGGATGACGACCGCGAGGAGGATCGTCTTCTCCGTGAAGATGGACGTGAATTCCTTCCGGGCCAGGATCCAGCGGGCTCTCACGCGATCGACCCCCGCGCAAGCGCGATCATCGACGCGTTGTAGATCGTGTGCACCGCGATCGCGGCGCCCATGCCGATAAGGAAGCCGCGCTTCCCCTTCGTCGCGCCATAGGCCGACATCGTCGCGGTCGCGACGTGGAGGACGAGCGGCAGCATGAACAGGATCGCGGGGTGGTACGGGAGCGGCGTGTCGAGGAAGACGGCGCTCCCGGCGTTCACGTCCATGAGCCCCACGAGGCTCGCGAGGATCACGATCTTCTCGGCGAGGAAGAAGCCGGCGCCCGTGAGCGCGCCGAAGAGGATCACGCGCTTGTTTGATCCGAGCGCGTTCGCTCTCCAGGCGGCGTAGCTCGGCACGCCCTTGAAGGTCTCCTCGACGAGCGACACCATGAGGAGGACGAGCGGGAGGGGCGGGCCGACGGGCCACGCGAAGAGGAACGCGACGAGGAGCAGCTCCGCCGCGAAGACGAAGGGGATGAGGAGGAGCGCGAGCTTCGCGCCCGAGAGCGGGCGCGAGACCTGGCGCGCGATCGCGTCGAGCGCCTTCGACGGGACGGGCTTCTGGTGGAAGAGGTCCTCCTCGCGCCAGAGCGCCGTGCCGAGGATGAAGAGCACCGCGCTCACGAGCATGAGGGGCGCGGTCGCGTAGAGGTACTCGATCGGCGTCGCGACCGTGCCCTTGAGGTCGAAGACGACGAGCGTGATCGGCGAGATGAGCGAGACCGGGTGGATGTCGGTGAACACGGCGGGCAGGAAGCAGTAGATCGTGAGGATGACCGACACGAACACCGTGAGGAAGGTGAGCTCGCGGAAGGACCGCGCCATGAGCGCGGCCATGAACTCGAAGCCGAGGAACGCGAGGGCGATCGGGAGGATGGCCGCGACGGAGGCGACCGTCCCGCCCACGGCCCACGCGACGAGCGCGGCGACCGCGATCATCGCGGCGAGGTACGGGAGCGTCTTTCCGGCGACAATCTCCCACGGCCGCGCGGGCGACGCGAGCATGGCTTCGCCGCGGCGGCCGAGGCGCTCGGCGATCATGCTCGAGGCGTACGACTGCACGACGAAATTGAGCGGGATGAGGAAGAAGTAGGAGAGGATGAGGCTCCGGAACGGGAAGGGCGGCATGAGGCTCGACGGCACGTCGGTGCGCTCGGCGGGCGGGAGCAGGCTGAAGCCGGTGGGGGGCGCGGTGCCGGGCGCGACGGGCGGCGCCTCGCCGCCGCTTGCGCCGCCGGAACCGCCGCCCGAGACGCCGCCTGCGGGCTCCTGGGTCGGCGTCGAGGGCGCGGGCATCGGCGTGGGCGCGCCGCCTGCCGTCCGGGGCGCGGGCTTCGCCTCCTCGTAGCGCAGCGTCACCCGGACGGGGAACGCGGCATCCTCGTCCTCCTCGAGGGCCATGAGGCGGAACGTGTACGAGCGCGTCGCGTCCTTGAGCGCCGCGAGCGCGGCCTGGCCCTTGTCGCCGCGCGCGGCTCCGATGTGCTTGCCCACGACCACGAGATCCGCCTCGCCGCGCGAAAGCGCGCCGACCGCGTCGGAGGTGACGGTCACGGTGAACGCGGGCGCGGAAAGCAGGGCGGGGAGGATCGGATGGCTGGGTTCGACCGCCGCGCGGTAAAGGCCATGGTCGAAGTCGAGCGTCTGCGACGTGAGGGCGGGCGCAAGCAGGAGGCCCACGAGCGCGACGGCCGCCATCGCGACGAGGCTCTTGCGGTCCATCTGGCCGCGGCCGCGCTTGAGCTCGCCCTTCGCGATGATGAGGACGCGTCGCAGGGAGCCGTTCGCCACGCGCGCTTCACCCGCGCGTCGTGCGGAGGAAGATCTCCTCCAGGGGGACGTCCACGTTCTTCACGTCGAGGAGCCGGCCGCCCGCGGCGCGCGCGGCCTCCTCGAGCGGGCGCACCTCGTCGAAGCTCTTCACGCGCGCCTCGTATCCGCCGTCCTCCGCGGGCGTGGAACCCGGGACCTCCACGGAGAGACGCACCGCGTACTCCGTGCCGCCGACGCGCGCGCGGATCTCCTTCATCGTGCCCGAGAGCGCGGGCTTGCCCTTGTGAAGGAGCACGATGCGGTCGCAGATGCGCTCGACGTGGTAGAGGTTGTGCGCGGAGAAGATGACGGTCTTGCCGCGGTCGCGCACGCGCTGCACGATCTCGAGCACGTGCGCGCTCGCGACGGGGTCGAGGCCCGAGGCGGGCTCGTCATAGATGAGGAGGTCCGGATCGTTCACGAGGCTCCGCGCGATCGCGACCTTGCGGCGCATGCCCTTGGACATGTCGCCGAGCTTGCGGTCGCGGTGGTCGAGCGCGAGGTCGTCGAGCAGCGATTCGATCCGCGCCTTCGCCTCCTTCTTGGGAACCGCGAAGAGCTCCGCGAAGAGCGCGAGATACGTGCGCGGCGTCATGTCGTCGTAGAGGGGCGACTCCTCGGGAAGGTACCCCAGGCGCGCCTTCATGGCGGGGTCGGAAACGTCGAAGCCGAGGACGCGCGCCTCGCCTGAGGTGCGCGTGAGGAGCCCGGAGAGGATCTTGAGCGTGGTCGTCTTGCCGGCGCCGTTCGGCCCGATGACGCCAAAGATCTCGCCGCGGCGGACGTCGAGGTCGAGGCCGTCGAGCGCGGCGAACGCGCCGTAGCGCTTCACGAGGCCGCGGGCCGAGAGCACGACCTCCCCGGAGGCGGGCTTCGCGCCGTTCGCGGCGAGCTTGACGTGGCCCATCCAGGGACTGCCCTCGGACACGGCGCCCCCGTCTCTCGGGGATGCGTCAAGACCCTTTCGATCCCGGGCCTCGGGACTCAGACGTAGAGCCCGCCGTTCACGTGCAGGACCTGCCCCGTGACGTACGACGCGTCCGGGCCGAGGAGGAATGCGACGACGCCCGCGATCTCGTCGGGTTCGCCGACCCTCCCCAGGGGAATGGTCCTGAGCCGCTGGGCCCGCGTCTCCGGCGTGTCGGCGGCAATCATGTCGGTCTCGATGGCGCCGGGCGCGATCGCGTTCACGAGGATTCCCCGGGGAGCGAGCTCCTTTGCGAGGCTCTTCGTGAACGCGATGACGCCCCCCTTCGAGGCGCTGTAGTGGACGCCGTGCTTCGAGCCCATCGCGCCGATGATGCTCGTGAAGTTCACGATGCGCGCGCCGTCCGGGAGCCGCGGGAGCGCGGCCCGGGTGACGTAGAACATGCCGGAGAGGTTCGTGTCGATCGTCTCGAGCCAGTCCTCGACGCTGACCCCGTCGATCGTCGCGCGTTTGTAGACGCCCGCATTGTTCACGAGCGCGTCGAGGCGGCCGAGGCCTTCGGCGGCGGCGTCGACGAGCGCGGCGGCTTCGGCCGGGTCGCCGACGTCGCCGCCGACGACGACCGCCCTGCGCCCCGCCGCGCGGACCGCGGCGGCCGTCTCCTCGGCTCCGCGCTGGCGCTCGTGATAGTGGACCGCGACGTCCCACCCATCGCGCGCGAGCCGGCGCGCGGCGGCGGCCCCGAGGCCGCGCGAGGCGCCCGTCACGAGGACCGCTTTCGCCATGTCACTCCTCGGGAAGGATGCGGACGTAGTTGGGATCGTCCGGGTCGAACTCGAAGGTTTCCGGGAACTCGCGGAAGAGCTGGCTCACCTTGCTGCGGCCGTACGACCGAGGGTCGAAGCCGGGGTCCTTCTTCTGGAGGAACTCGGCGATGCGGCCCAGGTTCGCGTAGCCGTCCTCGCGCTCCATCGCCTCCGCGCCCTCGATGAGCAGTTCGCGCAGGGCCCGGTCCCGGGGCCGCTTCTTGCCGTCGCCGCCGTCTTTTTCCCGCTCCTTCCGGCCCTGCTTCACGAGCAGGTCCGTGAACGTGAATTGGTCGCAGGCCCGCACGAAGGGATCGGGCGTCTTCCGCTCGCCGATGCCGAGCACGAACTTGCCGGATTCCCGGAGCCGCTTCGCAAGACCCGCGTAGTCGGAATCGGAGGAGATGATGCAGAAGGCGTCGATGGGCGCCGTGTGCAGGAGGTCCATCGCCTCGATGATGAGGCGACCGTCCGTGGAGTTCTTGCCGCGGGCGAACGAGTGCTGCTGGACCGCCTGGAAGGCGTGGTAGTGGAGGTCGTCCTTCCACCCGTTGAGGCGGCCCGAGGCCCAGTCCCCGTAGATCCTGCGGACCGTGGGCGACCCGTGTCGGCCGACCTCCTCCATCATCGCGGCGAGGAGGCGCGGCTGGGCGTTGTCGCCGTCGATGAGGACGGCGAAACGTCGGCTCTCCGGATCGCTGGCGCGGGGCATCGCGCCTTGCATCGCGCTCCACGCTCAAGAGGCTTGACCTTCGGGTCTGTCCCGTCCGGCGCGCGCTTCCCGGGGGCCAAACCTTCATGGGGGCGTCCGGCATCCGCCAGGACGGGTCTCCCCCATGGACTTCAAGCTCACCGCCGACCAGGAAGCCATCCGCGCCCTTGTGCGGGAGTTCGCCGAGAAGGACGTCGCGCCCATCGCCTCGAAGATTGACGAGACGCGGCGCTGGCCCGAGGAGAACATCCCCAAGATGGCGGCCCTCGGCCTCATGGGCGTCAACGTCCCCCCCGAGCACGGCGGCGCGGGCGCGGACATGGTGAGCTACGCGATCGTCGTCGAGGAGCTTTCGCGCGCCTGCGCGAGCCACGGCGTCATCGCGAGCGTCAACAACTCGCTCTCGGGCTGGCCCCTCCTCACGTACGGAAACGCGGAGCAGAAGCGCAAGTACCTCGAGCCGATGGCGCGCGGCGAGAAGCTCGGCGCCTACGCGCTCAGCGAGCCCGCCGCGGGGAGCGACCCGGGCAGCGCGACCACGATCGCGACGAAGAAGGGCGGCTCCTACGTCCTCAACGGGCAGAAGAACTTCATCACGAACGGCGGTCACGCGAAGACCTACATCGTCTTCGCGAAGACCAACCTCGACCTGCCGTTCGAGCAGCGCCACCGCGGGATGTCCGCGTTCATCCTCGAGGCCGGCACGCCGGGATTCACGTGGAGCGAGCCCGAGCACAAGATGGGCATCCGCGCCGCGCACTCCACGCAGCTCTTCTTCGACAACGTCGAGATCCCCGCCGAGAACCTCCTTGGCAAGGAAGGCGACGGGTTCAAGATCGCCATGAGCACGCTCGACGGCGGCCGCATCGGCATCGCCGCGCAGGCCGTCGGCATCGCGCAGGCCTCGCTCGACGCGAGCGTCGCGTACGCGAACGAACGCGAGCAGTTCGGGAAGAAGATCCGCGACTTCCAGGCCATCCAATTCAAGATCGCCGACATGGCGATGCGCGTCGAGGCGGCGCGCCTCCTCACGTACCGCGCCGCGGCCCAGAAGGACGCGGGGCAGAAGTACGGGCCCGCGGCGGCGATGGCGAAGTGCTTCGCCGGCGACGCCGCGATGGAGAACGCCCTCCAGGCCGTGCAGATCCACGGCGGCAACGGCTACACGACGGACTACCCCGTGGAGCGCTACATGCGCGACGCGAAGATCACGCAGATTTACGAAGGGACGAACGAGGTCCAGCGCCTCGTGGTGGCCCGCGAGGCGCTGGGGTAGTCCGATCAGGTCCCGTAGACGGCCGTTATCCGGTCCTCCTCGACGAAGTAGCTACCCGTGATCCAGAGATGTTCCGTGTTGCCGAGGTAGCCGTCCCTCGTCCAGGCGAAGAGGCGGTACTCGTGATTGCCCGGGACGTTGCTCGGGGTGACCTGCCAGGCTCCGAGACGCGGTTCATTGTCGTAATAGTAGATGTAGAGCCTGCCGTCCGGGTCGGTGTAGCCTTCGTACAACCGGTAATAGGGCGCGGCGTCCATGCTGGTGCTCCAGGGGCATGACTCGCCTCCGCACGTGTCCGTCGGCGGAGGATTGTGGGGCGGAACGTAATTTGTCCGAAGCCACTTTTCGTAGCGGACGTACACGTTCGGGACGGGGCGCCCGTCGTCCCAGCGAAGGGTGAGCTCCGCGTTGATCTCGCGATCCGTGCGGAGCGGCCGGTCGAACCGGAGCGTCCCTTCGAGGCGATCGTCGATGATGACGCTGCGGCAGGTCGGCGCGGATGACTTTCCATCATTGTCCCAGACCCTCAAGCACACCGATCGGACGCCCGGCGAGGTGTAAGTCACTTCAGGAGACCGCTCCGAGGAAGAGCGGCCGTCGCCGAACGTCCAGAACCAGTTTGCGACCGAGCCGTCGGCGTCGGAGCTGTTGTCACGGAAGGCCACGACCTCCTTCGCGTTGGGAATGGCGGGCGTCCAATCGAAGGCCGCGACCGGAGCGTGGTTTCCGACGCGCAGGCTTCGGGTCGCGGTGGAGGTCAGACCATCGTCGTCCGTCACGGTGAGGGTGACGAGGTAAGTCCCGATCGCCGCGTACACGTGGCTGGGGTTCGCTTCCGCGCTCGTCGCGCCATCGCCGAACGACCACGCCCAGGAAACGAGGGCGTCGCCCGGTGAATTCGGGTGCGTCGAAGCGTCCGTGAACGCGATCGGCGTTGCGGGCTCGAGTTTCGAGGTGTCGACGCCGATCGCTGCGACGGGACTCACGTGCGCGACGGGTACGTCTCGCGCGAACGTCGACGTCCGGCCATCATTGTCGGTGACGGTGAGCGCCACGCGCGCGGTTCCGCCGTCCGCGAACCGGTGGTTCGGGTTCCGCGCCGATCCGTGGCCCCCGTCGCCGAAGTCCCACGTCCATGTCCATCCGGAAGGTGGGGCGTCCGCTGGGTTCGGGTGGGTGCTCGTGTCGGTGAAGGCGAACGTATCGAGTTCCGTCGAACCGGACACGATGAAGTTCGCCGCAGGCGCGACGTGTCCGATAGGGACGGAGCGCAGCACGGTCGAAGCCTTTCCATCGTTGTCCGTGACCGTCAGCGAGCACTCGTACGTTCCGCCGTCGGCGAAGCGATGCGAAAACGACGCCGCTGTCGCCTTTTTGCCGTCGCTGCATGACCAGGATCGCGAGACGATGCCGTCGGTCGGGGCGTTCGGGTGGGTACTGGTGTCCGTGAACGTCACCGATTCCGTTTCGTCTGCCGGCGTGAAAGCGAAGTTCGCGATCGGCGCAACGTGCGGAACCACGATCGTGATCTGCTTCGTGTGGGTGCGTCCATCATTGTCTGTCACCGTGAGGCGAGCAGTCTTGGAGCCGCCGTCCGCAAACCTGAAGGTCGGATGGCGCGCCGTCGAGGTGCCTTCGCCGTTGTTGAACGACCACGCATAGGACCACCCCGAAGGCGGCGCGTCTGCGGGGTTCGGGTGTGTGCTCGCGTCGGTGAATTGGACGGGGGTGATCTCGTCGACGACACTCGCCGCGAAGTCTGCCACGGGATTCACGTGCTGGATCAGGACCGATTTCGAGGCGCTCGCGGTGGAGCCCTGGCTCGTCGTCGCCGTGAGCGTGACGGTGTAGGTTCCGCCGTCCGCGTAGCGGTGCGTGACGGTGGGCTCATCGACCGTCAGGATCGTCCCGTCCCCGAAGTTCCAGGTTCTCGTGAGGGTGTTTCCCATCGGGTCGAACGAGCGGTCCGTGAAGACCATCGTGTCGAGCTCGGTGAGGGGGCCCGCGGTGAACCGGAAATCGACGCATGGGGCGGGCGATGGGAGCGTCGAGAGGAACGGTTGCCAAGTCGAAAGCGGCGTCGAATTGTCGTCGCCCAGGTTGAGGCGGGTTCCGGGTCCGGCGTGGAGGACCTCCTGAAGGGACTTCCCGTGGTAGCGGGTCACGCGGGGCCCATCAGGATGATTCCAGTAATTGCCGGAAAAGTCGGCGCTGGGGGCCTTGTTCGTCCGGTCGCTCATGAAATCCCGGACCGCGCCCGTATCCAGGAACGCATTCCCCGTCATGGTCAAGGAGCCCTTGCCGAGGCGGGTAATCTGGTTCGGGATGTTGATGAAGGCGTTTCCCGTCAGGACGGCGTCTTCCCGATAATCCGGAAGGTATCGCCCCTGCCCGATCGAGAACGAGGTCGCGCCCCGCACGAGGTTGCGCTCGAAGGTCAAGACCTTCCCGGGCATTCCCTTGAGGAACGACGCGGGGGACATGATGTTCTCGAAGCTGTTGCATCGGATCGTCGCAGGGTTCCCGAAGGTCGCGACCGCCACGCCGCGCCTGAAGTGCTCGAATCGGTTGAGCTCGATCGTGGCGGAGGTGCTGTTGGACGCGATGACGGCGCCGTTCACGATGTCCGAGCGGACGATTTCCAGGATGCCCGTCGGGCTCGCGGTGGTCCCCGAGCCTTTGGCGCCGATCGCGAAGCCGTTCATGTCGAGCGTCGTGTCCTTGACCTGGATCTTCCCTCCCGTCCGCGCGACGACGGGGCCGTTGACGGTGCCGCTCAGCGTCGTGGTTCCCGAGGACGTGATGACGCGGCTCGACCACCACGACGGCGTGGGGACCTCGGGGTTGGGTCCGAGGCTCGACGCGCGATAGGTGCTCGTCGCGGAGATCTCCATGGATTCGTCGGTTTCCTTCCAGCAACCGGTGCACGTCGCCGTCATTGCGCTGCCCATGAAGTTCCACATGACCGCGCCGGCTCCGAAGTTGTGGATGAAGTTGGAGTTCGTGATCGACGTCGAATGCGGCGGAGGCGGGTTCGCGAGCGCGAGGCTCGAGACGGAAAGTCCGATGTAATTGAACGCGAACAAGGAGGACGTGATCGAGGGTCCGCCAAGGTCCCATGACGCGATGCCGAAGACCTGGTTCGTGAACACGTCCGAGGTGAACGTGATCCCGGCCGGGTTCAGCAGTCCCCAATACCCGTACATCCCGCGATCATAGACGTTGCGGTCGCTTGCGACCTTCGCGAGCACCGACATGACGCCTGAGCGCACGCGGACGAAGTCGTTGTCCGAAATCGTGACCGTTCCGACGCCGAGCGCGGCGATCACGCCGGAATCCATGTCCGTTGCCGAATTGCCGATCACGGTCGGATTGTTGTCGAGCGCCGACATGATGAACTTGGAGGCGTCCGTCTCCTCGATCTCGGGTTTGGCGGGAAGCGAGAGCCCCGGGATGAGTTTCGCGGAAACGCCGACCGCGTCGTTGTTGATGTATTTCGGGTTCGACGTCAGAACCGTGGTGAACGCGAGGATCGGACGGACGATGTCGTTGTCGGACACCTCGGGCGTCGAAAGGAACGTGATCACCGGATAGGCCGTGTCCTCGAACCGGGCGTTCTTGATCGTCGGCGAGTCGAGCTGGGATCGAACGCCGCCGACGGCCTTCTTGAAGACGCCGCCATCCACCGTGCGGACGTAGGCCGAATCGCCCTTGAAGAGCGCGGTCCAGAAGAACACTCCGTAACCGTTGGGCGCGCCTGCGAGAACATTGAGGTTCTTGATGACCGAATTGGCGCGGTGCGACCAGACCCCGTTCAAGACAACTTCCTGGGTGAGGTCCACGTTTTCGATCTTGTCGCCGTCGTTGCGGACGAACAGGCTGGTTCGGCCGTTGAAGACCGTGTTCTTGACCTCGATCGCGCCGTTCTTCTTGGCGCCGATCGTGAAGCCGCGTGGGTCCATCTGCAGATTGCTGGTGGTGAGCGCGCCGGGATATTTCACGACCACAGGGCCCGAAAGGGTCGGCGGTGGCTGACTGTTCGACCAGGTTGTCGTGCTCGTGATGAGGTGGATCGGCCAGGGAAGCGCGGGCGTCCCGGGCAAGGCGTTCGGGGTGTCGCGCGTGTTCGTCATCGTGTCGCCGTCGCTCTTGAAGGTGGAATCCGCGGCGAGACCGGCGCCGCCGTAGTAATTCCCGTCGTAGATGCAGCGACTGTCGGCGACCACGAGCTCGCCGTAGGGCGTTGTGATCGAGATGCCGTTCGACCCGCTCACGGCGTCGCCGTAGTTCTCGGCGATGTTCGAATCGTTGACGCGCGCCGGGTCGATCTCATATCCAGGCAGGCTCGCGTCCTGCTCGCCGCTCGATTTGCATTCGACTCCGATCGCGTTGGCGCTCATCCGGAGGGCTCCAAATTGACCGCCCGCGTCCGCGGAAACCACGATTCCTTTTTCATTCATTTCGAAGGCGCTCCGCCAGACCTTGGGCACGCCGGAGCCGACCACGGTGCCTTCGACGAGGAGCCCTTCGAAGCTGCGCGTGAAAATGGTCCGGTCGACGAGCGCGTTTTGCGAAAGCGTGAGCGCGGTGACGGCGTTGTCGAACCTGGAGTCCACGATCCGGCTCGTTGCACCCAGGAATCCCGCGCGGGCAACGGCGGTCACCATGATCTCGCTCACGGTCGAGCGCTCGATCACGAGCGGGCCGTTCGCCACGATGAGGCCATAGAGTTCGCGTCGCCCGTCCACCTGCCGCACCGTCGAATCGAGGATCGTGAGCGAGATGCCGGGATCCGTTTGGATCATGTGCTTGCCGTTTCCGGTGCGGAAGACGACGTCGGCGTTCTCGAACCGGAGCGGGGATTGGACGACCCAGTCCTCGTCGATGTAGACCGTTCCCGACAGCACGGTTTCGGCTTCGCCGGAAGGGATGACGAAGAGGCCCCCCACGGAGGGGTCCGAGCGGCGCGTCTCGATCCGCCGCGTGCCCTCCTCGAAGGCATCCCGGGCGCCGCGCCCGAGGTGGCCGAGGACAACGTCGCGGAGGCGTTCGTCTTCGATGCCGGCAAGGAGCGGGGCGAGCGCCTCGGCGACAGGGCTCCCGAGGATGGGGCCGCGCGTTTCGGGGAGGGCCTCCCGTAGCTTCTCGAAGGCGACTTCAGGAAGGCCGGAAGCCTCGAGCACGGATGTCGGGGTCTCGTGTCGCGTCACGTCGATCCCCGCCAACACCGTCGGCGTCACGAGAATCGCCACGAGCGCCACCGCGATCGCCCTTCCCCACGAGGCGACCTTCGTTCGATAGCTCCCGCTCACCGCAGCGCGTGCCTGCCTCTCCATTCAATACTCCCGCAGGCGATAACTTCTCATGAGCTTTTGAACGCTTCGCGACGAGGTCGGCGCCCGCGGGCGCCGACCTGAGCGCGTTCAACCGTGGCTGATCACCGGCGAGATGTCCTCGCCGACGAAGTAGCTCCCCGTGATGGTGGCGCGCTCCCAATTGCCGAGGATCCCCTGGTTGGTCCAGACGAGGATGCGGTAGTCGTGCTGGCCGGGGACGTTGTTGCGGCGGAGGTCCCAATTTCCGACGCCGCCCTCGCGGTCGTAGTACCAGAAGTAGAAGTTGCCCTCGGAGTCGGTGGACCCTTCCTGGTACTGATAGTATGGTTGACTCGATACGCTCGTTCCGAACCGGCAATCGTACGCGTCGCATTCGACCGGCCACTCGGTCGTGATGGGAGGGTTGCTTGCGTGGTCCGTCTTGAGCCAGGACTCGTATCGGACCATCGCGTTCTGGGTGGGAAGTCCCCCGTAGCGGTCCCATCGGACCCAGACCTTGCCCGAAACGGGCTCGTAGACCTTCTGCTGGTGCGCGTCGAAGTGGACGGTCGCAACGAGGTTGTCGTCAACCATGATGGTCTTGCATCGGGTGGTCGTCCTTCCGCCGTCGTCTTTCACGGTCAAGCAGACGAGCTTTCCGCCCGAGGCGGCGTAGGTCACGTTGGTCGGGTGCTGGAGGTACCGGTACGGCGGGACGCCGACCCACCACGTCCAGTTCACGATGCTGCCATCGGGATCGTGGGACAGGTCCGTGAAATTCGTGCGCTGGCCCATCTCGGGATACAAGGGGCTCCACGTGAAGTCCGCCACCGGCGGCAGGTTGCCTGCATTCACGATCGCCGTCGCCTCGCGCGTCATTCCATCGTCGTCCGTCACAACGAGCCGCACGGTGTACGAGCCCACGGCGGAGTAACTGTGCGTCGGATTCCGCGCCGCGCTCGATGCGCCGTCCCCGAACGTCCACGACCACGAGACGATCGCGTCGTTCGGCGCGTTCGGATGGGTCGAGGCGTCCGTGAAGGTCACGAGTTCGCCGAGCTCGGGCGCGAGATCGGAGACGCTGAAAGCCGCGAGGGGCGCGATATGGGCGACGCTCACGGTACGGGTCGCCTCGCCGCCCTCGCCGTCGTTGTCGGTCGCGCGATGGACCACGACGTATTCGCCGCCGTCGGCGTATCGCCGCGTGGAGCTCCGGATCGCCGACGTCCCGCCGTCACCGAAGGCCCAGCTCCAGGTCCAACCCGTCGGCGGAGCGTCGTCCGGGTTCGGATGCGTCGTGGCGTCGGTGAAGACGTACGTGTCCGTCTCCTTCGCGCCGAGGACGGTGAACGAGACGACGGGCCGCGTCACGCCCACGAGAACGCTCTTCGCGATGGTTGAGGAGCGCCCGTCGTTGTCGGTCACCGTGAGGCTGCAGGTGTACGTCCCCGCGTCGACGAACTTGTGCGTCGGGGCGGCGGCGGTGGAGGTCCATCCGTCCGTGCAGCTCCACGCGCGCGTCGCGATGCCGTCGTGCGGCGCGTTCGGGTGCGTGCTCGCGTCCGCGAACGCGAACGTCTCGCTCTCAAGCGCGCCCGTGAACGTGAAGTCCGCGACGGGGTGGACGTGGGCGACGACGAGGCTCTTCTCGGCGAAGGCGCTGACGCCGTCGTTGTCGGTCGCCGTGAGGCGGACCGTCTTCGTGCCGCCGTCCGCGTAGCGGCGGGTCGTCGAGGCGCCGGTCGCGCTCGACCCGTCCCCGAGATTCCATGACCAGCTCCAGCCTGCGGGCGGCGCGTCGGCCGGGTTCGGGTGCGTGCTCGCGTCGGTGAAGCTCCACGTGTCGAGCTCGGTGGCGCCCGCGTGCGTGAAGTCGGGGAGCGGCGCGACGTGGCCCACGGCGACCGACTTCGTGACGCTCGTCACGATCCCGTCATCGTCCGTCACGCTGAGCGTGCAGCGCTTCGTTCCTCCGTCCGCGAAGCGGTGCGTCGGGGCGGCCTCGGTGCTCGCGAAGCCGTCGTCGCATTCCCAGAGGCGCGAGACGATGGCGTCGACAGGGGCGTTGGGGTGCGTGCTCCCGTCGATGAAGGCGAAGGTGTCGGTTTCTAGGCTGCCGGTCCACGTGAACGCGGCGACGGGCGCCGAGTGGGCGACCGCGATCGAGCGCTCCGCCGTGGCCGTGAGGCCGTCATTGTCGCCGACGAGGATCGAACACGTGTAGGAACCGCCGTCCGCGAACTTGTGCGCAAGCGTCGCGGCGGACCCGCTCGCGCCGTCGCTGCAGCTCCAGGCCCGCGTCGTGATGCCGTCGGTGGGCGCGTTGGGGTGCGTGCTGCGGTCCGTGAGGGTCCACGTGTCGCTGTCCTTCGCCCCCGCGACGTCGAAGGCGGCGAGGGGCGGGACGTGCGCGACGGCGAGCGTCGCGCCCTCGGAGTCGCTCATGCCGTCGTTGTCGTGGACGGTGAGCGTGCAGCCGTAGGTCCCGCCGTCGGCGAACTTGTGCGTCGGGTTCGCGCTCGTCGCGGTGAAGCCGTCCGTGCAGCTCCAGGCCCGCGCCTGAATCCCGTCCCGGGGAGCGTTGGGATGCGTGCTCGTGTCCGTGAAGGCCCAGACATCCGTCTCGAGGGCGCCCGCGGTCGAGAAGCCCGCGACCGGCGGGACGTGGGGGATGACGAGCGCCTTGTTCCGGACGTGCGTGCGGCCGTCGTTGTCGGTCACCGTCAGGCGCGCGGTCCAGGGGCCGCCGTCGACATACCGGTGGGAAGGCTCGCGGACCGTGCTGTCCGTGGTGCCGCTCGCGTCGAAGTCCCAAGCGTACGTCCAGCCGGTGGGCGGCGCGTCCGCCGGGTTCGGGTGCGTCGAGAGGTCCGTGAAGGGCACCGGCGTGAGTTCGTTCACAATCGTCTCGGCGAAGTCAGCAACCGGGTTCACGTGGGCGACGGTGATCGTCCTGCTCACGGTCGACGATCGGCCCTGTCCCGTGGTGACCGTTTCGGTCACCGTGTGGGGGCCGCCGTCGAGGAAACGATGCGAGACGATTGCCCCCGCGGCCGTCGCCGACCCGTCGCCGAAGTCCCACGTCGAGGTCGTTCCGAAGCCCGAGGGGTCGAAGGACCGCGTCGTGAACGTGATCGTGTCGAGCTCGGTTGCGGACGCGGGGGTGGACGAGAATGGCCGCGTGCAGGGAAGCTGCGAGGCGGGCGCGACGCGGAAGGGTTCCCAGAGCGCTTTGCCGGTTTGCGAGTCGACCCACAGGCTGAGCTCCGCGCCCGGGCTGTTGCGCGTCGTTTCGGTTTCGATCTTCGTGAGGACGAATCTCCGCTCGATCACGCGGGGCCCGTCGGGGAGGGCCCAGAAGTTGTTGCGGACGTCGGCCTGCGGGGCGCCCTGCTCCGGCACCTTGTGCCCGGAATTGCCGGCGTAGTCCTCGAAGCCGCTGCGGCCGCTCAGGAAATTGTTGTCCGTGAGCGTGAGGGTTCCTTTCCCCGCGCGGTCGACGCCCGAGACGGACGCGCTCCCGATCCGAAGGAACGCGCCGTTCTTCACCTCGGCGTTCTCGGCGTAGCTCCCGATGCGGCGGTCCATGCCGAGGCGGAATTCGGAGAAATTCTCGAACAGATTGCGATCAAGCTTGAGGATCGAACTCGACGCACCGCGAGCATAGGCGAGCGCTGCGTGCGTGTTCTTGATCCAGTTGCAGGACACCGAGGCCGTGGGCGCCTTGCGGTAGGCGTAGAGGGACGTGCCCCAACTGAAGTCGGTCACCACGTTGTCCTGGAAGACCGTCCCCGCGGAATCGAAGGCGATGAAGGCGCCTCCCTTGAGGTCCGAGCGGCGGACGTCGAGCTTGCCCTCCGTGGCCGTGCCCTTCGCGGCGATGCCGAATCCCGCGAGGTCGATCGTCTTGTCGAGGATCTCGATCGTCGCGCCGTTCGCCGCGAAGACAGGGCCTTCGAGGAGGGCGGGGGGCGTGTATTTCCCGGCGCTGATGGTCTGGGCCTTCGGCCACCACTGGGGCTTGATCTTGCCGGCGTCGGGCGTCGACCGCCACGTCGCCACCGCGGGTGTGACGGTGCCGTCGACCGTGTCGCCCGAGGTCATGTGGCAATCCGCGCAGTTGATCGACGCGAGGGCTTCCGCGTCCCACGTGAAGAGCGCGGCGCCCGCGTGGTGGAGGAAGTCATTGTCTTTCGCATCCACCGTGCCGTCGAGAACCCCGAGGCCCATGACGTTGTAGGTGAAGAGGGCGTTCTCGACTTTGGCCGGGTTCGGGTCCGTCTGGCTGAAGAAGCCTGTGACGAGGCTCGCGAACCGGTCGTTCTTCGAAAGCATGGACGGGTTGAGGCCGCTCAGGATGCCGAGGTGGCCCTTCTCGAGAAGGTTGCCGTCGGTCGTCACCTGCTCGATGACGGCCCCGATCCCGATGCGCATGTGCGAGACTTTGTTGTTCTTGACGTTCGCGGCCGACACGTCGAGCGCGGGCAGGATCGCGGTCGGGACGTGCGAGACGGTATTGCCCTCGATGAGCGTGTTCGTGTTGAGGAGGCTCGCGATGCCGTTCGAGCCGACCCGTCGCACCGTGTTGCTCTCCACCTTGGGATTCGCGGCGAGCGCCATGATGATGCCCGACCCGCCCACATCCTCGATCGTGTTGCGGCGGATCGTCGGCACGTCGAGAAGCGCGGCGATGCCGCCGAGGCCCGCGTTCCTGAACGTGCTGTCCTGCACGAGGTGCGTGTAGACCGCGTCGCCCACGAGCGTGCCCGCGATGTAGTAGAGACCGTAGCCGTTCGGGCCGCCTCCCAGGACGTTGAGCTTCGAGATGGTCGCGTTTGTGCGGTGGGCGTAAACGCCGTGGAACAGGAAGCCGCCCTTGAGGTCGACCTCGGTCACCGTGTCGTTGTCGTTGCGCAAGAACAGGTTCGTGTCGCCGTTCACGTCCGTGCGCGTGAGGGTCATGCGGCCGTTGGGTTTCGCGCCGAACGGGAACCCGTTCGCGTGCATCTGGGGTCGCGTCGTGGGCGTCCCCGTCATGGTGAGCGAACCGGGGAATTTGACGATGAGCGGCCCCGAGAGCGAGAGCGATCCGCTCGCGGGGATGGTGACGGCTGTCGTGATGATCTGGAGCGCGAACGGGAGGGCGGGGACGTTGGGGAGGCTCCATGCCGTGGCCCGGCGAACGTTGAGCTCGTCCATGTTGCTCGCGAAGACCGTGTCCGCATAGACGCCCGTTCCGCCGTAGTGGTTGTCGAGGTAGTCGCACTCGCTCGTCGGGACGTTGACCGTGACGGTGCCGACCGTGAGCGTGATGCCGTTCACGCCCTGGATGGCGTCGCCGTAGTTCTCCATCAGGTTCGAGTTGCGGACGACCGGCGGCGGCACCTCCTTGGTCTGGGTGACGCCGTCGTGGTCGCCGTTCGAGGCGCACTTGACGCCGATGCCGTTCGCCGTGGCGTGGAGCGATTCGTACGTGCCGCCCGCGCCTGAGGCGATCTCGAGGCCGATCGTGTTCATCACGAAGGTGGAATCCCGGACCGTGCCGATGCCCATCCCGCGCATCGCGGCGTGTTTGGCGATGCGCATGCCCGTGTAGCTCTTCGTGAAGAGCGAGCGCTCGACTGTGATGTTCTGGGTGACGGTGAGGCCCGTGATCGCGTTCTCGAACTTCGAATCCTCGATGCGGCTGTTGCCCGCGTAGGCCACGGTGACGACGTCATTGACCTTGGAGTAATAGACGTCCGCATACACGGTCACCTCGCTGAAGTGGGAATTCCGGATGAGGAGGTCGCCGCGCGCGTTCAGCGTGCCGTACGCCGCCCGGTCCCCGTCCACTTGCCGGAAGCGGGAGTTAAGGACCGTGATCTTCACGTTCGGGTCGCCCCGGATCGACCAGTGCTCGTTCGAGGCCCGGGTGCTGTGGTAGATGATCTCCGCGTTCTCGAATCGGACTTCGCTCTGGAAGACCCAGCTTTCGTGCACGTGGTGGACGCCGGTGATGACGTAGACGTCGGGTTGCGGCGGGAACGTGATCGTATTCACCTTCGCGGAGGGGTCGGTCGCCATGCGTTCGATGGTCTCCTCGACCGTCATCGGGAGGAGGTCGGCCATCGTGCCGCCGATCGACGTCGGGTCCGGCACCTGGCGGAGGATGTCGAGGAGGACGCCGTGAACGCCCGCGTCCGCGACGGGTCGATCGCGCGAACGGTCGATGAGGGGGAAAGGCGGCAGGAGGGTGTCGCTCGGGGTCGGTTCGCGCGCGAGGGACGGAGCCTCGGCCTCGAGCGCCGCGGCGAGGGGCGGCGCGACGAACAGGGCGGCGACGAGAAGGGCCCCGAGGCGACCCTTGGTTCGCGGCGGTCGATCGCTCACGCTCATTGAATCCGGAGCCTGCCCGATAGCTCTCCTCTCCCTGCGCCTTCAGGGATGGGCGGGAGCATCAAGCCTTCGAGCGGACGTCGTCCGGTCCCACGCGGCGACGCCGGAGGGGTGCGGTCGAGGGCGCCTGACCTCGTGACCCCTCGCGCGCGGCTCCCCCGCCTCCAGACGGCATCGCGGCGCGCAATCTTTTTCAGCCTCGCGCCCGGTGCGCCACGCGGGGTTTCGCATCGCGCTCAAGCTCGTCGTCCGGCAGGGTCAGGTCCAGGAGGTCCCGACGGACCTCGTCGTCGTCAATCTCTTCGAAGGCGTGAAGAAGCCCGCGGGCGCGACGGGCGCCGTGGACGCGGCCTCGGGCGGCGCGATCGCCCGGGCGCTCGCGGCCGGCGATTTCAAGGGGAAGCTCAAGGAGACGCTCGTCCTCTACCCGGGGGAAGGCGCCGCGAAGCGCATCCTGCTCATCGGCCTCGGCGACCCCGCGAAGACCGACCTCGACAAGGTCCGCCAGGTCTCCGCGCGCGCCGCGAAACGCGCCCGCGAGCTCGGCGTCGCGTCGTTCGCGACGGTCGCGCACGGCGCCGGCATCGGGGGGCTCCCCGCGAAGGCCGTGGGCCAAGCGCTTGCCGAGGGCGCCCTCCTCGGCCTCTATCGCTTCGACCGCTACCGCGGCGAGGGGACGAAGAAGAAGGCCGAGGAGGAGCGCGGCCGGCTCGCCGAGGTCATCCTTGTCGAGAACGACCGCCGCCGGCTCGCGGACCTCCAGGAAGGCGTCCGCGTCGGCGCGATCATCGCGGAGAGCACGAACTTCACGCGCGACATCGCCGCCGTCTCGGGACCCGACGCGCATCCCGAAGCGATCGCGAAGACCGTCGCTGCCATGGCCAGGGAGGTCGGCCTCAAGTGCACCGTCCTCGCGAAGAAGGAGATCGAGAAGCTCGGCATGGGCGGCCTCCTCGGCGTCAACCAGGGAAGCGCGCGCGAGCCCCGCTTCGTCGTCCTCGAGCACGAGGGCTCGAAGTCCGGCGCCCCGTTCGTCGCGGTCGGGAAGGGGATCACGTTCGACACGGGCGGCATCTCGATCAAGCCCGCGGACAAGATGGACGAGATGAAAAGCGACAAGTCCGGCGCCGCCGCGGTCTTCGGGTTCCTGCGGGCCTGCGCGCTCCTCAAGATCCCCCAGCGCGTCGTCGGGCTCGCGCCGCTCACGGACAACATGCCGTCCGGGTCCGCGCTCAAGCCGGGCGACGTCATCACGGCGATGAACGGCAAGACGATGGAGATCATCAACACGGACGCCGAAGGTCGCCTCGTGCTCGCGGACGCGCTCTCGTACGCGGCGCGCTACGACCCGGCCGCGGTGGTCGACCTCGCGACGCTCACGGGCGGCGTCGTGGTGGCGCTCGGCAACCAGACCTCCGGCATCATGGGCAACAGCGAGGAGCTGATGGCGCGCCTCGAGGCGAGCGCGACGCGCACGCGGGAGCGCGTGTTCCGGCTGCCCTTCTACGAGGAGTACGACCGGCTCGTCGACTCGAAGATCGCGGACGTGAAGAATTCCGGCGGCCGCCCCGCGCACGCGATCCAGGGCGGCAAGTTTCTCGAGCGTTTCGTCGACTACCCGTGGGTGCACGTCGACATCGCGGGGACGGCGTGGGACGACGGCGCGCGCCCGGGCTACAACGAGGAGTACAGCCCCGGCCCCGCGACGGGGGCGGGCGTGCGGCTCCTCGTGGACCTCGCCCAGAACTGGAAACCCATGCCGAAGGTCAAGAAGTCGACCTGAGCTTCGTCCGGACGGCGCTCGCGAGCCCGTCCGCGTCCGGAGCCCCGACGACGATGGCGTCGAAGTCGTGGCCGTCCAGCGCGAGCGTCAACACGCGATCGCCCTTCGTGAACGCGTAGAACCGCTTCTCGCCGTCGATCCAGAACCGGCCGAGGCACACGACGCCCGGCACGTGGGTTCCGACCCTGAACGCGAAGATGCCCGGCCACGGGGCGTCGGTCGCGATCGATTCGCGGATCGTCGAATACGGAACGAGGATGTCCCGTTTGAGCGCGAGCGCGCGCGCCGCGGGGGGGAGGGCGACGCGGACGTGGTCGCGCTCGAGCGCGATCGAGGCCGCCACGCGGGGCCTGGACAGGAGACGCATCGCGCGCCCACGCGCGGCGCCGACCTTGAAGCCAGCGGCTCGGGCCCGGGGCCCGTACGGGAACCCTTATCCAGACGCCTCCCGGTCCGGGCGCGATGGGCTCCCTCGACCAGGGCGCGCGCAACGTCGTGACCACGTGCCTCGCCGTCAAGCGCGGCGAGCGCGTCGTCCTCGTGACGGATGGATCGACACGCGACATCGGAGACGCGATCGAGCGTCACGCGCGCGCGGCGACGGACGCGGTCGAGCGCTTCGATCTCGACGACCTCGGCGCGCGACCGCTCAAGGAGGTCCCCAAGGCGCTCGCCGAAGCCGCTTCCCGCGCGGACGTCACCGTCTGGGCCGCCGCGAGCGTGAAGGGCGAGCTGCCCGCGCGGATGGAATTCCGCAAGTACATCCGCGGTCGCGCCCGGCACGGCCACATGCCCGGGGTCACGCGCGTCCTCATGGAGGAGGGCATGAACGCGGACTACGACGCCGTCGAGGCGCTCACCCTCAAGGTGTTCGAGCGAGCCAAGCGCGCGCGCACCGCCCGCGTCACGAACCCGAACGGAACGGACTTCTCGGTCGAGTTCAAGAGCGACTGGAAGTGGCTCGCCGACACCGGCAAGTTCCACCGCAGGGGGGATTGGGGAAACCTTCCCGCGGGCGAGACGTACACCGCGCCGTACCGCATGAACGGGCGCGTCGTCACGAACCTGCTCGGGGACTTCTTCTCCGAGAAATACGGGGAGCTCGTGCCTCCGGTGCGCTTCGACGTGCGCGATTCGTGGGTCGACCTCGAAAGCATCGCGGGCGGCACCCCCGAGGTCGTCGCCGAGTTCCGCGCCTATCTGCAGACGGGGCCCAACTCGGCGCGGGCGGGCGAGTTCGCGCTCGGCACGAACCTGGGCCTCACGCGGCTCGTCGGCAACCTCCTCCAGGACGAGAAGATCGTGGGCGTCCACGTCGCGTTCGGAAACCCGTATCCCGAGGAGACGGGCGCGCCCTGGCACGAGAAGACCCACGTCGACTGCGTCATCCTCGAGACCGACGTGTGGCTCGACGGCGAGAGGGTCCAGCAAGCAGGGCGCTACGTCCTCTGATCGAGGAAGCGGCGCGAAGACATTCGGTCCCGCCGCCCGCTGGTCGCTCATGCCCAGGGTCGCGCTTGCGGGTGACGTCATGCTCGGTCGCCATGTCGGGGAACGGCTGAGGGAGGCCGGCGCGGAGCACGTCTGGGGCGGGACGCTTCCGGCGCTCCTCGCCGCCGATCTGCGCTTCGTGAACCTCGAATGCGTCGTCTCGAACCGGGGCGCCCCGGTCGATAAGACCTTCAACTTCCGGGCGCCCCCCGAGGCGATCGCCGCGCTGCGCGCGGCCGCAATCGACGCGGTGACGCTCGCGAACAACCACGTTTTCGACTACGGACCGGAAGCGTTCGTGGACATGCTCGAGCGGCTCGACGCCGCGGGGATCGCGCGCGCGGGCGCGGGTCGCGACGCGGATGAAGCCTGGACGCCCGCATTCGTGGAATCCCGCGGCATGCGGGTCGGTCTCCTCGCCTTCACCGACAACGAGCCCGGTTGGGCCGCGGGGCCCTCGCGTCCCGGCGTCGCGTGGTGTCCGATCGAACCCGGGTCGCGGGCCCACGGTTCGCTGCTTGCGCGCGTGGCCCGCGCCCACCGGGCATGCGACGCGCTGGTCGTGGCCGCGCACTGGGGCCCGAACATGAGGACGCGACCGACGCGCGCGTTCGAAACCTTCGCGCGATCCGTCGTGGACGCGGGGGCGGCCGTCTTCTGGGGGACGAGCGCCCACGTCATCCAGGGCGTCGAGCGGCGACGCCGCTCGCTCATCCTTTACGACACGGGGGATTTCGTGGACGATTATCGGGTGGACCCACGGCTGCGCAACGACCGTTCTTTCCTCTACGAGGTGGACCTCGGTCACGGCGAAGCGCGCGCGTTGAGGCTCACCCCCGTTCTCATCGACCCGCGACGCGCGGCGGTCGACCTCGCGCCCGGCGAGGACGCGGAGGCGACCCGCCGCGCGCTCGACCGGCGGTCCCGCGCCTATGGATCCCGGTTCGACGAGGAGGGCGGGCGGCTCGTCATGCGAGCCGCCCATTGATCGCGCCTACCGGCGGCGCGCGAGCGCGAGGCCGAGCGCCGCCGCGAGGCCCGCGCCGACGAGCGCGAGGGCCGCGGGGCCAGGCGTGCGCGAGGGCGAGGCGGGCGGGGCGCCCGTGTCGAGCGCGCTGTCGTCGCGGGAGACCTTCTCGTTGCCGGGCCCGCTTTCCGCCATCAGGCGGTAGATGGGCTCGGCGTCCCCGATCGCGAAGTCGCGCCGCGCGAGCGTCTCGTTCGTGTCGCTCTTGAGGAGGAGGACGACGTTCTTGTCGTCGGCGTACGCGGGGACGTCCCACGTGAACGCGGCGGCCGCCTTCTCGTCGAGCGCGAGGGACTCGAGAACGAGGTGTTCCTCCTCGGTCTCGACCACGAAGAGGCGGACGGCGATGGTCTTGCCGGCCCAGTCGGCCTGCGTCGAGTCGTTGTAGGCGGTCACCGTGATGGGCACGGCGTCGCCGACGTTCGCGGTCCCCTCGTCGGCCTGGATCGTGAGGGGGGTCACCATGTAGATGGCCTGCGCCGCCGGGGCGGCGAAGAGCGCGGTCGCGATGGCCGCGAGGGCCAGGGCTCGGAACTTCATGCGATCCGGGAGGGCGTCGAAGAATAAGGGATTTGGCTCCAGGTTGGGCGCGCGCCCACCCTCCAGACGACCGGGCGCCCGGTCGCCCGGGCGCCCGGAGTTGGAGGCACTCTACCTGCGGCGCACGGTCGCGGCGGCGACGGCGACGGCGGCGACGAGCCCGGCCGCGAGGGCCACCACGAGGCCCGCCCCGGGCGTGGCCGCGGGCCGCTCGTCGACCGGGCGGTCGGCCGTCTTGTCCCCGGCGGGGCCGGATTGCGACTCGAGGTTGCCCTTGCCGAGGGCGAAGGCCATCTCCTCCGCGTCGCCGACGACGACGTGCTTGAAGGCGACCGTCTCCTTCGCGGCGAGGACGCGGATCTCGAGATTCTGCGCGTCGCGCTCGGCGGGCACCGTCCACTGGAACTTCGCGCTCGCGGACGCGTCGAGCGTCAGCGCTTCAACGATGACGGTGAGCGTGTTCGTCTCGAAGTCGACGGCGACGATCCTCACGACGCGCCCCGCGAAGGCGGCGCGATGCGTGTCGTTCGCGGGCATGATCGTGATGTCGATGACGTCGCCGACGTCGACGCGGTGGGGCGCGTCGATGAGGAGCGGTGTCTCGATGTACATGGCCTGCCCGGTGCCCGCAGCCGCGAGCAGGGCGAGGAGGGCGGTCACGTTTCCGAGGCGCTTCGCGAGGGGGTTTCGCGCGTTCATCGACCCCACGAGGCGCGGGGTGGCCTTCTGCCCTCGCTTGAGGTTGGGCGGCGGGCGAACGGACCCATCGACCTATCGCACGTCCTCCCCGGCGAGGCGGGCGAGGGCCTGGCGGACCTCCTTGCCGGAGGCGTACTCGTCCTTGGGGAGGCGCTCGACGAGGTCGCGGACACGGCGCCAGCCCGTCCCGACGTCGCCTTCGGCGTCCGCGAGGGCGCGCTCGAGCGTGGCTTTCGCCGCGGGGAACCGAAGGCTGTCGAGCCGGAGGTCGAGATCGGTCGGGATGCCGTGCGATCGCGCGATGCGCCGCGAAAGCGTGCGGTCCATCGGTTCGCCCGTGCGCGTTTCTGGGGTGGGCCGCCCTTCGCGCGCGACGGTCCCGATGGCTCGCTTCGCCGCGGGCCCGGCCGTGTCGTCCTTCTCCTCGTAAGGCTGCTCGGGCATGGTCCTTCGTGGCGGTTCGCGAAGGGAATGCCTTGTGGCCCCTTCAGCGGGCGGCTTCGTCGGGAACGGATGCCGGCGCTTCGGCCGTGGGCGCGACGACAGGCACGTCGACCATCCGCCGCTTCTTCATCTCGTAGCCGACGACGGCCCCCGTGCCCACGAGGTTCGTCGCGACGATGACGATGAACGCGAGGGCTACAAAGCTCTCCGTGCCGGGAACGCCGGCCGCCGCCGGGAGGCCCGCGAGCACCGCCGCCGCGAGGCCGCGGGGAAAGAGGAGCGTGATGAGCCCGCGATCCTTCGAGGTCTCGCCGTCTCCGCGCGTCGCGAGCGAGACGGCGAGCACGCGCGCGGCGAGGGCGGCCGCGAGGATGACGGCGGCGTCGACGAGGAACCTCGTCTGAAGGACGAGCGCGGGGTCGAGGATGACGCCGAGGTACACGAAGAAGAAGGCGCGGATGAGGAACGCCACCTCGGATTGGAACTGGCGCTGCTGGTCGCTGAACTCGAGACCCTCGAAGGCGAGCTTCCTCGCGATGATGAAGCCGTTTCCGAGCACGACGCCGAAGATGAGGGCCGCGATCGCTCCGTTGCCGCCCACGGCCTCGGCGCCCACGTAGAGGAAGAGGATGGCCGAGAGCGTGATCATGTAGCTGTAGCGCATCGACTGGAGACGCTTGAGGAGACGCAGCCACACCACGCCTCCGAAGAGGCCGAGCACGATCGCCGTCGAGAATTGCGAGGCGATGCTCCGGAGCGCTCCGCCTACGCGCTCGCCCGAGCTCGCGTCGGCGGTCGTCGTGAAGAAGGCGACGAGCGTCACGGTGCCGATGACGCAGAGCACGTCCGTGAGGGCGCTCTCGACCGAAAGCAGGACGCGCGTGCCGTTCGCGGCGGTCGTGCGCGAGATGATCGGCATGATGATGACGCCCGACGTGCCGCCGAGGATGGTGCCGAGGAGCGCCGCCGCCGGCCAATCGAGGCCGAGGTGGAAATGGCCGACGCCCGCGATGAGCCCCACCGTCGCGACGAAGCCCACGACCGCGAGCACGGTCGAGCGCGCGATGCCCGAGACGAGGTCGCGGAGATGGAGGCCGAGCCCGCCATCGAACATGATGACGATGAGCGCGAGCGTGCCCACGAGACCGCTCGCGCTCTTGAAGCCCTCGACGTCGAAGACGCCGAACACGGGGCCCACGAGGACGCCGAAGGCGATGAGGAGCAGGACGTCCGTGATGCGGGTGCGGTCGAAAAGGACGTAGCCGAGGAACCCGAGCGCGATCACGCCGGCGAACGTCGCGAGGATCGGGAGCGGGTCGATCGCCAAGGGGTCAGCCCGCCCGTCGAGCGGTCGGCCGGCTCATGAAGGCGCGCCCCGCGCCAAGGCGCGGTCCGTGTCGAGGGGTTTTATACTGCCCCCGCGCCGTGGCGATGTCCATGCCGGACCCGGTCGCGCACGCCCGCGCGCGCCGCGAGACGAGCCTCGCGGAGCTGTTTGAGCTTCTGCGCATCCCGAGCGTGAGCGCCCAACCCGAGCGCGCGAAGGACATGGAGCGCGCCGCGACGTGGGTCGCGGATGCGATGCGGCGGGCGGGCCTCGAGAACGTCGAGGTCGTTCCGACCGGCGCGCGCGACGCACGGGGCCACCCCTGGATCTACGGCGACTGGCTCCATGCGGAGGGCGCCCCGACGGTGCTGGTCTACGGCCATTACGACGTCCAGCCTGCGGAGCCGCTCGAGCTCTGGCACTCGCCCGCCTTCGAGCCCACGGTGCGCGACGGAAAGGTGTACGCGCGCGGCGCGACGGACGACAAGGGTCAGATGTTCACGCACATCAAGGGCGTCGAGGCGCACCTCGCCGCGAACGGACGCCTGCCGGTGAACGTGAAGTTCATGATCGAGGGCGAGGAGGAGGTGGGAAGCCGCAACCTCGAGCAGGCGGTGCGCGATCACGCGAAGCGGCTCGCGGCCGACGTGGTCCTCATCTCCGACTCCTCCATGTGGGACGAGAAGCACCCCTCCATCGTCTACAGCCTGCGCGGTCTCGCTTACTTCTACGTCACGGCGCGCGGCGCCGCGGGCGACCTGCACTCGGGCACGTTCGGCGGCGCCGTCCCGAACGCGGTCGAGTGGCTCGCGAAGCTCCTCGCCGCCGCGAAGGACCCGAAGACGGGCCGCGTGCTCATCCCCGGATTCTACGAAGGGGCGGAGGTCGATGCCGACGAGCGCAAGGCCCTCGCGAAGCTGCCGTTCAACGAGGCGAAGTATCGGCGGTCCCTCGGTCTCGGGAAGCTCTTCGTGGAGAAGGGCTGGACGCCCATCGAGGCCACCACCGTGCGGCCGACGTTCGAAGTCAACGGCTTCTGGGGCGGGTACATCGGCGCGGGTCAGAAGACCGTGCTCCCGAACGAGGCCCACGCGAAGGTCTCGATGCGTCTCGTCGGGAGGCAGGACCCGCAGAAGGTCGGAAGACGGTTCCGCGCGTTCGTCAAGGACTTCGAGAAGCGCGCGCCCGGCATCCGCTTCAAGGTCGAGCAGCCGAGCGCGAACCCCCCGGCGAAGGTGCCGATCGACCATCGCGCGCTCGGCGCCGGCGTGCGCGCCCTCGAAGGCGCCTTCCCGGGAACGAAGGTCGTGTTCGCGGCCGAGGGAGGCTCCATCCCGGTCGTCGGGACGTTCGCGGACGTCCTCGGCGTCCCCACCGTCCTCATGGGCTTCGGCCTCCACGACGAGAACCTGCATGCGCCGAACGAGCACATCCGCGTCGCGAACTTCGAGCGGGGCATCGAGGCCTCGGTCCGGTTCTTCGACGCGCTCGCGAAGGAGACGCCCGCGTCGCTTGCGGGCCGCGCGAAGCGGCCAAAGAAGGCCCGCGCGAGAGGGCGCCGGTGACGTGGACCCGCCGCACGTAATCCACAGGAAACACAGGTCAAACCGCGTGCGGCGGTCGCGGTTCCAAACACTTATGCAACCTCGCCGCCATGGCGCCTCAAGGGCTGGGTCCGGCATTCTTATTCACCCCCTATTCACCCCCTCATGGAGTTC
>Ga0247719_1000138_pt1 | contig 51369 bp, 53 predicted proteins | sample 41E_DmetaG_FD_189046 | JGI IMG/M metagenome (GOLD analysis project Ga0247719, IMG submission 189046) | Soil microbial communities from hillslope of Landscape Evolution Observatory, University of Arizona, Oracle, AZ, United States - 4-1-E_D | ecosystem: Engineered > Artificial ecosystem >...
CGGGAACGCCGGCGCCCCCGCAGCCGCAGGGCGCGCCGGCAGGTCCGAGCGGCCGTCCGATGCCGCCTCCTCCCGGTCAGGGCCAGCGTCCTCCGACGCCGCCGCTGAGCGCCACCGGCAAGCCGATCCCACCGCCTCCGGGCCAGGGGCGCCCGCCCCTCAGCTCCACCGGTAAGCCGATCCCGCCGCCTCCGGGCCGCGGCGGTCTGCCGATGCAGCAGGGTGGCGGTCGTCCCGGCGGCCCCGGCGGCCGTCCCGGTGGCCCCGGCGGCTACCGCGGTGGTGCCGGCGGAGGCGCCGGTGCCGGTACCGGCTACCGCCCTGGAGGTGGTGGCGGAGGCCGTCCTGGTGGCGGCTTCGGCGGCCCGCGTCCCGGTGGCGGACCCGGTGGTGGCGGTCCTGGTGGCGGTGGTGGTTTCGCCGGCCGTGGTGGCCCCGGTGGCCGCTTCGGTGGCCAACGCCGTCGCAGCGGACGTCGCCGCCGTCGCAACTACGAGGAGCTCGAGGCCCAGGAGCTGACGCGCTACACGCCGTCGAACGCTCCCGTGCCCGAGGGCGAGGTCATCATCGAGCACGGCTCGACCGCGCAGGACATCGCCCCCAAGCTCAACCGCACGCCGGCCGACGTCGTCCGCTTCCTGTTCCAGCAGGGCGAGATGGTCACGGCGACCACCAGCCTCACGTCCGAGCAGATCGAGCTCTTCGCTCTCGAGGTCGGTGCCGTCGTCCGTCTGGTCGACGCCGGCCAGGAGAAGGAAGCCGAGCTCATCGCGAAGTTCTTCGCGGAGGACGACGACGATCCCGAGGAGAGCCTGCGGCCGCGCCCGCCGGTGATCACGGTGATGGGCCACGTCGACCACGGCAAGACCCTGCTCCTCGACAAGATCCGCAACGCGAACGTCGTCGCCGGCGAGGCCGGGGGCATCACCCAGCACATCGGTGCGTACCAGGTGGAGAAGGACGGCCACCTGATCACGTTCATCGACACGCCGGGCCACGAGGCGTTCACCCAGATGCGGGCCCGCGGCGCCGACATCACCGACATCGTCATCCTCATCGTCGCGGCCGACGACGGCGTCATGCCGACGACCGTCGAGGCGATCGATCACGCCAAGGCGGCCGAGGTGCCGATCGTGGTCGCGATCAACAAGATCGACCGCGAGAACGCCAACGTCGACCGGGTGAAGCAGCAGCTCACCGAGCACGGCCTCCAGCCCGAAGACTGGGGCGGCGACACGATCACCGTCCCGATCTCGGCCCTGCAGTCGCTCGGCATCGACGAGCTGCTCGAGCAGCTGATCCTCGTCAGCGAGATCCAGCTGGGCGAGGAGCTCAGGGCGAACCCCGAAGGCCTCGCCCGCGGCTTCGTCCTCGAGGCGAACCTCGACGTCGGACGTGGTCCGGTGGCGACGGTCATCGTCGAGAAGGGCACCCTGCGGGTGGGCGACACCATCGTCGCCGGCGCCGCGTGGGGCAAGGTCCGCGCGCTCATCGACGACAAGGGCGACAACATCAAGGAGGCCCTTCCGTCGACCCCGGTCCAGGTGCTCGGTCTGTCCGACGTGCCCCAGGCCGGAGACGAGCTGCGGGCCACCTCCGACGACAAGGTCGCCAAGGCGGTCGCCGAGGCCCGCGCCATCCGCCGTCGCATGCAGGCCCAGATGGGCACCGCTGCGGCAACCGGCGGCGGCGCCAAGCTCGAAGACATCTTCGAGCAGATCCAGCGAGGCGAGGCCGCGTCGCTGAACCTCATCCTCAAGACCGACGTCCACGGCTCGCTCGAGGCGGTCACCGACTCGATCCGGCGCCAGGAGCGGGAAGAGGTGAAGATCAGCTTCGTCCGCCGTGCTGTCGGTGGCATCAGCGAATCCGACATCACCCTCGCCGCGACGTCGGGCTCGACGATCATCGGCTTCAACGTCCGACCCGATCGCAAGGCTCGCGAGCTCGCCGACCAGCAGGGCGTCGAGATCCGGACCTACGAGATCATCTACAAGCTCCTCGAAGACATCGAGGCGGCGATGGTCGGCATGCTCAAGCCGGAGTACGAGGAAGTCGTCACCGGCGAGGCAGAGGTCCGCGAGCTCTACAAGATCCCGGGCGGCATGGCTGCGGGCTGCTACGTCCTCAGCGGCGTCATCACCCGCAACTCCAAGGTCCGCTACCTCCGCGAGGGCACGATCATCTGGAAGGGCACCCTTCCGTCGCTCCGCCGGTTCAAGGAAGACGTCCGAGAGGTCCGCGCCGGCTTCGAGTGCGGCATGGTGCTCTCCGACTTCACCGACCTCCGGCAGGGCGACATCATCGAGACCTACGAGGAGCGGGAGATCCCGCGGACCTAGGTCCGCGCGCAGTACGTGTTCGTCGGCGCGGTCCGCTTCGACCTCCACCTTCCCCAGGTGCACAGCCTGAAGGAGAAGCGGGCCGTGATCCGACCCATCCTCGACGGCGCCCGCAACCGCTACCGCGTGGCGTCGGCCGAGGTGGATTCGCAGGACGTGTGGCAGCGGTCGGTGCTCGGCATGGCCGCTGTCGGAGCAACGCCGGGCCACGTCGAAGAGGTGCTCGACGAGGTCGAGCGGTTCGTGTGGTCGTTTCCCGAGATCGAAGTCGTCAGCGCGGAGAGGATGTGGGCAGATGACGAGTAGAGGTCGCCGCTATCCCCGCACCGCGCGGCTCAACGAGGTGATCCGCGAGATCATCGCGGAGGCGCTCGAGCAGCTCGTCGACCGTGACGAACGTCTCGAGCTGGTGACGATCACCGGGGTCGACGCCGACCAAGACCTGCGTCACGCCACGGTTTTCTTCACGTCGAGGCACGAAGGTGCCGATGTAGCTCTCGAGGAGCATCGCACCAAGCTCCAGGCCGAGATCAACCGCCAGGCGCGGTTCAGGCGAACCCCGCAGTTGGCATTCGTCGAGGATCCTGGGGTATCGAGTGGGTGGAGGATCGAGGGCATCTTGCGCGATCTCCACGAGCAGGAGGGCAGGGACGGCGAGGATGAAGCCGGAGCTTGAGGAGCAGCTGGAGCGGGCGGCGGAGATCATCCGCGGCGCCGACTCCATCGCCCTCGCCTGCCACGTCGGGCCCGACGGCGACGCCCTCGGGTCGATGCTCGCCCTGCACCACCTCGCGCGAGCGGCAGGCAAGCCGTCGATCGCGAGCTGGTCGGAGCCGTTCGTGGTCGCGCCCCACTACGACTTCCTCCCGGGTCTCGACATCACCACGAAGCCGGCCGACTTCCCCGACGCGCCGGCGGTGATGATCACCTTCGACTGCGGGTCGATCGACCGCCTGGGCGATCTCGGCGCGGCGGCTCGCAACGCCGAGGTGCTGATCGTCCTCGACCACCACGGTTCGAACGACAACTACGGGTCGATCAACGTCGTCGACGCCGAGGCCGCGTCCACCGCGAGCGTCGTGCGTGAGCTCGCCCGAAAGCTCGGCTGGCCGCTCAACCGCGACGCCGCGCTGTGCCTGTACACCGGGCTCGTCACCGACACGGGCCGGTTCCAGTACTCCAACACGACCCCCGAGGTGTTCCACCTCGCGGAGGAGCTGTCGGAGTTCGACCTCCCGCTCGCCGCGATCAGCCGGCAGCTGTTCGAGCGGCATCGGTTCAACTACCTCCAGATGGTCGGCGCCTGTCTCGCCCGGGCCGAGCTCGACGCCGAGCTGGGGTTCGTCGCGACGTGGGTCACCAACTTCGACCTCGACGGCTTCGACGTCGACATCGAGGAGACCGAGGGTCTCATCGACCTCGTGCGACGCACCGCGGAGGCCGAGGTGTCGTGCGTGCTCAAGGAGACGCCCGAGGGCATCCGCGTGTCGCTGCGCAGCGTCGGCGAGGCGGACGTCGCCGCGATCGCCTCCCGCTTCGGAGGCGGCGGGCACAAGTACGCGGCCGGCTTCGTCGCGCCGTACCCCGTCACCGACGTCATCGGGGGCATCAAGGACGCGCTCCGGGAGCAGCGAGCTGGCCGCTAAGCGCGATGCGGCCAACCAGACGGATGGCCTGGTCGTCGTCGACAAGCCGGCGGGCTGGACGTCACACGACGTCGTCGCCCGGTGCCGCAAGGTCTTCGGCCAGAAGCGGGTCGGCCACTCGGGGACGCTGGATCCCGACGCGACGGGGGTGCTGCTGGTCGGCCTCGGACGTGTCACCCGCCTGCTCCGGTTCCTGACCGACCTCCCGAAGGAGTACACGGGCGTCGTCGTCCTCGGCGTGGCGACCTCGACCCTCGACGCGTCCGGCGAGGTGACGGGGGAGTGGGACATGTCGGGGATCACGCTCGACGACGCACGCCGGGCCGCCGCCGGCCTGACCGGCGAGATCCTCCAGGTGCCGCCGATGGTGAGCGCGCTCAAGGTCGCCGGCCGCCGGCTGCACGAGCTCGCTCGTGAGGGCGTCGAGGTCGACCGGGAGGCCCGTCCGGTGACGGTGTACCGCTACGACGTCGTCGGCCCCGCGCCCGACGGTGTGCCGTCGTCGTTCGCGATCGACGTTCGCTGCTCGTCGGGCACCTACGTCCGCACCCTCGCGGCCGACCTCGGCGAGGCGTTGGGCGGAGGTGCTCACCTGCGCGACCTGCGCCGGACCGCCATCGGCTCGTTCACCGTCGCCGACGCCGTACCGCTCGAGGAGCTGACGCCCGAGCACGCGATCACACCGGTCGACGCGCTGCGCGACTACCCGCTCGTGGAGGTCGACGCGGACGCCGAGCGCGACCTGTCCCACGGGAAGCGTCTCGGCGGGCTGCCGGCGGGTGTGGTTCGTGTGGTGTCCGCAGCAGACGGCCGTCTGCTCGCGATGTACGCCGACGGCAAGCCGGAAGTGGTTCTCCCCGCGCACTGACCAGGAGCCTTCTGTGCGTGTTCCTCCGTCCTCAGACGAAGGAGGAAGACGCGCAGAACCACGTCTGAGCGAACACGCAGGGCCGTCGACGTAGCGTGGGCGGTGGATGCAGGTCATCACCGACCCCTCAGCGTGCCCCGTCTTCGAGGGAGGCACCGTCGTCACCATCGGCGTGTACGACGGTGTCCACCTCGGCCACCGTGCGCTCATCGGACGGGTGCAGACCATGGCCGCGGAGCTCGGTGCGGCCAGCGCGGTCGTCACGTTCGATCGCCACCCGGCCACCGTCGTACGTCCGGAGAGCGCGCCGAAGCTGCTCACCGATCTCGCGCAACGCCTCGAGCTGCTCGAGTCGACCGGCGTCGACACGACGCTCGTCATCCACTTCGACGAGCAACGCGCGAACGAGACGGCCGAAGACTTCGTCCACGAGATCCTCGTCGGTTGCCTGCGCGCTCGCGCCGTTGTCGTCGGCCACGACTTCCACTTCGGTCACAACCGGCGAGGGAACGTCCCGATGCTGCAGTCGATGGGCGCGCATCTCGGCTTCGATGTGCTCGGCATCAGCCTCGTCGGCGACGAGGTCGAGCAGGAGATCGTCTCGTCGACCCGCGTCCGCCGCCTGCTGCTGGCCGGAGAGGTCGCCCAGGCTGCGGATCTGCTCGGCCGTGCGCACGAGGTGCGGGGGATCGTGCACGATGGGGACAAGCGGGGCCGCGAGCTCGGCTACCCGACGGCCAACGTCGGCGTGCCAGCCGACATCCTTCTGCCCGCGGACGGCATCTACGCAGGCTGGTTCGAGCGTCCGAACGGAGACGTTCACGCGACGGCGATCAGCCTCGGACGGCGCCCCACGTTCTACGAAGACGCCCGGGAGTCGCTGCTCGAGGCGTACCTGCTCGACTTCGACGGCGACCTGTACGGCGAGGCGGTGAAGGTCCGCTTCGTCGCTCGCCTGCGCGGCGAGGCGAAGTTCGATTCGATCGAGGCGCTCGTCGAGCAGATGGCGCGCGACGTCGACGACGCGCGCCGGCTGCTGTCCTAGAAGCCGTACCGTCCTCGCCCGGTCGCCGGGATCGCGAACACGCGGAGCAACTTGCCGTCGCGCACTCGCATGACCATGAGCCCCTCGGCAGGGTCCGGATCGTCGCCCCCGGTGCTCTTGAGGTGGGTGACCACGAGCTCGTCGCCGATCGTCTTCCGGTCGACCCGATCGAACCGGTACTCGGGATGCGTGCGCGCCCAGTCGAAGATCAGGTCGACGTACTCGGCGATCGGACGCGTTCCGCCGAAGGCGTGGTCGGCGTCCAGGTCGCCGTGGTGCTCGGCGCCGTCGGCGGCCAACGAGAGCGCGGTCTCGCGATCGCCGGTGAACGCAGCGAGGAAGAACGCGTCGACGGTCTCTTCGGGAGTCACCCGACGAACCGTACAGATCGACCCGGCGGACCGTCAGTCGACGTTGCGACGTTGCTGCTTGATCTGCGATCGACGCTTCTTGTCGTCGAGGCGGCGCTGCTTGGCTGCCTTCGTCGGCTTCGTCGGACGCCGGTCCTTCGGCACGACGAGCGCAGCGGCCAGCCGCGACCGGAGACGCTCCAGCGCCAGGTCTCGATTCCGCAGCTGCGAACGTTCGTCGTCGACGACGATCCTCACGACGGAGTGACCCAGGGCGCGTAGCACCCGCTCACGTTGCACCGGCCCGAACGCCGACGACGCCTCGACGTCGAAGGTCAGCTCCACCTTCGTGTTCGACCGGTTGGCGTGCTGACCACCTGGGCCACCGCTCGCGACGAAACGCCACTCGAGCTCGTGCAGGGGCACCGCGCACGACCGGGTGATGCGGAGAACGCCGTCTTCCACATCACCCAGTCTGTGCAGAGCTCGGGCTACTTGTTCGGGTTCTTGCCCCGACCGACGCCCTTGCCCGGCTTCGTCGGCGTCGGGTCGGGATCAGGATCCGATGTCGGCGCGACGGCTGTGTAGGCGCACGAGCCGGTCGCTTGATCGACGCCCGTGAGGAGCGCGCCGTGGATCCGGTACGACGAGATCCCGAGCCCCTCGGTGCCGATCGTGCTCCCGTAGCCGAAGTTCGGCACGCCGAGGGCGCGAGTGGTGAACACGTTGGCCGGAAGCGTGGCGCTCCACGTCGACGCCTCTCCCGCGTCCCATGTGCCGGTGACGCCCGAGTCGGTCACCGTGGTGTCCGTCGCGCCCGCTTGCGCGCCTGCCGCCATGCGAAGGGCGAAGACCGGCGGGTTCGGGTACTGGTGCGACACCCGGATGTAGAACGGCTTGCCGCCGTGCACGAAGTCGAAGTCGAACGTCTCGCCCAGCCCGAGGTTCGGTGCCTCGTCGGACGCTCGCAGATCGGCGACGCGGACCGAGAAGGTCAACGTCTTCGCGACGCCGTCGTAGGCGATGCGGCCGGTGAGGATGTCGCTCTTCGGGTCGCTCGGCAGCGGCGTGGAGTTGAGCAGCAGGCCGGTGGCGTCGTCGGCGAGGTCGTTGATCTGCGGTGCGGTAGCCGAGCACGCGCCACCGCCGCCTCCGTCGCCGCCTGGTGGCGGCGTGGCTCCGAGCACCGACGCCAGCGCCGCGGCGACATCGACGAGCCCGTGACCCTTGTCGTACGACGATGGCGTCGCAGGGTTGCGAGCGTCGGTGCCGTACGGGGCGCCGGCCGCGAAGCGGTAGGCGGTGTTCTCGAGCGCGAGCTCCACCGCCTCCGGGCTGAGCGTCGGATCCGCCTCGAGGAGCCGGGCGATGTAGCCGGCGACGTGCGGCGCGGCCATCGACGTTCCGCTCAGGCTGCTGTAGCCGGGGCTCTCCATGCCGAGCAGGCAGTCGCTCTGGTGCAGCTGGCACGCGCTCACGATGTTCTCGCCCGGCGCCGAGAGGTCGGGCCAGGTCGTCGAGTCCGTGGTCAGACCCCGCGAGCTGAAGCTGCTGACGACGCCGTCTCGAGTCCCGGTGTCACCGTCGTAGTAGCTCGCCACGCCGATCACGCCGGGCGTCGGGTCCTTCGCCGGCGGGTTGACGAGGTCGTCGCTGCCGCTGCCGCCGTCGTTGCCTGCCGCCCACACCATGGTCACGCCCTCGGCGACGAGCGCGCGCTGCATCGCGACCTGCGTCGTCTCCGTGAAGGTGCAGTCGGAGACGGAGCACATGGGGCCGTAGGAGTTGTTGACCGTCTTGATCGGCGGGCATTCCACGGGGCTCGCGTCGGCACCGCAGGGAGCGGCGTGGTGCTGGAGCACCCAGTACTGCGCGGCCAGCGCGCCGTAGTACACAGACCCTGCGGTCGCGACCGAGAGGCCGACGATCTTCGCGTCGGGCGCGGCACCCTGGTACGTCACGCCGTCGACCTCGACGGGGTAGCCGGCAGCGATGCCGGCGACATGGGTGCCATGGCCGGCGACGTCGTCGGTGTCGTTCACCGGCGAGTCGATCCACAGGTTGTCGCCGAAGGTCGGGAAGGTGCAGTTGAGAGGAGCCGTGCATGCCATCTCGAGGTTCCGGACGACCTTGCTGACCCCGTCGCGGACGAACATCGGGTGGTTGCCGTCGACGCCGCCGTCGATCACGGCGATCGACACGCCGGTGCCGTCGAAGGGACCATCGACGCCGGAGAAGGTCGCGTCGGCGAGCGGGACCCGGGTCGACTCGTGCGAGGAGTCGAGGAACCATCGCAGCCCGGGGTCGCCACCGAGGGCGACGTCGACGTTCAGTGCCGTGATCCGAGCGATCGCCGCCGGCGTCGCTGCGCCCACCGCGACGCCGATGCGGTCGAAGCGGTCGACGAGGGTGATGCCGGAGCGCTCGAACGCGTCGACCGCCGTCGAGATGTCGGTCGACCGGCCGTACACCAACAGGCGCGTCGTCGGAGACGCGGCCGCGAGCTGCTCACGCAGCACGGTGTCGGTGGTGACGATCCCCGAGCTCGATGCCGGGGGTGTCACGACGAGGATCAGCGCCGCGGCGACCGCGACAGCGCACAGAAGCGACCCAACTCTTCGCATAGGGTCATAGTTCGCCCGCGGATCCCGCTCCACCTTCACTGGTGATCGGATGGGTCGCGGCGGGGGTTGCCTGCTACCCTGATCCGAGCGCCTGGCGTACCTGTCGGGCGCGCCCCCTTACCGAAGACGCTTAGAGGTAGTTCCTGCATGCCGGTTGACAAGGCCGCAACGATCGAAGAATTTCGCTCGCACGAATCAGACACCGGCACGCCGGAGGTGCAGATCGCGCTGCTCAAGCGGCGCATCGATCATCTGAACGAGCACCTGAAGCAGCATCCCCACGACCATCACACCCGTCGTGGCCTGCTGAAGCTGGTCGGTCGGATGCGTCGGCTGCAGGCGTATCTCCGCAAGAACGACATCGAGCGTCTGCGCGAGATCAACGCCAAGCTCGGTCTTCGCCGGTAAGAACCACAGAGCATCACTTCGAGCGCCCGTGAGGGCGCTCGTTGCACATCTAGAGAGAACAGGCGGCTGAGGAGGTCAGCTGCCAGTGGCAAGCAGCCGGAGCGTGCAGGTCGACGAGCTCCGGAGGCTCCCCACTGGGAACTGGCCCCGCCGCCGCCTCCGAAACAGAAAACAAGGAGGGTGTGTGGCAGAAGCCATCACCGTGTCGGCGCCGATCAGCGGCACCGACAAGACCCTGTCGTTCGAGACAGGGCTGCTCGCCCAGCAGTCACAGGGCGCCGTCGTCGGCAAGATCGGCGACACGATGATCCTCGTCACCGCGAACGGTGAGAAGAGCACTCGCGAGGGCATCGACTTCTTCCCGCTCACGGTCGACATCGAGGAGCGCCGCTACGCCGCCGGCATCATCCCCGGCTCGGTGTTCCGCCGCGAGGGCCGCCCGTCCGACGACGCGATCCTCACCTGCCGCCTGATCGACCGGCCGCTGCGCCCCTCGTTCGCGAACGGCTACCGCAACGAGACCCAGATCATCGGCACCGTCCTCGGCGCCGACATGGAGAACCCGCACGACGTCCTGGCGATCAACGCCGCGTCGGCGAGCCTCATGCTGAGCGGCATGCCGTTCGACGGTCCGATCGGCGCCGTCCGTGTGGCGTTCACGACCGACGGGACGTGGGTCCCGCACCCGACGTTCCAGGAGGGCGACGCCTCGGTGTTCGAGCTCGTGGTCGCGGGCCGCGAGACCTCCGACGGCAACGACATCGCCATCATGATGGTCGAGGCCGGCGGCACCGAGGGCTCGTGGGAGCTCTACGAGCAAGGCGCGCCGAAGGTCACCGAAGACGTGCTCGCCCAGGGCCTCGAGGAGTCGAAGACCTGGATCCGTGAGTCGATCGAGCTGCAGCGCCAGCTCGTCGAGAAGGCGGGCAAGCGCGAGCCGCTGCCGTTCCAGTCGGCCACCGACTACGGCGACGACGTGTTCGCCAAGGTCAGCGAGCTCGGCACGGCCGCGCTCAGCGAGGCGACGAAGATCGCCGACAAGACGACTCGGAACAACGCCACCGACCAGGCGACGAAGGACATCATCGAGAAGCTCGGCGACACCTTCGCCGGGCGCGAGCGCGAAGTGAGCGCGGCGATCCGTTCGCTCACCAAGAAGATCATCCGCCAGCGGATCGTCAACGAGAACGTTCGCATCGATGGCCGTGGTCCGGCTGACATCCGTCCGATGTCGGCCCAGGTCGGCCTCATCCCGACGGCGCACGGCTCCGGCCTGTTCCAGCGTGGCGAGACCCAGGTCCTGAACGTGACCACCCTCGGCATGCCCCGCATGGCGATGGACACCCTGCTGCGCGACTCCCTCACCATCGAGGAGAAGAAGCGCTACATGCACCACTACAACATGCCTCCCTTCGCCAACGGCGAGACGGGTCGCGTGGGTGGCACGAAGCGACGCGAGATCGGCCACGGCCTCCTCGCCGAGCGTGCGTTGGTGCCGGTGATCCCGTCGGAGGAGGAGTTCCCGTACGCGCTGCGCCTCGTGTCCGAGGTGCTGTCGTCGAACGGCTCGACTTCCATGGGGTCGGTCTGCGCATCGTCGCTGTCGCTGATGGACGCCGGCGTGCCGATCAAGGCGCCCGTTGCCGGCATCGCGATGGGCCTCGTCTACGAAGACGGCAAGTACACGACCCTCACCGACATCCTCGGTGCGGAAGACGCGTTCGGCGACATGGACTTCAAGGTCGCCGGCACGTCGGAGTTCGTCACCGCGCTGCAGCTCGACACCAAGATCGACGGCCTGCCCGCCGACGTGCTCGCCGCCGCACTGCGTCAGGCGAAGGACGCGCGCATGCAGATCCTCGAGGTGATGAAGGGCGCCATCGCGGAGCCCCGCCCCGAGGTGCAGGGCACGGCACCGAAGATCGTCAGCTTCGAGATCCCGCTCGACAAGATCGGCGAGGTGATCGGGCCCAAGGGCAAGGTCATCAACACGATCCAGCAGGAGACCGGCGCCGACATCTCCGTCGACGACGACGGCGTCGTGGGCACCGTCACCATCGGGTCGAAGGACTCGTCGCAGGTGAACGAGGCCCGCCGCCGCATCGAGCTGATACTCGACCCGCCGAAGGCGATCGTGGGCGAGGTCTACCAGGGCAAGGTCGTGAACATCACCAAGTTCGGTGCGTTCGTGAACATCCTCCCGGGACGTGACGGTCTCGTCCACATCTCGAAGCTCGGTGGCGGCAAGCGCATCGACCGCGTCGAAGACGTCGTCAACCTCGGCGACGAGATCGAGGTCCGGGTCGAAGACATCGACCAGAACGGCAAGGTCTCGCTCACGCCGACGAGCGTGCCCGAGTCGACCGGCGGCGGTGAGTCGTCGAACGGCTCCGGCGGCGGCGACGTCGCTGACGGGGGCAGTGGCGGTGACGAGATCCGGCTGTCGTTCGAGGACGAGTTCGAGTCGGAGCTGGCCGGCGAGTTCGGCGACCTCGGCCCGGGCGAGGAGCGTCCCTCGGGCGGCGACCGCGGCGACCGCGGTGGCGATCGTGGCCCGCGCCGAAGCGGCGGGCGCGGCGGCCCCCGTCGCCGGTAGCTGGACCTGAGCATCACCACGACCGTCCTCGACGACGGTCTGACGATCGTGACCGAGCGCATGGAACACGTGCGCTCGGTCGCTGTCGGTTTCTGGGCCGGTGTCGGCTCGCGGGACGAGGCCGGCGACGAGGCGGGCGCGTCGCACTTCCTCGAGCACCTGCTGTTCAAGGGCACGGCGACCCGGTCGTCGCCGGCCATCGCGGAAGCCATCGACGAGGTCGGCGGCGACCTGAACGCGTTCACCACGCGCGAGTACACGGCCTTCGAGGTCCGCCTCCTCGCCGAGCACCTCGAGCTCGGCATCGACGTGCTGTCCGACATCTTCTGGCGGCCTGCGTTCCGGCCCGACGAGGTCGAGGTCGAGCGAGAGGTGATCCTCGAGGAGATCCTGTCGGCCGGCGACGAGCCGGGCGACCTCGTCCATGACCTGCTCGTCGAGACGATGTTCCCCGACGATCCGATCGGGCGGTCGATCCTCGGCACCCAGAACTCGATCGACGCGATGACGCGAGACGCCATCGCGGCGTTCCACGAGCAGCGCTACCTGCCGGGCAACGTCGTGGTCGCCGCGGCCGGTGCGCTGCACCACGACGAGGTCGTGGCAGCCGTCGCCGAGCGCGGCTCGGGAGGCCGGAGAGGCACCGCACCGGTCGACCGTCGTCCGCTGCGACCCGTGGCGGGCGCCGTGCGACGAGACGTGCGCGACACCGAACAGGTCCACATCGCCGTCGGGGTGCGTGGGGTCGAACGCGACGCCGAGGAGCGCTTCCCGCTCGAGATGATCGTCCATGCGCTCGGTGGTGGGCTGTCGAGCCGCCTGTTCCAGGAGGTGCGCGAGCGACGGGGCCTCGCCTACAACGTCTTCGCGTCGCGGGCCGGGTACGAGGGCGCCGGCCTCGTGTCGCTCTACGCGGGCACCGCGCCCCGGAACGTCCAGACCGTGCTCGACCTCTTCGCCGCTGCGCTCGACGACATCGCCACGAACGGCATCAGCGAGCGCGAGCTCGAGATCGCGAAGGGCGGGGTTCGGGCATCGGTGCTGCTCGGGCTCGAAGACAGCGGCGCCCGGATGGCGCGCCTCGGTCGAACCCAGCTCGTGCAGGGCCACGTACCGACGATCGACGAGATCGTCGGTCGCTTCGATGCCGTGACGCTCGAGGAGGTGGCGAAGCTCGCCGCCGACCTCTTCGACGACGAGGCCACGGTGGCCGTCGTCGGTCCGGCGTCTACTCGGTGATCAGCGTCTCCAAGGTCACGCCGTAGGTCTCCTGCAGGCGACCGGCGTCCTCCATGAGCGGGCCGATCTCCTGCGAGCCCATGCCCTGCTGGAACGACTCCATCGAGTCCCACGACAGGATCGCGACGCGGTGCTTGTCGCCCTGCATGACCTTGACGCCCTCGAAGGTGACGCCGGGCAGCGCCGCTGCGAGCTTCGCGTGCGTCTCCTCGTAGTCCGCATCGAACGCGGCGGCATCGGCAGGCTTGCCCCAGATGGCGATCAGCTTCGGCATTCCGAGAACGTAGCCCTACAGTTCCTTCGTGCGCGTCGGGGTGTTCGGAGCCGGTGGACGGATGGGAGCGATGGTGTGTGCCACCGTCCACGCCGATCCTGAGCTCGAGCTCGTTGCCGCCGTCGACCCGAGCTTCGAGGGCCTCGACGTCCGCCAGGTCACCGGCGTCGACGTGCCGGGCATGCGGATCAGTGCCCACGCCGAGGCGATGGGCGAGGCGGGTGCAGAGGTCGTCGTCGACTTCACCCGCGCCGAGGCGGCCAGGGAGAACCTGCGTTGGGTCGCCGAGAACTCGATCCACGCCGTCGTCGGCACGACCGGCTTCTCGGACAGCGACTACGCGGAGATGCGCGAGGAGTTCGTCGGCAGCAACTGCCTCATCGCTCCGAACTTCGCGATCGGCGCGGTGCTGATGATGCGGTTCGCCGAGCTCGCGGCGCCGTGGTTCGAGACCGCGGAGATCATCGAGTTCCACCACGAGAACAAGATCGACGCCCCTTCGGGCACCGCCGTCAGCACCGCCGAGCGGATGGCTGCTGCATCTGGCGAGTGGATCGACGACCCGACGACGAAGACGGTCTACGACGGTGCCCGCGGCGGCGCCGGACCCGCCGGCATCCACGTCCACTCGGTCCGGATGCGAGGGATGGTGGCCCACCAAGAGGTCATCCTCGGCACCACCGGGCAGACGCTCGTCATCCGCCACGACACGACCGACCGCAGCTCGTTCATGCCGGGCGTGGTGCTCGCCTGCAAGAAGATCGCCGAGCTGTCAGGCGTGACGATCGGGCTCGACGCCGTCCTCGGTCTCTGACCGCCGGGCGGGTTCGGCAGCGGCCTCGGCTTCGAGCTCCCGCTCGAGCTCGCTGACCGACTCGAGCTCGCCTTTGCCCGACCGTCGCTGCAGCATCACGTTGAGGCCGACGAGGACCGCCGACAACGCGATCAGCGGCAGGCGGTAGTCGTTGAGGAAGCCGGTCACCGCCTCGATCGGCGCACCGAAGACGTCGCCGAACGTGCGGAAGATCGCGATGGCCGCGATTGTGCCGCCGAGGTTGAGGACGAAGAAGACGAGCGGCGGCATGCCCGACGCCCCTGCGAGCATGCAGATGATGTGGTTCGGAGCGATGGCGACCATCGCCCACGACGCCTTGGCGAACCCGCTCTCGAGCCAGCGCACGATGGTGCCGCCGTCACCCATCTTCTTCTCGAGCCAACGGGCCCCTGCGTCGCCGTACCAGCGACCGAGCACGTAGTAGATCGGGTCGGACAGCAGCTGGCGGAGGACGGCGACGACGAAGAACGGCGCGACGTCGGTGTGAGGGACGACGGCCAGGATCCAACGTTTCCGGCTGTTCATGGCGATCAGCCAGAGCGGGTGCGTCTCGACCAGGCCGGGGGCGAGGATGTCGCCGATCAGGTTGGTCACCGTGATCACGACGATCGCGCCGAGCAGCGCGCGCAGCGCCCACCGGGGCGGCTTCCAGCGGGCGGCGGCGTCCATGCGGTGCGGACGGTAGCAAGCATCGGCCTGGCGCCGAGGGGCGGCCGGTACCCTTTGGCCTGTGACGCGCGGCCAGCGCCGGGTGCTCGGTGCCGTCGGCTGCCTCATCGTCGTGGTGTCCCTCGCCTGGGTCGCCGCGGCCGCTGGGAGCGACGGAGAGCAGCGAGAGCGGGGGCTCGCGCGCGCCGGCGGTGACGACGCCGCGTCCACGACGACCGAGACGACGCTCCCGCTGATCCCGGTTACGAGCGGCCAGCCGTTGCCGCCGACGTCGACGACGCCGCCGTCGGTTCCGTTGCCGACGCCCGAGCAGGTCGCGGCGGCGACGCCGACGACGATCGCCTCCGCGAGCGCGCCGGCGCCCGCAGGCGCGGGGCTCTCCGGCGAGGGCGCGCTCCTGGTTCGCCCGGCGACCGACTCGGTTCGCGCCGTCGACAAGGCGAAGGGCTGCAACTCGGCCAACGACCCCGGGTGGCGGATCGTGGAGTGCGGCGCCCTGAAGCGCGACGACGTCGTGTTGCTGTGGGTCGTGCAGAGCCGAGGCAAGGGACTGCGGGCGCTCGTCCTGCGTGAACAGACCGCGGGGCAGTGGACGACTGTCCTCGCCGCCAACGACGACGATGGCACCCGCTGGTCGAAGATCGGCGTGCGGGGCGCGGACGTGTCCGGCGACGGACGTCCTGACCTCGTGTTCGGGTTCCGCACGCGAGCGGCCGACAACGCGCTCGCGGTCGACGTCGTCGACGGCCCGGGAACGGTCGGACTGCACCTCCTGCTGCCGGGTGGCTCCGCTCGTGCGGAGGTCGGTGCCCTCCACGGCTGGGCGATGCTCGCCGACGGTTCGTACGAGCACACGACGTACAAGCGGCTGGCGAACGCCTGGCGAGTCGCGGCGACCGAGCGCGTCGGTCGTGATCGCGTGCCCCCGTCGATGGTCTAGTGGCGCCTCCGTCGAGCCGTGAGCGGGTGCTCGAGGCGGCCTACCGCACCGTCGCCCGCTACGGCATCGCCAAGACGACCGTCGACGACATCGCTCGCGAGGCGAAGCTCTCGCGTCCCACCGTCTACCGCCAGTTCCCGGGTGGCAAGGACGCGATCCTCCGCGAGGTCATCGGCTGGGAGTCGGGCCGGTTCTTCGGCGACATCACCCGCGCCGTTGCCGGCATCACCGACCTGGCCGACCTGCTGGAGGAGCTCATCGTCGTCGCCGGTGGCGAGATGCAGCGACACGAGGTGCTGCAGAAGATCCTCCAGACCGAGCCGGAGCTCCTGGTGCCGCTGCTGGTGACGGGCCTCGACCGCCTCATCGCGCTTCTCAAGCCGTTGCTGTTGCTCGGGATGCAGCGCTCGCCGATCCGCGGCGACATCGACCCCGACCTCGCGAGCGACTACCTCGCCCGGATGCTCCTGTCGGTCGTGGCCTCACCCGGCACGCGCGACCTGAGCGATCGGGCCGCCGTCCGGTCCTACGTCGGAGGAGAGTTGCTCGGCGCGCTCCGCTAGTGGGTGACGCACGTCACAGCGAGACACTGTTTACTGTGAGACGGAATCGTTGTATCGTCTCACGTCAGTGACCGCCGTCATATCGCATCGCCAGCCGGATGGCGACGACACCGCTGGGGGCCCGTCCTCGCATCTCCTCGATGCGACCCTGCGCTGCATCGCTCGTTGGGGAGTGGCCAAGACCAGCCTCGACGACGTCGCCCGTGAGGCTCGCGTCAGCCGGGCCACCGTCTACCGGTCGTTCCCCGGCGGGAAGGACGCGCTGCTGTCGACCGTGCTGCACGTCGAGGTGCACCGCCTGCTCGACCGCATCCGCGCCACGGTCGAGGCCGCCGACACACTCGAGGACGCCTTGGTCGCGGCGATCACCGAGACGGGCCGCACGATCGCAGATCACGCCGCCCTCCAGTACCTGCTGGCGAACGAGCCCGAGCTCGTGCTGCCGCGGTTCGCCTTCTCCCAGCTCGACGAGCTGCTGGTCGTGGTGCGCGCGGTGGGCGCGCCACTTCTCGCCCGATTCCTCGACTCCGATCTCTCGGCCGCTGAGCGGGTCGCCGAGTGGGTCGCCCGCATCACCCTCAGCTACACCCTCAGCCCCGCCCCCGGTGTGAGCACCGCCGACGAGGCTGCCGTCCGCACGCTCGTGAAGACGTTCGTCCTCCCGGGCATCGCCAACTTGCAGGGAGCTCCCGCCAAATGACCACCACCGACAACGGCATGACGTCGAACTTCGACCTCATCGGCCGTGAAGACATCAACGACCTCGAGGCGATCCTCTCGATCACCAACACCGAGCGCGACGCCGTGATCTCGACGGTGAAGGACAACGCCGACGCCATCTTCACGTGGGACTACGAGAAGGGCGCCCGTCCGAAGCTGAACCGCCTCTACGAGAAGGCGAAGAACAGCATGTGGAACGGCGAGACCGATCTTCCCTGGGACACCGAGGTCGATCAGGAGCAGGTCGTGCTCGCGAACGCCGGCAACAACGTCAACCCGAACATGGACGTCACCGGCACCCCCTTCGCCAAGTGGAGCGACAAGGAGTGGGTGCAGTTCGGGATCGAGAGCCAGAACTGGACGCTGTCGCAGTTCATGCACGGCGAGCAGGGCGCGCTGATCTGCACCGCGAAGATCGTCGAGACGGTGCCGTGGATCGACGCGAAGTACTACGCATCGACCCAGGTGATGGACGAAGCGCGCCACGTCGAGGTCTTCGCCAAGTACCTCGACACGAAGCTGAGCGGTCACTATCCCGTGAACGCCCACCTCAAGATGCTGCTCGACGACATCATCAACGACAGCCGGTGGGACATGACCTACCTCGGCATGCAGATCATGGTCGAGGGTCTCGCCCTCGCCGCCTTCGGCTTCATCCAGCAGCTCACGACCGAGCCGCTCCTCAAGCAGCTCCTCAAGTACGTCATGAGCGACGAGGCCCGCCACGTCGCCTTCGGCGTGCTGTCGCTGCAGGAGTACTACACCGAGCTGACGGCCGCGGAGCTTCGTGAGCGCCAGGAGTTCGCATTCGAGGCCGCCGTCCGCATGCGCGACCGCTTCCTGCAGCAGGAGGTCTTCGACCGCATGGGCATCGATCCCAAGGTCGCGGTGCCTCTCGTCATGCAGGCCCCGGAGCGGGCGATGTTCCAGGCGATGCTCTTCTCGAAGATCGTCCCGAACTGCAAGAAGCTCGGTCTGCTCGATGCGGCCGATGGCTGGCTGCGGACGAAGTTCCAGGAGCTCGGTGTCATCCAGTTCGAGGACTGGGCCGACACCGGTGAGGAGTACGAGATGTTCCAGCTCGCCGAAGGCGAGATCACATCGCAGCGGGGCGCCTAGTCCGCACCTGCTGACGCCGGCGCAAGCGGTCTCCCCCCACCCTTGCGTCGTTCGTGACGAGAGCCGCCCGGTCCCCCCACGGGCGGCTCTCTCGCGTTCTCGTCGGGGTTGCTGCCGCACGCGCCGGTATCGTGCTCGGCGTGGCAACGGCGTCCGATCCTGCGTTCTTGGCGCTCCATGCGCTGCGACTGAAGGGCTTCGCAGACGTCGCTGCGGTGGCGGCGCTGACGGGGTTGGAGCTCTCCGACGCAGAACGCGCGCTCGCCGCGGCGGCGGAGGAGAAGCTGGTCACGCACCGCGACGGGCGGGTCACCGGGTGGTCGATCACGGCCGCGGGTCGCCAGCGCCATCGCGAGCTGATTCGCGCCGAGCTCGACGCGGCCGGCACGCGTCAGCTCATCGAGGCGTCGTACGCCACGTTCCTCTCCGTGAACACCGACCTGCTCGAGGTGTGCACGGCGTGGCAGCTCCGCAACGGCGTGCCGAACGATCACGCGGACGCGGACTACGACGCTCGTGTCGTGTCGCGGCTCGGCTCGGTCGACGACGTCATCCAGCCGGTCTGCAACGATCTTGCGAAGGCGCTGGCCCGGTTCGGTGACTACGGCCGGCGCCTCGCCGACGCGCGTGCCCGCGTCGAGGCGGGCGACGGCGACTGGTTCACCAAGCCGATGATCGACTCGTACCACACGGTGTGGTTCGAATTGCACGAGGATCTCCTTGCCACGCTGGGGATCGAACGTTCGAAAGGGACCGACCACTGATGCCGAGGTTCGGGCGAGTCGCCACCGCGATGATCACGCCGTACGACGAGCAGGGACGGGTCGACGTCGACGGTGCCGTCACGCTCGCGCAGTGGCTCACGCAGCACGGCAGCGAGGGCCTCGTCGTGACGGGCACGACGGGTGAGGCGGCCGTCCTCACCGACGACGAGAAGGTGTCGCTGTGGCGAGCGATCGCCGGCGCGGTCTCCGTTCCCGTCGTCGCGGGCGCCGGCACCTACGACACGCATCACTCGATCGAGCTCACGAAGCAGGCCGAGGCCGCGGGCGTCGACGGGATCCTCGTCGTCACGCCTTACTACGTGCGCCCGTCCCAAGCCGGCATCGAGTCGCACTTCCGCGCCGTCGCCTCGGCGACGTCGTTGCCGGTGATGATGTACGACATCCCCGGCCGCACCGGGCGGAAGATCGAGCACGCCACGTTGGTGCGGCTGGCGTCGGAGGTCGACAACATCGTCGCCCTGAAGGACGCGGCCGGTGATCCGTCCGCGACGGCGCGCTTCCTCAGCGACGCTCCCGAAGGGTTCGAGGTCTACAGCGGTGACGACGCGATGACGCTGCCGCTGCTGGCGGTCGGAGCCGTCGGCGTGGTCGGCGTCGCGACGCATTGGGCCGGGCAGGTGTTCCTCGAGATGATCGAAGCGTTCGAGCGGGGCGACGTCGCGGCCGCCCGAGCAGCGAACCGCCGGCTCATGTCGACGTTCGCGTACGAAACCAGCGATGCCAACCCGTACCCGGTTCCCGCGAAGCGGATGATGCGCGAGCTCGGCCTCCCGGCGGGGCACCTGCGACCGCCGCACGTCGAGTCTGACGGCGAAGCGCTGGCGGAAGCGGCCAGGGCCATCATCAGCGAGCTCGGCCTGACGCGTGGCTGATCCCGTCCGGATCGCCTTCCTCGGCGGGCTCGGCGAGATCGGTCGCAACTGCGCGGTCGTCGAGGTCGGCGGGCGCCTCCTGCTCCTCGACTGCGGGCTGATGTTCCCCGACGCCGACATGCCCGGCATCGACCTCGTGCTGCCGGACTTCACCTACCTGCGCGACAACGCGGATCGGATCGAAGGCGCCGTGCTGACCCACGGTCACGAAGATCACGTCGGCGCGCTGTCGTACCTGCTGCGCGAGCTGTCGTTCCCGATCTTCGGCAGCGAGCTCACCCTCGGCCTCGCCTCCAGCCGCATCGAAGAGGCGGGCCTTCTCGACCGCACGTCGCTCAACGTCGTCGCCGACGGCGAACGCCGCCAGATCGGTCCCTTCGACGTGGAGTTCATCCCCGTCGCCCATTCGGTGCCGTGCGGCTTCGCGCTCGCGATCCGCACACCCCAGGGCGTCATCCTCCACTCCGGCGACTGGAAGATCGACCTCACTCCCGTCGATCAGCGCACGACCGACCTGGGGCGCATCGGCGCGATCGCGAACACGGAGGGCATCCGCCTGCTGCTCGCCGACTCGACCAACGCCGAGGAGGATGGTTACGCAAAGAGCGAGCGTGAGGTCGGCAAGGTGCTGCGCGACCTCTTCCTTCGCGCCGAAGGCAAGCGGGTGATCGTCACCTGCTTCGCCTCCCATCTGCATCGCATCCAGCAGATCGCCGAGGTGGCGCTGGCGACCGGGCGCACCGTTGCGACGCTCGGACGGTCGATGGGCAAGAACGTCGCGCTGGCCCGGAAGATGGGGCTGATCGACATCCCCGAGGAGCGCATCGTCGACATCGAACAGGTCGACCGGTTCCGCCCGTCGGAGGTGTGCGTCATCTCGACCGGCTCGCAGGGCGAGCCGATGTCGGCCCTCGCGCTCATGGCAGCGGGCGAGAACAAGTGGCTCAAGGTGGGGGCGGACGACGTCGTCATCCTCAGCTCGCACGCCATCCCCGGCAACGAGACCGCAGTGTCCAAGGTGATCGACGGGTTGCACCGCCTCGGCGCCGACGTCGTGCACTCCGGCGTCGCCGAGGTTCACGTGACGGGTCACGCGCAGCGGGGCGAGATGAAGACACTGCTCGGCATCGCGAAGCCGGAGTTCTTCGTCCCGGTGCACGGCGAGTTCCGCCACCTCACCCATCACGCACGTCTCGCGATCGACATGGGCGTGCGCGGAGACAACGTGCTGCTGGCAGAAGACGGCGACGTCGTCGAGCTGCGTGACGACGGCATCGAGTTCGCGGGTCAGGTGCCCGCGGGATACCTCTACGTCGACGGCAGCGGCATCGGCGATGTCGGCCACGGCGTCCTCCGCGACCGCCGTGTCCTCGCGGAGGAAGGGGTCGTCGTCGTGATCGTGACCATCGACGTGCAGAACCGCGCGATCGTCACCGGTCCCGAGATCGTGACCCGTGGGTGGATCTACGCCCCGGAGGCGGAGGACCTCCTCGAGGAAGCGGCGGAGCGGGTTCGCGACGGGATCAAGGAAGCCTTCGACGAGGACGCGCTCGACCCCGACACGCTGCGGCGACACGTCCGCAAGGCGGCAGGGTCGTTCGTGAACGAGCGCACTCGCCGGCGCCCGATGATCGTCCCCGTCGTCATGGAAGTGTGACCGGAAGCTCCCAGCAGTAGAGGTAGTCGCCCTCGATCGTCGGGTCGTCGTTGGTCAGCCGGCGGACCTGGAAGTACGGGCTGTCGGGGCCGACGGGCGGGTACACGAGGCCGTGCGCCGACGCCGGCTCGAAGCCGAACCTCCCGTAGTAGGCGGGATTGCCGAGGAGGACGAGCATCGGTTCGCCGGCAGCGTCGGCGCGCGCGATGAGCTCGCGCATGAGGGCCGACCCGACTCCTGCGCCCTGGTGGGCCGGGGCGACCGCGAGCGGCGCGATCCCCAGCACCGGCCGGCCGTCGGCCTCGCCCACCGACGCCAGCACGTGCCCGACGACCGCGTCGTCTTCGATGGCGACGAGATCCATGCCTGCCGGCGACGCGGCGCGGTTCCACGTGCCAACGACGATGTCGACCTCGTCCTGCCCGTCGCGGCCTTCGGTCGAGAACGCTGCCCGCACGAGCTCCAGGATCGCGTTGCGGTCGTCGACCCGCGCCTCACGAATCGCCATCTGCGTATCCTGCCGCCCCATGGCGCTCGCTGGACTGGAAGGCAATGTCGCGCTGGTCACCGGCGCGGCGCGACGTCGCAGCATCGGGCGCGCGACCGCGCTCCGGCTGGCCCGTGAGGGCGCGCACGTCGCGTGCCTCGACATCGGCCAGCCGTTCCGCGAGTTCGCGCACGAGACCGCGTCGGCCGACGAGCTCGACGAGGTCGTCTCCGAGATCGAAGGTCTCGGCCGCCGCTCCCTCGCGGTGCGCGCCGACGTCACCGACTGGGATCAGGTGCACGCCGCGGTCGCAGAAGTGACCGACACGCTCGGGCCGATCTCGCTGGTGGCGAACGTCGCCGGGGGAGCGGGGTTCGGCATGGGCCTGGGGCCGCTCGTCTCGATCTCCGAGAAGGAGTGGGACGCCGTCGTCGACGTCAACCTCAAGGGCACGTGGATCGTCAGCCGCGCCTGCGCCGAGCGGATGGTCGCGGCCGGCAGCGGCGGGCGGATCGTGAACGTGTCGAGCCAGGCGGGCAAGCGCGCCTTCGCCGGCCTCGGGGCGTACTGCGCGGCGAAGGCCGGTGTGATCCTCCTGACCCAGACGATGGCGACGGAGCTGGGCGAACACGGGATCACCGTCAACGCCGTCTGTCCCGGAACCGTCGACACGAACCTGCTCAACAAGGACAACATGCTCGTCAACCTCATGTCGTCGGCCCCCGGCGGGCTCGAGGGATGGCTCGCTCGCGAGATCCCTCTCCGCCGGCTGCAGTCGCCCGACGACGTCGCCGCTGCGATCGCATGGCTGATGAGCGACGATGCCGCATACGTCACCGGGGAAGCGGTGAACGTCAGCGGCGGCCAGACGATGGTCTGACGGACGAAACGTCCCCCGGCTGGGGCTGGGGGCGCTGTTACTGTTGTTGACATTGTGACTGCGACGCGCGCCCGCCCGAAGAAGCCCGCTTCCCGGTCGACCGGGGGCTCGTCAGGGCGCAAGAAGGCGCCGAAGCCGTCGATCTGGCGGCAGGTGCGCGACACGTTCGCGACCTACCTCGGCCGGCAGTCGGACGACGTGTGGGGACTGCTCCTGATCCTCGCCGGCATCCTCGCCGCCCTCGGCATCTACGCAGATCTCACCGGGCCGTTCGGGTCGGTGGTTCGTGACGGCACGGGCGCGCTCGTCGGATGGGCCCGCCTGCTCGTTCCACCGGTCGTCGCCGGTCTCGGCGTCGTGCTCGTACGCGGCACCAATCGGGCCGAGCCGGGTCGCGTGCTCATCGGTTGCGCCTTCTTGATCGTGAGCGTCTGCGGGCTGCTCCACCTCATGGCCGGCTCGCCGCCCTGGGGTGCCGCGTGGGACGAGCTGCGCAGCGCCGGCGGTCTCCTCGGCGCGGCCGTGGGAGAGCCGTTGCGCGGACTGCTCGCGGTGTGGGGTGCCACGCTCGTGCTGACGACGCTGCTCACGCTGTCGGTGCTCATCCTCACCCGCACGTCGGTGCGTGCTGCGGCCGACATGATCGCCGAGCTCGCACGGGCCTTGCGCTCGATCATCTCGAAGGCCGTCGCGTCTCTGACCACGCTCGGCAAGAACACCGAGCTCGACGAGGCGACCGCCCGACATCCGGCATCGACCCCCACCCCGAAGTCGCGCAAGAAGGCGTCCGACACCGACGAGGCGGATGTCGCCGACGTCGCCGACGCCGCCGGCGACGCGCCCACGAAGCCGGCGAAGGCGGAGAAGAAGGCGTCGATCCAGATCCAGCTGCCACCCGCCGATGCACCGCAGGCGTCGGGGGAGCAACTCGCGATCGACCTCGGCCCCGCGACGGTGCCGAGCCAGTGGCGGCTCCCTCCGCTCGCGCTGCTGAAGCGGTCGAACAACACCGAGATCGATCGCCGTGCCATCGACGCGGCCGGACGGACCCTCGAAGAGGCGCTCAGCGCGCACGGGGTCGACACGCGGGTCGTCGGCGCGACGACGGGGCCGACGGTGACCCGCTACGAGCTCGAGCTCGGGCCGGGCGTCAAGGTGGCCAAGGTCACCGCGCTCCACAAGGACATCGCCTACGCGATGGCCGCAGCCGATGTCCGCATCCTCGCCCCGATCCCGGGTCGCAGCGCGATCGGCGTCGAGGTGCCGAACGCGAAGCGTCAGCTGGTCGCGCTCGGCGACATCCTCTCGAGCGAGGAGGCGCGACGAGCGGTCCACCCGCTCGAGGTCGCCATGGGGCGCGACATCGCCTGGCGTCCCGTGCTGGAGAACCTCGCGGCGACGCCGCACATCCTCATCGCGGGCGCGACCGGCGCTGGCAAGTCGAGCTGCATCAACTCGATCATCACGTCGATCCTCGTGCGGTCGACGCCCGAGCAGGTCCGCATGATCCTGATCGACCCGAAGCGGGTCGAGCTCGGCCAGTACAACGGCGTGCCGCACCTCCTCACGCAGGTGGTGACGAACCCGAAGAAGGCCGCGAACGCGCTCCAGTGGGCGGTGCACGAGATGGAGCGGCGGTACGACCTGCTGAGCGAGGTCGGCGTCCGTGACATCACCGGCTACAACGCGGCGTTCGATCGTGGCGAGCTGCGGTCGGACGAGGAAGGCGCGCCGCAGTACGCGCGGCTGCCGTTCATCCTCCTCGTCGTCGACGAGCTGAACGACCTGATGATGGTCGCCGCGCGCGACGTCGAGGAATCGATCTGTCGCCTCGCGCAGATGGCACGCGCCGTCGGCATCCACCTCGTCATCGCGACGCAGCGGCCGTCCGTCGACGTCATCACCGGCGTCATCAAGGCGAACATCCCGTCGCGTCTCGCGTTCGCGGTGTCGTCTCTGGCCGACTCCCGAGTCATCCTCGACCAGCCGGGTGCCGAGCGGCTCGTCGGCAAGGGCGACATGCTGCTGCTCACCGCCTCGTCGTCGGTGTCGAGGCGCATCCAGGGACCTTGGGTCTCGGAGGAGGAGGTCCGGAAGGTCGTCGCCCACTGGCGCCGCCAGGGCCAGCCGCAGTACGTGGAGGGCGTCGAGGGCACCGATGCACCGGGCGCGGCGAGCGGTCTCGTCGACGAAGAGGACGACCCGATGCTGCTCCAGGCGATGGAGCTCGTCGTGCGATCGAGCCTGGGCTCGACGTCGATGCTGCAGCGCAAGCTCCAGGTCGGGTTCGCTCGAGCGGGCCGGATCATGGACCAGCTCGAGAACAAGGGCGTCGTCGGACCGTCGACCGGCTCGAAGGCCCGAGAGGTGCTCATGAGCGTCGAGGAGCTCGAGGCGTTGCTCAGCGGAGGCTCACCCTCGGCCGCGGTCGACACCTCGACTGCGGGCATCGTGATCGACGCCGACTCGGTCGAAGCGGACGCAGGCGAGGATCCGCCGCTGTGACGGCCGTCGCTCGTATCCTCCGCTGACCGTGGTCGCGCTTCAGCACCTCATCGATGCCGTCGACCCGCCGCTCGATGTCGAGACGGCGAGGGCGGAGGTCGAACGGCTCCAGCAGGGGCTCCCGCCGACGTTGCTCGCGGCGCGGCCCGAGGAGATCCGCCGCCTCGCGCGGACGGCGCTCGACGCAGAGAAGGCCGCGCTGCGGCGCCGGTCGAAGGTCGGCGACGAACCCGCGATCGACGAGGACGCCGTCGACGCGGCGATCGTCGCGCTCGGCGACGTGCGGGACGCTCGACAGGGGCTCGCCGAGGCCGCGACCGACGCGATGCGGTGGCTCGCGGTCGGCAACGTGTGGGGCCTCGTCGGCCTTGCTGCAGCCGGCGCCTTGGTCGTTCGGGGCCACCTCGAGCCGATGGCCGCTCCCGTCTACACGGCCGTGGTGGGCGCCGCGGCGGGGCCGATAGCCACGACGGCGTTCGGCGTCACCCGGCGTACGTACGCGACGACGAAGCTGGCTCGAGCGACCACCGCGTGGGCCGAGGCGCTACGGGTCGCCGGCTTCGAGACCATGGGCGAGCTGCATGCCCGAACGATCTCGCGAAGAGGGTGGGAGCGACGGTCGGTCGAGGCCGCCGCCGCCGACGCGGTCGCTCGCGACGCTCGTGCCGCATGGCACCGCGTCGCGGGTCCGAAGGTGCACCCGCGGGAAGCGCCCGCGCTGATCGCCCGCCTCGCGGTGTTGCGCGCTGCGCAGCTGGAGCTGTTTCGTGCCCTGATCGCGGAGCGGATGCGCCCGCGGGAGATCACGCTCACTGCGGTGCCCACCGATCCTGACACCGAGCCGGTGTCGGTGGTCGTCGACGGCGCCCATCCGTTCGAGGTGGTGTGGGCGGTGCCGGAGCCGGTGGTCGACGTCACCGACGACGCGATCGACCCGCAGCGGATGAGCGTGTGGTCGCGGGTGCGCGGTCGCGCCGTCCGCATCTGGAGCCGCTGAGCGCAGACGCGACGAAGGGCGTCCCGACCCCATTGTCGAGACGCCCTTCGTGTGCCGTTTCCGGCGCGGGCTGCGAGCCCGGATCCGGTCTTTCGCCGGTCTTGGTGACTACGCCGCGATGCGCGGGCGGTGCTGGTGGCGAACCTCGGGCTCCTCGCCCTCGGAGGTGCCCAGCCAATGGAAGGCCGCACGCCACATGCTGGTGGTCCCGGCGATCATCAGGCCGGTGACGATCGTGCCGAGGTCACCGCTGCGGATGTCGACGCCCCACCCGGCGAAGACCGAGTAGTCGAGGACGTAGGCGCCGGCGACGGCGAGCACGAGCGTGAGGAGCAGGTGGAACTTGGTGAGCGAAGGAACGAACTCCTCCACCAGGTCCACAACCTTGAACAGCGCGAGTCCCATCAGGATCACGATGGCGAAGTCGTACATTTCTTGATTCCTCCTGACGGACCGGTCGTGGTTGTCCGTCACGTATTTGGACCGCCGCGCCGTCGGCGGGTTACATCGATCGAGAGCCATGCGCGCACGTGTTCCTGCTTCCTCCGCCAACCTCGGGCCCGGCTTCGACGCGCTGGCGCTCGCGCTCGCTCTCTACGTCGAGGTCGAGGTCGTCGACGCGGACACGCTCGTGCTCACCAAGCACGGTGAGGGCGCCGACCTCGACGTCGACGATCACGACCATCTCGCGGTGCAGGTCGTCGAGCGGGTGACCGGCCACACCAGGCATGCGATCACGGTGCGTTCGGAGATCCCCGTCTCGCGCGGTCTCGGCTCGTCCGCATCACTCGCCCTCGCTGCCGCCGCAGCCGCGGGCGCCGACGACCCCCTCGCCATCGCAGCCGACGTCGACGGTCATCCCGAGAACGCCGGTGCGTCGTTCGCCGGCGGCTTCATCACCGCAGCCACGGTCGACGGCATGCCCGTCGTCGAGCCGCTGTCGCTCGACGACGACCTCGTGTTCGTCGCCGTGGTTCCCGATCGCACGCTGCCGACGAAGGAAGCTCGTGCTGCGCTTCCGAGCCAGGTGGCTCATGGCGACGCGTCGTTCAACATCGGCCGCGCCGGTCTCGTGATCGCAGGCCTCGCCGACGCGTCGAGGCTGCGGAACGAGGCGTTCGAAGACCGGCTGCACCAACAACAGCGCACACCGCTGTTCCCGGAGAGCGCGGCGATCCTTCGCGGTCTCGTCGACGCGGGCGCACTGGGATCGTGCTGGTCCGGTGCCGGCCCGACGCTCCTCGCGGTGTGCCGCCGCGCCACCGCGGAACAGGTTCGGGCCGCAGGCGACGACCTCCTCGCTTCGCACGGCGTCGCCGGTCGGGCGCTGGTCCTCGAGGCGGATCGACGAGGACTGGTGGTCGAGTAGAACGGGCTGGTGCCTTCCCAGCCGTCTCGCGAGCTCGTCGCCGTCGACAACCCCCATCCCGATCGCGATTACGAGATCCGGTGCTCGACGCCGGAGTTCACCTGCGTCTGCCCGATGACCGGCCAGCCCGACTTCGCCACGGTGACGATCACGTACGTCCCCGACGAGAAGATCGTCGAGCTCAAGTCGTTGAAGCTCTACCTGTGGAGCTACCGCAACGACGGCGCGTTCCACGAGGACGTGACGAACCGGATCTGCAACGATCTCGTCGCAGCCATCGCACCGCGGAGGCTGACCGTGCACACCGACTGGCTCGTGCGCGGCGGGATCACGACGACCGTGGAGGCCACCTACCCCCACGTTGGAGGAGCGCATGCCGGTTCTTGACGAGAAGCACGACTTCGCCCATCCCGTCGAAGGCGACACCGCATGGTCGGAGTCGTACTACTTCAACTGCTACGACCCCCAGACCGACGCCGGCTTCTACACCCGGATCGGCGTCCGCCCGAACGAGGGCACCATCGACGTCGGTCTCGCGATCTGGAAGCCGGCCGCCTCCCGTGGCGAACGGAGTAACGGCGGGCTCGCGCACATCCGCCACATGCGCGAGCAGAAGGAGATGATCGAGCGGAAGCTCGAGGTCGGTCCGGTCACCTACGAGATGATCGAACCGCTGAAGTCGTGGCGCCTCACCGCGAACGGCGAGTCGCACATCGGTCCCGCGGCGATGGACGTCACCTTCAACGCGCTCATGCCCGCCATCGGAGCCGACGGGCAGGGCAAGGAGGGTTCGGGCGCCTCCGCCGAGACGCGCGGCAGCGTCGGGAAGGGCCACCTCGAGCAGGCGGGGCGCTGGACGGGCTGGATCGAGGTCGAAGGGAAGCGGTTGGAGCTCGGGCCCGAGGCGCGCGGCAACCGCGACAAGTCGTGGGGGCCGCGTCGATGGGGTGGCCCGAAGATGTGGCGCTGGTTCTCGATCAACATCGGCGACTCCACGCACTTCGGCGGCATCCGCATCGGGACCGACGCAGGCGACCTCCACCGGGGGTGGGTGTGGAAGGACGGCGCGCACGCGTCGATCGCGGAGTGGAAGGTCACGACCGATCTGGAAGACGACGGCGTGACCCACAAGGCCACCTACGTCGTCGCCACCGACAAGCAGGGCCGGACGCACGAGCTGCGCGCCGATCTGCTTCGGGTCGAGCCGGGCCCTGCCGGTCTGCGGGCGAACACGACGATCGTGAACGAAGGTCTCGCTCGGTGGACCTACGAGGGGCAGACCGGGTACGGCATCGCCGAGTACCTGCACCAGCTCGACGAGAACGTGAAGCCGATCGTCCCTATCGAGTGACGCGCCACGACTGCACGTAGCCAGGCGCATCCTCGGGCGCCTCCGCCACGGTGCGGAGCGGCAGTACTCCCGACCAGTGCTGCAGCTCGACGTCTTCCGCGTCGTCGATGGGCCCGCCTGCGCGGACCTTGGCCGACGCCTCCGAGGTCGGCACCTTCACGATCAGCGTCGCGCGCAGCTCCTCGTCGGTCGGCAGCCGGCAGTCGCGCGACCGGCCGGGCACGATGTGGTCGACGATCGCTGCCGCCGCGCGCGCCTTCTCGGTCGGTTCGGTGACCGCCTCGGCTCGACCGAACACCATGACCGACCGGTAGTTCACGGAGTGGTGGAAGGCCGACTTCGCGAGCACCAAGCCGTCGATCAGCGTGACCGTCACGCACACCTCGGCTCCAGCAGCGAGCGTGCGAAGCGCGAAGTTGGCTGCCGCACCGTGGAGGTAGAGGACGTCGCCTTCGCGGGCGTACGAGGTCGGGAACACGTACGGGCTGCCGTCGTGGACGAACCCGAGGTGGCACACGAACCCTTCGTCGAGGATGTCGTGGACCGACGAGACCCCGTGCGTCCCGCGCGCCTTCTTGCGGCGGTGGGTGGTGCGTGGAGTGGGGGTGTAGATCGGCTCGGCCACGCGGGCGAGCGTAGGTAGGGTCCGAGCGTGCCCGACACCGAATTGCGAGAGCTCGCCTCCGGCCTTCGTTTCCCGGAAGGTCCGGTCGTGCTGCCCGACGGCGACATCGCCGTCTGCGAGCTCAACACCGGCGACATCAAGCGCGTCCCGCGCGACGGCGGCGAGCCAGCGACGATCGCCCGCTGCGGCGGCAGCGCGAACGGCGCCGCGCTCGGACCCGACGGTGCGCTGTACGTGTGCAACAGCGGCGGGTGGAACTTCACGGAGATCGGCCCGATGCTCCTGCCCGGCGCGCACGGAGGAACGAGGTCGTCCGGTTCGTACATCGGCGGACGGATCCAGCGCGTCGACCTCGAGTCAGGACAGGTGGCCGACCTCTACACCGAGTGCGATGGCCGCCCGTTCTCGGCCCCGAACGACATCGTGTTCGACTCGACCGGCGGCTTCTGGTTCACCGATCACGGGCACACCCACGACCGGGTCCGCGACCTCGGCGGGCTCTACTACGCCGCAGCTGACGGTTCGTCGGTGCGTGAGGTCGTGCACCCGATCGAGAGCCCGAACGGCGTCGGACTCTCGCCCGCGGGCGACCGCGTGTACGTCGCCGAGACGCACTCCGGCCGCGTGTACTTCTGGGACCTGAGTGGACCCGGGCAGCTGGCGAACCCGAACCCGATGTTCGGCAACGGCGGGCAGCTGCTGTACGGCGCTCCCGGAGCCGACCTGTTCGACTCACTCGCTGTCGACAGCGACGGCTACGTCTGCGTCGCCACGCTTTCCAACGGCGGCATCACGGTGATCTCGCCGGATGGTTCGTCGGTCGAGCACGCGGGTCTCCCTGATCCCGTCGTCACCAACATCGCCTTCGGCGGTGACGATCTCCGGACCGCGTACGTCACCATGAGCGCCACCGGGAAGCTCGTGAGCTTCGAATGGCCGCGGTCAGGGCTGCGCCTCGCCTTCCCGTAGTCGCCGATCACCGCTGCGTGTCGCACCGGTCACAATGGCGTGATGTCGCTCTCGCGGTACACCACCCGGCTGGCGGGCCTGGCGGACGCGATCTTCCTGCGCGAGATGGTCTACGAGGCCGTCGCAGGGTTGGGTCGTGATCGTCCTGCGAAGGATGACGTGCTCGCATCGCCAAGCGTGCAGGCGTTCGTCGAGCAGTGGGGGAGGCCCGGCGACCACGGCATCGTCGCCGAGTGCGATCTGGAGCCAGTCGGAGCCGCGTGGTTCCGGATCTTCCCGGACGATGATCCTGAAGGCGGATTCGTCGGCGGCCAGACGCCGGAGCTGCTGATCGCCCTCGTTCCCGAACATCGCGGCAAACGAGTCGGTGACCTCCTGTTGACGGCGCTGGTGGGCCGAGCCCGCGAGGAGCGGATGCCGACGATCGGTCTGAACGTGCAGCGGGCGAACCTGCCGGCGGTGTCGTTGTTCCGCCGCCACGGATTCGTCGTCGTGCGGGACGTCGACGGCGTGCTGACGATGCAGCTCCGCCTCACCGGCACGTGAGGCTCGATCGCACCGTCGCGGCGCTGGAGAAGGGCCGCGTCGACGGCTACCACCCCGGCGCTCAGCTCGAGGTCGTCCTTCACGGCGAGGTCGTCGGAAGCGTCGCGATCGGCGACGCGCGTCCCGGCGTCGCCATGGCGGTCGACACGTTGTTGCCGTGGTTCTCGTGCACGAAGGCTGTCACTGCCGCCGCCGTGGCGCAGCAGTGGGAGCGGGGGCGCGTCGATCTCGACGCCCCCGTCGCGGCGTATCTCCCGGAGTTCGCGGCGGGCGGCAAGGACGCGATCACCCTCCGCCACGTGCTCACCCACACGGGTGGGTTCCGCTCTGTCGAGGGGAGCGTGTGGCGCGGCTCGTGGGACGAAGCCGTCGCCATGATCGCCGCGGCGCCGCTGGAAGACGGGTGGGTTCCGGGGGAGCGAGCCGGCTACCACGACGTCACCGGGTTCATGATCCTCGGCGAGGTCGTGCGCCGAGTCGACCCGCACGGCCGGTCGTTCGCGGATTACGTGAGCGAGGAGATCTTCGAGCCGCTCGACATGCCCGACTCATGGATCGCGTTGACGGAGCGACGCTTCGAGGCGTACGGCGACCGCGTCGGCTTCATGTACGACACCTCGAAGAAGGCCGAGCCACGCGTGATCCCGGGGTACGAGGACGGCCGCGCGTTCCGGAAACCTCAGCCGTCGGGCAGCGGGGTCGGGCCGATGCGGGACCTCGTCCGGTTCGCCGAGATGCTCCGCTGCCGCGGTGAGCTCGACGGCCACCGGGTGCTGGCGACGGAGACCGTCGATGCGATGCTCACGCCGCAACGGGTCGGCCTCGTCGACGAGACGTTCGGGATGGTCATCGACTGGGGACTCGGGCTGATCCTCAACTCGTTCCACTACCGGAACCGACCGACCTCATACGGCTACGGCAAGCACGCGTCGCGCCGCGCGGTTGGTCACGGCGGCCGTCAGTCGTCGGCGATGTTCTGCGACCCGGAGGTCGGGTTGTCCGTCGCGGTCTGCTGCAACGGCATGCCGGGAGAGCCGGGCCACCACCGCCGCATGCAGCCGGTGCTGACCGCCATCTACGAAGACCTCGGGCTCATCGGCTCGTAGCTGAGGTCGATCAGGCGGCGTCGGGTGGCGCGGGCCCTTCGCGGTCTCGAGGTTGTCGGTGTCGTGGGTGTCTTGGGTCGTCTGGTGGGACGAGTGGTCGTTTGCCGGTTCCTTCGACGAGGGCCCAGCCGTGGAGGGTCTTGAGGTCGTGGCAGTGGTCGCAGACGCGGTCGAGCCAGTCGATGAGGGTGATCTTCGATTGGGCCCAGTCGATGCGGTGGTCGCGTTCGAGGCGTCCGACCTGGGGGCAGCCTTCGGTGGTGCAGACGGGGTCTTTCCACTCCAGGGCTGATTGCTGCCACGCGTTCGGCGCACGGCCGAGGTGGGCGACGCCGACGACTTTCTTGCCGTCGGTGACGATCGCAGCGAGGAACGGGTTGCCGGTGGCGAGCATGTCGTCGATGGCTGACTTGGCCACGGGGCCGTAGCCGGCGATCTCGGTGACCTCGCCCGCGATCGGGTAGCCGCGCAACAAGGCGTCGAGGTCGACCCGAACGAGGATCTTCGCCTGCGACCCGCCGCCCCGCCTTCCTCCCGTGCCCTTCTCGGTCACGGTGGCAACCAGGGCGTCGGCGTCCAGCGCCTCCGACCGCTCACGCCGGCCGTCACGACGCGCGGCGTCGAAGAGCTCTTGGCGCTTCGGCTGGATGGCAGCCATCACGGCGGCGATGCGCTCCGGGTTGTCCCGAAGTGTGATCGACGACGACCCATCCGCGTGGCTGGTGCGGCGCAGGAACCGTTCGTCGTGGATCCGCTTCCGCCGTTCCTCCGCACCCCGATCGGCTTCGGCCTTCAAGCGATCGCACTCGGAGCGCAGCTCGTTGTGCGACAGCCGCTTCGCCTTGTCCAACAACGCGCCCGCATCAGCACGCGGGTTCGCCGAGAGCGCGCCCGCGATCAACGTCGTCTGCTGCGACGACAACTCCCCACGGGCGGCCGCATCCGCGACCTCCGGCAACCCCACCAGCTGATCCGCCGCCGACAGCTCCGCCGCGGCCTGGCCGACCGGCACCCCGGACAGCTTCGCCAGCTCGTGCGCCGGCGACTTCTCTCCCCGTGAACAGAACGTGCCCGTCTCGGCCAACCGAGCGGCAGCCCGCGTGCGCATCGACGCCGCGATCTTCTCGAGCCTCGCCGCGTGCTGGACCGCGGCGCGAGCAGACGCGGCGTCGAGCAGGCGAGGGTCGAAACCGACCGCCACCTTCTCCGCTTCACTCGTCAGCTCCCGCAACGTCAGCACAAAAGGGACGATACGACGGGGGTGAGACAAGAACTCAGAGGAGATACACGCGCATCGACGATCCTCCCCAGTCGCGTCGACAGCGAGGTCACGGACGGGAACGTCAGGCGCTCGCTCGGCGCGCGGCGAGCGGGCACGAGAAAGACTGGGCAGGCGTGAGCGGTGACGGCTTCCCCATCCTGAGCGTCGAGGACCTCGAGTCGGTTGTCGCGTTCTACGGGCGGCTCGGGTATGTGACGACCTACGCGTTTCCGCCCGAGGGGACGCCAGGGTTCGTCACCCTCGAACGCGATGGCTCGACCCTTGGCATCGCCCGGCGAAGCGGCGCCGAAGCCCATCGGTTCAGCTACTGGGTCTACGTCGACGACGTCGACGCGGCGTTCTCGGCCTTGGTCGCTGACGGCGCACCGGTCGTCGCCGAGCCGCGGACCGAGCCGTGGGGCGAGCGGGTCGCCAGCGTCCGGGATCCCGACGGCAACATCGTCCACCTCGGAGCGCCCACCGAAGCCACCAACTGACCCGCGACCGGACTGCGGCTCGAACGGCCACCCCCGGTAGCCTCGAAGGGCCATGTCAGAACGCCGCACCTACTGGGTCGAGACCTTGGGGTGCCCGAAGAACCAGGTCGACTCCGACAAGCTCGTCGGCACCCTCGAAGCCGACGGGATGTCCGTCGCATCGTCTCCCGACGAGGCGGATCTGGTCGTCGTGAACACGTGCGCGTTCATCGAGGCGGCGCGGCAGGAGTCGATCGACACGATCCTCTCGCTCAGCGACGTCCGCCGTGAGGGAGCCCGCCTGGTCGTCACCGGTTGCATGGCCGAGCGCTACGGAGGCGAGCTCGCCGAGGCACTGCCGGAGGTCGACGAGGTCGCCGGCTTCGGCGTACCCGTCACGATCGGGCGGAAGAAGAGCGCCGAGAAGATCCCCGTCCTCGACCTGCTGAACCTCCCCCGGCCGAAGTCGAGCGTGCCGTGGGCGTACGTGAAGATCGCCGAGGGCTGCGACCGCTCGTGCGGCTTCTGCGCCATCCCGAGCTTCCGCGGGAAGCAGCGGTCGAGGAGCGTCGAGGAGATCCTCCGCGAGGTCGACGAGGTCGAAGCGAAGGAGATCGTCCTCGTCGCCCAAGACCTCGCGTCGTACGGCAAGGACGTCGACGGCATGGGCGCCGGCTCGATCGTCCCCCTCGTTGAGGCGGTGGCGGCCAAGGTTCCGCGCACCCGGCTCCTCTACCTGTATCCGTCCGACCTCAGCGACGGTCTGATCGACGTGATCGGCTCGGCCACGAACGTGCCGTACTACGACCTCTCGCTGCAGCACGTGTCGAAGCCCCTGCTCCGACGGATGCGTCGCTGGGGCGATGGCGACCGGTTCCTCCGACGCATCGAGCAGATCCGCGAGCGCTTCCCGGACGCGGCCTTCCGGTCGAACTTCATCGTCGGCTATCCCGGTGAGACCGAGGAAGACCACGACCAGCTGCTGCAGTTCGTGGAGGCGGCGCAGCTCGACTGGGTCGGCTTCTTCGCCTACTCGCCCGAAGAGGGCACGTACGCGGCGAACCTCGACGGCGAGGTGCCCGAAGATCTGGTGAAGGAGCGCCTGCGCGAGCTCGGCGAGCTCCAGGACGACATCACGACGGCGCGCCGCCAGGCGCTCGTCGGCCGGGAGATCGAGGTGCTGGTCGACCGCCCGGGCGCGGCGCGCAGCCACCGCGAGGCGCCGGAGATCGACGGCATCGTGCACGTGCCGGAAGACCTCGCCGTCGGCGAGTTCCACAAGGTCACGGTCGATGCCGCCTACGGCTACGACATCGAGGCGCGCTGAGCGCACGTGTCGACCGCGTCATCGTTCGGACCCTCGGCGCTCCTGACGCCGGCCAACGCGATCACCCTCGCTCGGTTGGCGCTCACGCCCGTGTGGCTGGTGGTCGTCGTCGATCAGGGTCCGTCGTGGCCGGCGTTCCTGCTCGGGTTCGTGCTCGCCGCGACCGACGGCATCGACGGATGGCTCGCGCGCAAGCAGGGGACGACCCGGTCGGGTGCGTTCCTCGATCCGCTCGCGGACAAGTTCCTCGTCGTGGGCGGTCTCGTCGCGTTGGTCGTGCAGGGCGCGTTCTGGTGGCTGCCGGTCGGTCTGATCGCGTCGCGGGAAGCGGTCATCAGCCTCTACCGCAGCTGGGCCGGTCGCAACGGCATCTCGATCCCTGCGCGCTGGTGGGCGAAGGTGAAGACGGTCGTGCAGGAGCTCGCCATCGGCGCCGCGCTCCTGCCGGTGACGAAGGAGCACGCGGCTGTTCGCAACACGGTGCTGTGGGTAGCAGTGGTGCTCACGCTCGTGACCGGAGCGCAATACCTCCTCGACGGCAGGAAGGCCGCACGTGACCCTGCGCTGTGAAGTGATCGCCGTTGGAAGCGAGCTGCTCCTCGGTCAGATCGTCGACACCAACTCGTCGTGGATGGGCGAGCGCCTCGCGCTGGCCGGCATCGACAGCCACTACCAGACGAAGGTCGGAGACAACCTCGATCGCATCGTCAACGCGCTGCGCACGTCGCTCGCGCGCAGCGATGCCGTGATCATGTGCGGCGGCCTCGGCCCGACCCAGGACGACATCACCAGGGAAGCGATCGCGAAGGTGATGAACGTCCCGCTCGAGCGCAACGAGGAGATCGGCGAACGGATCCGCAAGATGTTCGAGTCACGCGGTCGAGAGATGCCGGAGAGCAACCTCCGACAGGCCGACGTGCCGCAGGGCGCGAAGGTCATCGACCAGGTGCGCGGCACCGCTCCCGGCCTGATCTGTCCCGTCGGCCACAAGGTCGTCTACGCGGTCCCGGGCGTCCCCTACGAGATGACCGAGATGATGGAGCGGGCGATCATCCCCGACCTCCAGGTGCGGGCCGGCACAACCGCGACGATCGTGTCGCGCACGCTGCGCACGTGGGGTCTGGCGGAGTCGGCGGTCGCCGAGAAGCTGGCTCCCCGCCTCGACGCGCTCGACAACGCCAGCGGTCCGGCCCCGACCATCGCGTTCCTCGCCAGTGGCATCGAGGGGATCAAGGTCCGCATCACCGCGAAGGCACCCGACGCCGACTCGGCGCGCGACCTGCTGATGGCCGAGGAGGCCCAGGTGCGCACGATCCTCGGCGACCTGATCTTCGGCGTCGACGAGGAGACGATGGAGGACGCGGTCGGTCACCTCCTTCGGGCCCAGGGGCTCACCCTCGCGGTCGCCGAGTCGCTCACCGGCGGGCTCGTCGGGTCGCGTCTGACCAACGTCGTCGGAGCGAGCGAGTGGTTCCGCGGCTGCGTCGTGTCGTACGCCAGCGAGGTGAAGTACGACGTCCTCGGCGTCCCGGAGGGTCCGGTGGTCTCGGACGTCGCGGCGCGCGCCATGGCGACCGGCGTGCGCAAGGTGCTGGGCGCCGACGTCGGCATCTCCGTCACCGGCGTGGCCGGGCCCGCCGAGCAGGACGGCCAGCCGCCCGGCACCGTCTTCATCGGCATCGCGATGCCGGGTGACGACGAAGGCGAGGCCCGGCAGCTGCGCCTGCCTGGCGACCGCGAGCGGGTGCGCCAGTTCTCCGCCATCTCGCTTCTCGACGCCCTCCGGTACCGCCTCCTCGAACGCTCACGAGGCGAGTGACCTGAGGCTGTTCGTCGCGGTCTGGCCACCTGCGGAGGTGGTGACCGCGCTGGCCCGGCTGCCGCGGCCCGCCGTCGCCGGCATCCGGTGGACCAAGCCGGAGCAGTGGCACGTGACGCTCCGCTTCCTGGGCCAAGTGGGGGAGGGCGACGTCGACGCGCTGTCGGCCGCTCTGGCGGGCGTCGCTGCGCGCCAGCCGCAGGTGCACGCACTCGTCGGACCTCATGTCGACCGCTTCGGGCGAGGGATCCTGATGGTTCCGGTCTCTGGACTCGACGCTCTGGCAGCCGATACCGTCGGCTCGACGGCGTCGTTCGGCGAGCCCCCCGATCCTCGCCCGTTTCGTGGGCACCTCACGATGGCGCGTGCCGCTCGTGGCCGTGGCGACGTCCGCCCCCTCGCCGGCGCACCGACCTCGTGCAGCTGGCCGGTCGACGAGCTCACCCTCGTCCGCAGCACGACCTCGCCGACCGGGGCGTCGTACGACGTGATCGGCCGCTGGTCCCTCGCCTGAGCCCGACCATCCGCGTACGAACAGACGTTCGGAATTACGCTGATGGAACTTCGTGTCCCACCCCTGGCGTACGTTCCTCGCAACGGAACACATCGGGTGGATCGCAGGCCGCACAACCACTCCTGAACTCAGAGAAACGAAGAGGGGAAGCACACACGTGGAGCGTGACAAGGCACTCGAGATGGCGCTCAGCCAGATCGACAAGCAGTTCGGCAAGGGTTCGGTCATGCGGATGGGCGAGAAGGCCATCGTCCCGATCGAATCGGTGCCGACGGGCGCGATGGCGCTCGACATCGCCCTCGGCATCGGGGGCCTTCCGCGAGGCCGTGTGGTCGAGATCTACGGCCCGGAATCCTCCGGTAAGTCGACGCTCGCGATGCACGTCGTGGCCGAAGCTCAGCGCAACGGCGGCATCTGCGCCTACATCGACGCCGAGCACGCCATGGATCCGATCTATGCCCGGGCGATCGGCGTCGACATCGACAACCTCCTGATCTCCCAGCCCGACACCGGCGAGCAGGCGCTCGAGATCGCCGACATGCTCGTGCGGTCGGGAGCCCTCGACGTCGTCGTGATCGACTCGGTGGCTGCGCTGACCCCGCGCGCCGAGATCGAGGGCGAGATGGGCGACAGCCACGTCGGCCTGCAGGCCCGTCTCATGTCGCAGGCCCTGCGCAAGCTCACCGCGAACCTGAACAAGACGCACACGATCTGCGTGTTCATCAACCAGCTGCGAGAGAAGATCGGCGTCATGTTCGGCTCGCCGGAGACCACTCCCGGTGGTCGGGCGCTGAAGTTCTATTCGTCGGTCCGTCTCGACATCCGTCGCATCGAGTCGATCAAGGACGGTGCGGAGGTCGTCGGCAACCGAGTCCGGGTCAAGGTCGTGAAGAACAAGGTCGCCCCGCCTTTCCGGCAGGCCGAGTTCGACATCGCCTTCGGTCGCGGCATCAGCCGCGAAGGCTCGCTGCTCGACATGGCCGTCGAGCTGGGTCTGGTGAAGAAGTCGGGAGCGTGGTTCACCTACGAGGGTGAGCAGCTCGGCCAGGGCAGGGAGAACGTGAAGAACTTCCTGTCCGAGAGCCCCGAGCTCATGATCGAGCTCAACGAGCGGGTGCGCCAGGCCGCCGGCATCGGCGCCTCCGTCGACGTGCCTCTCGGTGAGGGTGACAAGGACGACGAGCCGATCTCGCTCGACTAGTCCAAAGCAAGACCAGCGGAGCACACCGACGTCGCGAGCGGCCCTGGAAGGGGCCGCTCGTGGCATCTTCTGACGTCAGATCCGCCCGCTTCCGCCTTCCCGTGCTGACCCTTTTGGATCGGTTTGTGGTACGCGACCGGCAGGAGCGAGCGCTTCCACCGTCGAATACTTCGGCCGGCAGCAATCAGCCGCACCAGGCCGTGGGGGGCAACGGTGGAAGTCCTCAAAGTTTCGAGCAAGTCGAACCCGAACGCATGCGCAGGCGCGCTCGCCGGGGTCCTGCGCCAAGACGGCGCCGTCGAGGTGCAGGTCGTCGGGGCGGGCGCGCTCAACCAGGCCGTCAAGGCGATCGCGATCGCGCGTGGGTTCGTCGCGCCGTCGGGACTCGACCTCGTCTGCGTACCGACCTTCGCCGACATCGAGATCGACGGGGAGAGCCGAACGGCGATCCGTCTCCTGCTCGAGGACCGCCATCGGCGCTCGCCGATCACCGTCGAGCTGCGTTCCGTGTCGCTCGATGGGGTTGACGGGGTGAACGGCGTGAACGGATCCGACGGCGCCGCCGTCGACGGTGTTCCGGTCGACGGGGTGAGCGTCGACGGTGCTTCCCGGAACGGGACGGCATCGACGGTGGGTCGCGAGCTCCTCGGCTGAGGCCGCACCCGGCGCCCCGTATCCTGGGGGAGTGAGCCGGACCTACTTCGTCCGCACCTTCGGGTGTCAGATGAACGAGCACGACAGCGAGCGCATCGCGGGCCTGCTCGAGGCCGAGGGGATGGTCGCGGCCGCCAGCGCGGACGAGGCGGACGTCGTCGTGCTCAACACGTGCACCATCCGGGAGAACGCCGACAACCGCCTCTACGGCAACCTGGGCCACCTCAAGCGGCTCAAGGACGCGAAGCCGGGCATGCAGATCGCCGTCGGCGGCTGCATGGCTCAGAAGGACCAGGGTCTGATCCAACAGCGGGCGCCGTACGTCGACGTCGTGTTCGGCACGCACAACGTCGCGAACGCGGCCGGTCTGCTCCGGCGAGCGGAGCTCGAGGGCCCGGTCATGGAGATCCTCCAGGAGTCGAACGAGTTCCCGAGCGCGCTCCCGGCTCGGCGCGATCTGCCGTACAGCGCGTGGGTGACGATCCAGATCGGCTGCAACAACACCTGCGCCTTCTGCATCGTGCCGTCGGTGCGGGGCAAGGAGATCAGCCGTCCGATCGACGAGATCGTCGCGGAGGTCGCGCAGCTCGCAGCGGACGGCACGACCGAGGTGACGCTGCTCGGCCAGAACGTGAACTCCTACGGTCGCGACATCACGAAGCGGCGGCCGCTGTTCGCCGAGCTGCTTCGTGAGGTCGGCTCGGTCGACGGCATCCGCCGGGTCCGCTACACGAGCCCGCACCCGAAGGACCTCCGCCCGGAGACGATCGAGGCGATGGCCGCGGTGCCGGCTGTGTGTCCTCACCTGCACTACCCGCTCCAGTCGGGCAGCGACTCGATCCTCAAGGCGATGCATCGGGGCTACACGGCCGAGCGGTACCTGCGTCAGCTGGCGGACGCGAGGTCGGCGATGCCTGACCTCGCGGTCACCACCGACATCATCGTCGGCTTCCCCGGCGAGACCGACGACGACTTCGAGCGGACGCTCGAGGTGGCGGCAGCGGCCGAGTTCGACAGCGCGTACACGTTCATCTTCTCGCCCCGCCCGGGGACGGAGGCCGCAGCGTTCACCGACCGGTTCGTCCCGGCGGAGGTGACCGCCGAGCGCTTCGAGCGGCTTCGCGTCGTCGTCGAACGGTCTGCGCTGAAGAAGCACACCGAGCGGATCGGCCGAGTCGAGGAGGTGCTCGTAGAAGGACCGAGCCGCAAGGACGACACGACCCTCACCGGCCGCACCCGGCAGAACAAGCTCGTGCACTTCGGCGCCGGCGCCGGCGTGCTTCCGGCCGGTAGCTACGCCACCGTCGAGGTCACGGGCGCCGCGCCTCACTTCCTCAAGGGCGAACTGGTCGAGGTGCTCGCCCGTCCGAAGCACCGCGTCCGCATCCCGGTTGCCTCGCTCTGATCTCGGGGCGCAGCCGCCTCATCTCGTCCTGGTCGGGCCGACCGCGTCCGGGAAGAGCGCGCTCGCCCTCGCGATCGCTCGCCGTGCTCGCCCTGCTCGTCGTTCCGTGCGTCTCGTCCCGCCGGATGTGGGGGCCGGAGACGCACGAAACGAGGTGGAGATCGTCAGCGTCGACTCGATGCAGGTCTACCGGGGGATGGACATCGGCACCGCGAAGCCGACGCCCGAGGAGCGGGCCGAGGTGCGGCACCACCTCGTCGACCTCGTCGACCCGACCGACGACTTCTCCGTCGCCGAGTTCCAGCGGCTCGTGAAGCACGCCCTCGCCGATGTCGAGAAGCGAGGGAACCGGGCGATCCTCGTGGGCGGCACAGGGCTCTACGTCCGCTCCGTCGTCGACGACCTCGACATCCCCGGGCAGTGGCCCGAGGTGCGGGCGGAGCTCGAACAGGAGGCCGAGACGCCGGTCCTTCACGCTCGCTTGGCCCAGCTCGACCCGGTGGCAGCCACACGGATGGAGCCGACGAACCGCCGCCGGGTGGTGCGCGCGCTGGAGGTCACGCTCGGAAGCGGGCGCGCGTTCAGCAGCTTCGGACCGGGCCTCGAGGCCCACCCGGCGACGCCACGGTTCTTCCAGATCGGCTTGAGCGTCGACCGGCACGAGCTGGCAGAGCGGATCGAGCGCCGCTTCACCCGCATGATCGACGACGGCCTGCTCGAGGAGGTGAAGGCGCTCGTCGCGCGCTACGGCGGCCGGCTGTCGAAGACTGCCAAGCAGGCGCTCGGCTACCGCGAGCTCCTCGCCCACCTCGAGGGACGGACGACCCTCGACGAGGCGATCGTGGAAGCGGTCACCCGCACCCGCCAGTTCGCCGTGCGACAGGAGCGCTGGTTCCGCCGCGATCCGCGCATCTCGTGGTACGACGCAACCACGGCGAATATCGACGACCTTGCCGAGCGGGTGCTGGGAGACTGGGAGCAGCGATGCGAACCCTGACGCTCACGAAGCACCACGGCCTCGGCAACGACTTCCTGGTGTTCGTCGACCACAACGACGAGTTCGGCGACGACCATGCGGCGATGGCGCGCGCCCTCTGCGACCGCCACCGCGGCATCGGCGCCGACGGGCTCATCCGTCTCGGCCCCTACCTGCGCATGCACCTGCACAACGCCGACGGGTCGCGCGCGGAGATGAGCGGCAACGGCATCCGCTGCCTCGCCCAGGCGATCGTCGACCACGGCCTCACCGACGAGACCGAGTTCGAGATCGAGACCGACGCCGGCACGAAGTGGGTTCGCATCGGCGAACCGCACGCAGCGAGCGGTCTCGGGATGTTCACCCGAGAGATCACGGTCGACATGGGTCCCGCCCGGATCGTGGAGTCGACCGCGGGCGAGCGAGCCGTCGTCGACATGGGCAACCCTCACCTCGTCCTCCCCGACGAGGGCCAAGACCTCCTCGCGCTCGGCGCGCAGCACCCGGAGGTCAACGTCGAGCTCATCTCGACGACGGGCAACGGCGACCTGGCGATGCGCGTCCACGAGCGCGGCGTCGGCGTCACCCAAGCCTGCGGCACCGGATCGTGCGCCAGCGCGGCAGCTGCGCACGCGTGGGGCTGGGTGGGTACGGCCGCGACCGTGCACAACCCGGGCGGTGCCGTGAGCGTCGAGCTCAAGGACGAGACCGTCTTCCTCACCGGACCCGCCACCTTCATCGCGAGGGTCGACGTGCTCTGGCCCGGCGAACCCTCAGAAAGGCCCTGACTGCGTGTCGCTCATCGAGAGAACCTTCCGGGAGAAGATCGTCGTCGTCGGCGTCGTCCTCCCGGGAACGACGGAGGAAGAGGTCGAGGAGCACCTCGACGAGCTCTCGTTGCTCATCGACACCGCAGGTGCCGACGTGGTCGAGCGCGTCGTTCAGCGCAAGAGCGAACCAGATCCCGCCACCTACATCGGCAAGGGCAAGGCCGACGAGCTCCACCAGATCTCCGAGATCGTCGACGCCGACACCGTCGTGTTCGACGACGAGCTGACGCCGGCGCAGCAGCGGAACCTCGAGAAGATCCTCGGGCGGACGGCGATCGACCGCACCGACGTGATCCTCGACATCTTCGCCCAGAACGCCCGGACCCAGGAGGGCAAGGCGCAGGTCGAACTCGCCCTGCTCCGCCACCGGCTGCCTCGCCTGCGGGGGCGTGGTCTGCAGCTCTCACGCCAGCAGGGCGGTGGCGGCGCGGCGCGTATCGCGACCCGTGGTCCCGGCGAGACGCAGCTCGAGACCGACCGGCGCCGCCTCGTCCGCCGGATCCAGAAGCTCGAGCACGACCTCAAGGAGCTGCGCAAGCAGCGCCACGTCCAGCGCAAGCAGCGGCGCAGCTCGCCGTACTCGAACGTCTCCATCGTCGGCTACACCAACGCCGGCAAGTCGACGCTGCTGAACCGGCTGACCGACGCTGGCGTGCTCGCAGAGAACCGTCTGTTCGCGACGCTCGATCCCCGCACCCGTCGCATGCAGCTTCCGGGTGGTGAGACGGTGCTGCTGTCAGACACCGTCGGCTTCATCCGGAAGCTGCCCCACGGCCTCGTCGAGGCGTTCACGTCGACGCTGGAAGAGGTCGCCGAGGCCGACCTGCTGCTCCACATCGTCGACGGTTCCGCCGTGAACCCCGACGAGCAGATGAAGGCGGTGCAGACCGTGCTCGACGAGATCGACGCGGGTTCGATCCCCCAGCTGGTCGCGTTCAACAAGCTCGACGCGGATCGAGACGGCGTGAAGCAGCTGGTCGCCGCGCATCCTGGCTCCGTCGGCTTCAGCGCCATGACGGGGGAGGGCGTCGACGAGCTCCTGCAAGCGCTCACCGACCGGCTCCGAGCGCTGTCGAAGGTGATCGAGCTCCTCGTGCCCTACGACCGCGGCGACGTCGTGGCCGCCCTGCACCGCGAGGGCGAGGTGCTCATGGAGAGCCACGAAGACGGCGGCACCCGGCTGCGCGCCCGCCTCGACGACGCGGGCGCCAGCCGCTTCCGCGAGTTCGAGGTCGAGAACGCCTGATGGCGACGAAGGGGTGGGAGCCGCCGCCGTATCCCTACGACCGGCTCGAGCCGATGAAGGAGAAGGCGAACGCGCACGACGGTGGCGCGGTCGACCTGTCGGTCGGCACGCCGAACGACCCGCCGCCCCCGTTCGTGGTCGAGGCGCTGGCGACATCGAACGCCGAACGCGGCTACCCGCCGTCGATCGGGTCGCTTCCGTTCCGCACGGCGGCCGCGGAGTGGATGCAGCGGCGTTTCGCCGTGGAGGTCGGCGTGACCGACGTCGCGGCGTGCATCGGCACGAAGGAGTTCGTGGCGAGCGTGCCGCAGTACCTGAAGCTGCGCAGCCCTGATCGCGACACCGTGCTGTATCCGGCCATCTCGTATCCGACCTACGAGATGGGCGCGACCCTCGCCGGCTGCCGCGCCGTCGCGGTGCCGGTCGACGAGCACTGGCGGATCGACCTGTCGGCCATCTCCGACGACGATGCGTCGCGGGCTCTGTGCCTGTGGGTCAACTCGCCCGGGAACCCTGCGGGGAACCTCGACGACCTCGGGGCGGCGGCCGCGTGGGGGCGCGCCCACGAAGTTCCGGTGTTCTCCGACGAGTGCTACGCCGAGTTCACCTGGGACGACCGGCCGCGGACGATCCTCGAGCACGGCATCGACGGCGTCGTCGCGGTGCACTCGCTGAGCAAGCGGTCGAACCTCGCGGGCGCACGCGCCGGCTTCTACGCCGGCGACACCGACATCGTCCACTACCTCGAAGAGGTCAGGAAGCACGCAGGGTTCATGGTGCCCGGGCCGGTCCAGGCCGCCGCGGTGGCCGCGCTCGGCGACGACGAGCACGTCGACCAGCAGCGAGCCCGCTATCGCGAGCGCATGGTGCGCATGGCGCAGATCCTCTCCGCATGGACCGGCGCCGACGTTCGGCTTCCCGGCGGTTCGTTCTACCTGTGGGTCTCCGCGCCGAACGGCGACGCGTGGGGCTTCGCCGAACGCATCGCGGCCGAGGGTGGCGCGCTCATCACGCCAGGCGACACCTTCGGGGCCCAAGGCGCCGGTCATGTGCGCATCGCGCTCGTGCAGCCGATGGACCGGATCGAGCTGGTGGCCGAACGGCTATCGGTGTAGGGCCGACGGTCCCGACGTCGGACGTGGCAGCGGTGGTAGACCTTTCCATTACGGCAGCGTTACGAAAGGGGATACCTACGTGACCCAATCCACGACCCGCACCCGATGGTGGCGGATGATCGCGCTGGTCGCGGTGCTCTCGTTGTTCACCGCCGCGTGCGCGCAAGACGATGACGACGAAGCCGGCGGCGGTGGTGGCGGCGACGCGAAGGACACGCTGACGATCTCGGGCCCCGAGACCGGGAGCGAGGCCGACGGGTTCACGGCCGCGTTCGATCCGTTCACCGAAGAGACCGGCATCAAGATCGAGTACAGCGGCACTCGCGACTTCGAGACGCAGATCCGCGTCGCAGCCGAAGGTGGCGACCTGCCCGACCTCGCGGTGATCCCGCAGCCGGGTCTGGCGAAGGATCTCGCCGACAAGATCACGCCCGTACCGAAGTCGGTGCTCGACAAGTACAAGGACCAGTACGACCCGTACCTGTGGGAGCAGGTGACGACCGACGACGACGACATCCTGGGCGTTCCGAACAAGGGCGACGTCAAGAGCCTCGTCTGGTACTCGCCGAAGGTCTTCAAGGAGAAGGGCTACGAGGTCCCCGAGACGTGGGACGCGATGCTCAAGCTGGCCGACAAGATGAAGGCGGACGGCGTGACGCCGTGGTGCGTCGGCATCGAGTCGGGCGAGGCAACGGGGTGGCCGCTCACCGACTGGTTCGAGGACATCATGCTCCGCATGCACGGCCCCGAGGTCTACGACCAGTGGGTGAACCACGAGATCCCGTTCAACGACCCCAAGGTCGTCGAGGTCGGCAAGGAGATCGAGAAGATCTGGTTCGGGCAGGGGAACGTCCTGAACGGCCGGCAGTCGATCGCGTCGACCGGGTTCAAGCAGGCGGGCCTGCCGATCCTCGAAGGCAAGTGCGGGATGCACCGCATGGCGAACTTCTACGCAGCCGACTACAAGGACGCCGGGGCGAAGTTCGGTGAGGACGGCGACGTGAACGTCTTCTACCTGCCGACGATGAGTGACAAGTTCGGCAAGGTCACGCTGTCGGGCGGCACGTACATCGTCGCCTTCAACGACAACGAGGCGACGATGAAGGCGATCGAGTACCTCGCGAGCCCCGACTACGCCAACGCCCGCATCAAGGCGAACAAGGGCGGCTTCCTGTCGCCCAACCAGAAGCACGACACGTCGCTGTACTCCGACGACCTCGATCGCCAGCTGGCCGAGATCCTCACGACGGCTGACCCGCTGCGCTTCGACGGCTCCGACCTGATGCCGAGCGAGGTCGGCGCCGGCACCTTCTGGAAGGAGGGCACCAACTGGGTGCTCGGGTCCGGCGACCTGAAGAAGTTCCTCGACAACGTCGAGGCCTCCTGGCCAGACAGTTGATCACCGAGGGGGTGGGCGTTCCGCCCACCCCCTTCTCGTTGTTCGCACCGCTGGGCCTTCGATCTTCGGGAGCGGCAGTTTGGACACCCTCGTCTCGACGCTGATCAACGTCCTCATCGCATTGGCCGTCGTCGCCGGCGTCTTCACCGTCGCGAACGTCGTCCTCGACAGGCTCCCGCAGCGGGCAGACCAGTGGCTGCGGCCGTGGGTGTTCGTCGGCCCCGCGGTGGCGTTCCTCACCGTCGGGCTCGTGATCCCGGCGGTGCGAACGATCCTCCTCAGCTTGCGCGGCGGCCGGCGCGGCGAGGAGGGCTTCACGCTCGATCAGTGGAAGCGCGCGCTGACCGACGACAACGTCATCAGCTTCGCCAACTTCGGCAAGATCTTCACCAGCCGGCTCTTCATCGCGGCTGTGGTGCTGCTGGTGATAGCGATCGTCGTCGCCCGCCAGAGCGCGGCGCGATCGGTGGCCCCCGGAGCCACGCAGCGAGGTGGAGGGCTCGACGTCTCCCACCCCGTGTCGTCGACGCTGCTCGCGCTCGCCGTCATCTCGATCCTGCTCGCGGTCTTCTCGACGCTCCGAGGGATCATCTGGAACAACCTCTGGTGGGTCGCCGCGGTGGCGGGGTTCGCGACGCTCTTCGGCCTCGCACTTGCGGTGCTCGCGGATCGTTCGCGCAGCGAGAACGTCGCGAAGACGCTCATCTTCATGCCGATGGCCATCTCGCTCGTCGGCGCGGCGATCATCTGGAAGTACATCTACGACACGCCCGGCGCCGGTCAGGCCGAGGGGCTGCTCAACATCCTGTGGCCGGGCGGCCCGATCGACTTCCTGCGCGGAACGTCGCCCACGGGGACGATCGCCCCTTGGAACAACTTCTTCATCATGATGATCATGATCTGGATCCAGGCCGGATTCGCGATGGTCGTCATCTCGGCTGCGATCAAGGGCGTTCCGACCGAGCTCCTGGAAGCCGCACGCGTCGACGGAGCCAACGAGGTCCAGGTGTTCTGGCGGGTGACGCTGCCGCAGATCGTGCCGACGATCGTCGTGGTGGTGACGACGCTGACGATCACGGTCCTCAAGATCTTCGACCTCGTGAAGGCGACCACCGGAGGCGCGGCCGGTACCGACGTCTTGGCGAACCGCATGTACGAGGGGCTCCGAAACGGCAACTTCACCGCGTCGTCGACGTTCGCAGTGATGATCCTGATCCTCGTGCTGCCGGTGATGTGGATCAACATCCGCCGGGTCAGAAGGGAAGTCGTGTGAGGGGGGAAGCATGACGAGCTTTCGCGAGTCGGGCCCGAGCGGCCCGGCGCGAAGCGCCAGAGAGCGGGAAGCATGAGCATCCAGGCGCCGCCGCCGCCGGTCCCGACCGACGACGCCAGGCCCGGCGCGGGCGGCGCCAAGGCCGCGTACGAGCCGGTCGGGAAACGCATGTACAAGGTGCTCGCGTCAGTGCCGACGGCGGTCCTCTGGGGCCTCGTCGTGCTGTGGACGCTGCCGACGATCGGGTTGCTCATCACGTCGTTCCGGCCTGCGCGAGAGCAGTTCACCAGCGGCTGGTGGACCGTCTTCAGCGATCCGAAGTTCACACTCGACAACTACGACCGGGCGCTCTTCGAGCCGCCCGGCGGCACGCTCAAGTTCTACGAGGCGTTCCTCAACTCGTTCGCCATCGCCATTCCCGGCACCGTGATCCCCATCGCCATCGCAGCGGCCGCGGCATACGCGTTCGCGTGGATGGACTTCAAGGGGAAGTACTGGCTCTTCATCGGCGTGCTGGCGATGATGGCCGTGCCGATCCAGATGGCGCTCGTGCCGCTGCAGCAGCTCTACTCCGGCGGCGCCCATCTGACGGTCGCGGGGACGACGTACGTGATCTTCCCGGACCTCAACCTGAACAACAAGCCGATCGCGGTCTGGCTCGCGCACACCGCCTTCGGGTTGCCGCTGGCGATCTACCTGTTGCACAACTACATCGCCTCGTTGCCGAAGGACGTGTTCGAAGCGGCTCGCATCGACGGTGCGACCCACTTCGGGATCTTCTGGCGGATCGTCCTCCCGCTGGCCAAGCCGGCGATCGCCGCGTTCCTCATCTTCCAGTTCCTCTGGGTGTGGAACGACTACCTCGTGTCGCTCATCTTCCTGAGCCAGAACAAGTCGGCCAGCCCGCTCACCGTGCAGCTGGTGAACCTCGTGACCCAGCGCGGCCAGGGAACGGAACTGCTGCCCGCCGCCGCGTTCATCTCGATGGTCGTGCCGCTGATCATCTTCTTCTCGCTGCAGCGCTACTTCGTCCGCGGGCTCCTCGCCGGGTCCGTCAAGGGATAGGAGAACCGATGGCCACCGTCGTGCTCGACGGCGTCAACAAGGTGTACGAGAACGGCTTCCACGCCGTGCACGACCTCGACCTCGACATCAAGGACGGCGAGTTCCTCGTGCTCGTCGGCCCGTCGGGGTGCGGCAAGTCGACGGCGCTGCGGATGATCGCGGGCCTCGAGTCGATCAGCTCCGGAACGCTGCAGATCGGCGACCGCGTCGTCAACGACGTCCACCCGAAAGACCGAGACATCGCGTTCGTGTTCCAGAACTACGCGCTGTATCCGCACATGACCGTGCGCGACAACATCGGCTTCGCGCTGAAGCTGCGCCGGACGCCGAAGGACGAGATCGAGAAGCGGGTGAACGATGCCGCGCGGCTGCTCGAGCTGACCGAGTACCTCGACCGCAAGCCGGGCCAGCTCTCGGGCGGTCAGCGCCAGCGGGTGGCGATGGGGCGGGCGATCGTCCGGCGCCCGCAGGTCTTCCTGATGGACGAACCGCTCTCGAACCTCGACGCGAAGCTGCGCGTCCAGATGCGGGCCGAGATCAGCCGCCTGCAGCACAGCCTCGGCGTCACGACCGTCTACGTCACCCACGACCAGATCGAGGCGATGACGATGGGCGATCGCGTCGCCGTGCTGTCCGCTGGCTACCTCCAGCAGGTCGACACGCCGCAGAACCTCTACGACCGCCCGGACAACCTGTTCGTAGCCACGTTCATGGGCTCGCCGCAGATGAACCTGCTCCTCGGGACGGTGCGCGTCGACGGCGACGCCGGCGGTGGCGTCTCGATCGACCTGGGCTCGTCGTCGCTGGCGGTGCCGGCGGCTCGGCTCGCTGACAGTCCGCGGCTGCGGGCGTTCGACGGCCGCGACGTCATCGTCGGCATCCGGCCCGAGGAGTTCGAGGACGCGTCGCTCGTCGACGACACGTCGAACGCCCAGACGGTGACGGTGAACGTCCTGCTCCGCGAGGGGCTCGGCGCCGAGGTCGTCGTCCACGCGACGATCGACGCGCGGGCGCCGTCGGTGTCGTCGCTCCATGACGAGGGCGTGTTCGCAGCCGAGTCGGGGACGCCGATCGTGGCTCGCCTCGACGCTCGGACCCAGGTGCAGCTCGACGAGCCCGCGGTGCTCACGGTCGGCGTCGACCGCCTTCACTTCTTCGACCCCGAGTCAGGCCTCGCGATCCGCGAATAGCCGCTCGAGCGCGGCGTCGTGGCCGGCTTCGAAGTCTGGTGACAGGTCGACGTATGGCTGTCGGTGCGCGGCCGCGTCGGCCCGGTAGCGCTCGCTGCTGTCGAGGATCCAGGGCACGAGACGCGTCCGCTCGTCGTCCGTCGCCGTCGCCTGCCAGCTGTGCGGGGCGTGGAGGTCGATCGACGCGAGCGTGACGTCGGAGAAGCCGACGAACACGGCCCGCACGTCGTCGCCGTGCCTCTCGAACCGATGGACGTCGCGGGGCAGGAACCCGATGCCTTCGACCACGTAGGCGCCGCCTGCGACGTAGGCCATGTCGAGCGCAAAGCGCACGATGAAGGGGACGAGGAGGTCGGCTTCGGGTTCCGGCGGCTCGCCGAGACGTCCGGCCTCGACCAGACCGGGCACGACCGGCGACACCGTGTCTCGAACCGCATCGGTCGAAGCCCACGGGATGCCCCGCTCGCGCAGGATCCGCTTCGCGAGTGTCGTCTTGCCCGTGCGGGGAGGGCCGCCGATGAGGTAGAGGGTCACCTGGGCCGGCGTCGCATCGATGCCCAGGTGCCCCACCCTGCCTCCGCGTGCACGCCGTCCCATGCGTCGCCGAGGGCGGCTTGCACCTCCTCGGCCGGCAGGTGGATGGGCGTCGCGGGGCCGAGGGAGTTGATCCACAACACGACGCCGTCGTCGGCAATCACCCGCTCCACCTCGACCGGGAACAGGAACATGTTCACCAGCACGAGGGTGCCGATCGACCGGTCCGGGAACGGCAGGCGCGACGAGTCGGCGAGAACCAGCGGCGTGATGTGGGGTGCGCGCCCGAGCATCTCGTACGAGATGTCAGAGGCGATGACGTCCTCGAACCTCGCGACGAGCCGAGGCGTGAGGAGGCCGACGCCACAACCCGCTTCGAGGCACGGGCCGGGTGGGAACGGACCGCCACGTTCGAGCGCGTCGTCGATGCCGGTCATGCGCTCGTCGGTGCCGCGGGTGTGCCACTCCGGTGCGAGCCCGTCGAAGAGCTCGACGACCTTCGCCGCACGCTCCGGCGTCCACCCGGCCGGATCGAATGCGACCTGCCGCGTCACCTTGCGCATGGGGTGATCCGGGTCGGGCTCGGGACGTCCTGGTTCGGGTTCGATGAGGGTCGGCAGACGGCGGAGCACGAGGCGGACGGTAGCCTCCAACCCGCTATGGCTGACCGTGTTGATGCCGCCCTCCCCCGGCACCC